>OJRW01003038.1_pt1 | contig 10694 bp, 8 predicted proteins | sample 1599231 | NCBI WGS metagenome assembly OJRW01 (sample SAMN04168656, study PRJEB22393) | human gut metagenome | biome: human gut microbiome; feature: stool | host: Homo sapiens | collected 2014-03-17
ATGTCATAGGAACCCTCCGGAAGATTTTCTGCCTTCCCATATCCTTTCTTGTCTGTCCGGATTACGCAGACTGCCTCGGATGTCCCACTTTTACAGACGGTATACTCTGCCCCTTCCAGTGAGTAAAGCTGATTATCAGCCGTAATCTCTGACCTTGCAGAGCTCTTCATGATCTCTAGGCTTCCATTATGGGTTGTCTTAAAAAGATATATCGTTGATCTGGATTTTGCCACAAGCTGTGAAATCTGATTGCCACTCGACGGGATGGATGCCGAATGCCAGAACCGGTTATCGTTGCTATTATCTCCCCAGAAAAATCCAATATGGCAGTCTGCATCTTCTTCCTCCCAGGAAACCGGCTCAAAATAGATCACATCTCCTTTTTGCGCTTTTCCGCCCGCAAGCAGCTCCTCAATGGTGTTGTAATGATAGGATTCCACGGCATTGTCTGTCATCCAATGAAACCAGTTGCTCGCATTGACCTTGCCGCCACGAAGACTTCCTTTGTCGATCCCGGACAGATCCGCTCCACATTTTTCCAGAACATAAGCGACAAACCCGGTACAGTTCATTGCCCCATTTCCACCGTAGGCTCCGTTCGGACGCATGCAGTTCTCTGCTGTCAGAGGATATCCGCTGTAAGGCGTTCCCAGATAATAACCGTCCTTTTCGTGGTTTTTTAACTCCTCAAGCACTTTTCCCGGCTCTACTCCTAATTTTTCATCAAGTTTTACAATCGTTTCTTTCTTTGTGATTCTCTCTGCTGAGTTTGCAGATACGACAGGCATACTGCTGCCCGACAATGATACTACCGCCAGAATCACACTTAGTATTCCGGCAAAATGATTCTTCATATATTTCATAAAAGTTTCTCCTTCTGCCTTTTCAGGTCAGAAAAGAGAATATAAAAGACGAGTACCCTTACTATAAAGGAAGAGTACCCGCTTGTCAATAGTATTTTATTGTTGATCTGCCTCCAGAACGATCACACTTCTCGGTCCCACAAGAATTCTTTCCTCCGAAATCCGTACCGGATTCTGATAAATTTCCTGCTTTTTATCTCCAGTATTTGCCGCCACATGCCAACTATATCCGCCCGGAAGTTGTGGAAGTTCTACCCAGACACCTTCCCAGTATGGATTCATCAGAAGATACACACAGTCTTCTTTTGCCATTTTGTTATCATATCCGGCAAACATGACTGCCGCCGTCCGGATCTCCGGTCTGGAAAAATCCAGGACATATTGATTTCGGCTAGGAGAGGGAGTACGTCCCGGTGCACACAAAATCCAATCCGGATGTTTCCTGTATAAATCAGAATCTTTATTTACCATCTCCGGTTCAAACCACAGACCAAATTTCATTCCCATTTTCTCGATTTTTTCAGCCAGACCTTCTATCCCGTCTGGGAGTTTTTCAAAATCAGTCACATACCAGTCACCCAGACCGGACTTATCATCCTTTCTTGAGCCAAACCATCCGTCGTCCAGAACAAATAATTCCAATCCCAATTGTTGACCCGCATGGGCAATTTCTAAAATACTGTCCTCTGTAAAATCCACACCGGTTGCTTCCCAGTTATTAATTAAAAGCGGTCTTGGCCGATCCCTCCAGTATCCTCTCACCAGACGGGTACGGTACAATTTATGATAAACCTGGCTCATGCCATTGAGCCCTTCCGTAGAATACACAATAACTGCTTCCGGACTCTGAAAAGTTTCTTGCGCAGACAGCTTCCAGTCAAACCCTTCCGGATGAATACCAAGTTGTACCCTTGCCATATTACAAGTATCTACATTCACCTGTTCCAGATGATTGCCACTGTATACAAGACTAAATCCCAATGCCTCCCCGGTATCTTCGGTTGTTTCGGGACGTTTTAAAGCAAGAAACGGATTATACTCTGCGCTGCTGATTCCTCTGCGGCTGCCACTTGCCTGAATACCATGGCTCAACATCCTTGTACTGACATGTCGTTCCCTGGCCCATGCACCGGTCAGACTGATCATTTCGTACTGGGAATCCGGTAAATCAATACTGGCACTGAGTACCCGTTCCAGATAAACAGCCTCTGTTCCACCATTTACAAATTTTACGTTTCTTGCGATTGCCGGATAATCACGGAATATGGTATAAGATAAAATACATACAAGACCTGTCATTTCATCACATAACTGAATTTCTACAGTTTCTGCCTCATCATTATCTTCCACATACGTAGCCGGTAAGCCATCCAGCGCATTTTTCCCCGCATAAACAGTATATCCCTGATATTTTAAATGCACTACATGGCTTCCATCGCTCTGTCTCACAGAAAATGCAGGCTCTCGAAAATCGCCCGTTCCCGTACATGGATACTCCATCCGTGTATATTGTGGACTCATAAAATAATCATTTTCTTTTGTATATACTGCCAATGAACGGAGTCCACCTTCCAAAAGATAGGAAAAATCATCTTTATGACCGATTCTTTTTCCAAAATACAGGTTAGACAATTCTCCGTTATCCATGATTTGGATAATATAACTGATCCAGCGGTTAAAAATATGTATTTCCTGTGTTCTTTCCGAAAAAACAATTGCCACTATAATTTTCCTCCTGATGTTGCGATACCTTCAATAAACTGCTTCTGGAAAATAATATAAATCAGCATCATCGGCCATACAGCAAGCACTGCTGCAGCCATAAGCTGTGGATAGTTAACCGAATAAGCACTGGATATTTTTGCCAGAGCAGATGATAACGTTGCTGATTCCGCCGTTGAATTTACAATTAATGGCCACATCAGGTCTTTAAACGAAAACAGTGCCGTAAAAATTCCAAGTGCAACTAATCCGGACTTTGTAAGCGGAAACATAATTTTCCAGAATGTCTGCCAGATATTGCATCCATCCAGTCTTGCAGACTCTTCCAGTTCCTTTGGCAATCCCATAAAAAACTGCCGCATTAAAAATGTTCCAAATGCACTAACCAAACCTGGAAATACCAACGCAAATACCGTATTTTTCATTCCCATTTTATCCACCATAAGATACTGCGGAATGACAAAAATCTGCGCAGGAACCATCATCTGAAATAAAACCAGTCCAAACAGAATATTTTTCCCCGGAAAATCTAATCTCGCAAATGCATAAGCCGCCATTGCACTAAACACAACCGCACACAACACACGCAAGATCATCATTACAAATGTATTAAAATACAAGCGGATAAAATCATTCTGCTGTATTACAGTTTTATAGTTCTCCCACTGTAACACTTTCGGGAAAAAAATAAATGGATTCATGGAGGTTGATTCAGATACGGTTTTTAATGATGTCAGTACCATCCACAAAAATGGCAAAATCATAATACACGCTCCGAGAATCAGCACAATATGTAAAATAATAATCGATATTTTTTGTTTTCTCTGCATAACATTCTCCTTTACATATAATTAACCCATTTTTTCTGTAATTTTGTCTGAATAACAGTTATGATCATTATAATCAGCAATAACAACATAACAATAGCTGAACCATATCCTTTATCTGAGTATTTAAACGAATTATTGTAGAACAGATACACAAGAGAAACCGTACTGTTATAGGAAGGGCTGGTCACATCAATCAACATGTAAATTACATCAAATACCTGCATTGCCGTAATAATACTTGTAACTAATACAAAAAACAATGTTGGAGAAATCAGTGGCACTGTAATGGCAAAAAACTGTCTTACTTTGCTTGCTCCGTCTATATTTGATGCTTCGTAGTAATCTTTTGGAATTTCCTGCAGACCAGCAAGTAAAAGTACCATACTGTAACCTACTGTGCTCCATATTCCAATGACCACAATGGAAAACATGGCAACTTTCGGATTATCAATCCAGTTCACACCATGTAATCCCAGTTTTTCAAGAAAATGGTTAATTAAACCATATTTGTAGTTATACAACCATTTCCAAACCATCGTAACTGCTGCCGGTGCTGCCACCATTGGAATGAAATAAATTGTCCGGTAAATCCCTTTTCCCCTGATTTTTCCATTCAATACAACTGCAAGAAGAAGCGCAATAATTACCGTAATCGGAACAACCATACAGGTATACACCAGCGTATTCCGGACCGCGCACCACACCTGTGGATCGTGGATCAGACGGTTATAATTATCCAGGCCGACAAATTTATTGCCATTCCCAAATGCCCCACTTTTGAAGAAACTCAGATAAAACGTCTGAATAATCGGGATTATATTTAAAACAATCAGACCTATAATGGTCGGTGCAACCATAAACCAGCCCCATCGCCATTCATTCCATGTTTTTTTGCTTAATTTACTCTTCATACTCATACCTCTGTGTCAGTGTAAAAATGTGACAGACATTGCTGCCACATTTTTACTCCGCATTTTTATTCTTCAGCCAATGCCTCATTCATCATTTCTGCGGTCTTTTTACATGCTGTTTCAACATCATCATTTCCGGCATATGCATTTTTCAACAGCTCATATGCTTTATCTTCCCATTTACTTGTCTGATTGGAATATGGACGGATCTGTGCATAATCAACCATATCAATATAACATTTGGTATTAAACATAGAGTACGCATTTGCAAACTTGTCTGCGGTTCCATCATATGCAGAAATTGCGACTCCAAGTTCTGCCTGTCTTTCCTGTCCCTCTTTACTGCTCAGATACTCTACCCATCTCCATGCTTCGTCCGGATGCTTCGTTGATGCTGCAATAGCATTTCCAAGTCCATTGAAAATAGAAGCCCGGGTTCCATCATTTGCAGAAGGAAGAACTGCACAGTCAAAATTCTCTTTCATAAAATCTGTGGACGCAAATCCGGATAAATTCCATGATCCAAATAATCCCATTGCGCACAAACCATTCTGAATCGCCTCTGCCCTTGCCTGATCATCATAAATTGCAGGAGAAAGTCCTTCTTTTACATAGCTGAAATATTCTTCAATTCCCTCTATAGTCGCTTTCTCATCATATCCGGATTTCTTGTCATCTGTAATGATCTCCCCTCCATTCTGATATACAAAATTGTAATATCCTTCCTGATTATGAAGACCTGCACAGAATCCATACTGGGAACCATCATCTTTTGTCAGTTTTTTGGCTGCATCTTTTAATGTATCCCATGTCCAGGTTTCGTCCGGATAAGAAATACCTGCTTCATCAAATAACGTCTTATTATACCAGAGAGCAATGGTATCGTAATCTTTTGGAATGGCATACTGTTTTCCATCAATATTATAAATATCATCAAGCTGCTGTGGATAATTTTCCAGATCAACTTTATCGCTCTTTTCAATGTAATCTGTTAAATCGAGAAGCTGTCCATTGGATCCATAGTAATAAATATTATTGGAATGCATCCAGAACGTATCCGGAAGCGACCCACCTGTTCCTGCTGCTTCAAGCGCAGTCCAATAATCATCCCATCCATTTACCTGAATATCAATCTTAATATCCGGATTCTCTTTTTCGAATTCATCTGCCATCGTCTGGATCAGTTTTGCCTGTTTTTAATCCCAGCATGCATAACTAATCGTTACTGGTTCTCCTTTTCCCCCTTCAGAATTGTCTGCCTGAGAAGATGTATTTGTGTTGCCACATCCTGCCATCATTCCAGCCAACATGGTAGCGCAAATCACTGCACTGACTAATTTTTTTCTCATATTTTTTCCTCCTACCTTACATTTTTTGTGTGTTTGTTTGTAATGTTATGTTAACGCTTTTTGTAAATGATTCAAATGTAATGTTGTGGTGTGTGCATGGAAAAATGTGTGATTTGATGTTTGAATAAATTCCAGTTATGCTCCGGTATCATATATCATTTAAAAGCCCCGGTTCATCACGAATATCACATTATTTTTTGGCCTTTTGCATCGCAAACTGGTTGTATATTGGGAGATAGTTTCCTGTCATTAACAGAAAACCGGTTACCATCCACAGGTTTCCCTGTAAACAGTAACCGGTAAAAAATTTCTCACCTATTTGTTTTCGGTTTTATTTCCACACTTCTTTTGCGATTTCCTTCACAAGTGCAAGTTTTGCCCACTGCTGCTCTTCGGTCAGCTTGTTTCCGATCTCACAGGATGCAAATCCACACTGCGGACTCAGGCACAGACGCTCCAGCGGAATATACTTTGCTGCTTCATGAATTCTTGCGATCACCTTATCCTTATCTTCCAGTTCCGGCTTTTTGGTTGTGATCAGGCCAAGTACAACTTTCTTGTCCGGAGACACCTTTGCAAGCGGTGCAAAACCACCGGATCTTTCATCGTCATACTCCAAAAGCAGTGCATCCACATGCTCCTGCGCAAACACGTAATCTGCCACGGAGTCGTATGGGCCGCTGGTAAAGAATGTAGAGTGATAATTTCCACGGCAGATGTGGGAAGTGATCACCATATCCTCCGGTCTGTTTTCGAGTGCAAGGTTATTCACCTTTAAGAGCCGAGCCTTTACCTCTTCAATATCAACACCAAGTGACTGGTATCTCTGCTTTGCGGCATCTCCGACAATTGCGCCCCAGGTACAGTCATCCAGCTGCAGATTGCGGCATCCGGCTGCATAAAACTGTTTGATTACATCCTGATATGCCTTTCCGATATCCTCGATCAGTTCCTCATCGGTTGCATAAAATTTTCTTGTCTGCTCAATGTTCTGCGGAACGATCATCTGCTGATACATCTGTGCCGGTGCCGGAATCGTATATTTTGCAACGGTCTGCTCATCTTCGAACTGCTTTAAAAACTTAAAGTATTCTACAAACGGATGTGCTTTTGCTTTTACCTTTCCTACGAGATAAGTTGCTTCAAGATCTGCCATCTCTCCGTTAAACTGTACACCGCCGCCATCTTTCTCGTGGGCAACGCCTTCAAATCCCCACATAAAATCCAGGTGCCAGAATTTTCTGCGGAACTCTCCATCGGTGATCGCATGGAAGCCTGCTGCTTTCTGCTTTGCAACGATTTCTGTCACGCACTCATCGGTGATGCGGTCGAGTTCTTCCTTTGTGATGGTTCCTTCCTCAAAAGCTTTCTTTGCAGCTTTTAATTTTTCCGGTCTTAAAAAACTTCCTACAAAATCATAACGAAATGGTGTCTTTAATGTGCTCATTTATCCGATAACCTCCTGTTTCTTTTCTGGTTTTTGTCTGTTTGTTTTGCTGAGGTTATCCTACCATCTCAGAGTTTATTTGTATAATACCTTTCTTTGGCGGTTTGTCATAGTTTAAAGCTATACCTGTGTTTATTGTGTCAGGCACCAATTATACACTAAGCGTGGACTCGGTGCATACTACGAACCACAGTCGGATGATGAAATACCGGAATATTCAATAGCAATGCTTTCAGAACTGTTTGATTTGCTGCAGAAATTCCCTTATCAAACAGCGGAAGTCGACGGCGTGAAGGTAAGATACTAGTATGGCGCTGTAATGATAAACCTACAAACCCCCAGACTTATTTTAAGAGATTATACAGAGAAGGATTTTGAGGCATACAGCAGATTGAAAATGGATGCCGAGACCATGTACTATCTGCAGGACATACAGTTGCATTCCGTTGAGGAAGCCAGACGGGATTTCGCGGAAGTCCTGTCTGACATGAAATCCCCGGAGCGGAAATTCTATTTCTGTCACATGGAGCTGAAAGACACGCACGAACAGGTTGGCAGCATCGGGTATACGGTTGAAGCCGACACTCCGGTAGGAAAGCTTGTCCATCTGGGCTATTTTACATATCCGAGGCATTGGGGGAATGGCTACACCTCGGAGGCATTGAAGAAGGTTCTGGAATATGCCTTCACACAAGACAATGTGTACAGAGTTACAACCGGGTGTCTGGCAGAGAATAAGGGCTCCGAGAGGGTTATGCAGAAAAACGGGTTAATAAAAGAAGCCGAGCATATTGATTATGAATGGCACGATGGTAAAATGAAAACCCGCTTAGAATATCAATTATTAAAACATGAATGGGAGCAATTACAAAAAACACTTTAATTTCCCCTTGCAAACCACACGTATTATGTTATAATACATTTAACAATTAAGTTAAATGTTAAGCGTAGGAGGGATAAGTTTGGGAATGCAGGATACGCTTCGCGCGCTTGCCGATCCAACAAGGCGCGAAATCCTTAATCTGCTCAAGAAATCACGGCTGTCTGCGGGCGAGATCGGCGACCATTTTTCGATTTCCGGTGCGGCGGTTTCCCGGCACCTGTCCGTTTTGAAGGAGGCAGACCTGATCCGCGACGAGCGGGAAGGAAAATTCATCTATTATGAGCTCAACACCACCGTGCTTGAGGAGATCATGCTATGGATCACTGAATTAAAAGGAGGAAATGACCATGATCAGACAACATAAAAAAATGATATTACTCACATCGATTGCGACGCTGCTCCCGATCCTTATCGGATTGCTTTTGTGGAAGCAGCTTCCGGATTCCGTTGCAACCCATTGGAGCACAGGCAACGAACCGGACGGCTACTCATCCAAGGCTTTTGCAGTGTTCGGGCTTCCGGTGATCATGCTGATCCTGCATCTGGTATGCGTGATCGCAACGAACATTGATCCCAAGGCAAATAGCATCAACAAAAAAATATTCTTTATTGTCCTGTGGATCTGCCCGGTATTTTCCATCATTGTATGCAGCACGGTTTATGGGTATAATTTAGGGTATCAGTTTGATATTGGTTTTCTTTGTGGGCTGCTCATCGGAGTTTTATACTTGATATTAGGCAACTTCCTGCCGACGGTAAAGCCGAATTACACCATTGGCTTCCGCATTTCGTGGGCGCTGAATGATGCCGATAACTGGTATCACACGCACCGGTTCGGTGGAAAATGCATGGTGATCGGAGGGCTCCTTCTGATCGTCACCACGCCGTTCCAGAATATCTGGGTGCTTATGGCGCTCGCCATCCTCCCGTGCATTTTTCCGGTGATCTACTCCTACATGTACTACCGCAAGGGGCAGTCACGGTAATACTCTTTATTGTGTCAGACACCAATGGTTCAAATACATTTTAGGAGAATTGCTCGTTTATCACAAGATATTAGTAAATTTATAAGTTGCTATTAAATTTCATAGTATGAAAAGCCACGACCTGTACTCTGATTTGAGTACAAGCCGTGGCTCCTGTTCTTGCTGTCTTTTTTCATAACCAGCCGATTTTCCCTCAGACATCTTTGCCTGAATATCAATGAGAAGGTGAAAGTCTCTTTATGAATTTTCTGATTTTTCTAATGGAAAATACAGGCAGATCCGATAAGACTCCTCCCCACATTCTTCTTCGCATCTGCCCTGCATTTGCTCCATCATGATTTCAATATTATGAACCCCAATTCCCGTTCCTCTATGATCCTGTTCTTTATTTGCCGCTGCATTCATAATGGAAAAGAAAAACTCATCCTGACAAATTCCCATATCCAACAGGTTTTCTTTTGTCTTGTCTGCATACTTCAAAAGATTGGATAACAAATTATTCATAATGCGTCCGATATAATCATAACAAACACTTATCTTTACTTCCTCCCACTGTTTCCATCCCAGTGTAACCGTATAGCCATTTGTCTGCAATACATTGCACAATTCCGAACAGTAATCCTCCATTACAAAAGCTATGGATTCCGACTTTTCCATCTGTGGCTGCTGCCCTGAATTGATAAGAAAAAACTCAAATAGCTGATCTGAAAGATTTTTAATCTGAATCGCTTTTCCCACTGTTTTCTTTACATAAAGTTTCACCTTATCGTGTTCGGGTTCTCTTTTTATAATTTCAAGATATGCCATTAATGCAGTCAATGGCGTCCGCAAATCATGTGCCATCCCCAGAACCAGTTTATTCTGTGCCTTTTTCATATTTCGTTCTTTTTCTTCCTTCTCCAAAAGAACTGTTTTCATATGCTCCAGACCGCGTGCCAGATCTGTCAGCTCATCCTCTCCTTTTATAGTAAAATCCACCGACCATAATCCATCTTCCAGTTTCGCTACTTCCCCACTCAATTGCCTGATGTACCGTACATATCCGCTTACACCAAACGCAAACACTCCAATCCAGACCAGCACACCACAAAGTGCCGCAGCCACATCTACCAGGATATAATACTTTCGCTCACGATTCACATATATAAATACATCTGCATTCCCATCTGTAAACGATACTTCTTGAAAATATTGCCATGTATAGTGTAATTGCTCTGATTTTGTACGATCCAAGGCAACTGGAAGTGCGTAATAATTATCGTAAAGCAGCATGCGCTTTCTTGAAATCGTAAAATACCCAATATGGTTTTCTTTTGCCCACTCCCGGATACGCTCCGTGTCGGAAGCCGCCAGATGATGTCTGGATACATATTCCTGAAACATTGCTATGGTTTCCTTAGAAACATTTCTTCGATACATAGAACTTTCAAAATACCGGCTTAATGCTCCATTTCCCATAAAAAATATAAGCAAAAACAACAGCAGTGCAAGAAAAAATCCCAACAGCAGAATTCCGATCATTTTTTCCATCAGATGTTTTCTTTTTCGTTTATTCAATGCGGTATCCTTTCCCCCACACCGTTTGTATAATTTGCGGTTTCTGCGGATTCTTTTCAATTTTCAGTCTCAATTTCCGAATATGAACCATAACGGTATTTGCAGAATTATTGAAAAACGGCTCCTGCCAGACGCTCTCATATATG
>OJRW01003042.1_pt1 | contig 10690 bp, 10 predicted proteins | sample 1599231 | NCBI WGS metagenome assembly OJRW01 (sample SAMN04168656, study PRJEB22393) | human gut metagenome | biome: human gut microbiome; feature: stool | host: Homo sapiens | collected 2014-03-17
GATCTGGTGAAAGAAAATGTAGAGTTTGGTGATACCTCAGATTACAAAACATCAAACGTAAAGAAACTGTGTGACACTGAAATTCTGAAAGACTTCGAAGAAGAATTCGGGGCAGAAAATGTCGAAACACACACAGCAGATATTATCACTGCGGATGGACAGAAATTGGGGACTGTTGATTGTAAAATCCGTCCAATTACATTTGATGAAGCACGAGAATACACAGATATTACACCGAACAATGATCTGAACGACTGGTATTGGACATTATCGCCATGGTCAACGGAAGAACGTGGATGGAAAAAAAGTATTACCGTTGTTTCCCCTTCGGGCAATTTCAGCTGCAATTACAGCTTCGGACTTGGTGTTCGCCCAGTTTGTATCTTAAAATCTAATATCTTTGTATCTAAGGTGGAGGAATGATTATGAAGAAAAATCTGAAATATTTTGAGGATGAATTATCCAGATTAAGTAAAGAGTTCGCAGAATTCAAGAAAAAGCACATCGAAAAGCCGGAAATCGGAAAAGCTATTTTAAGAGGGGAAGAACCGTCGATCACATCTGCCGACCTTCATCTGGTCCAGGAGGGAAAATACACCCGCACCTGGCAGGAAGGTTCCGGAAGTCCCCACAAGAAGTGTATGCGCTGCGGATTTGAGACAGACGAAGATTATAACTACTGTCCGAAGTGCGGGGGACGGATATAAGGAACGCATAAGGAAAACAAGCGCCGCTTTAAGCGGCATTTGTTTTCCTTGCGTCCTTAACGAACAAACCGTCTGCGATAGCAGACAGTAGAGCGCGCCAGCGCGTGTTTGTGAGTGAACCCAACGCCTGCAAAATAAATATTAAATCTCCCCAAATGCGATCAATGGATCTTTGCATTTTACCCCCAGACTCAGGGTGTAATAAAGTACAACGCCATCAAATGGAGCTGTACATCGGAAAATTTCATTTCCATAAATATCTTTCAGGGTGCCAAGAAGGGTGCCCTTTTTTAATTTCTGACCTGCATGTGAGACAGCAGGATACCAGAACCCATTTTTTGGTGCCTCTTCATAAACTGCCTGACGGATCTCTTCCTGGTGAAGGTCAGTATCTGAGAAAGGTCTGATCTTAAGATGAGCCATTAACTCAAAAATATTCCTTTTGCATGCTGTGACCTCATCTTCGCACCATAGCCCTCTTTCTCCCCGTTCTGCTAAAAGTGCCGGGATACCGCACTGAGCAGCCCAGCTATAGAGTCCGTTTTTTGCAGTAGAAGCGACCCGATATGGAATCGAGAGTGAGGCTGCAGCTGCAGAAGCTTTTGCGGCCAGTGCGTCAGAAACAGCTGTGGGAAAGAAGACCAGGGGAGTAAGAGCTTCGTTCACATCACCACCATGGAGATCTATGAGAAAATCAGCTTCAGGATACAGTGTTTCTTCAAGGAGCTTTGCAAGACGGCTGGAAAAAGTACCCTCAGGATCTCCGGGAAACGTACGGTTTAAATTTTGACCATCTGCAGGGATTATCTGTTTGGACCCCATGTAAAAGCCTTCTGGATTTACCAGGGGAAGCAGGATGATACGCCCTGAAAGATCAATGGGGTCCAGTTCCTTTTTCAGACGGTTCAGGGTTTCTATGCCTACATATTCACAGCCGTGGACACCTGCGGTCACTACAAGGGTTTTTCCGGGACAGCTTCCGCAGATAACAGTCATTTCTATGGGATAGTGGCTGGCAACTGGCAGTAAAAGGGTTTGCTTTGTATTGCTGCCGGCTTTTAAGTCAGACAGTCTCATATTTTTCAGATCTCCTTTAGTTGAATTCGATAATAGAAGCCAAAAGCTTTCTGGCATAGTCATCTTTTGTTTCTGCAATACGGGATACAGGAATGTGTTCAGTAATGCGGCCATGATACAGAAAAAGCACATCATCGCACAGATAAGTGACAGAAGTCAGGTCATGGGTAATGAAAATATAAGTCAGCCCCAGTTTTTCTTTCAGATCATGGAGCAGATCCATGATCTGAATCTGAGTATGGGCATCCAGAGAAGAGATAGCTTCGTCAAAAAGAATGATCTCTGGCTGGCAGGCTACAGCCCGGGCAATGCATACACGCTGCAACTGTCCGCCGGACAGCTCATGGGGATACCGGTTTGCATAGGAGGAATTCAGCCCAACAAGCTCTAACAGGCGGTTGATCTCTTCCAAACGGTTCAGGCGGATCTTTTGATTTCGTTCTCTTGCAGCCAGTCCTTCTGCAATGATCTCTTTTACACGGAAACGGGGATTGGCAGAAGTGGTGTAATCCTGGAAAACAACACTTAAGCGTTTTTGAAGGTTTTTCCGGCCATTTCTGGAGGCATAAACAGATACATCCTGGATCTTTACTTCTCCGGTGTCAGGCTTTAAAAGACCACAGATCACACGGCCAAGGGTAGATTTCCCACTTCCGGATTCTCCCAGTATTCCCAGACAGGTTCCCTGTGAGACTTTTAAGGACACATCAAACAACACCTGGTTTCTGGCAGTTCCGAAAATCTTTTCCTGGCGTTCACTTCGGAAGCTGACGCATACATTATTTACTTCAAGCATGGGATATCTCCTTTCCATGTAAGATGTCACGGTAGTGGCACATAACAGCAGAACGCTTTTCTATCAGCAGGCGGGTGTAGGGATCGTTTGCATGATTTCGGATATGCTCAAAGTCTCCGCTGTCTACGATCTGTCCGCTGTTCATAACAAGGATGCGGTCTGCTACTTTGGAGATGGCTCCCAGGTCATGGGTGATGAAAAGCATGGCAGTATTTTTATTCTTTTTAATGCGGACAAACTCTTCCAGGATCTCGTATTGAGTGACGGCATCAATGGCAGTTGTTGGTTCATCAGCAATGAGAAGTTCCGGCTGCAATGCCATGGCAATACCGATCATAATACGCTGGAGCATACCGCCGGAGAGCTGATGAGGATATTTTTCCAGAACTTCTTCTCCATTTAAGATCTGCATCTGGTCCAGGATCTTAAGGCAACAGGTACGTATTTCCTGTGCATTCCATGCAGTATGTGCGGCGAAGGTTTCAGCCATCTGATTTCCAATGCGGTATAAAGGATCAAAACAGGTCATAGGGTTTTGAAGTACCATGGTGATCCGGCTTCCACGGAGCCTGCGAAGTTCTTCTTTTGACTCTTTTAAAAGATCATGGCCATCAAAAACAGCGCTTCCGGAAACCTGGAAATTTTTATCTAACAGACCCAGGATGGATTTTACAGTCATGCTTTTTCCGCTTCCGGACTCCCCAAGGATCCCCAGGCATTCTCCTGGGTGGACTTCAAAGCTCACATCTTCTACCAGCTTTTTGGAGGCTTTACGATATGTCAGAGTTACATTCAGGTTTTCAACTTTTAAAACGGCAGACATTACAGCACCTCCTTTGGGTCTAACACATCACGGATGGCATCACCCATTAAGTTAAAGGCAGAAACTAAAATAACGATGGCAATACCGGGAACCAGCATCTGGGACGGATTACTGGTCAGGACATTTTTTGCTTCGCTTAACATAGCACCCCATTCAGGAGTAGGAGCCTGTACACCAAGTCCCAGGAAGGACAAAGTGGAAATATTGATAATGGCCCAGCCTACATCCAGAGAAGACAGGACAGCCAGATCAGCTGCAATAGATGGAACCAGGTGTCTGAAGAGGATAAAACGTTCCGGAGTTCCTACACAGCGGGAAAACTGGACAAAGTTCCGGTCACGGTACTGCATAACGCCCGTTCGGATCATACGGGCATACCAGGCCCATTTGATAAATACATTTGCCAGGATCACGTTCTGTACGTTAATGCCCAGCAGCGCAACTACAGCAAAAACCATGATCTGACTGGGGAAAGACAGCATTACATCCACTATACGCATGATCAGTTCTTCCGTAATGCCACGAAAATACCCGGCTAAAAGGCCCATCAGGGCGCCGAGACCGATGGTGCCTAACATGGTCAGCACAGCCAGGCCAAGAGTGGGACGGATCCCGTAGATCATGCGGGAGAGAATACAGCGCCCAAGATTATCTGTGCCAAGGGGATATTCTTTGCTGAAATGGGCAAATTTGTTAAGAATATTGGTGGCATAGGGATCATGTGGAGCAATAAATGGGGCAAAAAGGCCCATGAATGCCACGATCAGTACAATGGTTATTGTACCAACGGCAGTTTTATTATGAAGAAACCGGTGTAACATTAGTTGCTCTCCTTTCGCATACGGGGGTCAGACACGGTTTGCAGGATATCAAACAGCAGGTTAAACATAACAAACAGGACACCGATGAGCAGAACGTAAGTCTGGATCACGGGATAATCCCGGTTGAAAATGGAACTGATGCACAAAGTTCCCAGTCCCGGCCATGCAAATACATTTTCCACTACAATGGTTCCTGAGATCAGCTGTGGGATACTCATGCCAATGGCAACAATACAGGTATGCATGGAGTTTTTCAGGATATGTTTTACCAGAATGGATCTCTGCGGGAGACCGCGTACATTGGCATAAAGTACATAATCCTGTTTCATATTTTCAAGCATATTGTTGCGGATCAGGCGGATATAGGTGGAAATATAGCTTAAGGATACAGTAAAAGCCGGCAGGATCAGATGCCTGATGGTACCGTTTCCGCTGGTAGGCAAAAGGTCCAGTTTAATGGAGATCAGCCACATCAACAGAAGTCCGACCCAGTAAGGGGGCATGGCAGTGGTCATAAATACAAGGCCCCGCATAAGCCGGTCAAACCAGCCATCCTTATATACTGCACAAAGAAAGCCGATAGGAAGACTTAAAAGGATCACCATAATAAGGGAAGCACCGGCAAGCTGTAAAGTAGCAGGCATACAGCGCAGCAGTTCTCCGGCAACAGTACGGCTTGGGTTTACATAACTGATGCCAAAATCACCGTGAAGACAGTCCAATACCCAGGTAAAGTAACGGACCAGATAAGGCTTGTCCAGCCCAAGCTGGGAACGGACCTCAGCAATGGCATCTTCCGTGATGATAGGTACCTGGCGTACACGTAAAGCTACTTCAGCCGGATCAGAAGGAATCAGATTGATAAAAACGAAGCATACAAAGGAAATAATGAGAAGGAGCGGAATGGAAGACAGGATCCGCTTGATGATATAGGGTTTCAAAATAATACCTCCCGTTGAAAAAATAAATGTAATAAAAGGATCCGACTGGAACAAAGCCGCCTCAGAGGAGACGGCTTTATACACAAGATTAGGTTTGTTTTGCCAGATTTAGAAAGAGAAATCCTGGAATGGAACCTCGTACTGAGTCTGGGTAAAGTGGAAGCCTTTCATATCAGAGCGGTAGATTGCCTTATTGCACTCATAGGTCAGTGGAATATAAACGGCATCTTCGTGGAGATGGGTCAGAACATAGGTATAAAGTTCCTGGCGTCTGTTTTCATCTGTGGTGATCAGGATCTCGGTAATGGCATCATCGATTTCTGCTTTATCATCCAGACCAAGCTGCGCTGCATAGTCACCATATACAGGAGCGCGCATGGCAGCAAGAGAGGACTGTGGATCGTATGGTGTACCCCAGCAGATATTGAATACCATATCAAAATTACCTGCTTTCATATTATCACGGTAGGACTGCTCCTCTTCCCCGTGGATGTTTAAAGAAACACCGATGGACTGGTATTCGCTCTGAAGATACTCTGCAATGGATTTTTCAGTCACGCTGTCACTATTATAGAGAAGATCAATATTTAACGGCTGTCCATCCTTTTCACGGACATTGCCGGAACCCATTTTCCAGCCTGCTTCATCCAAAATCTGTCCTGCCAGTTCCAGGTCGTAAACATATGGTTCTAGTTCAATATCACAATATGGAACAGTGGATGCAAACAGAGTGTCTGCCGGTTTTTCCAGTCCGTAAAAAATACCGTCAGAGATATTCTGCTTATTAGTTGCATGCTGGAGCGCAATACGTACATCCTTCTCTGAAAGAATGTCAGAGGAAGTATTCAGAACAATCTGTCTGGTAGAGGTTGGATCAGAAAGTTCCACGGTAAACTGATCGCTGTCCAGATACTGATTAATGGCATCTGCGTCGATCATATTTTTTCCGAAGATCATATCAATCTCACCTTTTTCCAGAGCCAGGATACGGGTCTGATTATCCGGGATGACTTTCACGGTGATGGTTTTGATGGCAGGCTGTTCGCCCCAGTAGTTCGGATTTGCCTTGAATACAGCATACTCATCGGTAACAAATTCATCCAGCACATAGGGACCGGTACCAATATAAGCTTCTACCCCATCTTTGGTGCTGCCGTTTTTCATGGCTTTCGGGGAGATCATGGCAAATGGTCTTGTTACACCAAGCTCTGTTAAAAGGGGATAATATGGTTCGGATAATTCAATCACAAAAGTGTTTTCATCGGGAGCATCTACACCTACCAACAGATGCATCATTTCCAGCCAGGTATGGCGGTCTTTATTTTCCAGGATTGCGTCAAAGTTTGCTTTGATGGCATATGCGTCACACTTTTCGCCATCAGAAAATGTTACGCCTGGACGAATGTGGAATGTATATACTTTACCGTCATCACTGACATCCCAGCTTTCTGCCAGACAGCCTTCAAAACCGTCAGAGGTAATATTGACCAGGCCCTCATATAACATTTCCTGGGCGTACATTTCGCCGGCATATAAATGTGGGTTTAAATCGCGGATATCGCGGTAGTTTACGAAGATCAGGTCTTCCTTTGTACCTTCAGCTGTGGTGGTAGTTTCTGAAGGATTGGACTCTGCAGCAGAAGATGCAGAGTCAGAAGCGGATGAACCGCAGCCGCTTAATAAGGCGGTGCCTAAGAGACCTGCCAGAAGCATTGTGCCCCATCTTTTTTTCATGATAAGTTTCCTCCTGTTGTAAAAAGAACATAATGTTGTTTATTCATTCGCCTGAGGCGAACGGTAGAAAGTATAACATGGGTTAGGCAAAACTTACTACTAATGAAATTGGAGGGGCTTAGTTATTCCAAAATGTTATAACCGGGCGAAAAAACTTATAAAATTTCCTTAAAATGACAGATAAACCATTCAGCAGCTTTACTTAATTTTGCATGATCCGGGCAGATGTAGCCGATGAGGAGAAAAGGCTCACAATTATTGATCCTAAGCTGGCGAACATCATATTGGCGGTACTGGTCATAGAGAAAATTAATGCCGAGGCTGCATATATCTGTGTTCAGTAACAGATTGACAGTCAGATGATCACTGTTGGTATAGACTGCATAGTGGAGCTGCTCTGTGCTGATCGCCCCAAGGCTCACATGGTTCAAATGGTGCTCTACAGAGAAAAAATCCCTTACACCCCGTACGAAGGAGAGAGAGGAAAGATCCTGAAAGTCAATGCTTTCATCGTGGTAGCGCGGATGGTTCGGGCCGACATAGACACAGGCCTCTTTCATATCCAGGGGAATGAATTTCAGCTTTTTGTGGGACAGGATATGCTGGAACTGGTGGAGCTGTTTCTGTGCAATATAAACGATGCCAATTTCAGAAAGTCCCTGGGCTACCCGGTTGCTGATCTCTTCCACCGTGCCTTCTAAATGTTCTACAATGTAGGAATTTCCCATTTCTTTATAAAAATCAGTCAACAGACGGGAGATCATATTGCTGGGATAAGTGGCCAGACTGAATTTTTTTCCCTGGTTGTGATCGGTCAGTGAGTTGATCAGGCTTATATTGTGCAGGATATTCTGGGCATATTCACGGACCGTTTCACCATAGGGGGTAATGTGGATCCCCCGGCTGCTGCGCTCAAAAAGAGGCCGTCCCAGTTCTTTTTCCAGGGAACTGATCACTTTACTCACATTGGGCTGTGTGGTATAAAGGCACTCTGCAGCCTGGTTAAAGCTGCCTTTTTCACATGTGATCATAAAATATTCCAGCTGACGTAATTCCATAAGATCCTCCTGAAGTACAATAAACAGTAAGTTAATGCTAACTACTATAACAGAAAAAAAGACAGTATACAACAAGGCTGATAAAGCAACAGCCGAAAGAAGCACTTATTGAGAAAAAATGCCGGTTATTCCAAAGGGGAATATCAATGTATCCGGCGCCATAAAGTGGTGTGTTTTGATAAACAACTTGACAATTTTTACCAATAAATGTTATTCTGAATACGAACAGGGAGCTTGTGAAGCAGGCTGAGAGGAAGTAATCGAACTTCGACCTATTGTACCTGATGTGGGTAATGCCAACGTAGGGAAATAATGTGTCGCATATTATATTTGCGTATCGTGCGTATATTTTGCGGTCCGTTCCTTATGTGGGCGGACCGTTTTTTTTGTTTCTGCGCAAATCCAGATGATCCACATATGCGCTAGAGATCTGTGCAGCAAATGTGGAAAACGTTCCGTCCAGGTACCCCTTCTGTGGAAAAATATTATTATGTGAAGGAGAAAGAAAATGGACTACACAACACAGATGGATGCTGCCAGAAAAGGAATTATTACAAAGGAGCTTCAGGCAGTAGCAGAAAAAGAGCAGATGGATACAGCCCGGTTAATGCAGCTGGTGGCAGAGGGAAAAGTAGCAATTCCTGCAAACAAAAACCACAAATGCCTGGATCCAAACGGTATCGGCTCCATGTTAAAGACCAAGATCAATGTAAACCTGGGAACTTCCAGAGACTGCAAAGACCTGGATATGGAGCTTCAGAAAGTAAATGACGCAGTAAAAATGGGCGCAGAGTCCATTATGGACTTAAGCTCCTGGGGAGATACCCAGAAATTCAGAAGAAAACTGACTGCTGAATGCCCGGCTATCATTGGTACTGTACCGATCTATGACGCAGTGGTATACTATCATAAGGCACTGAAAGATATCACCACCGAAGAGTGGTTAAAGATCGTGGAAATGCATGCACAGGACGGTGTGGATTTTATGACCATCCACATTGGTATCAACCGTGCAACTGCCCAGCGTTTCAAGAAAAATAAACGCCTTATGAACATTGTATCCAGAGGCGGTTCCATTATCTTTGCATGGATGGAGATGACCGGAAAGGAAAATCCATACTATGAGCATTTTGATGAGATCCTGGATATCTGCCAGAAATACGATGTGACCATCAGTTTAGGTGACGCCTGCCGTCCGGGATGCTTAGAAGATGCCACCGATGTTTCCCAGATCGAAGAGCTGGTAACATTAGGAGAGCTGACAAGAAGAGCCTGGGAGAAAAATGTACAGGTGATCGTAGAAGGACCGGGCCATATGCCTCTTAACCAGATCGCAGCCAATATGCAGATCCAGCAGAGCATCTGCAAAGGCGCTCCTTTCTATGTATTAGGACCTTTGGTTACAGACATTGCACCTGGATATGACCATATTACAGCAGCTATTGGAGGTGCCATCGCAGCAACCTACGGCGCAGCCTTTTTATGCTATGTAACACCGGCTGAACATTTACGCCTGCCGGATCTGAATGACGTAAAAGAAGGCATCATCGCTTCCAAGATCGCAGCCCATGCAGCAGATATTGCAAAAGGTGTTAAGGGCGCTTCCGAGTGGGACCGCCAGATGGGAATGGCAAGAAAGAAACTGGACTGGGAAAAGACCTTTGAGCTTTCCATTGATCCGGAAAAGGCGAGAAACTACAGAGCATCTGCGAAGCCGGAAAAAGAAGATACCTGCTCTATGTGCGGTAACTTCTGTGCTGTAAAAAATATGAACCGCATTTTAGACGGCGAGATCGTAAGTATTTTTGATGAATGAAATGAGCCCAAAAGAAAAACAAGCGGCTGCGAAGCAGACATTTGTTTTTCTTGGGCCATTAACGAACAAACAGTCTGCGATAGCAGACAGTAGAGCGCGTTAGCGCGGGTTTGTGAGTGGATGATGGATATGAGAAAAGGAGAGAACCATGAAATTTGACAAAAGCCAGTTGTTGATCTATGCAGTAACCGACCGGGCCTGGACCGGGAAAATGAGTCTTTATGAGCAGACAGAAGCAGCCTTAAAAGGCGGCGCCACCATGGTGCAGCTTCGTGAAAAAGGACTGCGGGATGACAACGTGGAAGAATATCTGGAAGAGGCGAAGAAAATGCGCGCTCTCACAGAAAAATACAATGTTCCTCTCCTGATCGATGACAATATAAAACTGGCAAAAGCCTGTGGTGCAGACGGTGTCCATGTAGGCCAGAATGACATGGATGCCGGTCTTGCAAGACAACTTCTTGGACCGGATAAGATCCTGGGAGTCACAGCCAAAACGGTAGAACAGGCATTAAAAGCCCAGTCACAGGGGGCTGACTATTTGGGCAGCGGTGCCGTATTTGGCACATCAACCAAAAAAGATGCCCGCCCTATGACGATGGAACAGCTGCAGGCAATCTGCGCATCTGTAAAGATCCCGGTAGTAGCCATTGGCGGTATCTGCCTGGATAATATTGAAAAACTGCAGGGAAGCGGTGCAGCAGGAGCTGCCATTGTATCCGGTATTTTTGCAGCAGAAGATATTGAAGGGACTACCCGAGCCCTTCGTCAAAAAATGGAACGTATTATTTAGACGATGCCAAGTGGTTACAACTGGGATGTCCGTCATAAAAAGACATGATATTTCAAAAAATGAGAAAAATTCTTGATAACAAAGGGGACTGCCATAGGCGGTCCCTTTTCTATTTGTCCTGTTT
>OJRW01003045.1_pt1 | contig 10686 bp, 7 predicted proteins | sample 1599231 | NCBI WGS metagenome assembly OJRW01 (sample SAMN04168656, study PRJEB22393) | human gut metagenome | biome: human gut microbiome; feature: stool | host: Homo sapiens | collected 2014-03-17
TCATAGTTGCAAACGGGATAGGCGATACCGAACAGTAAAGGTAAATTTCTATCATGCGCCCGTAGAGGATAACGGTTATCAGTACGGACATGATTTTCATGCACAAGCTCACAAGGCTTGTTTCCATGACAAGTAAGAGCAGTTCGGGGATTTCCATAGCGTCAAGCCCGCTTTGCATGGAAGCAAGGGCGGCGGCAACATCAATCTCTGTGCTGCCGCCGATTACCCCCGCCGCGCCGGAAACAACGTGCTGCGCCATATCGAACACCGCCATAGTGATGTCAAAGGTATGCGTCACAAGGTAGACTGCGACGTATGCCTTGAATACCCACTTGAAGAACATGGAAGTGTCAACGTCGTGCATATTGTTCTTTTCCGTTACCATGCTGATAAGCTCATAGCATAGGACGTAGGTAATGACAAGCCCCGCAATGGGTACGATTACATTCTCACTAAGGGTCTGTATCATGGAGAATATATTTGCGTTCCACCCTTGCGGGGTCTGCCCTACCTCTGCGGCGATAGTGCCGACTTTCTCGTTCACGTCCCCGAACATAGTTGACAGATTACCGTTTATGGCTCCTATGAGGATTTCCTTTATCCATTCGTTAATCGCGTCAAGTATGCTCTGCATAAGCCTTTACCCGCGCTTCTTAACCGAACAAGCCGGAAAGCAGCGGTACAAGGGTCATGCCGATAAGGGCAACGCCGCCGCCCGCCATAAGCTGCTTCATGCCCTGGCTTTTCGCGCCCGGATTGTCGTTGCCGTAGCCCTCCATCAGATTGATTACGCCCCAGATACCAAGCCCGGCTCCAAGTGCTACAACAAGGGTCTGCAAAACGTCTACTGCGCTATTGAAAAATGCCATAAATATATCCTTTCTGCCGCGTCTGCGGCTGTCCGGCAAGCGGACAAAAGGCGGTCAGCATATGCCGCCGCACAAAAAAACCGCCCTCTGGTAAAGGCGGCTGTCCCCGCGCTGCGTAAGTTCTGCGGCGCGGCGGTATTCAGTTGTAAGGGGTGCGGATTTTGCCGCTGTGTACTGCGCCGGAAAGTGGGGGCGCGTATCATGTAGCCGGTATGGATAGATGTGATTGCTTCAATCGCTCCTTTCTGTGTCCCGCTGTGCTGCCGGACGTTTTTTCAGACTTGCGGGAAGTGAATAGCTTGCGTAGCAAGGTGTTCGCTTCCCGCAAGTTCACAAAGGGGTAGCTGCCGCAAGGCAGCGTAGGGGAAGTGTAGCTTCCCCTGTCCCCCGGCGGTCTGCCATGCTGTCACTGTTGCGGGATAAGCCCCCGGCGCGTGACATACTCCGTTGCAAAACGGCGGTGTTCCGCTTCCTTTTCCCGCCAATACTCCCATAATGCAGCGTCGGCGGCTTCCGCAACATTCATTAAAAACCGTTCAAGCTGCTTTTGTTTTTCCTCTGCGCTACGTTTCCTCATGGTCTGCGTCCTCCTGTAAGTCTGCCGCGTCAATCTCGTAATAGTCAAAAACCTCGTCGGGCTTGACAATGGCGGGGCGGCGTTTAAGGTGCTTTTCCATGTCAAAGGCGTTCTTCGGGTCTGCGTCGGACAGGTACTTGTATTTCGGGTGCTTCGTTATGTCGAATTTGTCCGAAAAGAACGGGCGCACCCCGCGTAGCTGCAAGATACATTTCCCTCCGTCCATGACTGCAATTTCATCTTCCGTCATAAGCTGCTTTCCCAATTTCTGATAGTTCAGCCCATGCGAAAGCTCCCGCCCCCTTGTTTCGGAAGTGTTGAAGCTGTCTATCGTTTCCTTGCCTAAAATCTCCGATATTTCTTTAAGGGTGGTTTTCTCCTTGCCGCCCAAGAAAAGCGTGGTGTCGCAGTTGCCGACTATGGTATCGGCGTTGTCCTTGTAAATGGCTTTTAGCTGTGACTGGCTCTGCAAGATGATTGACGCGGATATTTCCCGGCTCCGTATCGTTGCAATGAGCTTTTCAAACTTCGGTATCTGCCCGATATTCGCAAATTCATCAAGTAAGCACCGTACATGGACGGGAAGCCGCCCGCCGTACACATCATCTGCCTTGTCGCACAAGAGGTTGAATAGCTGTGTGTAGAGGATACTCACGACAAAGTTAAAGGTGTCGTCGGTGTCGCTGATAATGACGAAAAGGGCGGTCTTTCTGTCGCCTATGGTGTCAAGCTCCATTTCGTCGGTTTCCATAAGCTCCCGCAGCTCCTTAATGTCGAATGGGGCTAACCTCGCGCCGCATGAGATAAGTATGCTTTTTGCGGTCTTGCCCGCCGCCAGTTTGTATTTTTTGTACTGCTTGACTGCAAAATGCTCCGGGTCTTTTTCTTCCAGACGTTCAAACATGAGGTCAACCGGGTTCTGGAAATCCTCGTCGTCCTCGCGGGCTTCCGACGCATTTATCATTTCAAGCAGCGTCGTGAAGTTCTTTTCCTCGTCCGGGGCTTCGTACCAGATATAGCCGATTAGCGCGGTATAGTAGAGCTTTTCCGCTTTCACCCAAAAATCCTCGCCGGATTTCTCCCCGTCGCCTTTGGTGTTGGCGATAATGGTATTGACTAACTTCAAAATGTCCTTTTCGCTCCGCAGATAGGCAAAGGGATTGTATTTCATGGATTTTTTGAAGTTAATCGTATTTAGCACTTTGATACGGTATTTGTACCGCTGCAACATTTTCCCGGTTTCCAAAATCAGTGTTCCTTTCGGGTCAGTGACGATATACGACGTTGGAAAATCCTTTGACGTACATTGCATGAGCGACGGTTTCACAAAGAACCGGGTCTTGCCGCTGCCGGAACCGCCGATTACAAGGATATTTTTGTTTCTTGCGTATTTCGGCTGCTTCGGGCGGCTGTTCATGGTGAGCCGTTCCGTCTGCGTTAAGGGGATATTGTTCTCAAATACCGGGTCTGTGTACGGCTTTATGTCGTCAGCCCCGCCCCAACGCGCCGAACCGTATTCTGTCCCGCGGCGGTATTTCTTCGCGTTCTTGCCTTTGGTGTAGATAATCAGCCGGACAATGACCGCCCCCGCAATGCCGATAAGTAAGTCTGCCGGGTGGAAGCTCGGCGCGATACTGGAAAAGGCGGCTGTAAAACCGTCCCCAAGATGTAGCAGCTTTGCGCTTGCGTCCGCGCCGGGGGAGAGCCGGACAGCCGCGCCCACTTTATCAAAGAGCCAGACAAAGAGCAGATACGGGAGATTTAGGATAAGCAGCTTCTTGATTTCCGGCTTCATAGCGATACCTCCCTGTCCTTGTTCTTGACCTTTGCCCGTTCCGCGTTCTTGCCCTGTGCGGCTTCTTTGAGCGTAGAGAGCAGCTTTCGGATAGAGGGCTTTTTCTCCTGTGTCAGCTTCTTTGCGGAAAACTCCTTAAAGGCTGCGGTCAGCACGTCCGCGTCCCGCCCCTTGAAGAAAACCAGATAGCGGGGTGGGCTTTCCGTCGCGTCCTTTTTCAGCGCAAAGTCGATACCGTACTTTTTCGCCGTACTCTCAAAGGCTTTGATATTGCCCTCGGTAATCTCAATGTTGGAAACGCCCGCGTTCTGCTTCATAAGCTGCTTTAAGCTCTGCTTGCCCTGTGGCGGTTTTGCAAGCTGCTTTTTGCCCTTTGACAGTATGGCTTTCATTGCCTTTTGGAGCGTCTGGGCGGTCAGCTTCCCGGTCTTGATGTAAAGGGCTATGGTCTTTTCGTTTACTTCGTCCTGCAATTTGTCGCGTCCTCCTTTCGCGTTTCTTTATGGGGCGGCGGTCAGATACGCACCCGCAGCCCGTTCAAGTCCTCGGCTCTGATACCCACAAGATACCAGTTGTCGCCGTACTCAATCCGGGTCGGCTTCCACTTGCCCCGCACGAATACGTCAAAGCACTCTCCGCAATGCAGCCCGCCATAGTAGCTGTTTAAGTCAAAGCGGATGTCGTAACGGTCGGTGCGCTCGTCAAATACCAATGCTCCTGTCATTTTCTGTGCCATAATAAAATCCTCCTTTTGTTGTTTTACAGGCTTTCGCCCGGTTTGAATGAATAATAGTCCGGGTCGCCGTACTGCGGCTTCTTCGGTGACAGTGCGCCGCTTGCCATGTCATGGGCGACAAGGGAAGTGTAATAATTGCCGATAGTGGACGGGGCGTTGAAAAGGGCTGCTTTCAGATATTGCTTGATGTTGCGGATTTTGGTTGTGTTCTCCCGCATACAGTCAAGCACAAAGCGGATATGCTCGCCGTCCAGTTTCATAAACTTTGACTTCACAAGCTCTGCCGGGTAGTCGTCCCCCGCAATCCGCACCCGCTTTCTGGCGGTGCATACCGTTTCAAGCATGAGGTCTACAATCTCGTCAAGCCTGTCCCCGTCAAATTTCATGTCCTGTTTGAGAATGTCGTAGTCGATATTGTCCTTGATGATTTCCCGGTATATATCAACTGCGCTCTGTGCTGCCGCTTCCGTTCCTTTCCGTTCCGGCGGCGCAGCCGCTTCTCTGCAAGGAGAGGGGTTAGGGGAAAGGATAGGAATGGAATGGGTACTTGATAAATCCGTATTTGATTTTTCTTTTTTTGGTAAGTCAGTTCTTTGTATATCTTTATTTAATTGCGTTGGATTTTCCAACGTAGGTTTTTCCAATGTTGGTTTTTCCTGCGTTGGATTATCCAATGTTGGATTTTCCAATGTAGGTAAATCCGGCGTAGGCGGCTGCGGCTGCTCGAATATCACATAGTCCGCGCCCCGCAAGCGTCCTTTCTCGTCGCGCTCCCTTGAACGGACGATATACCCGGCGCGTTCAAGCTCCTTAATGGCTTCGCGGATAGCGTCTATCTTCTCCCGGTTGATAAGGGATAAGCCTTTCAAGGTGTAGTCCCAATCTTCGGGGAGTGACAGCATTTGCGACAACAGCCCCTTTGCCTTTAGGGAAAGCTCCTTGTTGCGTAGGTGGTGGTTGCTCATTACGGTGTAGCCCTTGTTCCGTTCCACTCTGAAAACTGCCATAGTTCATAGCTCCTTTGCTTTGGATTTGTTACGCAGTAGAAGCGCGGTTTCGGGGGATAAGGTATAAATCCCTTTCCGCGCCAGATACGCGCCCGGAAAACCGCTTGTAGCAAGGCTTTTTCTGCCCCTACTGCGTAACAAAGGGCATGAAAAAAGCGGCGTTCCTGTTCTCCCATGTAGAGAGTAAGAAACGCCGCTTCTGCGTCGTATTCAGTTTTTAGTACAATACCCTGCTTGTCCGTCGCTCGAAAAACCTTGATTTTCCAGTGTTTTCAAAAGTATCGTTATCTAACGTCAGCTTTTGAGCGCCCGGAGTTCCAGCGGATGTTGGAGGACATCGAAAGCGGAAAAGTAAACACGGTCATTGTGAAAGACCTGTCCCGCTTCGGCAGAGAATACGCACAGATGGGTATGTACATTGAACACTACTTCGAGCAGAAAAACGTCCGCTTCATCTCGGTGGCGGAGAGCATTGACTCCGCCAAGGGGCTGGACAATCTGGTGCTGCCCTTCACCAATGTTATCAACTCGTTCTATGCGCGGCAGGCATCCACCAAAACAAGAGCCGCGCACCAAGCCAGGGCAAGAAGCGGAATGTTTATGGGCAGCCGCGCGCCGTTCGGTTATCAGAAAGACCCCGATGACCGTCACCACCTGATCGTTGACCCACCGGCAGCGGATGTGGTGCGGGACATTTTCCGTATGTTCGCTGACGGCATCGGCTATGTGCGGATGACAAAGATCCTGCGGGAAAAGGGAATTCTCAATCCGCAGGCCTACTTCAACCAAAATAATCCGAATTACTATAAGAGCGACTACTGGCGCAAGCCCTTTGACTGGCACGCCAGCTCCATCCGCACCATCCTCGAGAACCCGGTGTATCTGGGAAAGGTGGTTTTCGGCCGCAGCAAGACAAAGGGCTTCTTCGACAAACGGCGTGTGGAAACGGACGAGTCCGAGTGGATCATAGTGGACAACACGCACGAGGCGTTGGTCACACAGGAGCTGTGGGACACAGTGCATCAGATGATGCGCGCCAAGCGGCGCGAAAATGCCAGCGGCGAGGTGCAGCCCTTCGCAGGACTGGTGAAGTGCGCGGATTGCGGCTCGTCGCTGAATGCCAGCTACGACAAACGTAAGGGGCGATATACGGGCTTCTCCTGCTGGGTATACAAAAACTACGGAAAATCCCGCTGCACCTCCCACGCCATTGGATGGAAAACGCTGAACCAACTGGTGCTGGAGGATATTCGCCGCAATGCAGTGGAGGCGCGGCGGTCAGCACAGGATTACATGGAGATGCTGGTCTCGCTCCACACGGAGAAGCAAAAGGCGGAGGTCGACCGATACAAGCGGGAGCTGAAACGGGTGGACAAGCGTATTGGCGAGTTGTCCAAGATCCTGAACAAGCTCTATGAGGATGCGGCATTAGAGAAAATCAGCGAGGAGCGGTATCAGGCCATGGCTCCGAAATACGAACGGGAGCAGGCCGCCCTCCAAGGGCAGCGGGAGGAGTTGGCAGCAGAGATTTCTAAGAGCGATAAGGTCTACGAAAATATCGAACAGTTCCTGCCCCTCATCTGGAAATATACCGGCATCACTGAGCTGACGCCCTACATCCTCAACGAGCTGATCGAGAGGATCGTGGTACATGAAAAGGCAGTCGGGCCGGATGGTGTTAAGACCCAGCAGGTGGACATCTACTACAAATTCGTCGGCTGCATCAACCAACGGCGTAATGGCGGCTGCACCGGCGAGGTAATCAAGGCGGATAAGGCACAGCCGGGAAGCCGACCGGCATAAAGAAAACGGAGTACCGGCAAACGCCGGTACTCCGCTTTCTTCGATTTGTTCATTCACCATTACCAACAACCAGCGGTCGCCGGTTCGAGTCCGGCCACAAGCTCCAAAAGACGGCATCTGTCCAAATGCAGATGCCGTCTTTTCTTATACCCTTTTACTTACCTATGCAGCAAGAAGCCCCCGGCCACTGGCCGGGGGCTTCTTATTTGCTTTAGGTTACGCCTTGCGCTTCTTGCCCACCAGAGCAGCGCCCAGCAGAGAGGTCATGCACATGACCGTCAGCCACAGCGCCACACCGGCGTCGCCGGTAGCGGGCTTGTTGGCATCCTCACCGGGCTTTGCGGGCTGCTCCGGCTGAGAGGGCTTTTCAGCATCCTTCTTCAGCTGGGCCAGCTTGGCCTCGGCGTCCAGCAGGGTCTGGTAGTTCCCCACCAGCTCCTTCTGGGCATCGGTCAGAGCATCATAAGCACCACGGGCAGCCTTGATAGCCTCCTCGCTGTCGAGGGTCACCGTGCCGATGGCATCGATCAGCTTCTCCACAGCGTCGGCAGCCTGCAGGTCAGCCAGCTTGGCCTCGGCGTCCAGCAGGGTCTGGTAGTTGCCCACCTGAGCCTTCTGCTCCTCGGTCAGAGCATCATAAGCACCACGGGCGGCCTTGATAGCCTCCTCGCTGTCGAGGGTCACCGTACCGATGGCATCGACCAGCTTCTCCACAGCGTCGGCGGCATAGCCGGACAGCTTCAAGGTCACCTGAGGCAGCTGGGCCAGCACGTTGGCGGTGGTGGTACCGTACTGCATCCCCATGCCCTGGGCATAGGTCACGATACGATGGGTGGGCTTGCTGCCGAAGCCGCCCACCTTGATGGCGCCGGTCAGCTCATAGGTCAGGCCCTCCTGATCCGCCGGAACGGTGACGGAGATGCGCTGACGGGCGGGGTTGCCGCTGAAGTCATACACGCCGTTGCCGCCGCCGGGATTGGACTGGAAGAAGTTACCGTCAGCGTCCGTGTAGTACAGGGAGAAGCTGTGGTTATACACACCCGACATCTTCTCCTTGGGGCTCACCAGCCCGGTGAACTGCAGCTGCACCGTCTCGCCGGGCTTGACCTCGGCATTCTCCGGCAGCTCATTGCCCTCGGCGTCCAGCAGCTTGTAGCTGACGCCACGGGCGGTGATGACCTGATAGGTGGCCACGCCGTCCTTCTCTACCCGGACGATATGGCGGCCGGTGGTGAGGTTCGCCACCGTCACGGCGCCGGTCTCGGCGTCCACGGTGACACCCTGAGAGGTGAAGCCGTTGAAGGTCATGGTCTTACCCACGGTGGAGCGGGCCACGGTAACGGTGCAGCCGCTCTCCGGAGTGAAGGTGTAGCTGGCGCCGTCGGTGCCCAGATAGAACAGGATGTCGTGCTCGGCATCCAGCTGCTTCTGCTCGTCCTTTGTGACGGTGGCATCCATACGATCCATGAGCATATTGGTCTGGATGGCGGTGCCGTCAGCGCCCACGGATACCACAAACACACCGGTGAACTCCGGCCAGATGGCGGAGAAGGTCTTGTCGGCGGTGCTGCTCTGGCCCTGCTTATGGGTCATGGCGTCGTAGGTGACCTTCACCAGCGCCGTACCCTGATGGTTGGCGGTCATATAGGCCAGGCAGCTGTTGTCGGCATTGGGAGCGATGCTCACCACGTCGCTGGGCTTGCCGTCGAAGTCCACCACCTCGTAGTGGGCATCCGGCAGGGCGATCTTGGCGTTCATGAAGCCCTCAATGGCCTGCCAGTTACGGAACACATCCAGCTCATAGATGTCGCCGGCGTTCATGTTCATGTAGCCCTTGGAGTTGATGTTCAGATACACATTGCCCAGATCGTAGGTGTTCTTATCGAACCGGCTGACGGTATCCTTGTTGAAATCGTCGTCCATGTGCAGATCGTCACGGGTCACGACGATATCCTGATCGGTGGTCCACTTGTTGAAGTCCCAATAGGTCACGCCGTCGGGATTCTGCACCCGCACGAAGTGGTTCAGGCTGGTCTCCGGCACCCGATAGGTCACGGTGACGGTGTCGCCGTCCTTGGTGGCGGTGCTGTCCTCCAGCGGACGGAGGAACTCATAGGTATAGTAGTTGCCGAAGGTACCCACGCTGACGGTAGAGCCGGCGGGAGCCGTCACCTTCACGGTGTAGGCCTTGGGTACGGAGATGTCGAAGGACTGAGCGCCGCCGCCCACCTTCGTGACAACGGTCTTGGTGCCAACGTTGTAATTGGCAGCGTGCTCCTCGGAGGGGATCAGGTTCACCGTCACGGTATCCGTCTCCACGAAGATACCCGTGGTGCGGAGATTGCCGTAAACGGTGCCGCTGCCCAGCGTGGCAGTGCGCTTCACGCCGTCGGCGGTGGTCACCTGATAGTCGATGGTGTAGTCGGTGCCTGCCACCCAGCCGCTGTTGCGGGCATAGATCTCATAGGCACGCTGCAGGGAGACGGAGGTGGTATCATCAGCGATGGCCAGCATCACGCCGCCGTTGCAGTCCTTGTTGGCATCATAGCCGTCCGCCCAATAGGTGCCGGAGGGCAGGGACACCGTGTACTTCAGGCCGTAGCCGTCCGCCTCGGTGCTGATGCCGGACAGCAGATCCTGCGTCCCCTTCACGCCATCCTTGTAGGTATACAGCTTCAGGCTGTTCAGCTGTGCGTTGTGCAGGCCCTTCAGCTCCACGGTATGCACGTTGCCGGTGACCATCTGGATGGGAGCGCTGGGGTTCATCAGCGCATAGGTCGTATGCGTGTGATAGGTGGCGGTGATGGCCACCAGACGGCCGGTGGCCGCACCCTCCACCACAGTGAAGGTCGCCTTGCCGTTTTCATCCGTCACAACGCCCTCGATGGGCTTGACCGTACCGGTAGCCATATCCACCCACGCCAGGCCTACGCCCTCCAGAGGCTGGGCAGCAGCCTGTGTGGCATCGGGATCCATTGCCTTCACGCCCTTGACGGTAACGGTGATGTCCTCACCGGAGGTCATGGTCGCAGGAACCTCCAGCCAGGTGTAGTAGTCGTTCTGGTTCTCGGCGTCGCTGCCCACAAAGTAGTCCAGCACATCGCCGTCCAGCAGCTTGGTATCCGTCACCTTGGGCCGGGCAGCGCCTGCCTCATTGGTGGGGAAGTCGCCGTTGATATAGAAGCCGTGGAAGCCGGTCTCACGGCCAAAGACCTTGCTCTCCCAATCGGTGTTGGGATCAATGGCCAGATACTGCTTGGCCGTAGCGGGGGTAAACTTGTCGCCGTAGACCATCACGTGAGCGGCCACCAGCGCATCCAGCACAGAAACGCCCTCCACCTTGTCGGTGAAGCCGTACTTCTCGGCGGTGTTGCTGGCAACCTCCAGCTCCTTGTCCATGCTCTGCAGATAGGCGTTGTCCGCCTGAGAGCGGATGGTCAGCCCCAGCGTCTCCACGGGCTTGCCCGCCACCTTGCGGATGTAGTCGCTGGGATTCATCAGAGCATACACGCCATCGCCGCTCTGTGCCACCAGATAGCCGGTGGCCTCGCTGTCCACGGTGAAGGTGGCCTGACCGTCCTCATCCGTCACAACATCCTTGATGGGCTTGATGTAGCCGTCTGCGTCCACCCAAGCCAGACCCACGCCCTCCAGGGGCCGGGCAGCGGCCTTCAGCTCCGCAGCATCCTTATAGCGATAGCCCTCCATGGCATAGAAGCCCTTCACCGTCACGGTGATGGCCTCACCGGTCACCATGGTCTCCGGGACATCGATCCACGTATAGTAGTCGGAATAAGCATCCCCGTCGGCATAGAAGAAGAAATCCACAGTGTCGCCGTCATTGAGCTTGGTGTTGACCACGGTGGTGCCGTTGTAGCCGGGGCCGGAGGGTGCCTTGG
>OJRW01003067.1_pt1 | contig 10627 bp, 8 predicted proteins | sample 1599231 | NCBI WGS metagenome assembly OJRW01 (sample SAMN04168656, study PRJEB22393) | human gut metagenome | biome: human gut microbiome; feature: stool | host: Homo sapiens | collected 2014-03-17
GAAGTTCAGAAACTTCGGTAAGAAATCGCTCACGGAGCTTGATGATTTGCTCGAGAGTCTGAATCTGTCGTTTGGAACTGACATTTCTAAGTATAAATTAGACAAAGAATAAAAAATGAGACATAATAAAAAATTCAATCATTTAGGTCGTACTGCTTCTCATAGAAGCGCTATGTTATCTAACATGGCTTGCTCTTTGATCAAGCACAAAAGAATCACTACGACTGTTGCAAAGGCGAAAGCTTTGAAAAAGTTTGTTGAGCCTTTGATTACTAAGTCTAAAGAAGATACTACGAACTCTCGTCGTGTTGTATTTAGCAACTTGCAAGATAAGATTGCAGTAACAGAGTTGTTCAAAGAAATCTCTGTTAAGATTGCTGATCGTCCGGGTGGTTATACTCGTATTATCAAGACTGGTAACCGTTTGGGTGACAATGCAGAAATGTGCTTCATCGAGTTGGTTGACTACAATGAAAACATGGCTAAGGAAAAAGTTGCTAAGAAAGCTACTCGTACTCGTCGTTCTAAGAAGAGTGCAGAGACTGCAGCACCTGTTGCTGTTGAAGCTCCTGCAACTAAAGAAGCTCCTAAGGCTGAAGAACCTAAAGCAGAGTCTGCAGAATAATTCAACGATTGTTCATATCGAATATAAAGGCTATTCCGGTAACGGAGTAGCCTCTTTTGTTATGATCCTGTTACTAATCCTAAGATAAATTAAAAGATTTCTTCAATGAACCTTACCTGGATAGAATCTGTTATATTTGTACGAGATTATGGCAAAATTTGTAAAGGTTATATTGTTTCTGTTGTTGACGGTTACTCTTCACGGGGTAGCAGGCAATGTTTTCACTGGAAAAGCAGTGGAGCAGGGAAGGTATGCCGTAACATATTCGATGAGTCAGCATGAGCAGATCAGTGAACCGGAGTTTCCTTGTTCTCCTGTGGCTGAATTAAATAATTTGCAAAGTTATCAGACTTCGGTAACTCGTGTCCAGCGTGTACAACTTGGCGAATATTTCTCTACTCTAAAGAATCTGTTACAGTGCTGTGCAGACTATGAGAATTCTCTCTCCCAGCATTTGGGAAAGATTTATAATACTACGATATCCTATTATTGTCAACCGTCCAGCGAGTATTATGTATTTGCTCTAAGGCGTATTATTATTTAGCAGTTTATTTATTGGCATTATTTCTTTTAAGATTACTGGTATAACTATTATCTACCGGTCATCCTATCACCTTTATATTTTTACTAATAAATTAAACTTTAAATATTATGGCAACTACTCAAGCTATTGATGCTACTATATTTGCATCTTCACATCCCGATATCGCAAAACGTACTAGTTTTTCAGGTGTATTAATATCCTCCGTTATGTTGGTGGTCGGTGTTATAGCATTTGCTTCCACCTTCGGACTGGAAGACAAATCTTCGACAGTCAGTATGGCTTTAATGGTTCTAGGAACAGGGCTGTCTCTTATGGGTATTTTCCGGCTATTCTGGAAATCAAAAGAGGTGGTTTATTTACCGACAGGCAGTGTTGCAAAAGAACATAGTGTATTCTTTGACCTAAAACATATGGATTCGTTAGTGAACATAGTGAATTCCGGTTCTTTTTCTGCAGATTCTGAAATAAAGAGTGAGTCTAACGGTAACATACGAATGGATATTATACTTTCTGAGGACAAAAAGTTTGCAGCGGTACAGCTATTCCAATTTGTACCTTATAATTATCAGCCTATAACATCGGTACAGTACTATACCAATGAAAGTGCGTCTGCTGTTGTTGCATTTCTTTCCAAAAGCAAGATTTAAGGTATAGGCACACTTATTTGAGTTAGCAATCGCATAAAGAGAAAACTTTGATTTTTATATGTTGTGGGATGGGGATTAGTCGTCAATAACGGCAATCCCCATTTTCTTCATTAAGAAACATGCATTCATATTTTGGGCAACTCCGTTTCTCTTCTGATAAGAGAAGGTAAGTTCATTATTTGTGATATCTGCTTCAAAGCAATAATTCCGGATATTTTCCGGAAAGGCTTCTATTAAAGTGCCTAAAAGGAGATCATGAGTAGCGATGATACCGTTAGCATTCATACTCATGAATTGTTTGATAAGAGCAAAAGACCCCTTCTGTTTATCCATAGAATTTGTACCTTTCAGGATTTCATCAAGGATAATAAAGAGTTCTTCCCCAGCTTCCAGTTTATCGATGATTAATTTTAGCCGTTTAAGTTCAGCGAAGAAATAAGATTCGTTATCGGTCAATGAGTCGCTGGTACGCAGACTGGTGACAAGGCGTGCCGGGTATATTTCCATTTCATCCGCCCAGACAGGCGCACCCATACATGCTAAAAGATAATTTACGCCTACAGTGCGTAGATACGTACTTTTGCCAGCCATATTAGCTCCGGTGATAATAATAAAGAAAGGCCGTTTGTCGATGTCTATTCCGTTACGCACACATTTGTTACGATCCATCAGAGGATGTCCCAATGCTTTCGCTTGCATATGGAAAGAATGCGAGTTGATTTTAGGATAGATATATTCCGGGTGATTATAGGCAAATGTTGCCAAAGAGCAATAGGCGTCGATTTCACCGACAGTCTCTATCCAGCGGGGTAGATCCGAAGCGTGTACCTCCTTCCATTGTTCAATTTTCATAACCTGGCGTAATTCCCAAAATATAAGTCCATTGAGAAGCATACTAATTAACAGATTATTCCGCTGGTCTAGTGCATTCATTAGTTTGGAAAGTCGGCGTACTGCCTGAGAAGCCGTTTGATTCCGGCTGGTAAGTTCAGCTTTCAACTCTTGCAATACAGGACTGTGTATATCTTTTTTCTCGGTGAGAAGAATCTGGTCAGCATACGTAGAGAGAATTTGTAGCTTTTTGCCATAGGTAGCCTGCAATTTAGTGATTCCTTTGGAAAAGACAGAACTGAATACTACAAAGCAAGCAAATACGCCTCCGGCAATGCTGGCGGGAAGGATATCCAGGCAGGTAAGACTTATGCACAGCAGATTGATTACGCTTACGGTGGCAGGGATCATACGTAAAAGCCTATGCTTCCGATAATAGCTTGGACTATTTGCCCATTCCTTGATTTCGGAGGTATCTGCAGGTTTTCCTTTATAAAGCAACCCTGATAAACGGATTTGTTGTCTATACTCCAGATCTGTCGATAACTCACGGATAGCCTCCTGCCGTTGTTCAATAGCCTCCTTATTTTCCAAATGCGCATTGAACCACTCTGCCAGATGCTCCTTGCCGACAGGCGTTGAAGTACGATTTATATATTGGAAAAGAGAATGCTCTCCGAAAATATCCAAATCAAAAGTATAAAGATGTCCCGGATCAATATATTCTTTTCCCCCATCAAAATCGGAGAAATCATACTGAATAGCGCGCAACTCCTGTTCATTGATAACAATCTTCTTTTTCAGGAAATCTTTTCGGTGAAACCAGAAATTGTGCCGTTTGACCAACCATATAAATAAAATGAAAGGTAAAATAGCAAATATGGAAATATACAGCCAGCCGTCCGGCCAGAAAATGATAGTTCCTGCTATGGCTCCCACAAATAAAACGAGTCGCAAAAGGCTGATATAATAGATACGTTTCCGAGCATTTCGTAACTCCAGTTCAGCTTTTTGAATGGTAAGCCGGTATGTTTCAATGATCTGTTCCAATTTTTCCATAATAAACTCAATACTTTTTCGCAAAGGTAATCAAAGTATATTTAAATATTTCTTTTTCTCCCTTGCATTTATCCGCTAAAATGTATAACTTTCCACTCGAAAAATGCGTTTAGACAGGAAAGGAGGAAGACCAATGAAGAAAGGATGTATCTTATTGTTGTTGATGAGCGTGATTAGCCTCCCGTTAATTGCGCAGAATATCATTTATTCTAATTTGAAAGAACTGTTGGCTCAAGACGGTGATACTGTTGCCGTGTTGCGTGTAGAGAGACGTTCCAAGAACCAGATACTATTGACAGGAGGAGCTGATTACCGGATAACGGCCGGAAATGACGAGTCCATGTGTCGGCGTTTGAAAAAGCGTTGTCTTGCTGTGCGTGATGAAAAAGGAGACTTATATCTGAACTGCCGTAAACTGCGATATAAAAAGTTACGTTTTGGAGCTTGGTATGCACCGGCTGTTCAGTTAGGTAAGAAGATCTATTTTTGTGCTATGCCTTTAGGATCTGTTGTCGGTGCAAATTTTGTGGAGGAAGATGATGTCAAGTTAGGTGGGAATATAGGGGACGCTCTTGCTGCCTCGAGTCTGGTGACAAAGCGGGTTTGTTATGAACTTAATGGTGAGACCGGAAAGATAGAATTTCTGGATAAGAACAAAATGGTTGAATTGTTGAAGAAATCTCCTGAACTAAAGAAAGCCTATCTCAAAGAGGATAGTCAGGAAGCAAAATACACATTCAAATACCTATTGGAGTTGAAGGAGCAACAGAAACCATAACCCCTAATAATAAGCTTTTATTTTACGTTAATAGAGATACTGATTATTGAGAGTGTGTCAAAATGCATTCCCCTTTTATAGCGATAAAACTTTACTTCTAGTTTTTATACTTTCTATCTTTCTACCCTATTTGGTCTATATTTCCTAATTAACACTTGTTTTCATATTGCTCTATTGAATGATAATAATTCCCAAATGGACTATAAATACATAGAAAACTTAATTTATTAACTAAGTTTTCTATGTATCTTTGTTCTGTTTTTCCTTTGGAAACGAATATAAAATGAAAACTGTATTTTTATAAAATTGAAAACAGACGATGGCAGAGCATGGAAAAGACGCTTCCCAACGGGCAGAGCTAAGAGAACGGATTCTGGTGACGGCAACAGAAGCTTTCGCTTCAAAAGGTATTAAGAGTATAACAATGGACGACATTGCAGCAGCATTGGGTATTTCCAAACGTACTCTTTATGAAGTCTTCTCGGACAAAGAATCGCTGCTGAAGGAATGTATTTTGAAGGCACAGTCCGATAGGGAGGCTTATTTACAGGAAGTATATGAACAGTCTCACAATGTACTGGAAGTGATATTGGCAGTGTTTCAGAAGAGCATTGAAGTGTTCCATCAGACGAACAAGCGTTTTTTTGAAGACATCAAGAAATATCCGAAAGTATACAGTTTAATGAGAGACCGTCAGGACAGCGACTCGGAGAAAACGATGTCCTTCTTTAAGGCGGGTGTGGAACAGGGAATTTTTCGTTCGGACGTAAACTTTGGCATTGTCAATATGTTAGTGAAAGAACAGTTTGATGTACTTTTGAATACGGATATCTGCAATGAATATCCTTTTATAGAAGTGTATGAGTCCATCATGTTCACCTATATTCGTGGCATTTCCACAGAGAAAGGAGCGAAGGTTCTGGAAGACTTTATACAAGAATATCGTAAAAATCGTATTGGAACACCGAGAGAGTAAGGTGTACCCCATTGACAAACAATTAAGATTAAATTAGAAACCAGTTTATGAACAAAATTAAAGAATTGACAGGAAAGAAGATGCTTCTGGCAGTTGCGGTACTCTGCACGTTCGGCTTTGCAAAGGCGCAGAATACCCAAGGGGCAAAGGAGATACTGACCTTAACTTTAGACAAAGCTCTCGAAATTGCATTGGATGAAAATCCCACAATGAAAGTGGCTGCAGAAGAGATCGCTTTAAAAAAAGTAGCCAGCAAGGAAACTTGGCAAAATCTGTTGCCGGAAGCCAGCATATCCGGGTCGGTGGACCATACCATTAAAGCGGCTGAGATGAAATTGAATGATATGTCCTTCAAGATGGGGCAAGACGGAACCAATACTGTCAATGCCGGATTGAACATAAACCTGCCTTTATTTGTGCCGGGAGTTTATCGCGCTATGTCGATGAAAAAGACGGATATTGAACTTGCGGTAGAGAAATCCCGCGCTTCCAAACTGGATCTGGTGAATCAGGTGAGCAAGGCCTATTATCAGTTGATGCTTGCGCAGGACAGTTACGAAGTACTTCAAGGAAGTTATAAACTGGCGGAAGATAACTACAATGTTGTCAATGCCAAATATCAGCAGGGAACAGTGAGCGAATACGATAAGATTAGTGCGGAAGTGCAGATGCGGAGTATTAAGCCCAACTTGATATCGGCGGCCAACGCAGTGACTTTGGCTAAACTGCAGCTCAAAGTTTTGATGGGTATCACTGCCGATGTAGAGATTAAGATTAATGACAATCTGACTAACTATGAGACCTCCATGTTTGCCGAACAGCTGAAAGAAGAGGATGTGAATTTGGATAACAATACCACGATGAAGCAGTTGGACTTAAACATGAAGTTGTTGGAGAAGAATGTTAAGTCATTGAAAACAAACTTTATACCGACCATTTCAATGAGCTTCTCCTACAAATATCAATCTTTGTACAATCCGAACATCAACTTCTTTGATTACAGTTGGAGTAACAGTTCCAACCTGATGTTTAACATCAGCATACCTTTGTATAAGGCAAGCAACTTTACAAAAGTAAAATCCGCCCGTATACAAATGCGTCAGCTCGATTGGAACCGCATCGATACGGAGAGAAAGTTGAATATGCAGATTGTCAGTTGCCGTAACAATATGAGCGCGAGCACAGAGCAAGTGGTCAGCAATAAGGAAAATGTGATGCAGGCTAAGAAAGCGGTAGTGATTGCCGAGAAACGTTATGACGTAGGTAAAGGTACGGTGCTCGAACTGAACAGCTCTCAAGTTTCATTGACGCAGGCACAACTCACCTACAATCAATCAATATACGATTACTTGGTTGCTAAGGCAGATCTCGATCAGGTGTTAGGAAAAGAATAAAGATAGACAACTAAAAAATTACAACTAAGGAATATGAAAAAAGGTATCCAATTAGTAGCCTTGCTGTTGGCAGCGTTCATGGGCTCGTGTACAGGTGGAAAAGACAAAGCAGCTGTGGCAGCACAAGCGGACGAGAAACCCATTGTGAAACTGGCAGATGTAAAAGTCCGTCCCGTAGATCAGATACAGGATTACACGGCAACGGTAGAAGCGGAAGTGAAAAACAATATAGCCCCTTCCTCTCCCGTGCGTATCGACCAGATCTTTGTAGAAGTGGGCGACCGTGTATCCAAAGGCCAGAAATTAGTGCAGATGGATGCGGCTAATCTGAAACAAACCAAATTGCAACTGGATAATCAGGAAATCGAGTTTAAGCGTATCGATGAACTTTATAAAGTGGGTGGCGCTTCCAAATCGGAATGGGATGCTTCGAAGATGCAGCTCGACGTGAAAAAGACAGCTTATAAGAATCTGTTGGAGAATACCGCTTTGCTAAGCCCTATCAATGGCGTGGTTACTGCACGCAACTATGATAACGGTGATATGTATAGTGGTGGAAACCCGGTATTGGTTGTAGAGCAGATCACTCCGGTGAAACTTCTTATCAATGTTTCCGAAACTTACTTTACCAAAGTGAAGAAAGGCGCGCCCGTAGATGTGAAGCTGGATGTATACGGCGACGAAATATTCACCGGAAATATCAGTCTGATTTACCCTACGATAGACGCTGTTACCCGCACGTTCCAGGTAGAAATCAAGCTGGATAATAGAGATCAGCGTGTACGTCCGGGAATGTTTGCCCGTGCTACATTAAACTTCGGCACAGCGGACAACGTGGTTGTTCCTGATCTGGCCATTGTTAAGCAGGCAGGTTCCGGCGACCGTTATGTCTTTGTATATAAAGATGGTAAAGTATCTTATAATAAGGTAGAGTTAGGTCGGCGTATGGGTACGGAATACGAATTGAAATCCGGTGTGCCCGATAATTCTCAAGTTGTAGTTGCCGGTCAGTCGCGTTTGGTGAATGGCATGGAAGTGGCAGTTGAGAAATAAATCACTAACAAATTAATCCCTTACAAAAATGAGTTTATACGAAGGTGCGGTTAAGAAACCGATTATGACCTCCCTCTGCTTTTTGGCAGTGGTGATTTTTGGTCTTTTCTCTTTGTCCAAATTGCCTATCGACTTGTATCCGGATATTGATACAAATACGATCATGGTGATGACCGCTTATCCCGGTGCAAGTGCTTCGGATATAGAAAACAACGTTACTCGTCCGCTTGAGAACACTTTGAATGCGGTGAGCAACCTGAAACATATCACCTCCCGTTCTTCCGAAAATATGTCATTGATTACGCTGGAGTTCGAGTTCGGTAACGATATTGACGTTCTGACCAATGATGTGCGCGATAAACTCGACATGGTAAGCTCGCAGCTTCCCGACGATGTCGAGAATCCGATCATCTTCAAGTTCAGTACGGATATGATTCCTATCGTGCTGCTTTCCGTACAGGCCAATGAGAGCCAGTCGGCGCTTTACAAAATATTGGACGACCGTGTGGTTAACCCCTTGGCGCGTATTCCGGGAGTCGGAACCGTGTCCATCAGTGGTGCTCCGCAGCGTGAGATTCAGGTATATTGCGACCCTAACAAGTTGGAAGCATACAACCTGACCATCGAATCCATCAGCTCCATTATCGGAGCGGAGAACAAGAACATTCCCGGCGGTAACTTCGATATCGGTAGTGAAACCTACGCGTTGCGAGTGGAAGGAGAGTTCGATGATTCCCGGCAGTTGGCGGATGTCGTAGTAGGTACTCACAATGGAGCGAACGTCTTCTTGCGTGATGTGGCCCGGATAGTCGATACCGTAGAAGAACGCGCGCAGGAAACCTATAATAACGGTGTGCAAGGCGCCATGATTGTTGTTCAGAAACAATCTGGAGCCAATTCGGTAGAAATCTCCAAGAAAGTGGCCGAAGCGCTGCCGAGACTTCAGAAGAACCTGCCGAGCGATGTAAAGATCGGTGTCATTGTCGATACCTCCGACAACATCCTGAATACAATCGACAGTTTGACCGAAACCGTTGTCTACGCCTTGCTGTTCGTTGTCATCGTTGTGTTCCTCTTCTTGGGACGCTGGCGTGCGACGTTGATTATCTGTATCACCATTCCGCTTTCTTTGATAGCCTCGTTCATTTACCTGGCGATTAGCGGAAACACGATCAATATTATTTCGCTTTCGTCACTTTCCATCGCTATCGGTATGGTGGTGGACGATGCGATTGTGGTACTTGAGAATGTGACAACCCATATTGAGCGTGGTTCCGATCCGAAACAGGCAGCCGTGCACGGAACCAATGAGGTGGCAATTTCTGTAATCGCTTCTACCTTGACCATGATTGCCGTGTTCTTCCCGTTGACTATGGTGAGTGGTATGTCCGGTGTACTTTTCAAACAACTCGGTTGGATGATGTGTGCCATCATGTTTATCTCTACGGTTGCTGCTTTGTCATTGACCCCCATGCTCTGTTCCCAGTTGCTTCGTTTGCAGAAAAAGCCGTCAAAGCTGTTCAAGCTCTTCTTCACTCCGATTGAAAAAACGTTGGACGGACTCGACACTTGGTATGGCAAGATGTTGAATTGGGCGGTTCGCCATCGTCCGATAGTCATTACGGGATGTATCGCTTTCTTCGTTGTCAGCTTGCTGTGTGCAAAGGGGATTGGTACGGAGTTCTTCCCGGCACAAGATAATGCCCGTATCGCCGTACAGTTGGAATTGCCTATCGGAACACGAAAAGAGATAGCTCAGGAGCTTTCGCAGAAACTGACCAATCAATGGCTGACGAAGTATAAAGACATTATGAAAGTCTGCAACTATACCGTAGGGCAGGCCGATTCGGACAACACATGGGCTTCTATGCAGGACAACGGTTCGCATATCATCTCATTCAATATCAGTCTGGTAGATCCGGGTGATCGTGATATCACATTGGAAGCTGTCTGTGACGAGATGCGTGAAGATTTGAAAGCCTATCCGGAATTCAGCAAGGCACAAGTTATACTTGGAGGTAGCAACACGGGGATGTCTGCTCAGGCCAGTGCCGATTTTGAGGTGTATGGATATGATATGACAGTGACCGACAGCGTGGCGGCCCACCTGAAGCGTGAGTTGCTGGCAGTTCCCGGAGTGAGTGAGGTGAATATCAGCCGTAGCGATTATCAGCCGGAATATCAGGTGGACTTCGACCGTGAGAAACTGGCAATGCATGGACTGAACCTTTCGACAGCCGGTAACTATCTGCGTAACCGGATCAATGGTGCGGTTGCTTCGAAATATCGTGAAGACGGAGACGAGTATGATATTAAAGTGCGTTACGCGCCGGAATACCGTACAAGTCTGGAAAGTCTGGAGAACATCCTTATTTATAATGCGCAAGGACAACCCGTCCGTGTGAAAGATGTCGGAAGGGTAGTCGAGCGTTTTGCACCTCCTACTATCGAACGTAAAGACCGTGAACGTATCGTGACCGTTTCTGCTGTAATCTCCGGTGCACCGTTGGGCAACGTAGTAGCTGCCGGTAACGAGATCATCGATAAGATGGACATACCGGGAGAAGTGACTATTCAGGTTGCCGGTTCGTTCGAAGACCAGCAGGATTCGTTCCGCGATTTGGGAACGCTTGGTATTCTGATAGTCATTCTTGTATTTATCGTGATGGCTGCACAGTTCGAGTCACTCACCTATCCGTTCATTATCATGTTCTCTCTGC
>OJRW01003069.1_pt1 | contig 10616 bp, 9 predicted proteins | sample 1599231 | NCBI WGS metagenome assembly OJRW01 (sample SAMN04168656, study PRJEB22393) | human gut metagenome | biome: human gut microbiome; feature: stool | host: Homo sapiens | collected 2014-03-17
TGGATGCGTCGTTACGGCGGCGGAGGCGGCAGAATCTCGTCTCCTGGGGGATTTGCGGACTGGTGGCTGCACTTGCCGTATCTGTATTCGGCAGCCAGCAGGAGATGCCCTTGTCCGACGCGCCGGAGCCCTTGCCCTATGTCTCCATGGAGGCAGTGGCCCCGGAGGCCGCCGCCCTGCCCTTGGATTCATCTGTTTACCGGGAGAGACGGAGTCTGCTGACGGATCACCGGGAGGTCAGCCAGTTCCGCTGGGATTTTAAAGCGTCCCTGTGGGCCGGTTTCGACCGGGTGCGGTTCACCTTCCTGGCGGAGGCCCTGTATCGGGAACGCTTAGCGAATTTCTTGGACACTTGGTCCGTGGTAGAGGTCCGGGAGGTGGCGGACAGCCGCTTTGACCAAGCGGTGGTGATCGACACGGGTAAAAACCGATGCTTCATCGGCCGGATGGGGCGGGCGGTGCTGATGGAGCGGGTGCGGACAGACCGGGACCTGATGGACCACCTGGACGACTTCGTCGCCGTCCTGGCGGAGTTTCAATAGAAAAAGAGGGGAAACGCCATGCTGAAGCTGATGCCCATGAACATTTACGACGTAGCCGCCCAGCAGGCCCGGATGGAGGACCAGGCCGCCCGGGGGTGGTTTGCCGTCTCGGTTCCCGGTATTTTCTTCCTGGCGGTCTTTGAGAAGGGGGAGCCAAAGGCTGTTCGCTACCGACTGGAACCTGCCCCAGTAAAGGAGAGCTGCCCGGACCCAGAGCGCCTGGCGGCCTACCGGTCTATGGGCTGGGAGTATGTGGACACCTCCGGCAAGTCCGTGCACCTGTGGCGATGCGATGATCCCGATGCGCCGGAACTCCACACGGACCCGGAGACAGAGGCCCAGGCATATGACCGGCTGTTCCGCCGCCAGCAAAAGGTGACGCAGTTCTGGGCCGCGGTCACGGCGCTTCTGGCGGTGCTGGCGGTACAGACGCTTCTGACAGAGAGAACCCTTCTCGTATGGAGTGTGCAGGAGTGGAAGCCACTGTGGCGGGAGGCCGCCTATTGGGGCTTTCTGCTGGCACTCGCATTGGCGGCGTTCCGGCAGTGGTGGTCTCTACGACGGTATCTGCGGCCTCTGCGGGCGGGAGTACCCGTGTGCCACAGGCGGCCTTACCGGCTGGCCTGCGGATTGTCCCTGGCGATCATGCTGCTGTGGGGAATTTACATCGCATCACTCTGTGCCGATATGGCGGACCCCAGATCGCGGCCCTTTGAACCGGCGGAGACCTTTGACGGGCCGGTCCCATATATCACGGAAAAGGGATTGCAGGAGGTCCAGGCCATCCACTGGGACAACTGGCTTACCACAGACCAGTGGTGGACCTTTGAGGGCATGGGCGACTGGGAGACGGAGAACCGCTACCGCCTCCGTTTCCCCTGGCTGGCGGACGATCTGGTAGACGGCATCTTGGCGGACTACCAGGAGAAAGGCTGGCCCGTCACGGCCTGGCAGATCCCCGGACTGGACGAGACCTGGGTGTCCACTCGCGACGACTACGGGTATTGGTTCCTAGTGGTCCGGCTGGGGGATCAGGTGTGGAGCATCTCCACAGGCACCACGGAGCCAACGATAGATCTGGCGGAGCGGTACGCTGCCGTCCTGGCGGAGGTTCAGCAGAAAGAGAAGGGGGGAGCGATCTATGAGCGGTCGGCAGGAATACAGGGAGTTCCGGCCTGTGGAGCTCTATGACGTGGCTGCTGTGGAGTCCTGGCTGGAGGAACGGGACCGGGAGGGCTATCACCTGCTGCGGTTCCGGGGGCTTTACGGAATCTTCTATCAGGATTGCTCCGTCGCTCCCAGCCGCTACCGGCTCCAGCCCCTGTTGCGCAAAGAGAAGTCTCCGCCGCCGGAGATGACGGATGCCTACAGAGAGCTGGGGTGGGAATATGTCTGCACCTTGGCGGGGACCTTCCACATCTGGCGCTGCGGCGACCCGGCCGCCCCGGAGCTGGACACGGACCCGGTGGTCCAGAGCATGGGGTACGGGTATCTTGAGCGAAAAATGCGGCGCCATCTGCTGCGGCTGCCCGCGATCCTGCTGGTGTGCCTGGGGATCTGTGTCCTTCCCTGGTTCTGGGGCGCCGGGGACATGCCTCTGGTGGATCAGCTGGAGCATGCCCTGCCGGGCGAGGGACTGTTCTGGCTGCTGATGGCGGCGGCCGCGGTGGGGTTCGAGCTGCTGGACGCCTTCCGGATGCGCCGGCTGCTGCGGTCGCTGGGCACCGGCGTCCCTCTGGAACGCCCCAGCTCCTGGCGGCTCCAGAAACGGGTCACGCAGGCGGTAATGGTCCTGATTTGGGCGGGCGTCCTGATATCCTGGCTGCTCCCGGATGGCGGAGATCCCCATTTCACCCGGTCGGCCATGGACGGGGACGGCGAGCCGCTGGCGGAGGTGGTGTATGTGGATCTGCGGGAGCTGGAGGGCTCGGAGGAGCTGACCGGTTTTTCCGCTGAGCGCAAGTCCCTGCTGTTGGCACCCCGGATGTACTGGACCCGGCAGTCCACGGAAGGCCCCGGCGGCCCGTTGAATCTGATCTCCGGCAACACCTCGTATTACCGCATGGGGACGGAAGGGCTGGCCCTTCGGGTGGAGGAAGAGCTCAAGACCTGGCAGAAGTGGTTCGGCGGCGGGGAGCCGGAACGGCTAAAGGTCCCCGGACTGGACAGCTTCTGGTGGGCCGGAGATGAGCAGCTCTCCCGGCGGGAGGATCCGTGCCAGTGCGTGGTGGCCCGGCGGGGAAACTGCGTGCTGATGTTTTCCTATACCGGGCACAAGGACCTGCGGATACAGACTGACTACTTCGCCGCCGTTCTGATGAAATTTCAGTAGATCAGCGGAGAGGGGGAGAGGAGAATGGGCGCTGAAAACAGACATGGGCAGAGCTCCTATCGGAAGAGCTGCCCCATCAGCATCTACGACGTGGCGGCGGTGGAGACCTGGCTGGAGGACCTGGCCCGCAAGGGGGAGAACCCCGTCTGCTTCACGGGCAGCCGGGTGGACCTGTTGCTGGACGAACCGTGGGAGTGCCGCTTCCGGCTCCAGCCCCTCCAAAGGTGGAAAGAGGCTTTGGACCCGGAGCGGGTGGAGGCATACCGGAGCATGGGCTGGCGGCTGGTGGGGCAGCTGGGGCCCTTCTGGGTCTGGCGGTGCGATGACCCGAATGCCCCGGAGCTGGACACAGACCCGGTGGTCCAGGGAGAGGGATACCGATACTTAAAGCGGCGGATGATCTTCCGCACAGTGGGGGGCGGGCTGATCTGGCTGGCAATGACGGCGTATTTCATCCTGGCGGTGGCGCTTTCGGCTGCTTCTCTGGAGAACATCCTGAGAAACGCCAGCTGGCTGGGCTTTGTAGCCGCGCCGCTGGTGGCTGCGGCGCTGCTGACCATCTTGGGGATGCAGCTCTGGCTGGATGCCCGGAACACCTGGCGGCTGTGGAAGACTCTGACGGCGGGCGTCCCGCTGGAGAGGCCCAAGCCATACCGCCGTCAGCTGCGGCTGGGACAGCTGGCGTGGGGCGCTGCACTGGTCATATCTGTGCTGAATCTGGTGGTCAGCATTCAGAATCTGGACGGCAATCCCTCTGGTTGGGACCATGCGGCGCGGACGGTTTATGAAGCGGGGGAACGTCCGCCGGTGCAGATGGTTCTGGCGGACCTGACAGCCCTGGACGGCCTGGAGCCTTTGCGGACAGAGGTGCAGGAAAAATCCCTTCCCATCGCGCCGGAGATGTACGCTGCCCGCCAGTCTGCGGTGCTGCCCGACGGGGAGCAGGCTTTTCTCCAGACCGCGTATTACCGTATGCTGACAGCCGGATTGGCCCAGACCTTGACGGTAGAGCTGACGGAGAACCGGGCCGGCTTTCTGGACAGCCGGCCGGAACTGCCGCTGGACCCAATAGAGGCCCCGGCTCTGGACGGCTTCTGGTGGGCAGAGGAGGCGGACGGAATCGGAAGTCCTGAACAATTCGCCGTGCTCCGGCAGGGAAAACAGGTTCTTGCCCTTTGGTACACCGGCTCTGCGGACCTGCGGACAGAGACGGCGTATCTGGCCTCTTTGCTGGAGAAATGACACGCCGCCCCCGTCAAGAAATCCCTCGCCGCCTCATACACTGTTCACCAGGGAGGGGGCCGAGGGATGGATGCCTATGATTGGAGCACAGGAGTCTACGCCACAGCGGTGGCCATGGCAAAATGCATGACCACGGAGGAGCTGTCCCGCACGGCGATCCTGCTGACCCAGCTGGGTACCACTCTGGGCACCCTGGCGGCCCTGCGGCAGATGGAGGAGGGCGGTACAGGAGCCGTCACGGAGGTTTGAAGAACAGCAGAAACCCGGCGGGGGACCTGAAAGGTCCCCCGCCGGGCTTTGTGATCGCTTTATTTCAGCACGTCCCCGAGATCCAGCGTGACGGTGCCGTCCTCCAGGACAAAGGCGGGGATGCCGATGCCGCCGTTTTTCTTGACGGCCTCATAGTGGGGATCGCTGTCCCGCAGGGCCAGATAGGCCTTCAGGTCCGGCAGGCTGGCGGAGAGATTCTTGAACTCGATCTCCGCCTTGACCTCGGACAGGCGGTTCAGGGCGTACAGGGTGTCGGGGCACAGGTGGCTTCCAATGACAGTGACTTTCATCTGATACCTCCGTTACTTCAGCGCGATGGCTTCGATCTCGCAGAGCACGCCCTTGGGCAGCTCCCGCACGGCCACGCAGCTGCGGGCGGGCTTGGAGGTGAAATACCTGGCGTACACCTCGTTGAAGGCGGCGAAGTCGCCCATATCCGCCAGGAAGCAGGTGGTCTTGACAACTTTGTCAAAGCCGGAACCGGCAGCCTCCAAGATGGCGCCCACGTTTTTGCAGCTCTGCTCCGCCTGGGCGGAGATACCTTCGGGGGTAGTGCCCGTGGCGGGGTCCACCGGGATCTGACCGGAGGTGATGACCAGATCTCCAAAGGCGTAGCCCTGGGAATAGGGGCCGATGGCGCCGGGGGCGTTCTTGGTTTCAATGACGTTCATGTGAAAAACTCCTTTTCTAAAATTGGATAGCTGATAAAATCAATCTGGAAAGCGATGGAATCAGGCGGTCTCCTTCTTGGCGGCCACAGCCTTCACGAGCCAGTCCTTGCCCTCCACCAGACGGGTGACGATCATGGAGGCGATGGTGTCGCCGGAGGAGTTCAGGCAGGTGGCGGCAGGGTCGAAGATGAAGCCCAGGGTGGCGATGATGGGGAATGCCTCGGCGGGGAAGTTGAACATGCTGACAATCAGCATCTCGCCCACCAGGCCGCCGCCGGGAGCGCCGGAGAGCACAAAGGCGGAGAGAATGGCCACAACGATGGCCATGGCATAGGTCTCCGCGCCGACGAAGTCCTTGCCGAAGACGCCGTACAGGAAGGCAATCTTCACGATGGAACTGAGGACGGAGCCGTCCATGTGCATGGTGCAGCCCATGGGCAGCACCAGGTCGCTGACGTCCTTGGGCACGCCGATGTTGTCACAGGCCTCCTTGTTGACCGGAATGGTGGCGGCGGAGGACTGGGTGGCAAAGGCTGTGATGGCAGGCGGGAAGATGTTCTGGATCATCATCCGGACGCCCAGCTTGCCGCCGGCCAGGAAGGCATATAGCGGGAAGAAGATCACCGCATAGAGCAGGCACAGGGGATAGTAGACCAGCATGGACCGGCCGTAGTCACCCACGATCTCTGGACCATAGGTGGCAACCAGGTTGGCAAAGTAGGCGCCCAAGCCGATGGGAGCGATGAACATGATGACGCCCACGAACTTCATGATGATGTCATTCAGGTTGTTCAGCAGCTTGCCCATAGGGCTCTCGTCGCCGCCGCAGGCGGACACGCAGAAGCCGAAGATGATGGCGAAAATGATTAGGGGCAGCATGTTGGACTTATCCCACAGGTCGGAGAAATCGGACACAGTCAGGGAACTGACCAGCAGCTCGCCTGCGCTCTGGGCCTCGCCTACCTCGCCGGTGGTCAGCTGGATGGAGGCGCCTGCGGAGGGGCTGAACAGGTTGACCCAGGTCAGCACGCAGGCCGCTGCGATCAGGCCGGTGAAGATGAAGGTGCCGACGGTGGAACCCAGGATCCGGCCCAGGCGCTTCATGTTGGCCATGCTGCCCACTGCGGAGGCGATGGACACAAACACCAGAGGAACCACAATGGTGAACAGCAGATTCAGGAAGATATCGCCGATGGGCTTGATGGTGGTACCCACAGAGGGCGCGAAAGCGCCGATCAGGGCGCCGATGGCGATGCCGCCCAGAATCAGAATCAGGCCTCCGTACTGCTGCCAGAAGCTCTTCTTTTGAATGGTTGCCATGTTCTTTCTCCTTTTCCCTTATTTCTCTGCGCGCTCTTGCTGGGGATTACAGGCTGTTGACAGCGGCCTCCAGCTGGCGCATGGCCTGTTCCAAAGTGGCGCGGGGGCAGGCGGCGTTCAGGCGCATGAAGCCATTGAGGCTCCGGCCGAAGGAGCAGCCGTCGTTGAGGCCCAGCTTGGCCTTCCGGATCATGAAGTCGTGGAGCGCCTCATTGCCCATGCCCAGCTCCCGGCAGTCCAGCCACATCAGATAGGTGGCGTCGGGGGCATAGGTCTTGATCTTGGGGATGCGCTTTTCACAGTAGTCCACCACATAGTCAAAGTTGGCGGAGAGATAGGGAAGCAGCTGGTCCAGCCACTCCTCGCCCTGGTTGAAGGCCGCCTCCATGGCGGTGAGGGAGAAGGCGTTGTTCCGGTGGATATCCATGTTCATCCAGAACTTGTCAAAGACCTCCTTTTTGTGCGCGTTGGGGAACACCACCGTGCTGGCCTGCAGGCCGGCCAGGTTGAAGGTCTTGGTGCCAGAGATGCCGGTGATGACGTTGGCGGCGATCTCGGGGGACAGGGTGGCAGTGGGGATGTGCTTTTTGCCGTGGAAGATCAGGTCGGAGTGGATCTCGTCGGAGACCACCAGCACGTGATGCTTCAGGCACAGTTCCATCATCCGGCGCAGCTCCTCTTCCGTCCAGACATGGCCCAGGGGGTTGTGGGGGGAGCACAGCAGGAACAGGTCCGCCTGCTTCAGTTTCTCCTCAAAGTCTGCCCAGTCAACGGTCCACTTGCCGTCCTTCTCCACGAACTGATTCTCCAGAACCTTGCGGTTCCATGCCTCGGTCATATCATAGAACTCGGAGTACACCGGCGTCTGAATCAGGACGCTGCCACCCTCCGGGGTGAACAGCTTCACGCAGGCGGACAGGGTCTGCACCACGCCCAGGCTGAAGCTCATGAGGGACTGGTCGATATCCCAGCCGTTGCGGCGCTTCTGCCAGCCCCGAATGGCCTCAAAATAGCTGTCCGGCCGGGCGGTATAGCCCCAGATGCCCTCCTCGGCCCGGGCCTTCAGAGCGTCGATGATGGGCTGGGCGGTCTTGAAGTCCATGTCCGCGATCCACAGGGGGATCACGTCCTCTGTGCCGAATTTCTTCTTCCGCTCGTCATACTTGGCGGAGTGGTTCCCGGAGCGGTCCACCACCGCGTCAAACTGGTAGGTCATTAGTATCCATCCTTTCTGCGGCGTTCTTGTGCGCTGATGCTTTGTTATATAGCAAAATATATGCCAAAAAAGCGGGAATTACCGAGGAAACGGAAAAAGAATTTAAAACAGAGGAGACAATCGGAAATTCTAACCAAAAATCTCCGGGCGGGTTTGGCAGATAAGCCAAACCCGCCCGGAGCCGTATTTTGGTACCGGTTTTCTCAAATTTGCTTTCAAATGGTTTTATTGGTTGATCTAAATATCAAATTCGACCAGTTTCGTATAGCTGCCGGCCCTCCGGCGTCAGCTGGCTGCCGCCCCTCCCCCGGCTGACCCGGACCAGTCCCTGGTCTGCCATCTGGGCCAGAATGCTTCGGATTTCCTGTTGGGAAGTGGGGACAAAAGCATCCCGCGCCAGCTGCAGCAGCCGCTCCCGGCCGATGGGCTGCCGGGCCTCTGAGGCCTGATACAGCTGTTCCAGCACAAAGCGGAACACATCAGAAGAAGGCTGCTGCGGCGTCTCCGGCAGATGCCGGATCGGTGCCTGCGGGGCTCTGTGGAACACGGTAGGGGGCAGGTCCTCCATGGTGATGGGATCGTGGCCGGTGTAGAGAAAGTACTCCACTACGTTCCGCAGCTCCCGGATGTTGCCCGGCCAGGAGTAGGATTTCAGAAAGCCCCGCACCTGGGGCGTCAGGCGGAAGCTGCCGCCCAGCTCCTTTTGGAACTGCTCCAGGATCAGGAACAGATCGTCCCCCCGCTCCGACAGGGGCGGGATGACGATGGGCAGGGTGCTGAGACGGTAATACAGATCCCGGCGGAAGGTGCCCTCCGCCACCTTCCGCTCCAGAGACTCGTTGGTGGCGGCCACGATCCGCACGTCGATGGGAATGATGGAGGTGCCGCCCACCCGCATGATCTCCCGTTCCTGCAGGACCCGGAGCAGCTTGACCTGAAGAGCCGGACTCATGCCCTCCACCTCGTCCAGAAACAGCGTGCCCTGGTGGGAGATCTCAAGCAGGCCCAGGCGGCCGCCCTTTTTGGCGCCGGTGAAGGCCCCCTCCTCATAGCCGAACAGCTCGCTCTCCAGCAGGTTTTCCGGGAAGGCCGCCACGTTGATGGCCACGAAGGGCCCGTTCCGCCGCCGGGAGGCCCGGTGGACCGCGTGGGCGAACAGCTCCTTGCCGGTGCCGGTCTCCCCCAGAATCAGCACGGAGGCACGGGAGGCGGCATAGCTCCGGGCAATCTGGATGGTGCTGCGGATGGCTGGGGAGTCCCCCAGGATATCGTTGAAGGCGTACTTGGCCACCAAGCCCTTTTCGTGCAACTTGAGGCGGATCTTCTGTTCGCTGTTCTGCAGCTGCTTCACGTCCTGAAAGGTGGCCACTACGCCCCGGCGCTGGCCGTCCACCAGGATAGGGATCCGGTTGGTGTTGCACAGGGTCTGGTGGATCTGCATGATCTGGTCCAGCTGCTTCTCGCCGCTCTCCAGCACATCCGGCGGAAGGGTATTGGGCAGGACCGCCTCCACCGGCTGTCCCACGGAATCCGCGGCCCGGCAGCCCATGATCCGCTCTGCCGGAGGATTGAGGACCTGAATCCGGCCGTTTTCATCAATGGTCAGGATGGCGTCATGCGTGAAGTCCAGTACTGCCTGATACATCTCTGATTGAGTCTTAAAGAGGCACTGCTTTTCTGCTTCCTCCACCTGGACACGGCGCAACTGAGTGGCACTCTCCAGTGCATTGAGAATGGTCTCCACGGAATTTTCCACGATCACATGGGGAAGTCCCAACCTTTTGGCCCACGGATCGGTCCAGGCACCGCCCACACTAAACACCGCGCCGTCTTTCAGGGCACGCTCCACGCAGCCCCGGCAGTCGGCAAAGCTTTTGAAGATGTAGTTCTTTGTCTGCACCTCCAGCATCTCACACATCTGCAGAATATCAGAACTCATGGGATCATAGGAAAAAAAAGCAATCAGTCCAGGTGTGTGCAGACCACGCTCCTTCAGCATCCAAAGATAGTCAGAGAGGGAGTTGTTCAGGCTCACGACTTTCAGGTTGGTGACCTCTTCCACGATCCGGCGGGTCCCTTTGCGGGTGATAATGATTTCGGCACCCGCAGCTGCCAGCGTCTGTGCACACTTGACCGTCTCCTGGCGGCCGCTGGCGGCCACCACTACATCAATGTTCTGATAATTCTCCTGTTTGATCAGCATCTCAGCTTTTTCCGCCAACTGTAGGGTCGGGGCCATAACACAGATATCGTTGACATGCTGAACGTCTTTCCAATTCAATATCTCCACATATATACCTCTCTGCTCTACGTTTTGAACGCAGATACGGATGGACCGACTGAAATCTGTCCGCACTACGCGCCAGCGAAGGGATGCACCAGAAAAACGTTGCACTGGGATGGGAGTGATTTTCCCTAAAAGGCTCCCAAGTCCGGGGAAGGACCGGCGTCAGCAGCGAGTGAAACGCCGCTGGTGCCATTCTGTGCCGCTGATCCCTTAGACGCAGGGCTTCGTCTTGTACAGGGACATCAGATGGCTGACGATAGGGGCGTGGACATACTGTTGGAGCAGCAGCACCGCCTCATGGAGTGCATCGTTGTCGATGCCGGTCTCAATGCCCATCTCATGCATCATGTTCAGGGTATCCTCTGTGGCAACATTACCGGCTGCGCCGGGGGCGAAGGGACAGCCGCCCAGGCCGCCGGCCGCGGTTTCAAACTTGTGGACGCCCAGTTGCATGGCGGCCAGGGTGTTGGCCAGAGCCAGGCCCCGGGTGTCGTGGAGATGCATGACGAACTTGTCCGCTCCGAACTGGGCGGTGAGCGCATTCATCAGGTCATAGGTGCGCTTGGGATTGGACATGCCTACCGTGTCGGCAATGGAGATTTCCTTGCAGCCCAGATCCAGGCCGAACTGCACCATTTCCGCCACCCGCTCGGTGCGGATCTCCTCTCCAAAAGGACAGCCCAGAGCGGTAGCCAGAGCCAGGCGGAAGTCGATCTTGTGGCCGTACTCCTGAATC
>OJRW01003076.1_pt1 | contig 10598 bp, 8 predicted proteins | sample 1599231 | NCBI WGS metagenome assembly OJRW01 (sample SAMN04168656, study PRJEB22393) | human gut metagenome | biome: human gut microbiome; feature: stool | host: Homo sapiens | collected 2014-03-17
CTGTATCACGTTTGCCAGCCGGTGAGAAATAAGAAGCACCGTTTTGTGCTTGGCCAGCTTATGTATCGCGGCCATGATGTTGTTTTCGCTCTCAATATCAATATTGGAGGTGGCCTCGTCAAAGATATATATTGGGCTGTCGTGTAAGAGCGCTCTTGCCAGAGCAAGCCGCTGGCATTGACCGCCGGACAGGTTCGACGCCTTTTCCAGCAATGGGGTGTCCAGCCCTTTCTCGGATTTCAGAAACGCGGCTAAATTCACCCGTTCCAGCACCGCCCACAGCTCATCCTCGGATGCGGAAGACTTGCCCATGAGCAGGTTGTCCCGCACCGTGCCCTTGAATAGATAGCTCTGATGGCCGATATAGGTGATATTTTGCAGCAGGGAGTTTTCATTGATGTCCTTCAGTTCCACGCCACCGATGGCGGCCGAACCGGTATAGCCCTTGTTCCGCCCCATGAGGATGGCGGCGATGGTGGATTTCCCACATCCGCTTTCCCCAACCAGGGCGGTAAAGCTGCCCTGGTTGAACTGCAAATCCACGCCGTGTAAAATCTCCCGTCCGCCCTCGTATGAAAACCGCAGATTGGAACATACCGCATCGTGCCGCATCGGGAAGCTCTCGGAAACCTTCTGTTTGTGTTCCGGCAGGTCCAGCAGGCGGAAGATCTTATCGCTGGCAGCCATGCCGTTCATCGCGATGTGGAAGAATGATCCGAGCAGACGAAGCGGCAGGAAAAACTCGCTCGCCAGCAGCACAATGCAGAGCGTGCCGGACACGGTGAGGTTTCCTTTCAGAAATTCCGATACCGCCACCGCCATGCCAACCGCCGCGCCGCCGTATGCTACGATGTCCATCACGCTCGTTGAGTTGAGCTGCATCGTCAGAACTTTCATCGTGATCCGGCGGAAGTTCTGGGATTCCACATCCATCTCGTCGGCTTTCTGCTGGTCGGCCTGATAGATTTTTAAGGTCGTCAGACCCTGCAGATTTTCAAGGAACGAATCGCCGAGCCCTGTGTAAATACTCCAATATTTGTTCAACAGCTTCTTCGCAATCTTCTGCACGACCACAATCGAAATCGGGATCAGCGGTACGCAGATCAGAAGGATCACACTCGCTTTCATGCTCACCCGGCAGAGGATGGCGAACAGCGTGAGCGGTGCGAGCTGGCTGTAAAACAGCTGCGGCAGATACTTTCCAAAGTATGTTTCGAGCTGCTCCACACCTTCGGTGGACACCTGTACGACCTCTGAGGAAGACACCTGCTCGCTGTACGATGCCCCCAGTTTCAGCATTTTCTCATAAATTTTTTCACGCAGAATCCGTTTCACATCCACACACGCAAGATACGAAGACCGCGCACCCATCCGCTCGCAGAAAAAGCGGATCACAACAACAATTGCCAGTGTAAAAATCGTCCGTTTCACAGCCGCTGCCGTTACCGCACCATACACGACCCATTCCAGCAGATCGGCGATCGTAAATACTGCGATCACCTGCGACAGAAGCGCCGCCCACTGCCACAGAATCGTGTACACGATATACTTTTTCGCGTGGGACAGCAGCCCCACCAGTCTTGTTTTAATCATAAGTACCTCTCTTTTATGCTTTTGCTTTTCGCTTCTCTCTCATGCTGCAAATCAAATGCCAGATAGCTAAAATCGGATGATACAGCAGCATCCTCGGCCCCGAAAACCGCATAACGGCGCGGATCTTTTCCCGCATTTCCGGCTTGTAGCAGTGTACTTTGCAGTTTGCGCAGAATGTTTTCTGTTCCATGAAGGGACATTTCTGGCTCCGCTGTTTTGCATAGTCCGCTAATTTCTGACATTCCGGACACATCCCGCCGGATGCATTCCCCTTTTTTCCATGGTTCTTCCGGCAGTACAGGCGGATCATCTCTTCCACGACGTACTGTTCTTTCTGCCGCTTTTTTTCTACTTTGTTCATTTTGTTTCTCCTAGGATATGATCTTCTGTTTTTACGGTTTTGACCTGCAGGAAGAAATACAAAATATGGCACATCCATACCACAGCAATACAGATTCTTCCAATCGGCACATTCTTCATAGCAAAAAAGCCGATCGCCATCACAACCGTTACCATCCCGATAATTTTACATTTCGTTCCTACCGTCATCGCCCGATGCTGTACGAAGCTGTCGAGATGCTTCTTATATAACTGAGTTCCAATAAACCAGCTGTGCAGCCGTTCCGAACTTTTCGCAAAGCAGAACAGGGTCGCCATATAGAATGGAACTGTCGGCAGGATCGGAAGCACAATGCCGATGGTGCCAAATCCCAGGCACAGAAAACCGAGTATAATCCAAAAAATTGTCAGTGGATTTCTCATCATTTTCCTCCTTTCTTATCGAATAATAAATAGAAAAATAGCCGCCCATGGTTCTTGGCGAATACATGAGCGGTTAGTTATCACTTACGCTAGTTATAGATTAACATTGTTTGCCTTTCGTGTCAAACACATTTCACTCCTTAGAGAACACTTTGCAATCGTAGGGCAGTATCCTCGCGCACCTCCTTATTTTAACTCATGCTCCCACGAGGTGAGTGACCATTTCCTTTTTCTTTTCCGATGACTCGCGTCAAATTTCCATTCTTTCTTCTGCTAAGATAGCAGCGATCGTATCTGATATTGTGCTACCGTATGGCGTATTTCAACCTTTGTTCCCCTAAAGGGAGCGACCGTCCTAACGAGTTTATGACACCTACTGTATTTTGATTTCAATCCACGCTCCCGCGAGGGGAGCGACAGTCTCTATTGTCGGAATGATGCCGGAAAAAACAAATTTCAATCCACGCTCCCGCGAGGGGAGCGACATGGTACATCGGTAATAACTTATTGGAAATTTAACATTATTTCAATCCACGCTCCCGCGAGGGGAGCGACGTTTTATCATAGCTCTTGTCATCATTCCAGATATGATTTCAATCCACGCTCCCGCGAGGGGAGCGACCTTTTTCTGGATCAGACTCCATTCTATGTGGTAACATTTCAATCCACGCTCCCGCGAGGGGAGCGACGAAAGAGAAGTCCGCGCCGGCAAGGATATCATCATTTCAATCCACGCTCCCGCGAGGGGAGCGACTATATTCCGGGCAATACACATGCTCTTCATGCGCTATTTCAATCCACGCTCCCGCGAGGGGAGCGACCCCACTGCTGTATTTCTTCTACATTTTCCATCAATTTCAATCCACGCTCCCGCGAGGGGAGCGACGGCAGGAATCACGGCAACGCAGAACTTGTCACAGGATTTCAATCCACGCTCCCGCGAGGGGAGCGACACGGTTTGTTCTCCATTTGTAATATCATCACAGTATTTCAATCCACGCTCCCGCGAGGGGAGCGACATACAGCCCACACGAAATAAAAGAGAGACTGCAGATAAATTTCAATCCACGCTCCCGCGAGGGGAGCGACACCATTCGGTCGCATTTTCCGTCTTTTTGCTGCCATTTCAATCCACGCTCCCGCGAGGGGAGCGACAGACGATCTCCTTGCCTTTTTAGGACAAGATCAAGATTTCAATCCACGCTCCCGCGAGGGGAGCGACGGAATTGCGCCGATCTGAAGGCGCTGTGAAGCGAAATTTCAATCCACGCTCCCGCGAGGGGAGCGACAATGCATGACAAGCGGCGTGGCTGGAAATAACCTGATTTCAATCCACGCTCCCGCGAGGGGAGCGACCAGTATGGCAGCCATGGGCACAACTCTTGGCAATGGATTTCAATCCACGCTCCCGCGAGGGGAGCGACTTGTCAAGCCCTGCTGTTTAAAATATCCTTTCAATTTCAATCCACGCTCCCGCGAGGGGAGCGACAAAAGACACAGCCGAAACATGTTCGAGACAATCGATTTCAATCCACGCTCCCGCGAGGGGAGCGACCTCCATCGTTTCCGGCACGTTCTCGTTGTTGTAGGTATTTCAATCCACGCTCCCGCGAGGGGAGCGACATGCCAGAGCTGAGACTGACGTGCGGAAAAAAAATTTCAATCCACGCTCCCGCGAGGGGAGCGACTGCGACCGCGTCGGTCGGTTTCGCGAGGTTTGTAAATTTCAATCCACGCTCCCGCGAGGGGAGCGACGTTTTGCCATCTGCTCGCCCTCCTTAATACTCGGAATTTCAATCCACGCTCCCGCGAGGGGAGCGACACTTGCCACAAACCAGGTGTCCGGAAAACGTGTATTTCAATCCACGCTCCCGCGAGGGGAGCGACGAAGATGTAACAACAAAGGTTGACAGCCTGGAAATTTCAATCCACGCTCCCGCGAGGGGAGCGACATCCACTTATCAACATACACATTATAGCACACGGATTTCAATCCACGCTCCCGCGAGGGGAGCGACGGATTTTTCGGACTTTTTCAAATTCTTTCTTCGTATTTCAATCCACGCTCCCGCGAGGGGAGCGACTGTAGATCCCTTTTTCGGTTCTCTCGATCATGTGATTTCAATCCACGCTCCCGCGAGGGGAGCGACGTTCGGAACCTTACGCAGCATTCCGGCCGCATCTTTATTTCAATCCACGCTCCCGCGAGGGGAGCGACTCCTTTGCGGCGCCAACCTTAAACTTGTTATCCAATTTCAATCCACGCTCCCGCGAGGGGAGCGACGCAATACTCAGCCGCGATCCGCGGAACGCAGAAATTTCAATCCACGCTCCCGCGAGGGGAGCGACGATGCAGGCGCAGAAGCGTGCTATATTGCAGCGCATTTCAATCCACGCTCCCGCGAGGGGAGCGACTAGAAGCTTATTTCGCATAGCAAAAGCGGGCAGTTATTTCAATCCACGCTCCCGCGAGGGGAGCGACGTCAACCCCTTGCCCCGTAGGGGTGCGAGCATAAGATTTCAATCCACGCTCCCGCGAGGGGAGCGACAAGAAAAATATTAAAGATTATCCTCAGCTTGAAATTATTTCAATCCACGCTCCCGCGAGGGGAGCGACTTAAACTTGTCCAGTCTTCGGGCAAATAGGAAGGAGTATTTCAATCCACGCTCCCGCGAGGGGAGCGACTGGAAAACGCACTTCTGGGCGCTTATCTGGCTATATTTCAATCCACGCTCCCGCGAGGGGAGCGACTCTGGACGGAAAGAGCCTTGAAGAAATCAAAACTATTTCAATCCACGCTCCCGCGAGGGGAGCGACGAACGCAGAAATGCCGGAATATAAGGCATCTTATGATATTTCAATCCACGCTCCCGCGAGGGGAGCGACGTCGGGGGAACGGGGGCAGAGCCCCCTCAGAATCATTTCAATCCACGCTCCCGCGAGGGGAGCGACCTTATGTGTACGACTCGGAAGATCAAAGCGGATGATTTCAATCCACGCTCCCGCGAGGGGAGCGACATGCTTATTTTTCCATGGACGTTTTACGACCATGATTTCAATCCACGCTCCCGCGAGGGGAGCGACGTCGCAAAAAGGGCGGAGGTTGTCAGCCAGGAAATTTCAATCCACGCTCCCGCGAGGGGAGCGACCAAAAACCCCAAAAAAAAATACATTTAACTCACCAATTTCAATCCACGCTCCCGCGAGGGGAGCGACATCAACGATCTCATCAAATTCTTCCAGATCGGAGAAAATTTCAATCCACGCTCCCGCGAGGGGAGCGACAGAAGAAAGCTTCATAGTTCACTTCCAGGACGAGATTTCAATCCACGCTCCCGCGAGGGGAGCGACCGGGACTCACCTCGGCTTTTTCTCCGCTTATATGATTTCAATCCACGCTCCCGCGAGGGGAGCGACCCGAATATTATTTCACAACCTGACACAATAGCAAATTTCAATCCACGCTCCCGCGAGGGGAGCGACCTCCTTTTGCTGGAAGTTCCAGTTCTGAAACGTGATTTCAATCCACGCTCCCGCGAGGGGAGCGACGCGGCGCGTACCGGCTGAAATTCTTCGGCTTCGAAATTTCAATCCACGCTCCCGCGAGGGGAGCGACTCCAACTTTCCGCCACATATCGGACATTTATTAAATTTCAATCCACGCTCCCGCGAGGGGAGCGACTTCAATTTTATCTAAAATTCACCCTATGTTTTTAACCATTTCTCACAACGCTTCATCTTTCTCCTCCTTCCCTTTCCATTCTTTTCTTCCCCATCTTCTCAATTCCAGCACCTTTTGTGCACTTTTTCAGGTGCGAATCTCCCGGGCTTTTTCTGTGTACTACCGATTCGCACCTAAAAAATCAACACCTGATCTATAGCTGTACCACGTTCTACACCGATATGTTCAACTTTAGTTTTATAATTGTTTCCCAGATAATAAAACCGAAGACTGTCTTTTTCTTCATCGATAATGTCTGCTAAAATAGATTTTAATACAATACACTGTGCATTATCCAATATACATTCGAATACAGAATTTTGCACCCGTCTTCCGTAGTTGGTACATTGTTTGGCGACTTTACGTAAACGTTTTTTCCCCGCATCAGTTTCCGTATTGACATCATATGTGATCAATACCAGCATCCTCCCACCTCACTTCCACAAAAATACAGGATAGCTGTCCAGATCCCCTCGCAGATATCTTGCGAGCAGCATCGCCTGCACATGAGGAACCATTCCCCATTCCACTTTTTCGTTTAGATAGGGATGCATAATTGTTTCTTTTTTCTTATTCTGCCACTCTGTCAGCAGTTTCTTTCGAAGTTCATCGTCCATCAAAACTGCGCCATTTTCTTTTCTGGTAAAATTCTTTCCATTGACGATTTTCTTATTAACAAGTGACAGCACAAAGCGATCCGCCATAACAGCTCTAAGTTCTTCAATCATATCCAGTGCCAGCGAAGCTCTGCCCGGTCTTTCGGTATGCAGATAGCCCATGTAAGGATCCAGACCGACCCCTTCCAACGCCGCTGCAATATTATTCGTCAGAAGCGTATACACAAATGACAGCATTGCATTCATGTTATCCATAGGCGGTCTTTTGTTCCGCCCTTCAAACTTGAAATCTTTCTTCTGCTGCAAAATCAATTCGTCAAACACGCCAAAATAAACACTTGCTGCTTCACCCTCAAATCCTCTTAACTGCTCTTTTGACTCACAATTTTGAATCAGCTTCAAAGAATTTTTCAGATTCATAGACGCCGTTTTGACCCGCTCCGCATCAATCTGCATTCCGTGGTCTCGCACCGCTCGTTCCAGTACCCATCTTGCATTGTATACTTTTCCCAGAATACAATTTTTCGCAATTTCAAGACTGATTTTCGAATCCATGCAGCTATTGTATTGCTGTTCCCGCAGAACAATATTTCCTTTTGTTTTTCCCGTTACTCTAGCCAGAAACTTTCCTTGTGGTGTCAGAAAACACAATGCTATATTTCGATCCGAGCAAGCTCCCATTAACGCCGGACTTACTCCACGATAACCAAAGGATACAATACTCTCCAAATTATGCAGCGGCAATCTTCCGAGTTCTTTATCATCCTCATAGATAACAATATTTTCCCCGTCAAGTCCCAGATAACTGTTCTCAGAAGTAACATACAACGTATTTAATAGCTTTTTCATTCCTCTTCCTCCAGTCTCTGTTCGATATAGGTTTTCACTGAAACCGTCTTATTCAGTTTCGGAAGGCAGATGTCCTTTAGTGAACATGCATTACATGCTTTGCTCGGTTTCACTTTTGGTGTATACTTTCGTGCATAATATTGATGCATTTCCGCCAACATATGAATTACTTCTTCCCGCAATTCTTCTGTAATTTCTATCTGCTCCCGTCTTCTTGTTTCGCCATAGAAAATTGCTCCCTGCGCCACTCTGGTCGAAAACATTTCCTCCAGACATAACGCCTGTGCCACCACCTGAAGCTTGTCTTCTTCCGTAAGCTTAGGTTTGCCTTTCTTGTATTCCACAGGAAACACAGAATACAATCCTCTATGTCCATGCAGTTGAATTCCATCTTCACACTTCTGGAATTCAACTACATCACACTCCCCGCTGATTCCAAGTTCTCTCGAAGAAACCGGCAGCGCACGAACAATAATCGTATCTTTCCGTTTTTCTGTCAAATAAGGATCGTGTGCCTTTTTATGCATTAGTTCACCCGTGACGGTATGTACGTTTTCAGCCCACTGCTGCTCCACATGAATCAATGCCCATTGTCTTCGGCAGAATTTGAAATGCTGAATTCCGGATATCATCAGATACTCATCTTCTGTATATTCCATCAGACCATCCTTTTCACCTGAATTGACTCAGGAATGTCTTCTTTGTGCAAAGTAACTGTATAGTCCTGATATTTTCTTGGATATTCTACATCTTCCTTTCTTTTTACTTCTACCGCGTCAAATAACTTATATGCAGGGCAGTCACCAAGTTCTTTACTATGCTTGAATACAATCAGTTCACGAACCGCCATTTTGCCTCTCGCTGCAGAATGGTCATGCTCAAACATATTGATAATTGCTTCCCACAGCAAATCAAGATCTTCTTCTGTAAATCCCGTTACTTTACGGGCAAGGTTTGCTGAGATGAATCCTTCCGCACGGTATAATGCATAAGGTACAATACTTTTACGCCCTATCTCTGTGTTTTTATCTTCTGCATCCTTTTCCGTTGTGATGGCAACTCTGGTAATTGTAACTTCCTGACTGATAATCGGATCAATACTGCGTGCAAATCCAATCTGCACCGGGCCTCTTACCTGACCACAGTTCAGTGATGCTTTCACAAAGGTCGTCATGACCGCACCAAAGGTTCGGATATCGAAAAAGTGATCACACATATAATTTCTTAATTTTACATCTGCATCCGGATCATTTCTTTTCAATTTTTTCAGTTCTTCTGTCACTTTTTTGTCTTCTGTTTCATTGACCCCCACCGATACGCATGCTTCCCGATCACCTCGGTTAAGCGGAACATCTTTTTTAATATAGATTTTATAGCCATCCTCGTCTTCTTTTACGGTTTCAACATAATTTCTGATCTTTCTTTTCAGGCACACATCTGTAACAAGACCTAAGCCACTTTCAGGGTCAACACGCGGCATATTTCCAGCATCTGGATCTCCGTTTGGGTTGCCATTTTCCACATCAAACAGTATTACAAATTCATATCTGTTTTTGATTACATCACTCATTTATTTTTCCTCCTGTTTTTCATTTTTGCTCTGTTTCTGATGATAATAGCCCAAAATAAATTTTCCCTGTTCTTCCAATGATAATCTTTTTGGAAAATATTCTACTTCTTCGAAAATTTCTCTCAGTCTATCCTCATAATATTTTGCCAAATTTGGTTTATCTCTTTCCAATTTTCGTATATGACTGTTTTTCAATCTCATCAAAATCGGAAATACCATCGCTGGCGTTACGCAGGCAGAGTTAAAATAACGATCTCGAATGGTAGATTTTATTTCTTTGTTCGTATTTATCTTATTCGCACCAATCTGAATTGCCTCCAAGATCGAAAAAGCCTGTCCTAATTTAAAAGCAACATCATTACTTGTTTTTCCTGAATTCATACACGCTTCGCCTTCCTCCCATTTGTAATTTTTAATAAGATACGCTTTTATAATCGCTGCTCTTCCCCAGGTTACATCTCCCTGATCGGAACGTATTCTTATCAATGTATCAATATACAAGCTTGCCGGATATCTGTTATCCGAAAGAATTGCCTCCAGCACCATTGCTGCCATATGGGCAATAGCCTTTTTGTTTTTGGTTCTTTGATTGATTGTCTCTTGTAGCAAATCATCGACCCCAAGATAATCTATTTCATCCTTTTTCAGTTTGGGAATATTAAGCCGCTGGTAATGTTTTTCCAGATTTTCCAACATATTTCCAAATGAATTTTCATAGAAAAATCTCACGGACAATCTTGCTGCATTTGGTGACAGACACAAAACATAAAATTTCTGATCCTTATTGATTTTTATATCTTTTACGTCTATATATTGCCCTTCTGTAAGCTTTTCCAATATGTCATGCACGATATCCTCATTATCCTTCGTTGGATTCAGAAATGTAGAAAAGAAATCCTGATATTCTGTTTTAGCTCCTTCCGCCCAATAAACAACCATGGACTCACCTAATGAGAATTTATACTTTTTTTGCGTCAAAAGATAATTCAACGATGTAGTATAAGCAAATTCTGCATATTTTCCAACAGGTGCATTGTAACTTTGTGTTTTTCCATAGGATTCAAACGCTTTTTCATTAAATGAAATCAACGAAGCTCCACTGCTCTGTGCACCTGGAATACCTTTAATATTTTTATGAATTCTGGAAATTTCATCCAAATTTCCTGTCACAAGACAAATTCCGGTTGCTTCTCCCTGTTTCTGATCCTGTGTCTTTTCCCATGCTTTCTGAACTTCCTCATCCTCCTGCGCATATTTCCCATTTACCCAGAAAATCAGATTGCCTCCTTCTGTCAGCTCCTCCCATGTTTCGGCAACTACTGGATTTTCCTTGGCCTGCTCTGGTTTCCAGCTTTCAAAGAATGCACAAATTGCATTTGCAGTTTCTCCCTGACTATTCTGTAATATCTGCAGATGTTTTTCTTTCGTCGCCTGAAAACATTCCTGCATTCTTTTGCTTGTTCCATCTTTGTCGATCCCTAACAT
>OJRW01003094.1_pt1 | contig 10533 bp, 9 predicted proteins | sample 1599231 | NCBI WGS metagenome assembly OJRW01 (sample SAMN04168656, study PRJEB22393) | human gut metagenome | biome: human gut microbiome; feature: stool | host: Homo sapiens | collected 2014-03-17
CACCTGCTTTTTCCGCAATGGACTTGGAGCCCACCGGCTCGCCCGTGCGAATGTATCCGTCTACGATCGAGGCAAGTATATTTTGTTTGCGTTTTGTCAGTTCCATACTTGCACCTCTCAGGTTTTAGCACTCTGTGTTCCCGAGTGCTAACCCTTGTCTATACTATACTGCAAAGGTCAGGAAATGTCAACACCAAAATTTGTAAATACTTTGTGAATGTGCGAATTCTTCCCGGTCGACATCCGTTTTGAAGCTTCTTTTAGCATTTCCGGCTCCACAGTGCCAAATTCCTGTTTATATATAAAGATACCGAAAAAAAGCGTCTTCGCTATAATTTCACTTTTTGTAATAGAATTTCAGGATTTTTTGTGCAAATTATTGACATTTTACAAAAATTGTATTAAACTGATAGCCCGTGTTTCAGTTTCTGTGTTTGCTTTAGCCCGAAAGTCCGTACCGTTAACGGAAAAGAGGAGTAAACTATGATTCAGGCAGAGCATTTACAAAAGACCTTCCGCGTGCGAAAACGAAACGCAGGCTTTAAAAACGCCGCAAAAGCATTTTTCAGCCGCGAGTACGAAGAAATTCACGCCCTAAACGATGTTTCGTTCCGTATTGAAGACGGCGAGGCCGTGGGCTATATTGGCCCGAACGGCGCCGGAAAAAGCAGCACCATCAAAATTCTCTCCGGCATTTTAACGCCGGACAGCGGCACCTGCGTCATCGACGGGCGCGTGCCGTGGAAAGACCGCCGCGCGCATGTTTCGCAGATCGGCGTTGTGTTCGGGCAGCGCAGTCAATTATGGTGGGATGTGCCCGTCATTGATTCATTCGAGCTTATCCGCGACATTTACGCCGTGACCGAAGATGTTTACAAGCGAAATTTACGGGATTTAACCGACCTTCTGAATTTATCGGAGATCTTAAAGACCCCGGCGCGCAGCCTGTCGCTCGGGCAGCGTATGCGGTGCGAGATCGCCGCCTCCCTGCTGCACGACCCGCGCATCTTGTTTTTGGATGAACCCACCATCGGGCTCGACGCGGTATCGAAGATCGCCGTGCGCGAATTCGTGCTTGATATGAACAAGCGCCGCGGCACCACGGTCATTTTAACGACGCACGACATGCAGGACGTGGAAGCCTTGGCGCAGCGTGTCCTGCTCATCGGCAAAGGGCGCATTTTATTAGACGGCACACTCGACGATATTCGGCGCGGCGACAGCGGGCAGATTGACGAAACGCTCGCGGCGCTCTACAAACAGTTTGATATTTGAGGTGCGCCGTGAAACTTAAAAAATACATTTCGTTTTTCCGCCTGCGCTGTGTGACGGGCTTGCAGTACCGCGCAGCGGCATTGGCAGGCATCTCCACGCAATTTGCGTGGGGCTTTTTGATCATCTTCGCCTACCACGCGTTTTACCGCAGTGACCCCACCGCTTTTCCGATGACCTTGCAGGCGACCGTCAACTACACATGGATACAGCAGGCGTTTTTAGCTATGTTCGCCTCGTGGGTCTTGGACGGCGACATTTTGGAGGAAATCACCTCCGGCAGCATCTCGTATTCGCTGTGCCGCCCCGTCGACCTCTACGCCATGTGGTACACGAAATCTCTCTCCGGTCGTATTTCCAAGGTTGCATTGCGTGCCGTGCCAATCTTAGTCGTTGCGGTGCTTCTGCCCGCAGGCTATAACTTGACCGCACCGACAGATTTACCCACCTTCTTTCTATTTTTGCTCACCATGGTGCTGGGCGCATTGAACAGCACGGCGTTCACGCTGCTCATCTATGTCCTCACCATGTATACCCTTTCTTCCACCGGGTTGCGCTCCCTGCTGCTCACACTGGCAGATTTTCTCTGCGGCGGCGTAGTGCCGCTGCCGTTCTTCCCGCCCGCACTGCGCAGAATCTGCGAGTTGACCCCCTTCGCTGCCACAAGCAACGTGCCGTACCGCGTGTACAGCGGCGATATTGCCGGCACGAACGCCGCTTTCGCCGTAGGCTTACAAATCTTCTGGCTGCTCGTCCTGGTGCTCGGCGGTCACACCCTCATGAAAAATGCGCTGAAGCGGGTAGTGATTCAGGGAGGATAAGCGGAACGACAAGTCGTTCCGCTGCCCGGCAAATCGTTCGTGTTTTGCAGTATACAAAGAAAGGGGTCATCTATGAAACTATACTTTGAATTTCTGTCTATCCACATCAAGAAAGCAATGCAGTACAAGGCTTCGTTCTTGCTTTCCGCACTGGCGCAGCTATTTATACCGCTCACATGCTTTTGGGGCGTGCAGTTCATGTTCATGCGATTTAGGCAGGTGGACGGCTTCACGTACACCGAGGTTTCGCTCTGCTACGCCATCGTGCTGTTATCATTCTCGCTCGCGGAGCTGTTCTTCCGTGGGTTTGATACGTTTAACCGCATGATCGGGAACGGCGAGTTCGACCGCGTTCTGGTGCGCCCGCGCAATGAGGTTTTCCTCGTCCTGTGCAGCCGCATGGATTTAGAGCGCTTCGGCAAGGGCATTATGGCGATTTTCCTGCTGATCTGGGCGCTTCAAAACTGCCCAATCGATTGGTGCGCCGCGCGCGTTATGACGCTCATTTTCATGATTTTAGGCGGCATCGTGCTTTTTGCAGGCGTGTATTTGATCTTCGCCGGGCTATGCTTTTTCACATTAGAGGGACTCGAGTTCATCAATATTTTAACAGACGGTATGCGCGAGCACGGGCGCTACCCGCTTTCCATCTACGGCAAAGGCGTACTGACGTTCTGCACCTACATCGTGCCCTACGCGCTCGTGCAGTATTACCCGCTGATGTACCTCATCGGCCGCCACAACGATGCCCGTGCAATGCTTCTGCCCGTCATCGCCTGCGTGTTTATCGTGCCGTGCTATTTCTTCTGGAAATTCGGCGTGCACCATTACCGCTCCACCGGGTCGTAAAGGCGCAAGCTGTCATAATCATAAAGCAATTTAAAAGGAGCACACCCCATGAAAAAACTCATCACCCTGCGCGGCAACAGCGGCAGCGGCAAAACGACCATCGCAAGAGCTTTACAGGAAAAGTTCGGCAAAAACACCATGCTGCTGTCCCAAGATGTCATCCGCCGCGACATCTTAAAGACGAACGACGGCGCGGGCACCCGCGCAAACGACGTGCTCATCATGCTGCTTGAGTACGGCCACGCGCACAACGAGCTCGTCATTTTAGAAGGCATTTTGAACAGCCGATGGTACACCCCGCTTTTCGATGCCGCAAAAGCGCTCTACGGCGAAAACATCTGCGCGTACTATTTTGACCTTCCGTTTGAGGAGACGCTCCGCCGCCACCAAACGAAGGACAAACGCACGGAGTTCGGCGAAAAGGAAATGCGCAGATGGTGGAACGAAAAGGACTACGCCCCCGCATTAAACGAGCAGACCCTCACGCCCGACATGATGCAGAACGAAATCATCGACCGCATCTGCGCCGATTTAGAGCGCCTCGATACATAAACCATACATATAAATTCGGAAAGAGCGAGGTTCTCCCCGCTCTTTTTTTGTATATTGTGTTATATTCTACCCGAATTTCTATCGATGCAAAAATAATTTTATAGCATTTTATTCGTATCTATGATAAAATAGACACAGTGATAATTTTTGTAAAGCTTAGAGGGGCACAATGGACAAAGAGGAGTGAATTATTTTCCTCCCCTTTACAAACCGACATCACGGATTTAACAGGGCGGCGCTACAATGTAAGACCGAAAGCACGCACCTGATTTTATAAAGAAAGTAAGGTCTTCACATGAAATCAATTTTTCACGCACTCAACCGGCTCAAGGTCTTTCGCGGGCTGACGGAACAGGAATTCGCATGGGTGCTCTACGACGTGGGCAACTCCGCGTTCACCATGCTCTCCTGCTCGCTCATCCCTATCTGGTTCAAGAGCCTCGCCATCGGCACTGCGCCGGGACAGATCAACTCGCATCAGGCAACGGCGTATTATTCCATCGCCGTGGCGGTCGTCACCGTTATCGTGGCGCTTTTAGGGCCGATCTTCGGCGTGCTGGCCGACCACAAAGATAAGAAAAAGGTGCTGTTCACCACCGCGGCAGCGCTCGGCATTTTCGGCTGCATTTTAAACGGCTTCATCACCGGCTGGCTGCTGTTCCTCATCATTTTTGTGTTCACGAAGATTTGTTACAGCGCGTCGCTGACCATCTATGATTCCATGCTGAACGACATCACCAGCGAAGAACGCATGGACGAGGTTTCGTCCTACGGCTTTGCATGGGGATACATCGGCTCGTGCATCCCGTTCCTCATCGCGCTCATCGCCTATGTGCTTGGGCCCGATATGGTCGGCGTGCTGCCGGATATGTTCTCTAAAGGCATCGGCTTCACGGTGACTGCCGTGTGGTGGCTGCTCGTCACCATTCCGCTCATTCGCGGCTTTAAGCAGCGCAACTATGTGGAAACCGAGGGGCATGATATCCGCAAGGCGTTCGCGGAAATCTTCCACACCCTCAAAAACATCGCGACGCACGACAAAAAGGTGCTGTTCTTCCTCATCGCATTCTTCCTGTACATAGACGGCGTGGGCACCATCATCGATAACGCCATCAATATCGGCACAGACCTGAACCTCAACACGGTCGGTCAGGTCGTCTTCCTGCTCGCAACGCAGGTCGTTGCGTTCGGCGGCTCGCTCGTCTTCGCAAAGCTCTCGAAAAAATACAACACCGTCACGCTCATTCTCGTTTGTATTGCGGGCTATTTCGGCATCGCGCTGTACGCGCTCATGCTCAGCAGTCTCCTGCACTTTGCGATTCTGGCGTTCTTCATCGGCTGCTTCCAGGGCTCCATCCAGTCGCTCTCGCGCTCGTATTACTCTAAGATCATCCCGGCGGAAAACTCCGGCGAATACTTCGGTATCTACGATATTTTCTCAAAAGGCGCGTCCTTCCTCGGCTCTGCGGTCATCGCGGCCGTAAAGCTTGCAGGTGGTACCATCAACGTGGCGGTGGCATGTCTCGCAGTGTTCTTTGCGCTCGGCTTCCTCTTCCTGCGCATTGCAGATAAGCAAAAAGCCATTCGGTAAGGAAGCACCGGGCTTTACACCGTTCGCTCTTCACGCCCGTGAAATATCGCTGTAAATTTTAATAGGACATGCAAAAAGGAACGGCGTGCAAACCGTTCCTTTTTCCTTTACTCTTCATAAACCGGCTCAAAATCATCCGTTCCGTGCCCGCACAACGGACATGCGTAGCCCTCCGGCAGCGTGCTGCCCTCATACACATACCCGCAAATTTTGCACCGCCAGCCGACGATCTTCTGCTCTCGCTCGACCTTCTCCGACTTCGGCTTCAGCTTATTCTGGTAATCCGCATAGGTCAGCGGAGCGCGGTCGCTGCACACCTCGGCTTCCGTCACCTCTGCAATGAACAGCGTATGCGTGCCGAGGTCAACACTGTGCGTCACCTTGCCGCTGAACCGCGCGCAGGTGCTCCAGTTCAGATACGGTACGCCACTTTCGTCTGTCGGCATCGGCAGGCTGTCCAGCTTATCGACGTCGCGACCGCTCTGCATACCGAAGTGCTTAATGGTCTCAAACGAGCAGCTGTCATCCAACGCGCTCAACGTAAACCGCCCGCTTTCCTTAATAAGCGCGCAGGTGTAATTCGTATTCAGCACGGAAACCGCCACGCGCACAGGGCTCCCCGCGACCTGCACGCCGGTATTCACAATGCAGGCGTTCGCCTTTTTCTCCGCTTTTGCCGCCAACAAAAACACGCCGTATGTCAAATTATAAAACGCTTTGTTATTCATTTTGCTCCTCCTATCAAAATAATAATAATTACTATTTTCATAATAACGGATAGAAAGCAAAAAGTCAAGCGTTATTTTCGGTGTATGCAAAAAGGAACGGCGTACAAACCGTTCCTTTTTTAGCTTTATATTCTATTTCTAAAGGCTGGCGAAAACTTTTAGCCACGCTTCCCGGCAGAACGGTGTTACTTCACGCTTTCCGAATCGCTCACATACGGTGCAGCATGTTCTCTTTCGAGCCTGCGGAACATTCTCACAAGCACGACAACGGCGATGGTACCGAGGATCAGCTCTGCGACGAACTGCGCATACGCGAGGCCGTACAGCGGGAACAGCCAGTTCAGCACAAACAACGCGGGAATCTCCAGCACGATCTTGCGCACAACAGCGAATATGAACGATTTCATACCCATACCGCACGACTGGAACACGCCTAGCGCGAGGAAATCGATGCATAAGAATGGCAGCGCAAAGCAGAAGCCACGCAGGAACGCCGCGCCGTACGCGACGATGCTCTCGTTCTTCATGAACATGGAGATAATCGGCTCCGCCGCAACCACGAACGTCAGCATCACGGCCAGAATAAAGCCAAGCGAAATTTTCGCCGTAAATGTAAACGTCTTTTTCATGCGCTTGATATTGCCGCTCGCGTAGTTATAACTGATCAGCGGCATAATGCCCTGCGAAAAGCCCATTGCAATCTGGAACGGCACCATGTTGACGCGCTGCGCGATACCCATGGCCGCCACCGGGTCAGAGCCATACGCGGACGTAAAGTTGTTGAGAATGGTCATGCCGGTCACATTCAAAAGGTTCTGGATGGAAGCCGGGATGCCCACGCCGCACACGCCCTTGACAATCTGTTTCGATGGGCGGAACATGGAGGGCTTGATGCACACGTACGTCTTGCCGCGCTTCACGAACAGCAGCACGAAGAAGTAGAGACACGCCACGGTGTTGGAAAGGCAGGTTGCGCAGCCCGCGCCCGCCGCGCCGAGGTTCAGGCCCCACGGCAGAATGAAAATCGGGTCCAGCACAATGTTCAGCAGGCAGCCGCACATGGTGCCGATGCTCGCGTGCAGCGAAGAGCCCTCCGCGCGCACAAGGTACGCCAGTACGACATTCAAAATGGACGGCGCGGAACCGAGCAGCACAGTCCAGAACAAATAATCCGCCGTTGCCTGCATCGTTTCGGCATTCGCGCCGAGCATCACCAAGATTGGCGACTGCAATACGCCGTACAGCAAAGAAAACAGCAGGCTGCAAATCAAAGACGCGTAAAATCCGAACGCCGAGCTGCGGTACACGGTATCGTAGTCTTTACGTCCGAGTGCGCGGCTCATCATGCTGGAGCTGCCGATGCCGAACAGGTTGTTGACGGCATTAAACGCCAGCAAAAGCGGTGCCGCCAGCGTAACAGCGGCGTTCTGCACCGGGTCGTTCATCATGCCGACAAAAAACGTATCGGCAAGGCTGTAAATGACCATCACAAGCGAGCTGATGACCGACGGCACCGAAAGCGTTACGACCGCCTTCGGGATCGGCATCGATTCAAATAGCTCTGTTTTGGAATTATCCATTTCTCTCTATCCTTTCCGTTCTTATCACGCAAGGCTGTCCAAAAGCAGCTTGCAGCAGCCGTAAATGCCGGCGTCGTTGCCGAGCACGGCCAAGTTGAACCGAACGTCGGTGCTCGGGTAAAATACGTATTTCAAGAAGCCTTTCTTCGCACCTTCTACGAGCACCTCGCCCGCTTTCGAGACACCGCCGCCGATGACGACGACCTCGGGGTCTGCCACCGTGCACACGGCAGAGATGGCGTAGCCGAACGCATCGTACACATTCTCTAAGATTGCGTTTGCAGCGCTGTCTCCGTTTTTAGCGGCATCGAACACGTCCTTCGTTGTGAGCTTCTCGACACTCCGCAAAGCGCTTTCTTCCTCGTGTTCGGCAAGGTATTTTCGTGCCAGTCTCGCAATGCCCGAGGCCGAAACGTACTGCTGCACGCAGCCGCGGCGGCCGCACGCGCACGTCTCCGTCTCCGCGGGGTTGATCGTCATGTGGCCGAACTCACCCGCCGCGCCGTTTGCGCCTGCCACCATGCGTCCATCCGAAATGACCGCGCCGCCGACACCCGTGCCGAGCGCCACGCACACCACGTCGCTATATGCGCTCGCCTCGCCGAAGCGGCTGACGCCCAAAGCAAAGCAATTGCAGTCGTTGTTGACATATACGGGGACACCGAACCGTTTTTCGAGCAGGTCTTTGAGGTAAACCTCGCGCCACGAAGGGATGCCCACCACATTATATACGATTCCCCGCGCAGCGTCCACCACCGACGGCACGCCGATACCGATCCGCGAAACCTCAGGTCGCATAAGCTCCCCGATAAGCGATGCGATATGATCCACCACCTCCCCTTCGGGACGGTCGGCTTTGCAGGGTTCGGAGAGCAACCGCACGATGCGGCCATCCTTCACCAGGCCGGCGCGCACGTTCGTGCCGCCTAAATCCACACCAATCCTCATCGTGCAATCAGTTGTTATTTTTGACTTTCGCAACTTTCCCGCCGCGGAATTCCACATGGTCTGCAATCCGGCCGTCGCGCTCGTGTATCCACGTCTCGAAGCCTCGTTCGCCCTCGGTCAGCACGAGGATGCGCACCCCCGGCCGCAGGTTGTTGTAGGTCGTATCGTCGCCCGAAAAACGTCCGTATCCGAGCGCTATACCCTTCTCGGCAACGACGTAGTCGATGTCGTGGTCATGCCCCACGAACACCCCCGTCACGTCGCCGCTCTCGACCATTGCCGCGAACATGCCGGGATTCAGCTCGCCCGGACACTCGTCCTCGGCGGCGCGGCCGATATGCGTATTGTCGGGATTGCGCCACGCCGCGACGTATTCGGGCAGGGCGATATGGAAAAACGCCAGCGCCGGCAGCGGCTTCCCGCCGTTGGCCGCGGTATAGGCGGCGCTGCGGGCGCGGTACCAGCCCACCTGCTCCTGCGTGAACCAGCCGTAGCCGTCGATAGACGGGATTGTTGAATAATCGTGCGAATCGAGGCAGTAGAGCAACGCCGCAGGTTGCGTCGTCCCGGCGATCTCCAGCACCACGTCGGCCAGTTCGCCCCCGGCGCCGAGCGTATTGAGCGTGCCGGCATACGAGGTGACGATGCGGCCGATCTCCGCGCGTGTGAGATCCTGCTCGGCGTCGTGGTTCCCCAGCACCACGCAAAACGGCAGGTTGCGTTCCGCGACGGGCTCCAACACGCGGTGCCACGCTTCGGCTGCGGGCTTGCCCGTCACCACGTCGCCCGTGAAGACGACCAGATCGGGCCGCTCCGCATCGAGGATATAACGCATCTGAGCGATCGTCTTCTCCGCCTGCGCCTGCCGGTAGGGATTCCCCAGATCGAGGTGCACGTCGGTGAACTGCGCGATCTTGAATTTCCCCTCCCCGTTGAATTCCAGAGCGGGCCTCTGCGCCTGCGCCGAACACCACAAGGCAACGGCGCACATAAGTGTCGTTATCTTTTTCATAAGCAGGTTGGGTTGCTCAGTTCAGTTTCACGCTGCCGCTCTTCTCCACGCGGACCGTACGGCTCCGGCCGTCGCCCCACGTCACCGTCAGGTCGAAGGGCACGTTGGTCTCAACGCTCACGGAGGGCGTCTCGCCGGCCGAAGCGCGCCGTTTGACCTTCAGCCCCACGACGCCGTCCGGCCCGTAGGGATAGCGTTCGATGCCGTGGGCCTCGGTATGCTCGATGTCCCACACGATGCGGCCTTCGGAGTAATCCGACTTCACGCCGAGGATATACTCGATGAAGACGGCGATGGGCGGAAGTCCGGTCCAGCCCACGAAGTCCTTGCGTGCCATGAATCCGGGTTCGATCTTCTCCGGGGCGTAGTACTCCCAGAAGGTGCCGGTATTCTTCCACACCTCGAAGACTGCGGCGTAATGGTTCGCGGCGATCTCCCGCGCAAGGTCGTGATAGCCCTTACGGTAAAGGCCGTCGATGGTCATGTAATTCGTACCGGGCCATACGCCGCCCTGCCAGTAGCGGCCCAGCGGATTGTATTTCGGATGGTCGGCCGAGAGCGACGGCACGCGGTGCGGACGGTCGAACTCGGTCGTATCGCTCAGATGCGCCACCATGCGGTCGAGCCGCTCCTTGTCCAGCGCATCGGCCTGCAAAGCCCAGAATGCGCCGATTCCCTTGGTCGTGCAGAGCATTCCGTCGCCGTAGCGGTCGTACAGGAAAGCCGTCCGCTCGTCCCAGAGATGTTCGTTCACATAGGCGCGCAACCGCTTCATCTCGTCCTCCATATCCTCGATCTCCTGCCAGCGCTCGATATAAAAACCGATGTTCAGCAGCGATTCGTCTACCAGCATCTGCTGCAGGTTGGTGTCGAGCCAGACCATGTGGCCGTGCGAGAAGATCGGGTTGTATTCGGGCTTCACGCGGGGCATGTTGTCCATGCCCGTCCCCCAGCCGCTCGACCAGTAGGTGCCGTCGGGCCACGTGCGGTTGAGCCGCCACCATTTGGCGTAGGCGCACAGCGCGGGGAAGACCTTGTGCAGGCGGTCGATATCGCCGAACTGGCGGTAGTACATCAGCTCGACCCACGGCAGCAGGTTCGGGCCGGTCGAAGTCGGATCGTAACGCTCGAAACAGTCGGAACCGTCGGCCCGGATTTCGCGGCAGATGAAGCCGTCGGG
>OJRW01003098.1_pt1 | contig 10528 bp, 9 predicted proteins | sample 1599231 | NCBI WGS metagenome assembly OJRW01 (sample SAMN04168656, study PRJEB22393) | human gut metagenome | biome: human gut microbiome; feature: stool | host: Homo sapiens | collected 2014-03-17
ATATTTATATGTATAATCTTTTTCATTCTGTAATGAGATCATTCCGGCCGCATTGGCTTTCGGCATATAAATAGAAAATGCGGGAGTTTTTGCCTGTCCATCCCAGGTGTAAATCGTTGTCTTCAAATTAACTTGAACTTTACCGTCAAGACTGCATGCTTTGATGGTAAAATATTTAGAAACAGAATCTTTGTAACTTCCCTTTCCTGTGATTTTTGCAACAGCTTTTGTTCCCGTTTTTGTATTATTAGAATAAGTTACTGTATAATCTGTGCCGCTTTTTAATGTTGTATTTCCAAGTTTAACAGTTACACCTGGCTTCTGCGGACTTCCATTGTAAGTTGCGGTTTTTACAGTTACCTTTGCCGTTTTGATGCTCTTTCTAACTACTGGTTTTGAAGCAACTACCTTTAAAGTGATACATTTACTGTTCGTTGGCATGGTCGTATATTTTTTGCCTGAGCTGTCTGACATGGTAAATGGAAGTTCTATAGAGCACTTCAGGTTCGGGATCGTTTTCAGTGTTTTAGATTATCCATATAGTACAGCATATATCTTGCATCATTGACGCTAGATGTATTAAACTTACTGAGGTTTAGAGATTCCAGGCTGCTACAGGAGTTAAACATATATCCCATCTTTACCACTTCAGAAGTATTGAAATGGCTCACGTCCACAGCTTTTAACGCATAGCAGCGTGAAAACATTCCTTCCATAGATTTTACTTTTGATGTGTTAAATTCAGAAACATCCAGAGAAGTCATTTTTTTAAGCTCGCCAAACATAGAATTCATATCTACTACCTTGGATGTATCAAAATTTTTAATATTGAGGCTTGTTAAAGACTCATTTCCATAAAACATGAAATACATATTCTGTACATTAGAAGTATTAAAACTGTTCAGATCCAGAGACTTGAGCTTGCTCATAGTACAGAACATTTTGCCCATATCTTCTACATTTGATGTATTAAAGTTTCGTACATTTAACTGTGTAAGACTTTCGCACCGTTCGAACATACCGTTCATATATACAACATTTGCTGTATTGAAATTACTGACATTCAACTGTGTAAGGCTTTCACAGCAATAAAACATCTCCTCCATAGTCGTAACATTCGCTGTATTAAATCTACTGACGTCCAACTGTTTAAGATTCCGACATTCACGGAACATTCCGCTCATCCTTGTCACTCTGGAAGTATTAAAATTCCGGACATTCAGCTGTGTAAGGCTTTCACAGCCTAAAAACATGCTATTCATATCATTAACTTTTGAAGTATCAAATTTACTGACATCCAGAGTTTTTAATTTACTGCAATTTCGGAACATTCCCTGCATATGAGATACATTTCCGGTTTTCAATGAACCAGTATTCAGCTGTGTAAGGCTTTCACAATCTGAGAACATAAAGGCCATGTCTGTCACCTTACTGAAATCACAGTTTTTAAAAGTGATCCTGGTAAGATTCCTGCATCCCTTAAACATAGCTCTTGTCTTTGTGATTCCGGAAATTTCAACTATGGCTGTTTTAATATCATCCTGCCATTTACTCCAGCCCCTTTCTGCATCCCAATAATAATCTGAGGTATCATAGTCACCGTTTCCTTTTAATGTAAGACATCCGGATGTATCAATTGACCAAGCAATATCTCCGGTGATTCCTCCATCCATCATGCTTGCGGAAGCACTTACAGCATCTTCTTCTCCATCAGAAAAGTCATCACTTTCTGCCATTTCTTCTGTTTCCGGTTCTTCCGAAAGATTTTCAGTGTCCTCCGACATTTCTATATTATCCGCTTCTTCCGGCTCTTCTTCTAATTCCTGTTCTGTGCTATCAGGTAATTCTGCTGCTTCATCGTCTGCTGAGATTCCATCTTCAAAAATATCTTCCTCAGAAAAACTTTCCTCTGGACTGTCAGTCTCCTCATTTACATTTTCCTGGACTGTTTCCGGTTCTGTCTCTGAAGCCATGGTTATCCCTGCATTGCCAAAGATCATAGACCCTGATAAAACGACACACAGAAGTTTTTTGATCATTTTTCTCCTCATCCTGTTTTCTCCCTTTTTCTTTTTATACTAAAACGAAGTTCTGATTCTTCGCTTTGCTCCATCCAATTAGATCCCCAGATTTTCCAGTTCTTCACTCATATACCCCTTGAGATGCTCCTTTAAAGCCTTATGCTGAGGCAGGATAAGATCAAAATCCAGTGCCAGGATCTCACCAGCTGCTTCACTTGCATTCTTCAGGATTCCCGCATCATTGTAGATATCACCAATCTTAAATTCCATCAGTCCGCTCTGACGGATACCGAAAAGATCTCCTGGGCCCCGAAGCTTCAGATCTTCTCCGGCTATATAAAATCCATCATTGGATTCATTGAGGATCTTCAGACGTTTAGAAGTATTTTCTTCATTATTTCCCTGGATAAAAATGCAGTAAGACTGATGCTCTCCACGCCCTACACGGCCCCGAAGCTGATGAAGCTGGGCAAGCCCAAAACGTTCTGCATTTTCTACCATCATGACGGTAGCATTTGGCACATTCACTCCAACCTCCACAACTGTGGTAGATACCAGTACCTGAATCTCGCCGGAAGCAAAAGCCTCCATGATCCTGTTTTTCTCTTTTGGCTTCATCTTTCCGTGAAGGATTTCTACTTTGATCTCCCCTGGAAGGATCTCCTGAAGCTTTCTGGCATAATCTGTAACATTCTCTGCCTCCAGGCCTTCGCTCTCTTCCACCATAGGACAGATCACATAAGCCTGCCTTCCCATCTGCACCTGCTTTTCAATAAAAGAATACGCCTTGGGACGGTAGGAAGTTCCTACTACGCAATTCTTGATCGGAAGTCTTTTTGCAGGAAGCTCGTCAATGATCGAAATATCCAGATCTCCGTATAAAATGATCGCCAGTGTCCGGGGAATGGGGGTTGCGCTCATAACAAGTACATGAGGCGGATTTCCTCTGGTCGTCAGCGCTTCCCTCTGGCGAACGCCGAATCTGTGTTGCTCATCTGTGATCACAAGCCCCAGATTCTTATATTCCACCTTTTCCTGGATCAGGGCATGAGTTCCGATGATCACATTCACTTCACCGTCTGCAATCTTCTGATAGATCTCACGCTTCTGTCTGGCTGTGGTAGATCCTGTCAGAAGCACCGGATGGCAGGAAGCGATATTCTGTTCTTCCATCAGCCTCAGAAAGCCTTCGTAATGCTGATTTGCCAGAACCTCTGTCGGTACCATCAGAGCACTCTGAAATCCATTCTCTGCTGAAAGTACCATAGCTAAAAATGCGATCACGGTCTTGCCGCTACCAACATCCCCCTGTACAAGCCTGGACATCAGCTTATGACCGCTCAGATCCCGTTCGATCTCATGCCAGACATTCTTCTGGGCTCCGGTCAGGTCATAGGGAAGCCCTTCTATGATTTCCTCGGTTGTCCATACTGGTTTCATTGGAAAAGTGTTTGGAGCCTCTTCTGTTTTCTCCTTCAAGAGCTGTATTGCCAGCACAAAAAGCAGAAATTCATCGAATACCAGACGTTTCCTGGCTGTGAGAAGCTCCTGCATATTTTTCGGAAAATGAACAGTCCGGATCGCATAATTAGCATCTGCGAGCTGATAGCGTTCCCGTATCTCCTCCGGCAGATATTCCCCATGGAGAGGCCTTGTATCCAAAATCTGATGGACCAACTTCGTGATCATCTTGTTGGAAAGTCCTTTCGTCAGACCATATACAGGCTGCATACTGTGAATGATCTCCTCATAAGCTGCCGGGGTAAAAATCTCCGGATGTTCCATCTGCGGACGGCCTTTTTTTCTGATGATCTTTCCTCTGAGGATAAACACACTGCCCTTTTTGAGTGTTCCCCTCAAATAAGGCGCATTGAACCAGGCAACCGGCAATCGGCCGCTTGCATCTGCCACAGTTGTTGTCAGAACCTGGAGATTGCGTATCTGGTTAATATAAATACCTGTTGTTATAGTGGCACGGATAGAGACTGTTTTGTCCTCCTCTGCTGATGCAATCTCCACAGGCTCCTCATATATATCGTAAGTCCGCGGATAATAACGGAGAAGCTCTTCCGCAGTCGTGATCCCGATCTTCTGGAAAAGCTTCTCTGTTTTCTCACCCACGCCTTTTAATTCACGTAAAGGTGTCTTATCATTCATTTTTTGTGCTCTTTATTCTACAGAAATCAGATAGTAGTAAATTGGCTGTCCACCCTGGTTCAGCTCAACCTCGCACTCCGGATATTTCTCGGTAAGAGAATCAGAAAGTGCCTCTGCATCTTCCTCAGATACATCTTCACCATAGTAAACACTGATGATCTCAGATTCCTCGTCAACCATCTCTGCTACCATCTCCTCCGCTACCTGAAGTCGATCTCTGCCTACTGCAAGGATACCTGCATCACCGATTCCCATGATATCTCCCTCATGGATTTCCTTGTTATCAATGCGTGTATCACGGACTGCATAAGTAATCTGTCCGGTCTTCACTCTGGAAATCGCATCGGTCATGGAAGCAAGGTTCTCCTCGCCGCCCTTCTCCGGAACAAAGCTGATCATTGCGGAAATTCCCTGTGGGATTGTCTTGGTTGGTACTACAATGATCTCCTTGTCCTCAGTCAGATCTCTTGCCTGGTTAGCTGCAAGGATAATATTCTTGTTATTCGGGAAAATATAAATTGTTTTTGCATTTACTTTCTCAATAGCATTGAGCATGTCTTCGGTACTCGGATTCATAGTCTGACCGCCTTCGATCAGATAATCTACGCCAAGCTCACGGAAAATCTGAGAAAGTCCCTCACCTACGGATACGGAAATAAATCCATGATCCTTTGGAGGTTCTTTGTTTTCTGCTTGTTCTTTTGCAAGTTTTTCCGCATCTTTGATCAGTTTTTCCTGATGTTCTTCTCTCATATTGTCAATCTTCATACGGGAAAGCTGACCATACGTGAGTGCGCGTTCAAAAGCCTGTCCCGGATGATTGGTGTGCACGTGTACCTTGACAATCTCATCATCAGCCACCAAAACAATGGAATCACCGATGGAATCCAGAAATTCACGGAAACGGTCGATCTCATCCTGTGGAAGCGGTTTTTCAAGAAGGATAATAAACTCTGTACAATATCCAAATTTGATATCTGCCTCTGCCTGAGGAGAAATCTTTGTGATCTTAGGAGCTGCTGCTTCAAACTGGGAATAATCCACTTCTTTTCCATGATATCCGTCGATGGCACCACGGAAAACTTCCAGAAGTCCCTGTCCGCCAGAATACACAACACCTGCGTCTTTCAGGACTGGAAGCATCGCTGGTGTTCTGGCAAGAGTTTCCTCTGCATGCTGAAAGATCCCGTCGAAAAAAGCATCCAGATCTTCTGCAGCATCAGCAAGCTCTGCTGCTCTGTCTGCTGCAGCTCTGGCTACAGTAAGAATGGTTCCCTCTTTTGGTTTCATAACTGCTTTGTATGCAGTTTCAACGCCTCGCTCCATAGCTGCGGCAATGGCAGGTGCATCCAGATCTGTAAGTTTACGCACACCTCTGGTAAATCCACGCAGAAGCTGTGACAGGATAACACCGGAATTACCTCTGGCTCCACGGAGGGAACCGGAAGAAATTGCCTTTGCCAGGGATTCCATATCCGGATCTGTAAGAGCACCTACTTCAGAAGCAGCAGACATGATGGTAAGCGTCATATTGGTTCCCGTATCTCCATCAGGTACAGGAAACACATTCAGTTCATTGATCCACTCTTTCTTCGCTTCCAGATTCTTTGCTCCGGACAGAAACATTCTGGAAAGTATTTTAGCATCTATGGTTTTGTTATTCACCACAAGTTCCTCCTCTAAAACTAATCTATTGCACGCACGCCCTCAACCATAATGTTGATCTTTTCAATCTCCATTCCTGTAAAGGCTTCGACTTTATATTTTACATTGTTGACAAGATTGTCCGCAATAGTACTGATATTCACGCCATATGCTACGATGACATGAAAATTCAGCCGGATCTTATTATCATCCGTGATCTTAACACTGATACCATGTTTCAGGCTGTCAATACGCAAAAGCTTGACCAGGCCATCCTTCATACTGATAGCTGCCATTCCGATGATACCAAAACACTCTACCGCCACACTGCCGGCATAAGTCGCAATGACATCTGTATCAATTACGATCTGACCCAATCCGGAATCTATACGTCCATTCATATGGTTACCTCCATTGTTTCATTCAGATTAAATTATATAAAACTATTATAACCTTTTTTTTATAATTACGCAATGATAGAGTTCAACTTGTTTTATCTTATAGAAAATTAAGCTCATCCACTCTATTGAAGGGAAAACCCGAATTACGATGGAGCATACTGGCCGATACTATGAAGCCGGTTTTTCCTTTTCGTTTATCTACTTATAATCCTTTTACAAACTCAACTGCATTTTTTATATCTTCTTCATCTGGATGCCCTTTTGCAATTCCACCAACCAGTTTAAATGGACCAAATGTGTCATAACCTTTGCACCCGAATTTTCCTATCACTTTAGAACGCTTCTTATCCAAAATCTGCTCTATGGATTTATAATTGGCACTTCCACCATAAGTACAGATCAGAAATACCTTTTTGTCATCCGGTAGATTCTTCTCTGCAAATCCCAATATCGACTGATGAAATTTTGAAAAATAGATTCCTGATGCAAACCCAATCATATCATAACTGCTCAGATCTGCATCGGGTTGTTTTACAGCATCAATCAAATCGATCTGGCACGCTTCTGATACACTTTTTACTAATTTTTCTGTATTTCCATGATGTACCGATGTATATACGATTGCTTTTCTCATTTGTTTTCCTTTCTGCCTGCTCCATCAATCAGGTCATAACTCATATCTAAAAAGTCCAGTACCTTTGCTTCGCTGACCGAACCATCCAGTAAAATCGTGATCCAGTGCTGTTTATTCATATGATACCCAGGTAAAAATCCATAAGTCTGAATAATCATATTTGTCATGTCCGGATCACACTTTACGTCAATGATATCAACCAGCTCTCTTCCTTCTAATCCCAGTTTCGATTTTTCAACCGTCATGATCACTGCATACCATTTTCCATTTTTATGTCGGAGTACTGCACTGTCCGGTAGTTTACTCCATAGATATTCCGGAAGTGTGCCATACTGTTTCTGCACATATTCAAATATTTCTTCTTTCTTCACAATCCATTCAACTCCTGATTCTTCTGATATCCTGTCCATAATCTTACCACATTTTTGTTCCCTATACTACCTGTCAAATTCTTTTGCATTTTCCCGGTTCTCCTGACTTTAACTAATAGAGGGATAAAACAGTTATACCGATTTTTGAGAAATACCGATGTATCTATCAAAAGCCCATGAATACAATGTTTTTCAGCTCAAAAGTCGGTATAACATCTATCTACGCTACGTATAAAAATGAATTGATTGATTAAAATATCGGTATAATCTACCGCAGTCCATAAAGACGTTTGATTAGTTCGTCATCGTCAAGTGTATATTTCGTTGAATTTATGAAATCATCTCTTTTACTGGTTGCTGCTTCAATAGCTTTTCTTTTCATTTCTGTGTCAGCATGTGCATAGACGAGAGTTACCTCTAATGATGAATGACCAAGCCATTGAGAGACTAAAGTAAGATCCATTCCATGCTGATAAAGATGCATCGCCCTGCTGTGGCGAAAAAGATGTGGATGAATTCTTTCAGGGATCTCCAGACATGTTTTATGTGCCTGCCTGGCGTAGTCGTTCAGAAATCGACGTACATTATCGTCTGACATCGGATGGACTGCTCCGTGTCTTTTGACGTAAAACAGATACTGCTTAGACGTTGGCGCCTCTCCTGGGTGAAAAAGTTTCAGATAATTCTCGTAATGCCGAATGGTTTCCTGCATCAGAGGAACTGTTCGAAATACGGAGCCTTTGCCAAAAAGCTCTACAGTTGCTGTTGAGTCATTCCTGATATCGCAGATTCGTATGTTGAGAAGTTCTGAAATACGTGCACCTGTATCATAAAGAAGTATCATCATGAACTGATTTCTCACTCCAATACTTTTGGATGTATCCGGCTGTTTTAAAAGTTCTTCTATCGCTTTTTCAGTCAGATACTTTACGCCCTGCATAACTGGTTTCTTTTTGATGGGAATGGCAGATATTTCCTGGAAATTTATAACAAAGGTTTTATCCCTGCTCACGGCATACCTTAAAAAGCTTCGGATACATGCAAGTTTCTGATTACGTGTAGAAATGCTACACTTTTTTTCATTTTCTAATCAGGCGAGGAATGCATCCACGTTTTCTGAATTGATATCATCAATAGAAACTGCAAGCAACTGCTTACCTTGTTTATCACAAATAAAATCAATCAGCTGCTCCAAAGAAGTTCTGCTTGAAGTAATCGTATGAGGACTTGAATTCTTCTGATCCGGAAGATAAACCTTCATATAATCGTGGATTAAAGCAAAAAGCTCCGGTTTTTTTAATCTTCCCATTCTGGCACCTCCGGCATCATTTTTTTGAAAGTTTCCCACTCCACGCCGGATGCTTTCAAGAGATTTTCCGGTAAAAGATGAACATAGTAGGCAGTGGACGCTATGTTTTTATGTCCCATATATGACTGAAGATATGGGAGTTTGTTCTGTATATTTTCACCTTTATCCAGCCATTTATGGAGTACTGCAGATGCAAAACGATGACGGAGATCATATACCCTGACATAAGGAAGTTCTTCTTTCGGGCAATCAGGTTTGATCAATGCAAAAAATTTCTTGTACCAATCCTGATACCAGGATGAAGGATACATATTGCCCTGTTTGTCCGGGAAAAGATATTTGCTTTCCGGGTAAGCAACATCTCGGATCGTGATATATGAGACAAGCAGTTTTTTCATATCATCTGACATGGCAATAAAGCGCTCTCTGTGATATTTGGTATTTACGATTTTTATGGTTCCGGAAATGATGTCTACATTTTCCCGGTAAAGATTTCTTAATTCATTAGGTCTTAACCCGCAGGTGTAAATTAATCGGAATGCAGTAGACAGCAGTAACGGGATGAATGGATCATCTGAAGTAACCATGTCTACTTCATGAAAAAACTCACCTAATTCTTTATCAGTAAGAAGGTATGGACGTCTCGGTGCAGATCCTGGATTAGAAAAGTTTTGCGGAACAACATAGGCCTTATATCCTGCCGCATTGAGATATTTAGCCAGTTTTCGGATAAATCCTATTCTTGCATTAAATCTCTTAAGAGGCTCGTTTTCTCCTCTGGTCAGCCAGTTTAATACCAGTTCCTGTGTCAGTTCATTTTCATTACTGTTATTAGACAGAAAGAATGTATCAAGCTGCTTACAATGTCTCAGATAAGAGACCTGCTTATAACCGACAGATACCATGAAATCTATATATTCATTAAGATAAGGAGCTATGCTGCTTGTAAATGTATAACTCATAGAAGAACGCTCCTTTCCACACTGATACCCGAAAAATCCAGGGCACAGTCCTGCAATCCTTTCAGATCTATTGAAAGATATCTGTCAGTCGATTCTAACCCGGCATGTCCGAGAACCTGAGCAATTGTTGTTACCGGAATACCGGCGGTAAGCATGTTTGTTCCAAGTCTCCGACGTAAACCATGCAGAGTCTTTCCGTCTGAAGGTGAATGTGCAATACCTGCTTTATCCAGATAATGATAAAACCTGAACTGTACTGCTGGTCCTCGATCAAGTTTTCTGAACGGAGCTTTGGAACGCAGAAAAATTTCTTCTGCATCTGAATCCGGTCGTCCGTTTAAAATGTAATCCTGTATTGCGCTTCCGGCTTCCTGAAGCAATGGCAGTGTGAGTGGATTTCCGGTTTTCTTTTGAATGATATGAATTTCTCCACGACTCCAGTCAATGTCAGTAAGCTTCATATTTACAACATCGGTAGAACGCATTCCGGTTGTAATGATCAGTTGGAAAATAGCCATATCCCGCTTGCCAATAGGAGAAGAAGTATCTATCTGATTTAAAAGAGCGTAGAGTTCCTCATCATTAATGATGTTGTAGACTTTGTACTCTCTTTGAACCGGCACTGAAAGTAGCAGCAAACAATCTGGTGCATTCACTCCAATACTTTTTAAATACATATGAAACTGCTTTATGTAACAGAGAACGTTGTGCAAGGATCCAGGTTTCAATGAAGATGCGCTTTCAACAACAAAGTTCTTTATGGTATCGATGGAAACTCCATTAAAAGAATCGAAGCCTTTATCCTGAAGGTACTGAAGATAAAGATTCACAGCCCACAAAAAATCATCCCGGGTCTTTTTGTGAAAACTTTTGGAAGAAAGAAAACTATCTCTTAAAGATAGAAATTCTTCTGATAGTTTAAAACGTGAAGCTGTATTTTCGGACCGCCATAAGATATTTCCAGTATAAAAGCATTCATCCATTTGAACTGTAGCCCGAATCATTTTGGCTTTATGACCACGGCTGATT
>OJRW01003107.1_pt1 | contig 10505 bp, 10 predicted proteins | sample 1599231 | NCBI WGS metagenome assembly OJRW01 (sample SAMN04168656, study PRJEB22393) | human gut metagenome | biome: human gut microbiome; feature: stool | host: Homo sapiens | collected 2014-03-17
CACTAATATATTATAATTTAGGCATGATTTTTTATATTAGAAAAGATGCAGGTTTGTTTCCATATTGAAATACAAATCTGCATCTTTTTATTTTTTGCTATTTTCTCTTTTTAGTAGTGCATGAATATCATCTGTTTATACTTTGTGAGTTCGTATATTCTCGCTGCACTTGATGGACTTAAGTTCAGGCATCCGTGTGAACCTTTTACTTTGTAAAGGCTTGGGCTCCAGCTTCCCCATGGCTGCCATTCTGCCTGATGGAATCCTGTTCCTGTCCATGTGATTCGTACCCAGTTTACTACAGGTGTGTCATAGTTGTCACCATGAAGAATCCTGTGTCTTGCATGTTCTTTTATAAAGAACATTCCCGTTGTTGTCTTTCTGCCCGGTACAGGTCTTCCTGATATTGTGGCACATGAATAGATTACTTTTCCGTTTTTAAATACATATACCATCTGTGAGCCTAGGTCAGCTTCTATATAACTGTTTTTATTCCAGTCATTCATCTTATTCTTTGGATCGTATCTGTATGCTGTTCCTAACCACTCAGGCTTCTTTGTTACAGTGATGGCTTTTTTGCTCGCATCATCTTGATTTTTGATGTATGCGTTCTGAAGTTTTCTGCTTATCTTCTTTGTTTCCGGTAAATCCAATCCCGATATTCTGCTCCACGGTCATGTTGGGGAACAGGGCGTAGTTCTGGAACAGCAGACCCACATTGCGCTGCTGGGGCGGCAGGTCGATGCCCTGAGCGCTGTCGAACAGCACCCGGCCATCCAGCACGATGCGCCCCTCGTCCGGCCGGACGATGCCTGCAATGCAGCGCAGGGTCATGCTTTTGCCGCAGCCGGACGCGCCCAGAAGGGCGGTGGCAGTGTCCCCTGCCGTGAACGCAGCGTGGAGGGTAAAGCCATCAAACCGCTTGGTCACATTTACTTCCAGGCTCATGTGCGCTTTCCTCCCTGCTTCTGCCTGCGTTCCAGCAGGTTCACTGCCAGCAGCACCACCGCCGAGATAACGATATCCACCAGCACCCACTGCATGGCCCCGGCTTCATCGTTGGTGCGCCAGAGCTGGTAGACCGTGGTTGCAATGGTGGCCGTCTTGCCCGGCGTGTAGCCTGCGATCATGCTGGTGGCACCATATTCGCCCAGCGCACGGGCAAAGGCCAGCACCGTACCGGCCAGAATGCCCTGACGGCAGCAGGGCATCCGCACCCGCCAGAAGATCCAGGTGTTGGAAAGTCCCAGCGTCTGTGCCGACCAGGCCAGCGTTTCGTCAAAACTCTCAAAGGCACCGCGGGCCGTGCGGTACATCAGCGGAAAGGCCACCACGATGGAAGCAAAAATGGCGCTGTACCAGTTCATCACCAGCTTCACGCCGAAATGTTCCATGAAAAAGATGCCCAGCGGCCTTTTTGCGCCGAACAGCAGCAGCAGGAAATATCCCACGACCGTGGGCGGCAGCACCATGGGCAGGGTGAGCACCACATCCAGCACGCCCTTGAGCACGCGCGGGAGCTTTGCAATATAGTAGGCCGCAAAGATGCCTAAAAAGAACACCGCTGCGCAGCTGATCAGCGCAATGCGCAGGCTGTTCCATAAGGGATACCAGTCCATACCATCTCCCCAGCGGATGCTTACAGTGCGGTGAAGCCGACGCTCTCGAACACGGTCGCAGCCTTGTCGGTGCGCAGGTAAGCCAGGAACTCCTTGGCAGCCTCGGCATGGAGGGCGTTCTTCATCACAGCGGCGGGGTAGATGACCTGGCCGCACATTTCCTTGGTGGCCTCGTCCACGGGGGTCAGACCGGCGCTGTACGCATCGGTGCAGTAAACGACACCGGCATCCACGCTGGCCTCGCTGACCTGGGTGGTGACTTCCTTGACGTTGGAGCCGTAGGTGATGACACCGGCAGCAGCCAGAGCTGCCTCATCCAGATCATAGTAAGCCAGGATCTTCTGGGTGTACTGACCCACGGGCACATCGCTGTTGCCCATGCAGAACAGGATATTCTCTGCCTTCAGGTGCTCGGCCAGGCTGTCGAAGCTGTCAATCCCCTTGTCGCTGCCCTCAGGCACACAGAGCACGACCTTGTTCTCCAGCAGATCTACACGGCTTTCGGCATCCACAAAGTCCAGGCCCTCGGTGTTCACCTCAGCGGAAGCGGTGCTGTCCAGCTGGTTCATCTGCTTCTGACCGGCGGAGATGAACAGGTCGCAGTCCGCACCCTCCTGGATCTGGGTCTTGAGGGTTCCGGAGGAGTCAAAGTTGAAGCTGAAGGTCACGCCGGGGTTCTCTGCAGAGTAGGTCTCGGCAATGGCGTTCAGGGTCTCGGTCAAGGAGGCGGCAGCAAAAACGATCAGCTCCACGCTCTCGCCGGAGGCAGCCTCAGAGGAGGCGGCAGCGGAGGATGCGGTGGAAGATGCAGTGCTGCTGGAGGAGCCGCCGCAGGCGGTCAGAACAGCAGATGCGGATGCGATGCCGGCAGCGCACAGGAAGCCGCGGCGGGAGATCATAGTTTTCATAGTCTTGCTCCTTACAGTGGGTATGCTTTTGTTGTACTTTTATTTTCACGCCCGGCACCAAAAGCAACGCCGCGGCGGTGAAACAGGCTTATTTGCGGGCACACTCGCCGTCCAGCCCGGCGGCAATGCGTACCCCGTGCTCCAGGCTGGGCAGGATGTACTCCAGATTCTCTTTCACGGCCTTGGGGCTGCCGGGCAGGTTGACGATGAGGGTCTTGCCCCGCAGCACGCTGACAGCACGGCTGAGCATCCCGCGCGGGGTGATGCTCAGGCTGTGGTAACGCATAGCCTCAGCAATGCCGGGGGCGTTGCGGTCCGCTACGGCATAGGTGGCTTCCGGGGTGATATCCCGGGGAGCAAAGCCGGTGCCGCCGGTGGTCAGGATCAGGTTGACCTGACGGCCATCGGCCAGCCGGATGAGCTGTGCCTTCAGGGCCTTTGCCTCATCGGGCAGGATCATGGTCTCCTCCACCTGATAGCCTGCAGCGGTGAGCATCTCCACGATCAGGGGACCGCTCTTGTCCTCCCGCTCACCACGGCTGCCCTTGTCGGAAAGGGTGATGACGGCAGCGCGCAGGGGCGGGTTTTCCGGCGGGGGCAGCAGGGTCACCTCGTCCCCCACGTGGATCTCGCCGCCCTGCAGCACCCGGGCAAACACGCCCTCCCGGGGCATGATGCACTCGCCGGTCTTCTGCTTGATGACGCAGTCGTTGTGGCACTCTTTGCCGATCTGGGTCATTTCCAGCACCACGTCCCCGATGGCAAAGCGGCTGGTCACGGGCAGATTGCGGAAATCGTAGCCTTCCACCACCAGATTCTCACCAAAGGCACCGTAGTCCACCCAGATCTTCTTGCGGAAGTTCTCGATCTTTTCAGCACTCAGCAGGCTGACCTGACGGTGCCAGTTCCCGCCGTGGGCATCGGTCTCAACACCCCATTCCGGGGTCAGGCGTGCGCTTTCCACTTCGGTCTTGACCGTGCCCCGCTGGGGGCTGGTGCAGATCGCCAGAAGTTTTCCCATAGATTTATCCTCCAATTCGGTACATGCCCCGGGTCGCGGGGATGTCCTGTTTCAATTCAAAATGATGTTCCTGGGGCTTTTCCCAGATGGTGGTACGGATGGCAGTCAGCAGCTCTTCGTCAGACGCGCCACTGCGCAGCAGGGCTTTCAGGTCACATCCGGCCTCACTGGCAAGGCAGGGGCGCAGAAAGCCCTGGCTGGTCAGCCGCACCCGGTTGCAGGAGGCGCAGAACTTGCCGTGGACAGCGGCAATGAAGCCGATATCCCCTTTCCAGCCCGGCACGGTGTAATAGACCGCCGGGCCATCGCCCAGCGCGGCACATGCTGCCCCGGGCAGCGGGGCCAGCTCCGGCCAGCGCCTGCGAAAGCGGGCCAGCAGCTCCGGGCCGGAGATACAGGGCATGGCCGCCCCGTAGCCGATGGGCATCATCTCGATGAACCGCACCTGCAGGGGCTTGTCCTGTGCCAGAGCGGCCAGCGCTTCCAGCTCGCCCTCGTTCACGCCCACCTGGGGCACGCAGTTCAGCTTGACCGGAATGCCGCTTTCCAGCGCGGCATGGATGCCCGCCTGCACGGCGGCAAATTCATCCCGGGCCGTGATCTTTGCAAACAGGGCGGGGTCCAGCGTATCCAGACTGATGTTCACGCTGTCCAGTCCGGCCTCCAGCAGGGCGGGCAGCTGCTGTTCCAACAGGACGGCGTTGGTGGTCATGGTGACCTTCCGGATGCCGGGGATGGCTTTCAGCCCTTTGACCAACTGCTCCACGCCCTTGCGCACCAGCGGTTCGCCGCCGGTGACCCGCACGGTATCCACCCCGCACCGGGCAAACAGAGCGGCAAGGCGCAGGAATTCCTCGTAAGTCAGGATATCCTCCCGTTCCAGCTTGTCCACGCCGTCCGGCATACAGTAGCGGCAGCGCAGGTTGCACAGGTCGGTCACGGAAAGGCGGAGATAATGGATATTGCGGCCCTTGGAATCAAACATAGCCGCCCTCCGCCCGGATGTAATGTCCGCTCTTGCCGCCGGTCTTTTCCACCAGATGGATCTCGCCCAGCTCCATGCCCTTATCCACAGCCTTGCACATGTCATAGATGGTGAGCAGGGCGGTGGAAACGCCGGTCAGGGCCTCCATCTCCACGCCGGTCACGCCACTGGTCTTGACCGTGCAGCGTGCTTCCACAGCCCGGCGCTCGGGCAGCAGGTCAAACTCGATCTGCACCTTGGTCAGCGGCAGCGGGTGGCACAGGGGGATCAGCTCGCTGGTGCGCTTGGTGGCCATGATGCCGGCTACCCGGGCCACGCCCAGCACATCGCCTTTTTTCACGGTACCGCTTTCCACGGCGGCAAAGGCATCCGCATTCATGGTAATGATGCCGTGGGCCGTGGCCTCCCGGGCCGTGACGGGCTTTTCGCTCACATCCACCATCACAGCGTTTCCGGCGGCATCAAAATGTGTCAGATTATTTTCACTCATATTTTTTCACCTTAGTTAAGCTCCCTCTGCGGGGGAGCTGGCAAAGCCGAAAGGCTTTGACTGAGAGGGTTTCAGCAGTGTCCGAAGCCGCAGTTGGGCCAGTGGCACTCGGCGCAGCCCAGGCAGAGGCCGCCCTCGCCCAGACGGGCGATATCCTCGGCGGTGATGGGGTCATCGGCCAGCAGGCGGGGCAGCAGCAGGTCAAAAATGGTGCGCTTGGCGTACATCACACAGCCGGGCAGGCCGCAGACCGGCACACCGTCCAGATAGCTGACCAGGAACATGGCACCGGGCAGCACGGGCGCACCGTAGGTAATAATTTCAGCCCCGGTGTTCCTGATGGCCAGCGGGGTGCGGTCGTCCGGGTCCACGCTCATGCCGCCGGTGGTAAAGATCAGCTCACAGCCTGCGGCCTTTGCTTCCAGAATGGCAGCCGTGATGCCCGCCGGGTCATCATCACAGACCTTGTGGAAGGCCATCTCACAGCCATACACCGCCAGCTTTTGCTCGAGGATGGGAGTAAACTTGTCCTCAATGCGGCCCTTGAACACCTCGCTGCCGGTGGTGATAACGGCAAACTTCTTCTGGTGGAAGGGCAGCACGTTCAGGATGGGCTTCGGCCCGGCAGCAGCCTGCATGGCCTCCATCTTCTCCTGCTCAATGACCAGCGGGATGATGCGGGTACCAGCCAGCTTGGCTCCCTTTTTCACAGGCAGATCGCCGTGGATCGTGGCGATCATCATCTGGGGGGTGCTGTTCACTGCCAGCAGGGCCCTGCGGTCGATCTTGAGCAGACCGTCGCAGTCAGCGATCAGTTCGATCTTGCCCTCCCGGGGCTCGGTGCCGTGGATATTCTGACCGGCAGCGGCCTTGTAGAGCAGGGCGGCAGCTTCGTCCTCGTGGAGGATGCCGGGCTTTTTCTCCCAGACATAGAGGTTTTCCTTGCCGATGCTCAGCAGCACCGGAATATCCTCGGGCTGAATGATGTGGCCCTTTTTGAAGCGGGCCCCCTTGAACTCACCCGGGATGATCTGGGTGATATCGTGGCAGAGCACCTGCCCTGCCGCGTCTTCGGTACGGATCAGTTTCATGGTTTCTTCCTCCCCCTGTTACAATGCAGGCATCTGTGCAGCGATCCAGTCGGCCAGCACTGCGGGCTCGTCCAGTGCAAAATCCGCACCCGGAACATCCCCCACGATGGCCAGCGGCTCAAAGGAGACAGGCTCCTCCGAGACAGCCTTGCGCACCACCTCGATCTTGGGCCAGCCGCTCTCCTTGAAGCCCTCCATCAGCACCAGATCATAGCCGTGGCGCTCAAACAGGGCCAGCAGATCCTGCTCATTCAGGCGGAATTCCTCCGTCAGCAGGTAGCGGCTGCCCGAAAAGACCGCCACGCCCTCGGCCCCGGCCTCCCGCAGGCGGAAGCTGTCGGTGCCCGGCACGTCGGGGGTGAAATCGTGGCCGTCATGCTTGATGACACCCACCTTCAGGCCCCGTGCCCGCAGCAGGGGGATGAGTTTTTCCAACAAAGTCGTTTTGCCGCTGTTGTGCGCACCGCTCACGGCCAGCACAGCCGGGCGCTTCAGGCGCAGCTCGGCAGCAAGCGCCTGTTTCTTTTCACTGTACAAAGTTCAGTACCTCCACTTCTTCGCCCGGAGCCACCGGGCCGCTGCCCGCAGGCAGCTCCACCAGGCAGTTGCAGCCCATCATGGCCGACAGACTGCCCGAGGAATGCGCCTCCGCGTTGCCCTCGCCGGGGATCTCCACCAGGCCGCCCAGCGCTCTGGCCCGCAGAAAGCGGGTTCCCTTGCTGGGCTTGGAAAAGCCGGTGGTCAGCCTGCCCCGGGAGCGCACCGGGATGCAGTCCTCTTCCCGCCGCCCTGCGGCCCGCAGCAGGGCCGGAACGGCATACTGCTCCAGCGTGGCAGCAGCGGCAAAGGGATTGCCGGACAGACAGAACACCAGCTTTTCTCCCACCTGTGCAGCGATCATGGGGCTGCCGGGCTTCTGGGCCACCCCGGCAAAAACAGGCTCTGCGTGCAGCATTTCCAGCACTGTGGGCAGGTAATCCTTCTGCCCCACCGAAACACCGCCGCTGGTGATGACGGCATCACACCGGGTGAGCAGGTCCTGCATCCGGGCGGTGATCTCCTCCGGGTCATCCGAGCAGTGGGTGCGCTCCACGGCAAAGCCCAGCTGCCGCAGGCGGGCGGCATTCTGGATCCCGTTGGCATCGTAGATCTTGCCGGGAGCCCAGGCCTCACCCGCTTCCAGCAGCTCACTGCCGGTAGCAAGCACGCCCACGGTCAGGGGGCGGAAGACCTCGGCATCCGGGATGCCCTGGCCGGCCAGCACACCGATGTGCGCCGGGGTCAGCACAGTTCCGGCAGCGGCAATGGGGGCACCGGCGGCGATGTCCTCACCCCGGAACACCACATTGGCGTTGGGCTGAAGCCGGGCGTAAATGCGCACCTGCTCCTCCCCGCCGTCGGTCAGCTCCTGCATCAGAACGCAGTCCGCGCCCGGGGGCAGAGGTGCGCCGGTCATAATGCGGGCGGCACACCCGGCAGGCAGGACAGCGGCGGGGGCATCCCCGGCGTAGAGCTTCATCACCACCGGCAGGGTGACAGGGGTCTCCTCCCCCGCCCCGGCCGTGTCGGCACTGTGGAGGGCATAACCATCCAGAGGGCTCCGGTCAAAAGGGGGCTGATCCATCCGGGCGCACAGGTCCCGGGCTGCGATCCGCCCACAGGCATCATCCAGCGGCACCCGCTCCGTGGCAGGCACTGGAAGAGCCGCAGCAGCATCCAGCACCCGGCGCAGGGCCTGGGCTGGCGTGCAAAAAGGCTGTTTCATTGCAAAAATCCTCCATCGCTCCCCGGGGCACAGTTTGCCCTCTATGGCCCGGACAAACTCCCGGGGAGATCTCTTTTCGATCGGCAGGTGAAAAAAAGCGGAGACGTTCTGACCGAAAATCAAAACGCCCCCGCAAAAAACCGAACATGGCCCGGAGCGGCAGCTTGCAGGCCGCCACGCCGAGGGAGCCGCTTCCTTTTCCGCTGTTGCAGCAACGGGAAGGAGGCAACGCTCCGGAACGGTGGATGGGAGGAGTTCTTTTTTTCAAATTGCAGCGTTTCTTCTGCGGGAAGGCGGCCGGGTTTCCCCTGCCACCCTTGAATGCCGGCGTTGGCCCTTAGCATTGCGGCGCGGTGTCCTGCCCCCTGCGGGGTTTAGACAGCCTTGCTCAAAGAAGCTCTTGTACCCTATTCAATTGTGTATGATCTTTTAGTCGCAGAAATCATCCACGTCGCTGATGGCTTTTGCATAGCGGCGGGTGAGGTGCTGGGTGGAGAAGAGGAACCGCTCGTTCTGATTGTTGGTCAGCTCCTCGATGTCGGCAAACTCCGGCCTGCCCTGCATGGTCTTCCAGGTCTGCTCGATCTCCTCCGGCGCAAGGCCGTAGGGGGAGCGCTGGAAGTACTTCAGCGGGGTGGCACTGGGGTAGACCCGTGCATTGAAGCGCACCATCTCAGCAAACATGACACAGAGGTCTTTGTCCTCAATGAGCTGGGCGATCATGGCGTAGTTGTCGCTCATGTTGGCGTTGGAGTAATAGTAGGTATCCTTTGCGCCTGCACGGACAACGATATCCTCGCACTGGGGGTCCTGCGGCATCTGAGCCAACAGCTCATCGGCGTTCTCCACCTCACTGACCAGCAGTGCGTGGGGCGTGACAAGCGCGGCGGCGCTGCGGGAACGGATGTAACCGGCCAGCTCCTGCGCGGGGGTCAGCTCCGGCAGCTCCGGCGCGGTCTTGGTGGGCTGATCCGCAAAGGGATCGTTTTCAGCCTCCGGCTCACCGGCCAGAAAATCCAGCAGCTGAGGCTTTGCGGCCTCGTCCTGCACAGTTTCGGCGGCTTCGGGTGCGGCCCCGGCAGCCTGCATTGCTGCAAGCTCTGCGGTCTCCCGCTCCACGGCGGCGATCACATCCTCGCCGGTCTTGGCGGCGCTGCCGTCAAAGCTGCTGCCCGTTTCCTTCAGGCGGCGGGCCGTCTCGCTGGCGGCATCGATGTCGAACACCTCTGCCTTGGGCTTTTTCTTGGCGGCCAGCTCTGCCTTCTGCAGGTCCAGAACGGCCTGCTCCGGGTCCACGCTGCTGTCCACAGTGGTGGTGTAGCCGGGTTTACGTCTGCCAAACAACATGACGATCGTTCCTCTTTCTATGGGATTTATTCAGCTGCTGCGGTGTTCTGGGCGTAGATGCCGCGCTTTTCCAGATCATCGGCCATGTCAGCCAGATCATACTTCTCCAGCGTCTCGCGGGTGGGCACACCGGTGGTGCGGTCCCAGCCGAAGATGTCGTAGAACAGATCCTTTGCCTTTTCCATGTCGGCACGGTCCAGCTTGGTGGTGCCTTCCTCGAATGCCTTGAAGTCGGGGTCCTTATCGAACACCCAATCACAGATGGCATCGTGCTCCTGACGCAGGTTTGCGCTGCCGCAGTTCTGCTGGAAGCTGATGGCGGTCATCGCGCGCAGCATCTGGGTGATGCGGGCACCGTCCTCCTGCAGATCGGCCTGGGTATAGGTCTCGCCAGTAACAGCAGTCATAAAGTCTGCCTGCAGATCCAGGTCGCCGTGGTACTCGCGCTCCTTGGAGGGAGACTGGGTCATGGGCCACATCCAGTTGCACAGGGTGGCGGAGTCGTGGAAGTTCTTGTCGTTGACGCAGTATGCAGCCAGCTTTGCCTTGTTCTCGTTGATGGGAGTGTAGGCCTTGGCCTTATCGTAGCAGCCCTCGCCGAAGAAGTCCTCCATGACCTTCTTGGTCACATCATAGGGAGCACCGGAGCCGGTCTCGCAGACGATCTCGTGGATCATGCAGTCGCGGTTGTAGACGAGGTTGTACAGCATACCCACCTGCCATGCCTCAGCAGGGCCGTGGTGGTTGGGGAAGCCGTTGTAGATCAGGTTGGAGTTGGTGGCACCATCGTCGCGGTCCAGCCAGCTCTTGGGCAGGCCGAACTTCTCCATCATGGCCAGGGTGCCCTTGGCGATCACGGACAGGTCGCCCTCACCGTAAGCCATGCGGCGGATCAGCTCCACCTCCCAGCGGGGATCGCCAGCCTTCTCCCACTCCCAGGGCAGAGAGTCGTACTCAGCCTCGCTGATGTACTTGGTGGCCTCTTCGCGGGGCATCCGCAGGATCCACAGCAGGTCGCGGTTCAGGTTGCCGTAGTTGTCCCACAGGCCCATATCGTCCACAGCATGAGACCATGCCAGGTTGATGACCATGGTGCCGTCGCCTTCGTACTTGAAATCGTGCACGCCGTCCGGATAGACGCGGGTGCCGTACAGCACAGGCATACAGGTGTTGGAGTTGTGGGTGGGCAGGTCGTAATCGGCCAGCGGATCCACATCGTACTCAGTGTAGCAGCGGATGGGGCAGGAGGAGCAGCCGCCGTTCTTCACGGTGTACTCCG
>OJRW01003108.1_pt1 | contig 10503 bp, 11 predicted proteins | sample 1599231 | NCBI WGS metagenome assembly OJRW01 (sample SAMN04168656, study PRJEB22393) | human gut metagenome | biome: human gut microbiome; feature: stool | host: Homo sapiens | collected 2014-03-17
GAGAGGGAACCTTTCTCCAGAAAGGTTCCCTCTCCCCTCCCCCAACATCAAATCATTCATCAATCAACTTAGCTCGACGCCTGCGCCTTGAGGGCTTCGGTCTGGGCGTGGGTGACAAGGGCGTCCACAAGCTCCTGAATTTCGCCTTCCAGCACCTTGCCGAGGCTGTACAGGGTCAGGTTGATGCGGTGGTCCGTGACGCGGCCCTGCGGGAAGTTGTAGGTCCGGATGCGCTCGGAGCGGTCGCCTGTGCCCACCTGCGCGCGGCGCTGGTCGGCAAGGGCGGCGTTCTGCTCGTCCTGCTTCATCTGGAGGAGGCGGGAGCAAAGAATCTTGAGACCCTTGGCCTTGTTCTTGTGCTGAGACTTTTCGTCCTGACAGCAGACCACGAGGCCGGTGGGGATGTGGGTCACGCGTACGGCGGAGTCGGTCGTGTTCACGCTCTGCCCGCCGGGGCCGGAGGAGCGGTACACGTCGAAACGCAGATCTTCGGGCTTGAGGTCAAGGTCCACTTCCTCGGCTTCGGGCATGATGGCGACCGTGGCGGCGGAAGTGTGGATGCGGCCCTGCGATTCGGTGGCGGGCACGCGCTGCACGCGGTGGGTCCCGGACTCGAATTTCAGGCGGCTGTAGACTTTGTCGCCGGAAATGAGCGCGATGACTTCCTTGTAGCCGCCGTTGTCGGACTCGCTTTGGCTCATGATTTCGACTTTCCAGCCCATCTTTTCGGCGTAGCGGCAGTACATGCGGAAAAGATCGCCGCCGAAGAGGGCCGCTTCTTCGCCGCCCGTACCGGCGCGGATTTCCAGAATGATGTTCTTTTCATCCAGCGGGTCGGTGGGCAGGAGCAGCACCTTGAGATCATGCTCAAGCTCGGGGAGCTTCTCCTCGATGGACTTGATTTCTTCGTGGGCCATTTCGCGGATATCGGGATCGGCGTCGTTGAGCAGTTCCTGATTGTCGGCGAGGTTCTGCTTCAATTCGCGGTACTGGCGGAAAATGTCCACCACGGGCTTGAGATCCGAGTGGGCTTTGGTCAGCTTGCGGTATCGATCCTGATCGTTGAAAACGGTGGGATCGGCGAGTTCCTGTTCGAGATCCAGGAATTTGCGTTCGAGGCTTTCGAGTTTGGCAAACATCAATGACTCCGGTTGCAGGTAGGGGGCGTCTCAAGGCGCGGCGGGTGCTGGCCGACGGCGGAAGCGAGGGCCGCGACCGCGACTTCGACCTGATCCAGTTCCGGTTCCCTTGTGGTCAGAAGCTGTAAAAACATGCCCGGCGCGCGGAGGATGCGCCCCCAGAACCCGTCGCCCAGACGCGCGGCGTAGCGGATAAGCTCATAGGACAGGGCACTGATGGGAACCATAAGCAGCAGCTTGAAGGCGATAGTGAAAAGATGCTTGGCCACGGCGCTGTCCGGCGTCCAGACAAGGAGCAGCAGCGGGACGAGGACCGTATGCAGCAGGATGGCGATGGACATGACGAACAGCAGGAAGGTCGTGCCGCAGCGCGGGTGCAGGCGGCTGAACCGGATGGCCGACTCGGGCGTCACCGTATCCCCGGATTCGTAGGCATGGATCGTCTTGTGTTCGGCGCCGTGATAGCAGAACACCCGCCGGATGTCCGGGAGGAAGGCGATGCCCACGATGTAGCCGATAAAAATCAGAAATTTAAACAGCCCGTCCCAGATGTGGAACGAAAAACCTTCGACGTCGCCGCCGAGCCCGATCCAGTTCATGATGATCGAGAGCAGGTGAGGCACGACGACGAACAGGCCCACGGCGAACAGAAGCGACACGATGAGGGTAAGGACAAGCTGCCAGTCCTTGAGTTCCTCTCCGGTCCCTTCCGTGCTGCGCTCGGCGGAAAGGTTCAGTGCCTTGATGCCGTTGACGAGGGTTTCTATCAGCGTGGGGAAACCGCGCAGGAACGGTTTTTTGAGCAGCTCGCTGCGGGTGAGGCTGAACCACGGGCGGTTTTCGACGCTGATGTTGCCGTCGGCCGTGCGGACGGCCAGCGCATAGACGTCGCCGTTGCGCATCATGACGCCTTCCATCACGGCCTGCCCGCCGACGAGCGGCGCGGGGGCTAGGAACGGCAAAAGGCGCCCAAGGCTCATTGGGAATCGTTTCCCGGAACGGGCGGAAGAAACGGACGTGGCGGCCGGACGACCGGTGCGCGTGGACATGGAAAGACCTCGGAATGTCACTCCCTGAACGTGTGTCCCCGGCGCGGTTCCCGACTGGTTGACTTGCGGACTTCGGGGAAGGACGAAAAAAAGGGATGGAACTCGAAGGCCTCCCGGAGGGCGGGCCACCCGGGAGGCGTAAAGGCTGCGCAGGAGGCCGGCGCGTTACTTGTTGAGATTGGCGTACTTCTTGCGGAAGCGGTCAATGCGGCCAGCCGTATCGAGGAAACGCTGCTTGCCGGTGAAGAAAGGATGGCAAGCGGAGCAAATTTCCACATGGACGGTTTCTCCTTTAGTGGAGAGGAGTTCTACCTGATTGCCGCAGGCGCAGGTGATCTTGGCCTTGTACACTTTGGGATGAATTTTTTCTTTCATGGTCAGGCTCCTATAAAGTCGGGACTCAGCTATATATACCCTGAAGTGCCGTTTGGCAAGGGATTCTTCCCCGAGGAGGCTTTTGCCTCCGGCTCGGGCATTCCGGCAAAGATTTTTTTGCATCCGGGCCATTTTTTTCCTTTTTGTCGTGTCATTTATGTATAATGCTTGAAGTTATCATTTTATTGTCTGATTTCGAAGTGTTATCGTTCCACAAAATGGTGGCGTTCTAACTCGGGGGGTGGTAAAAACGCTTTTTGCAATACAAATAAGGGAGGATAGCGCAAAATATCCCGGTGACAACCGCAAAAACAAAGGGTAAAGACCACCGCTGGCACATCTCACTATTCAGGTAAGGAGTCTTTTATGACCAAAGCAGATCTTGTTGACAAAATCCACGCCAAGGCTGGCCTCGGCACCAAGGCCGCAACCGAACAGTTCCTCGACGCGGCCATCAGTGTGCTGTCCGAAACCATCGCCAACGGCGAACAGGTTTCCTTCACCGGCTTCGGTAGCTTCAAGGTCGTCGAACGCAGCGAACGCAAGGGCCGCAACCCCCGCACCGGCGAGGAATGCCTCATCCCCGCTTCCCGCGTCGTGAAGTTCACTCCCGGCAAGGCGCTGAAAGAAGCCGTGAAATAGTGTGTACGGGCGCAGCCTCTTTTCCGGGGCTGTAGTCCCGGAAACGACATCCGGTACATAAATCCCGCGGCCCCGGCTGCGGGATTTTTGCATTCCTGCCCGCAACGGGCCAGATTGTTATTCCTTTTTCCTTGTGCTATTTCTTTGAGATTGCAGTGCCGAATACACGTCGCGCCGTGCCCATAGTCCCGTTTCCGGGGCTCGGGAGCGGCTTTTTTATGTGGCTTCGGCAGGATTTCCGCTTCGGGCGGCAAGGTTTCAACAAAGGAATGAGGGAACATGATAGGACCGGTTGCGAACAGCGTTTGTATTGTCGCGGGCTCCATTCTCGGGGCGCTCTGCGGGCCTGTGCTCAGTCAGGAGTTCAGGAAAAAGATCATGAATGTCTTCAGCTGCATCACGCTCGGCATCGGCGTGACCATGCTGTCGAAGGGCGACTCGCTGCCTCCTGTCGTGCTTTCCCTGCTGTTCGGAACGGCGCTCGGCGAGCTGACCCGCTTCGAATCCTTGGTGATGAAGGGGGCCTTCAAGGTGGCGGGGCTGTTCAAGCGGAACGGCAAAGCCAAGGGCGGCAAGTCCGAAACGCTGTCCGAGACGGTGTTCCGCGATCAGTTCGCCGTGGCGACGGTCCTTTTTTGCGTGAGCGGCCTCGGGATCATCGGTTCCATGCGCGAAGGCCTGACCGGCGAGTGTTCCCTCCTGCTCATCAAGGGCGTGCTCGATCTGTTCACGGCCATGCTCATTTCGGCGAGCATCGGCAGTGTGGTGGGCGTGCTGGCCGTTCCGCAGTGCGCCATTCAGTTTGCCTTGCTGTTCGGGGCCACGATGCTCATGCCGTACACCACGCCGACCATGTTTGCGGATTTCTCCGCTTGCGGCGGCATCATCATGCTCGGCGCGGGGCTGCGCCAGATGGGGCTCGTGCAGGTCCCTATCCTCAGTATGCTGCCCGGTCTGTTTTTCGTCATGCCGCTGTCCGCATTATGGAAGCAGATTATGTAGATGAGAGAATCGGACGAGGGGCTTCGCCGGAAGCCCCCTCATCGCGTATGGGAAAAGCCGTTTTTGAGGGGGAAGGAAGAGGGGGAGGCTCATTAGGCTTTGGGCGTGGCGGTGAAGAAGAAGCGGGGGAAGCGGAAGATGATTTCCCCGTTGCCCTGCTTCGGATAGCGTGCGGCGACCTCCTCCAGCACGGCCTGTTCGAAGGCTGCGGCGCGCTCGCCGGAAAGGAGGCTCAGGTAGGGGCGCAGTCCCGTGCCTTTATACCAATCCATGATGGCCTCGTGGGACGGCATACGGTGGAGATAGGTGATCTGCCACATCTGGAACTGTCCGGCTTCGGCGGCGAGGATGTCGAAATAGGCCTCTTGGGAAAGCGTATGGAAGATCCGCGCGGAGGCGAGTTCGGCGCGCCACTCGTCCGAGGCGGCAAGTTCCCCGATGATCCGGTGGATGGGCTCCTGATAGTTCATGGGAACCTGCACGGCGAGCATTCCGCCGGGGCGGAGCAGGGCGAGCATGTCCCGGATGAGCCGGGGATGGTCGGGGACCCACTGGATGCAGGCGTTGGAAAACACCACGTCGAACCCGTCCTCCCCAAGTGAGGGCAAATTCAGGGCATCGCAGATCCGGAACTCCATGTCCGGGTGATCGTCCTTCGCGGCTTCGATCATCTCCGGTGAACTGTCGATGCCGATGATGCGCAGGGCATTGGGGAAGGCGTCCGCCAGAACCTGCGTGCTGTTGCCGGGGCCGCATCCCACATCGAGCAGCTTGCGCGGCTGTTCAAGGTCGATGCGTTTGACCAGATCGATGGACGGCTGCGTCCTTTCGGCCTTGAAGCGGAGATAGGCGGCGGAATCCCATTGCATGGCGTGTCTCTTGCGGGCTGAAGGTGGGCGGAGTTTCCCCTAAAAGCCCTTTTGCGGTAATGCCGTTCCCGCCGCCCTGTCAAGCGGACGGAAAAGGGAGGAAACGTGTTCCTTTCCTCCCCTTCTTTATGTGGCTTTTGATGGAAAAACGGCCTGCGCCGTTTCCCTCGGTCGCCATTCTGTCACGCGGGCTACAGCAGCTTGGTGATGATCTCTCCAAATTCGGTGCAGCCGACCGTGCGGGCGTCGGTCATCTGCGCGGCGAGGTCTTCGGTGACGGCGCGGCGGGCGATGGCGGTGTTCACGGCCTTGTAGATGCGGGTGGCGGCTTCCTTCCAGCCTATGTGCTCCAGCATGAGCGCGCCGCTGAGGATGAGGCTGCCGGGGTTGGCCCGGTCCTTCCCGGCGAGGCTCGGCGCGGTGCCGTGGGTCGCTTCGAAGAAGGCCAGCTTTTCCGACATGTTCACGCCGGGGGCAAGGCCAAGGCCGCCGACCTGCGCGGCGAGGGCGTCCGAAATGTAGTCGCCGTTCAGGTTGGGCGTGGCGAGCACGCTGTACTGCTCGGGGCGGATGAGGGCCTCCTGGAACATCGCGTCGGCGATGCGGTCCTTGATGACCAGCTTGCCCGGCGCGGAAGCGGCTTCGGCTTCGACCACGGTCTGGGCGGCGAATTCCTCCTTCGCCACATCGTAGCCGTGCTGGCGGAACGCGCCCTCGGTGAACTTCATGATGTTGCCCTTGTGCACAAGGGTCACGCTCGGAAGGTTCTGGGCGAGGGCGTGGCGGATGGCGGCGCGGACAAGGCGCTTGGAGCCTTTTTCGGTCATGGGCTTGATGCCTACGGCGGCGGAGGCGTCCACATTGGCTCCCAGTTCGTCGCGCAGGAAGGCGATGAGCTTGGCGGCTTCGGGCGTCCCGGCCTTGTATTCGATGCCCGCGTAGACGTCTTCGGTGTTTTCGCGGAAGACGATCATGTCCACGCGCTCGGGATGCTTGACCGGTGACTCGATGCCTTCAAAGTAGCGGATGGGCCGGATGCAGGCGTAGAGGTCGAGGGTCTGGCGCAGGGTGACGTTGAGGCTGCGGAAACCCGTGCCCACCGGCGTGCCGAGGGGGCCCTTGATGGCGAGCTCGGCGCCGCGCAGGGCGGCGAGGGTTTCGTCGGGCAGGAGCGTCCCGGTTTCCTTGAGCGCCTTTTCGCCCGCGAGCAGTTCCTTCCAGTCGAAACCGCGCTCGTCGCCGTAGCTCAGACGGATGGCTTCATCAATGACGGGGCGCGCGCTTTTCCACACGTCCGGGCCGATGCCGTCGCCTTCAATCCAGTAAACAGTCTTGCGCATGGGGAGAGACTCCAGAAATGTTACGTGGCTCGCGCCACGGTTGACGTCCGCGTGCCTCGCGGCGTGGGCAGAAACTACTCGCCTGAGGCCGGGTTGTCAAAAAGGCTACAGTTGTCGGCAAGTTTGCGGTGCGGCGCGGGCAGGGGGAAGGCCTCGATGTCCTGCGGCGCGATCCACTGGCAGGCTGTGGCCTCGGCCAGCTCCTCGGGCACGGGGCATCCTTTGGGCTTGCCCTCCAGCCTGAGCTGGTAACAGCGCAGGGTGATCCGGTAGGTCGTGTAGTTGTGGCGGATGACGTCCAGCGGGCGCACGATGGCGACCTTGAAGCCGACTTCCTCCATCCATTCGCGCACGACGGCCTGTTCCGGCGTTTCGCCGGGCTCCACGCAACCGCCGGGGAATTCCCACAGCCCGCCCCAGACGTCCTTTTCGTTGCGGCGCTGGATGAAGACTTTCCCTTCATGCAGGAGCACCCCGCACACTACCTCGATCTGCGTGACGGCGGCTTTCTTGCCGGGAACCGGGCGTTCGTTCTGGATGCCGAGGTGGCGGCTTTCGCACAGCCCGGCCAGCGGGCAGCGTTCGCACTCGGGCTTTTTGCGGCATACGAGCGCGCCCAGCTCCATGAGCCCCTGATTGAAGTTCCGGGCCTCGCCTTTCGGGATGAGGGCTTGCGCCAGTTCGCGGATGCGGCTCTTGGCGGGCTCTTCCTTTACGGGCGTGTCGATGTCGAACACGCGGGACAGGACGCGCTCCACATTGCCGTCCACGCAGGGGACTTCCTCGTTGTAGGCTGTGCTGGCGATGGCCCCGGCGGTGTACGGGCCCACGCCGGGCAGGGCGAGGATGTCGGCGTAGCTGGTGGGGAAGTTCCCGCCGTGGCGTTCCATGATCACCCGGGCGGCGGCCTGGATGTTGCGCGCGCGGCGGTAGTAGCCGAGCCCTTCCCATGCCTTGAGCAGGTCTTCCTCGGGCGCGGCGGCGACGGCGGCCACGTCGGGGAAACGCTCCATCCAACGCAGGAAGTATTGGACGCCCCGGTCCATCTGCGTCTGCTGCATCATGACTTCGGCGATCCACGTCCGGTAAGGCGTGTAGTCGGCCCGCCACGGCAGCGGGCGGCGGTTCTCGGCGAACCAGCGGAGCAGGTCTTTTCGGAAAAGCGTAAAGCGTTGTGTATCGTTCATGGCAAAGGGGGTTGTATGTTGGAACCGGGAGAGCTTCTTTAGCGGGAGACATCCGCACGCGCGCTCCTTTGGCTCTCCCGCAAAGAAATACCTTGTGGGGAGGCTGTTCGAAGGAAATCCAGTTGGCTACGCCTGTTTTTTGCCCGATGGCGCGGTGTAACCGGCAGAGATGAAAACAATCAGCTTCTTGGGAATCGTTCCTTGCAAGGAATAGCCCGAAACAGGGCGGCTGTCACGGGCCTGTTCAGCTTGCTTCCGGCATGGTTTTCGGGCATACTCTTACGATTATTTTTCAAGGAGTGTATCATGGCCAATCCTACCGTGCTTCTGGAAACCACCTCCGGCGATATCCTTATCGAACTGTATGCCGACAAGGCTCCCGCCACCGTGGAGAATTTCCTCAAATATGTGAATGAAGGCTTCTACGCCAACACCATTTTCCACCGCGTGATCAAGGGATTCATGATCCAGGGCGGCGGCATGAACATGAAGATGGAAGAAAAGGCGACCCATGCCCCCATCAAGAACGAAGCCGACAACGGCCTTGCCAACGAGCGCGGCACCATCGCCATGGCCCGTACCCGCGATCCCCACAGCGCCACGGCCCAGTTCTTCATCAACACCGTGGACAACGGGTTCCTGAACTTCTCCTCGCCTGACGTGAACGGCTACGGCTACTGCGTGTTCGGCAAGGTCATCGAAGGCATGGAAGCCGTCGACAAGATCGAAAAGGAAAAGACCACCACCCGCGGCATCCATTCCGATGTGCCGGTTTCCGCCGTGCTCATCACCAACGCCAGCGTGTTTGAATAAGCTCTACGGGTGAGGAAGAAGGCCCTTTCCGAAGAATCCCCGAAGGGGCAAGCGGGGCCTTCTCCCTCATCCAACCCCCCTCCCTCATCCCCCAAGATTTTCAACTGGTGGGGAGGAGACGCGGCGGACAGTTCCTTTACTTTTTGTCCGGCGCATACCGTCTTTTGGGGTAGCCACTTTTTCCGCTTTCAAGTCACGGGCCTCAGAGGGAGAAAGGCGCGGACGGCATCCAGTGGATGCCCGTCGGAGCCTTCAACACCTGAATATGCCGATATGACGCCGCCTTTCCCGAAGAGGCTTTCCCCTCGTTCCCCAACTTTTCATCTCCCCTCCACTGTTAGGATATATCCATGACTCGCAAGCCTGAGATCCTCGCCCCGGCGGGCGATACGCAATCGTTTCTCGCGGCGATGGCCGCCGGAGCCGACGCCGTATACCTCGGCCTCAAACATTTCTCCGCCCGTATGCAGGCGGACAACTTCGGTTCCGCCGAGCTTTCCCGCATGGTCGAGCTCGCCAACGAGAACGGCAGGCGCGTCTACGTCGCCTTCAATACGCTGGTGAAGCCTGACGACGTGCCCGCCGCAGGACGCCTCATCGCCCGCCTTGCCCGCGACGTGAAGCCGCACGGCCTGATCATTCAGGATCCCGGCGTGCTGGCCCTTGCCCGTCAGGCCGGATACGAGGGCGGCCTGTTCCTTTCCACGCTCGCCAATCTGACGCATCCCGCGTCGCTGCTGGCCGCGAAGGAGCTTGGCGCGGACCGTGTCATCCTGCCCCGCGAACTGTCCATCGACGAGGTAAAGCAGATTTCCGCCGCCTGTCCCGAAGGGCTGGATCTGGAAATGTTCATCCACGGCGCGCTGTGCTGGTGCGTCTCGGGCCGCTGCTACTGGTCGAGCTATATGGGCGGCAAGAGCGGCCTGCGCGGGCGCTGCGTGCAGCCCTGCCGCCGCGTATACAAGCAGCGCAACCATTCCGGGCGGTTCTTCTCCTGCCTCGATCTCTCGCTGGACGTGCTTGCCAAAACCATCACGGACATCCCGCACCTGAGCTGCTGGAAGATTGAGGGCCGCAAGAAGGGGCCGCATTACGTCTATCACGTCGTCACGGCCTACAAGATGCTGCGCGACAACCCGGACGATCCGCAGGCCCGCAAGGATGCGGAAAAAATCCTCGAGATGGCGCTTGGCCGTCCTTCCACCCGCGCCGCCATCATCGAGACTTTATTCAAACGCAATTATATCCGCAAGGAACGCAAGAACCTGTTTCCTACAGCTACCGGTGTGGAACTCATCGACACGATACAGGAAGAGCTGCTGAAAAGCGCCGAACTGACCGGTCTTTGGGAAAAGAAACTACGACAAATCGAACGGGGCACCTACGAAGCCCGTACTTTTTTGGAAGAGCTTAAGCTGATGGTCCATCAAGTAGTGATCAACGTCCTCTCCGACCAGACCGGACGCACCATCACAATCGAGCAGGCTGCTCCAGAGAAGCCCCAAACCGAAAAGGAGCCGAAAGGGGAAAAAACGCGCAAACCGCGTGCCAAGAAGGAAAAGACTGCCGGTCAACCAGAATCAACAACCGTTCCCGTAAAGCCGGTATGCCCGATCTGTAAGAAAGGTAGCATCCTGCGTGGAAAAACGGCTTACGGCTGTTCCGAATATAAAGATGGTTGTACTTTCCGCATGGATTACGCCACCTATGGCGAAGGATTGTCGGATGAGGAATTAGTGAAGGTGATCAGTGGAATCAGAAAGGATTAAACCGACAAATTGGTTTACACTTTCTTTACGACAAATCAAATATGAAAACATAATTAATAAAGAACTACAAAGTATTTTAAAACAAAATGGGATTTAATAATTAATCTAAAATCAATGAAAGAAGAATGGTTCCCTTTGGTTAATGAAAAGGGAGAGACAATAGGAAAAGCTACCCGTAAGGAGTGCCATAACGGATCGAAAATGTTACATCCGGTAGTGCACCTACATATTTTCAATAAAGCAGGTGACCTCTACCTACAAAAGCGTTCGATAAACAAAGATATCCAACCCGGTAAATGGATACAGCAGTAGGGGGAC
>OJRW01003111.1_pt1 | contig 10487 bp, 5 predicted proteins | sample 1599231 | NCBI WGS metagenome assembly OJRW01 (sample SAMN04168656, study PRJEB22393) | human gut metagenome | biome: human gut microbiome; feature: stool | host: Homo sapiens | collected 2014-03-17
TTCAAAAGAACTCATTCACTGTAGCTCTCGCTGACAGCTTAGTTATAATAACACCACCAAAAGCAAAAGTCAACACCTTTTTTCGAATTTTCTTATTTTTAGAAAAATATAGTTAATTCTGCATATTTTATATTTTATCTGACTATTTGCAATCTATTCGAAACCGTCCAAAAGAAAAGGCGCCTTCCGGCGCCCTTTCCCTTTCAACTCTTATTTCTCACGTTTACGATAAACAACTGCTCCGACCACTGCTGCTGCAGAAACGCCGAGCAGGATCACCCACAGCATCGCCTGTGTGCGGTCTCCCGTGTCCGGACTCTTTGTTGCTTTCTTCAGATAGAATACGGTATCCGCCTGGCCCTTGCTTGAAACGATCGAAATCGTATGCTTGCCTTCTGCCAGACTCTTTGTATACTCGGCCTTCAGCGTAACCTGCGTATTCTCTTTTCCAGCCGTCACATAATTCTTCGCATCAATCTCTTTCTGGTCGATGAGAACCTTTTTGAGATCCTTTGCTTCAAAATCTGCGGTGAAGGAAAGCTCCTTGCCCTGCATACCTGACTGATTGACTCCTTTGGTAATCTTCGGAAGATTCTGCGCAGTCATCGGTTTCTGTTTCAGGCCGGCAATCGCTTTTTCCAGCGCTGCCGCATAACCATCCACCGTCTTCTGCTCCGTGATATTCTTTCCGCGTACAATCGCTGCTTTTGCATCATTGACTGCTTTTACGCTCTCGTCCGTGTATTTCTTCAGATCGTTTGGAATCTTCTTCACTGCGGCATCTACTTTGCTGTAGTCCGCATCTTTATACGTAAGGCCGGCAATCGCTGCCTCGATCTTTTTTGCGTAACCGTCTACGCTCTCCTGCTCTGTGACCGGCCGCTCGGTTACGACGCTGTTCTTTGCATCTTCCAGTGCTTTTACAGACGCATCGGTATACAGACTGAGGTCCGCCGGAATCTTTTTGATGGCTTCCTCTACTTTGGAATAATCTGCTTTCCGAACCTGCAGTCCTGCCAGTGCATTTTCAATTGCTGCTGCCCAGCCGTCTACTTCTGCCTGATCCAGAATGGTTTTTCCGCTTTCTACGCTGTTGATCGCTGTCTGAAGCGGCTGAATGCTTTCTTCCGTATAAATACTCAGATCATTCGAAACTTTGGCAAGAGCCGCGTCTACGGCGCTGTAGTCCGCCGGTTTCAGGATCAGTCCGTCAAGAGCTGCTTTCAGGTTTTCTGCAGACTGATCGACTTCCTCCTGTCTGCTGTCATCCAGATCCCATACAATGGCTTCTTTTGCCGCATTCAGTGCTTTTACACTCTTTTCGGTATAAATGGATAAGTCTTTCGGAATCTTTCCCAGGAGTTCTTCCACTCCCTGATAATCTGCCGGAACCGGTTTGCGTACCAGTGCTGCAATTGCATTCTCCAGTGCTTCCGCATAAGCATCAACTGCCTGCTGCTCTTCTACCGTTTTGGTGCGGTCGATGGATGCGATGACTGCATTCAGTGCTTCCACGCTCTCTTCCGTATAGATAGAAAGATCTCCCGGAACTTTGGCAAGTACTGCATCAACTTCTGTGTAATCTGCGCCAAGAAGCGTCAGTGCGTTTACTGCTGTCTGAATGGCTGCCGCATAACCATTTACGGTTTCCTGTTCAGCTGATGGCAGGTTCTCTTTTACCGCATCTTTTGCTTTCTGAACAGCTGCCGCGCTTTCTTCTGTATACCGGCCCATGTCCTCCGGGATCAGCGCCAGCGCTTCTGTTACTTTGGTGTAATCTGCGGCTTTTACAATCACAGTGAATTCCTGTGTGAAGTCAACGCCGGTTTTCTTTCCGTCTTTGATTGTCGCCAGAAGTTTTACGGTTCCGGCATTCGTTACTTTCAGGTTTGTGCCGTCTAAAACAGCACCTGTCATTCCGGCATCCGTGATTTCCCATGTGATCTGTTTCTGATCTGCATTTTCTGGAACTGCTTTGCCCGTCAGTGCGGTGATTCCCGGGATTTCTTTCGGTATGCCCTGGATTTCTGTTACAGCTACGTACTCATAGGTTCTTATCTGGATTTCAATGGCATCTTTTGTTTCCGTTTCTGCGATCTTTGTTACAATCCAGCTTCCGTTCCAGCTGTCTGCCTTTTTAAGCAGATAATCTGCCGGAGCCTTTTTGGCCTTTTCCGTAAGATCCTTCAGATTCCAGGAAGCCGCCGCTGCGATCACAGCCTCTTTTTCTGTTTTTATTCTTTCTTTGTCATCTTTCTTTTCATCCAGATTTGTTTTTTCTGAAAGTATTCGGATTTCTCTGTTCTCTGCATCATTTTTAATCTCCGTATCTTTGCCGAGAACGTCGCCTGCTTTCAGCGAAAGCTCTCCGAACTTCCACGTTTTGGCTTCCTCTTTTGCGAATGCCATGGTTGGGAACATCGTCACGATCAGAAGCATGGACAGTACAAACGAAAGCATTTTTTTCGTTTTCTTCATAACACAAATCCTCCTTTCCTTTTGATTGTTTTGCAGCCGCCAGGGGCCGCAGTTTCTCTTGTTACTTTCATTATACGTGTGTCAGAAAAAGAGTCAACGGGCCGTAAAAATTCGTAAGAATTCTTGTGCATTTCCGCTAAAATACTTTCAACGTTTTTTCACAATACTTCCATGAATTTTTACGGCCCGTCAGATTTTCTTAAGATATTCCTTTATTTGTGATGAAGCACATATTTCACATACGCAATTCTGCGGCTGTCCGGTGCCCAGGAGTTGACGTTGATACTGCCCTGGCCGCCGAAAAGATCCAGCACTTTTTTCTTATTCTGTCCGTCATAATCCATCATTCCAAGCGATACATACATGTTCGGCAGATGCTCATTCGGTTCCAGCTCACCTTTAGCGAAGGTCAGGTAAATGACGTGTTTTCCATCCGGCGAAACGTGGCCGAACCAGTTGTTGGCATCGAAATCGGTCATCTGGGTGAGACCGCTGCCGTCACGGTTCATCCGCCATACCTGCATCAGACCGCTTCTGGTGCTGTTGAACCAGATGTGCTTTCCGTCCGGTGAATACTCCGGACCGTCGTTGTAGCCTTTGCCGTCCGTCAGGCAGGTTTCCTCGCCGCCGTCTGATGGAATCGTACAGATCTCAATGCGCATAGTCTCCTCCTCCGGCTTTTTGCGGAAGGCACAGTACGCAAGTTCTTTTCCGTCCGGCGACCAGCCGTGCAGATAGCTGAGACCCGGTCCGGTGAGGTCTTTTGGTTCACCGCCTGTCATCGGGAGCACGTAGATGTGGGATTCATACGTTCCATCTGTGAGTTCCGGCGGCATGCAGCTTACCGCCAGCAGCTGGTTGTCCGGTGACGGAACGTGATCATTGTTGCACTGCACGCAGAAACCGGTATCAACCTGCTCCACATGGTCTTTGTCGATCTCATAGCGGTAGATTTTTCCATCCGCATTATAAAGCAGGGTGTTTCCATCGTTCAGCCAGTTCGGTGCCTCGATGATTCCCGGAAACTCATGCAGCACGGTTTCTTCTCCGGTCTCCACATCCATCGTGCAGAGAATGCTGTCGGTGTTGTCTCTGTCCCCTGTCCATCCGGAGAGCATTTTTCCGGCGCGGCAGGTATCCTCCAGTGTTGCCGCATCCATATCCACAATCTGCAGTGCACCGTTTGCGCGGGCGAACTGGAAGCAGGCTTTCAGATCAACCATGCCTTTTCCAAGCGGCGCTTCCTGGCCGGTGATTTTCATATCTTTATAATGAACGGCTTTGACTCGGTCCGCATGCGCCCAGAGGAACTCTTCCGGGTCGACGCCGCCGCAGTACATCCAGCCGGCATCTACTTCTGCTCCGACTTTTTCACCGCAGGCTTCCAGTAGATATTCGTACGCTGTTTTTCCATTCACGCGGATACAGATATCTTCTTTTTCGTTGTGGATCAGAAGACCTGCTCCGGCTTTTTCCAGTTCTTCTGCCAGTTCGCGGTATCTTGCAGCGGTTTCGTCCAGAACATCTTTTGTCAGGCGTGCCGGGCTCTTTACGACAAACCAGGAAATGTGGTATTTCTGCGCCAGTTCTGTAAGAATGGCAAGTTCTCTTTCATAGTGGTATTCATCCAGGAAAATGTGGACCGCATGAACCTCAATGTGGTATTTTGCAAGCAGCGGCATTGCCTGCTCCAGATCCTCCGGGATCCAGAAACCGTAGTCCCTGGCATCAACACGGAATCCGAGACACGGCTCGATCTGGCGGTAGCCTGCCTCATAGATTTTCTTTAAAAATCCTTCGGGATCCTGTTTCCATTCTTTGGATACCCCATACGTCTGTACACCAAAATACATATTTGTTTCCTCCTTCTCCAGATCCGCTGTTTCCCCATTTTCAGCGGATTTTCTTTTCCTCCATTTTACCACATTTCTTCTATTATAGATATGATTTTTCCTGTCAGTTATAAGAAACACGCTTTGCGTAAAAAAGGCGCCCCGTATGTGTTTTTCCACATACGGAACGCCTTTTTCCGCCATTTTTTTCAGGGCCTGGTTATTCTTATACAAACTGGTTCGTTTTCTCATCGTACTCATAGTCAATGAGCGCCAGTTTTTCCCGCAGATCGGATTCCTCTGTCTGCATGGCCGCGCAGAATTCTGCGAGCGACGGGTAAAAATCTCTTAACTGCGTATTGACATAGCTCAGCAGCATTACGGGATCTTTCGGCATCATTCGTCTACTACCTCCACACCTGGTTTGATCATTGCCTTCAGGCCGCCGTTTTCCACATCCAGAAGGATCGTATCGCCCTCGCTGACCTGACCGCCAAGGATCAGTTTTGCGGTGCTGGTTTCTACCTCTTTCTGTACGAAACGTTTCAATGGACGGGCGCCGTAAACAGGGTCGTAGCCGCCCTCGATGACAAACTGTTTTGCAGCCGGGCTCAGTTCGACGGTAAGCTCCTGGTCTGCCAGACGTTTGTTCAGTCCTTTCAGCAACAGATCTACGATATGACCAATGTTGTCTTTTGTCAATGGTTTGAACATAATTGTTTCATCCAGACGGTTCAGGAACTCCGGACGGAAGTGTGCACGCAGATCCTGCATGACCAGGTTTCTCGCCTCTTCGGAGATGCTGCCATCGTCCTGAATGCCGTCCAGCAGATACTGGGATCCGATATTGGAGGTCATGATCAGGATCGTATTTTTAAAGTCTACGGTACGGCCCTGGGAGTCGGTGATACGGCCGTCATCGAGTACCTGCAGCAGAACGTTGAAGACGTCCGGATGCGCTTTCTCGATCTCATCGAACAGAACAACAGAATATGGTTTTCTGCGCACTGCCTCGGTCAGCTGGCCGCCCTCCTCGTAGCCTACATATCCCGGAGGCGCTCCGATCAGACGGGAGACGGAGTATTTCTCCATGTATTCACTCATATCGATTCGAACCATGTTGTTCTCATCATCAAACAGCTTTTCTGCCAACGTTTTCGCAAGCTCTGTTTTACCGACACCGGTAGGTCCAAGGAACAGGAATGAACCGATCGGTTTTGTCGGATCCTTGATTCCGGCTTTGGAACGGATGATCGCATCCGAAACCTTGGTGACTGCCTCATTCTGGCCGATAACTCTCGTGTGAAGTTCATCTTCCAGACCGAGGATCTTAGTTCTCTCGCCTTCGGTCAGTTTTGCAACCGGGATTCCAGTCCAGCGGGAGACAATTCTGGCAATCTCTTCATCCGTTACACTCTCGTGTACCAGGGAGAGATCTTCATTTTTAACTTTTTTCTCTTCTGCTTCCAGCATCTGCTGTAATTTCGGGAGTTCACCGTACTGCAGTTCAGCGGCGCGGTTCAGATCGTAATCATTCTTTGCTTTCTGGATCTGGCGGTTCATGTCCTCGATCTGCTCACGCAGTTTGGACAGTTTCTCAACGGAACTCTTTTCATTTTCCCACTGTGCCTTTGCAGAATTGAAGGTATCCTTTAACTCAGCAAGCTCTTTCTGCAGTGTTTCCAGACGCTCGCGGCTCAGATTGTCGGTCTCTTTTTTCAGTGCGGCTTCCTCGATCTGCATCTGCAGAATCTTACGGCGCTGCTCATCCAGCTCGGCCGGCATGGAATCCAGTTCTGTCTTGATCAGAGCGCATGCCTCGTCGACCAGGTCGATTGCTTTATCCGGCAGGAAACGATCGCTGATGTAACGGTTCGAAAGGGTCGCGGCTGCAACGAGGGCACCGTCGGTGATTTTTACGCCGTGGTAAACTTCGTAGCGCTCTTTTAAACCACGAAGAATGGAAATGGTATCTTCAACTGTAGGCTCTGCTACCATAACAGGCTGGAAACGACGTTCCAGAGCAGCATCTTTTTCAATGTACTGACGATACTCATTTAAGGTAGTTGCACCGATACAGTGAAGTTCGCCTCTTGCAAGCATAGGCTTTAACATGTTTCCGGCGTCCATAGAGCCTTCTGTCTTACCTGCGCCTACAATGGTGTGCAGCTCATCGATGAACAGGATGATCTGTCCTTCGCTCTTCTTTACTTCTTCCAGAACAGCTTTCAGACGTTCCTCAAATTCACCTCTATATTTAGCACCGGCTACCAGAGAACCCATATCCAGGGCAAACAGCTTCTTATCTTTCAGGCCGTCAGGAACATCACCACGGACTATTCGCTGCGCCAGACCTTCTACAACGGCTGTTTTACCAACACCAGGTTCACCGATCAGCACCGGATTATTTTTGGTCTTTCGTGAAAGGATACGGACTACGTTACGGATCTCGCTGTCACGGCCGATGACCGGATCCAGCTTCTGATCTCTGGCACGTTCTACCAGATCGTAACCATATTTCTGTAATGTATCGTAAGTTGCCTCCGGGTTGTCGCTTACCACTCTCTGATTGCCTCTTACAGTGGAAAGTGCCTGAAGGAACTTTTCTCTGGTAATACCATAGGTCTTAAACAGGTCCTTCATTTCCTTAGAAGGCTGTTTTAACAGAGCCAGGAAAAGATGTTCTACGGAAACATATTCATCTCCCATGGCCTTGGCTTCATCTTCTGCATTGATCAGGACTTTGTTTAAGTCATTGCTGATATACAGCTGTCCGCCACCGCTTACCTTGGTCAGTTTCTCTATGGCCTGCTTTGCCTCGTTTTTAAACATGTCGCCCTGAATGCCCATCTTTGTGATCAGCTTCATGATCAGGCTGTCATCTAACGTCAGCAGGCTGTACAGCAGATGCGGCTGGTCGATCTGCTGGTTTCCATATTCATATGCCAGCTTTTCGCAGTTCTGAACTGCTTCCATTGATTTCTGTGTAAATTTATTGATATTCATATGCCCACTCCCCTTTCCGGAACAGTGTGTTTGTTATCTTGTTTTTTGTTCTATGCGTACTATAACACTTGTTGTTAGCACTGTCAAGAGTCGAGTGCTAATTTTTTGTAAAAAGTTTTTTTATTAAAAAATCCCCCGTCTATTTCATAAGACGAGGGGTAATATTATAAGTTGATCTGTTTTTATTTTAATCTACATTCATTTCTACACTGCTTTCGGCTGCAGTCTGCCCATTTTTCCACGGTCCTCTTCTGTAGAACATAATGGATAATGTTGTTGCAACACACCAGCCTACCGGCCATGCGCACCAGATACCTGTTGCTCCCAGTGCTGTCTTAGAGAATACAAAGGCAAGTACAACACGAAGGATCAGGTCTGTAAAGGTTGCTACCATAAAGTTCTTCATCAGTCCGGCACCTCTTAAGATACCATCTGCTACCAGCTTTGCAGAAACTACAAAGTAGAACGGAGAAAGGATCTTTAAGTAAATGATACCTGTATGCATTGCCAGTTCTGTAGGCTCGTCCATAAAGAGCTTTAAGACAATGTTTCCGCCGAAGAAGTACAGTAAAAACAGGGGCAGACTTAACATCCATACCATTTTAACACCGGCACGGAAGCCTTCTTTGATACGTGGCATTTTTCTTGCGCCCAGGTTCTGTGCTGCGTAGTTGGAAATACCATTTCCAAGTGTGGTGAAAGAAGTGATGACCAGGTTATTTAACTTGACAGCCGCTGAGTAACCTGCCATAACAGGGGCTCCAAATCCGTTGATGATACTCTGGATCACAATGTTTCCAAGAGAGATAAAACTCTGCTGTAAGGTACTTGGCACTGCGATCACTACGATCTGCATTAAGATCTTTTTATCGAAAAATGGTGCTTTTTCTTTTCCTTCGATCTTTGCAAGTCTGCGGAAGATAACTACCATTGCAAGGATACAGCTGATACCCTGACAGAGGAAGGTTGCCCATGCAACACCTGCAACACCCATGTTAAATCCTTTTACAAACCAGATATCTACTGCGATATTGGAAGTAGAGGAAGCAGCCAGGAAATAGAACGGTGTCTTGGAGTCTCCCAGTGCAGAGAAAATACCGGTTGCAATATTATAATAGAACACGAACGGCAGGCCCCATGCATAAATATCCAGGTACAGTTTGGAGTCTGCAAATACTTCATCCGGAGTACGGATCAGTTTTAACAATGCTTCGGATCCCAGGATACCGATCAGCATCAGGCACACGCATACAAAGGCGCTGAAAATGCAGGCTGTATAAACAGCTGTTTTCATTCCCTTAAAATCTTTTGCGCCAAACAGCTTTGATACAACTACAGAGCATCCCATATTGCAGCCAAATGCAAAGGCAATGAAGATCAATGTAATCTCATAACTGTTTCCTACTGCCGCCAGGGCATTTTCACCGATAAATTTTCCTGCTACCAGGCTGTCTGCGATGTTGTATAACTGCTGGAAGATAATACTTCCAAACAACGGCAGACAAAATTGCCAGAGCACCTTTTCAGGATTTCCTACTGTCAGATCCTTATTCATTTTCCATTTCCCCCATTCCCCTTAAGCCATCAATGATCACATCCACGCAGCCATCAATTCCAAGTTTACTGCTGGATAACATCATGTCATAGCTTTCTGACTGTCCCCATTCAGTCTCGGAATAAAACTCATAAAAATGTTTTCTCATTCTGTTCATATGTTTGATCCTGTGGACCGCTTCTTTTTCACTGATCTGGTTTCGCTTCATAACACGCTTGACTGTACTCTCTTTATCTGAATAAATAAATACAGACAGTCTGTTCTCCTTCGGGATCATGGAAGCAGCACAGCGACCAATGATCACACATGGACCCTGTTTTGCGATCTTTTCGATCACTTCTTTCTCTGCATTGAATGTCACCTGGCTCTCTGAATAGAAAGTATTGCCAATGCTTGCAATATCCGCATAAGGATTTCCACTTAAAAACTGAATACTGTTGATCGGTGACTCTTCTGTTTTGGAAATAAAATCTGTGCTTAACCCGGACTCCAGCGCCGCTTTCTTGATCAGCAGCTTATCGTAACAGGGAATTCCCAGTTTTCTTGCCAGCTTTTCACCGACCTCACGGCCACCACTTCCATATTGTCTTCCAATACAAATAATGCCCTTCATGTGATCCACTTCTTTCTTATTTATTTTAATTAATGTTGTTGAATGAATATTGAATGTTGTTTTTTGACGTCGGCTGTATTATAATCCGTAACAAGATATATGTAAAATATTAAAAATGTAATTTAGATATGTGTTTTTGATATAATGAGCGCCATGAAAAACAAGCGCCGCCAAAGGCGGCATTTGTTTTTCACAAGCCATTAACGAAGGTTCCGCCTGCGAATGCAGGCAGTAAAGCGCGTCAGCGCGGGGAACCTGAGTATACAAGTGTATATATGGGGGAAAACCAAAATGGACATCAGCTACGATTATTACCGTACCTTTTACTATGTTGCAAAATACAAAAGCTTTACAGGGGCTGCGGAAGCACTGCTGAACAGTCAGCCAAACATTACCCGGACCATGAAAAAACTGGAAAAAGAGCTGGGATGTACTTTATTTGTACGCCAGAGACACGGTATTGCACTTACTCCGGAGGGCGAAAAGCTGTATGCCCATATTTCCGTTGCTTTTGAACATATTTCCTATGGGGAACAAGAGATTGCCAGGGATAAAAGCCTGCAGTCCGGTATCGTTACCATTGCAGCCAGCGAGATCGCCCTCCACTGTATCCTTCTTCCCACCCTGAAAAAATTCCGCAACACCTATCCAGGCATCCACATCCGGATCCTGACCCATTCCACTCCCCAGGCCATGGATATGTTAAAAAGGGGACTGGCAGATTTTGCCATTGTAACAGAACCTTTTGAATTTATATCCGGATTTTCTTTCCGTATTCTCAGAAGTATCCAGGAAGTGCCTGTGTGCAGCAGTGTTTTTTCCCTTTCTACCGGAACGTCCCTTACAGACGAGCAGATCAAAAAATATCCCATCATCGGTCTTGGTGAAAAGACAAGTTCCTTTGCCTTTCACTCCGACTATTTTAACAGAAGGGGCGGTACCTTTGCCCCGGAGATCGAAGCAGCGACTGCTGACCAGATCCTGCCTATGGTACAGTCTGACC
>OJRW01003115.1_pt1 | contig 10482 bp, 8 predicted proteins | sample 1599231 | NCBI WGS metagenome assembly OJRW01 (sample SAMN04168656, study PRJEB22393) | human gut metagenome | biome: human gut microbiome; feature: stool | host: Homo sapiens | collected 2014-03-17
CTATCACCGCATTCCGGATAATCAGGATTTGAAGATCGAGAAAACTTCCGATGGAACAGCCGCAGCTGACACACTGACAACCGAGAAAGAATATTCCGCTCTGACCTACAATGTTGGTTTCGGAGCCTACACGCCGGACTTCAGCTTCTTTATGGACGGCGGAAAATCTTCCTGGGCAAAAAGTAAGGAGAGTGTCGAATCTGATATTCAGGGTGCCGGAGAACTGGTTACTTCCAAAGATCCGGATTTCGCACTGATCCAGGAAGTTGATCTGAACTCTACACGAAGCTACCATGTAGATGAATATTCAATTTTAAAGGATACGATTCCAAGTTACACTACGGTATTTGCACAGAATTACGATTCCGCATTCCTTTTTTATCCATTCACACAACCGCATGGTCGCAGCCGTTCCGGACTTGCTCTTTTCTCCAAATATCCGGTTACGGATTCTCTGAGAAGAAGCTTTCCGATATCGACAAGCTTCAGCAAGTTCTTTGACCTTGACCGCTGTTACAGCATTTCCAGAGTTCCTGTAGATAACGGGAAGGAACTGGTTATCTTCCTGCTGCACATGTCTGCTTACGGCAACAGTGATGCGATTCGCGAAGCACAGATCCGTATGCTGAGTGCAGATATGGAAAAGGAATACGAAGCCGGTAATTATGTACTTTGCGGTGGTGATTTCAACCATGACCTTAAGGCATCCGAAAAAGATGCAGAAAATTGTGAGTCCTGGGCTTATCCATTCCCACGCGAAGAGCTTCCGGAACACTTTTCATTCTGCCTGGACAATCTTTCTGACAGTGAAAAGGATGCTCTCTGGGACAGTGCACGGAATGCAGATATGGAATATGTACCTGGTGTGACCTACACGGTGACGCTGGACGGATTTATTACTTCCGATAATATTGAATGCACAGAATATGAAAATGTAAATACCGGTTATAGCTACTCGGATCATGATCCGGTGTATATGAAATTCAAATTATTAGGTGAATAATATGTAAAAAGGCAGCTGATCTTTTCAGACCAGCTGCCTATATTTTCGTCTATTTTCTTTCGTCCTACTTCAGATCAATCTTCTCCTGCAATACCACACAGCCTGCCATATCACCAATAACATTTACACAGGTTGCTCCCATATCGCAAAGCGTATTGATACTGATATAAACGCCCATAACACCTGCCGGAAGTCCTGCCATCGTAGCAAGTGCCGCAAAGGATGCGATCGCGCCTCCCGGGATTCCCGGTGTACCGACTGACAGAAGCACATTTGCCAGAAGGATAATTATCATCATCGATACACTGACATTGACACCACATGCATTTGCAAAGAACATGATCATGAATGACATAACGATTGAAACGGCATCCATATTGACCGTTGCTCCAAGCGGAATTGCAATACTGGAAATCTGGTTGGAAACACCAAGTTCATTCTCCACACAACTCTTACTGATCGGAATGGTTGCCGAGCTTGAACAGGTTCCGAATGCATTCAGTGCTGCCGGCATGATCGCGCGGAAAAACTTGAACGGACTTGTCTTTCCAAGAAATTTTACTGCACCGCCGTACACAATAAATGCAAATCCATAAAATGCAACATACAGAATGATCAGCTGTGTTGCCAGTGATACGATCGTACTCGTTCCATTTGCTTCTACAACCGGAACAATGGTACAAAATACACCGATCGGTGTAAAATACATAACAGTACTGATTACCTTCAGACACACCTCGTTACAGGAATCAATCACCTTCAATAATGGCTCTCCCTTTTCTCCGATCGCAATCAGAGTAAATCCGACAATCAGCGCAAACATCAGGACCTGAAGCATATTCCCCTCTGCAAATGCAGCAACCGGGTTGGACGGGATCAGTTCTTTTACCGTATCCAGAATACTGTTCATCTTTGTTGCCTGAATATCGGATGTCGCCATCTCAAAGCTGACACCTTTTCCAAGGTGGATCATTCTCGGAATCACCAGTCCTACAAAGCTTGCAATTACAGTTGTTGCAAGAAAGAACAGCATGGCCGCACCGGTGATCTTTCCTGTTGTTTTTGCACTTCCGATGCCTGTAATTCCCATGACGATCGAACAGAACACCATCGGGAAGATCATCATATTCAGCGCATTCATATAAATGCTTCCCAGCACACTTGTTGTTGTGAGAATAATTTTAAATCTTCCTGCCAGGAAAAGTCCTGTCAGGATTCCAAGTATCAATCCTGTAAATATCGCACCGGTGATATGTTTCCGGTACCATTGATAAAAATTCTTCATCTGTACTCTCCTTACCTTTTCTTGCACAAATCTCTCAAATCCGTACATTTTTAACCAGATAAGTGTATAATAAATTTTTTCTCACGTCAACAATTGATAATTTTAAAACTTTACTACTGTAAATCCGGATTTCGTCACCTGCTTTTCACTCTTTCTATATTTTCCGCACTGAATTTCCATCTCTAATCTTTACAGGAAACCGGTACGAATAATTTTTCTGCTGCCATTCCGGATCCTCCATCATCCGCAGAAGATGTTTTGCTGTGATACGTCCGAGCTGATACTTTGGATGCACCGCTGTCACCAGCTGAATACTGGTACTCGAATCCTGAAGCTCTGCATCATCAAAAGATACCAGCGAAATGTCCTCCGGCACATGCAGCCCTCTCTCTTCCAGGAACTCCATGTAATAATCCGCCACCTCATCATTGTAGACCATCATCGCCGTACAATCCTTCGTCCGTCTGTACATCCTAAGCAGTCCCTTTTTGCTCAGTTTCTCCTCCATATCCTTCGTCGAATACCAACGAATACAGTCATCATCAAATTTCACGCCGTAATCTGACAGGCACTGAACAAATCCTTTGTACCGCTCAATCCCCTGCCTGTCATCATACTTGAAGATTCCGCCAATCCTTCGGTGCCCGTTCTCGATCAGAATCCTGGTCAACTCGTAAGCTGATCTGGAATCCGACATTTCTACACTGTCAAATGGCATATTTTCATAATGATTGTGGATAAACAGTGTCGGAATATTTCTTCTTTTGATTTCTTTATAAAGACGAATGTTTGGATTTGGAAATGCCGATCTCGATCCTTCAATGATCAGACCACTGACATTTCCTTTGAGCAGACCTTCCAGATAAATCGCCTCATCATTCAGGCGGTTCTTCGTTACCGCAACCTCAATTCCATATCCTTTTTCTGTCAGCGAAGCTTCAATCCCGTCGTATACCCGCGGAAACAGATAATCAGAATAATAGCTCAAAAGAAGACCTATTTGTGGTCTTTCTCCATTTACTCCACTGCTGTCATAAGAAACATAGGTTCCGCTTCCCCTCACACGGGTAATCAGGCCTTCTTCCTCCAGTTGCTGCAATGCAGTCCTTACCGTCTGCCTGGAATATCCAAACTTCTTCTGAAGGCTTGTCTCTGACGGAAATTTATCCATATTTTTAATCACACCACTGGTGATCAGTGTGTGTGCCCAATTATATAATTTTTGGTATTTAAGTCCTTCCTGTTCTGTCTTATGCATAAACTCTCCATTTCTGCCACATAGACCAAAAATCAGGATTCGCAATCTTATTTGGACTGCAAATCCTGACTTCCGATCTGTATACATCCGGAAAATTCTTCTCGTAAACGAGAACTGTCAGTTCCCCAATATGTAAATTATTATTTGATTACCTGGATAGATTCTCTGTCTGCGAATACTGCCACGAAGATCAGGAATACAACACCCTGAATGAGCTGCATCATCTGTGTTGTGAATCCCATCATTGTCAGTCCACTGTTCAGTACGATGTACAGTAAAGATCCAACAACAATATTTTCAAAACGAACCTTTGCGCCACCGGAAATCGGCATACCACCTAATACCAGCGCGATCAGAATCTGTGTTTCCAGCTGGTTACCACCTGAAGATGTAACCGATCCGACTTTGATTACATTGATAAATGCCGCAAATCCTGTAATTGCACCTGCAAGTACATAGATGAGGAATTTCATCTTATCTGTACGGATACCAGAGAACATTGCTGCTTTTTCACCGGCTCCGATTGCTTTCAGATAAGTTCCGAACTTTGTATAACGGAATGCAATGAATCCAATAATCAAAATAACTACCGTACATGCAATCTTAAGTCCTGTACTGTCATAGTTGATCAGTTTTGCAGAACCCGCAACAGGTGCATTTGTTGTAAAGTATTTGATAAATCCACGGAATAAGAACATGGTACAAATTGTAACAATGAAGGATTTAATCTTACGGAATACATAGAAGTAACCATTCAGAGCTCCAATTGCCGCACCAGATGCAATGCCACCGATAATTGCGAGTGGAATGCTTTTCTGTGAAAGAATACATACAACGATGGATGAAATACCGAGGATAGATCCCTGAGAGAAATCCAGACCTCCCATTGTCATAATGAAGAAAACACCCATAGCTGCAATCATAGTTACATATACCTGTGAAAGTACCAGTGACATATTTCCCATCATACGGAAATCTGTCAGGACATTGAATAACAGGAAAATAACAACCAATCCTACGATTGGCAGGAGCGAACGAATTAAGGCCATTTTAGATGCCTTTTTCAGCTGCTGCTCTTTATCATTTGTTTTTGCACTTACTTGACTTCCCATAGCTGCCTCCTTATACCATCATAGAAATAAGACCGTGTTCATCAAGGTTCTTATCTCTATCCAGCTGACCACTGATTTTTCCATCTTTCATAATTACGATACGGTCGCACATACCGATCAGCTCCATCAGCTCTTCCGAAATCATGATAATGGATTTTCCATTCTTTCTCATCTGATTCATTAACTGGTAAATATCCTGTTTAACTTTGATATCAATACCACGTGTCGGGCTGTCCAGTACAACAATGTCAGAATCTTTTCCGATCCATCTTGCAAGAACGACTTTCTGTTTGTTACCACCTGAAAGATTTGATACAAACTGGTTTACATCTACCATCTTTACAGACATCTGTTTTGCATATTTGTCTGCAAATTCTTTACGCTTCTTATCACTTAAAAGATGTGACTTTCCTGCCAGTTCATCCAGTGATGGGAGGCAGATATTGTCTCCGATACTCTCATTCAGAACAACAGATTCATTATCACGGTCTTTTGATGTGTACGCAATGCTGTGTTTGATCGCAGTCGGAATATCATTAATCTGTGTTCCATCTGCCAGTGTTACGCTACCTGTACGGTCATAAGATGCACCGAAAATAGCTTTTCCGATTTCATGCATACCAGATTCTGAAAGTCCACCGAATCCAAGGATTTCACCTTTATGAAGATCAAATGTTACATCTTCGATCAATCCAGGAACAGTAACATTCTTTACTGATAATACAACTTCGTCAGATACTTTTTCGCCATAATCTGCACGATAATAATCACCTGTTACTTCACGTCCTACCATCAGCTTCTTCAGATCATCTTCTGTTACATCTTTACTCTTAACGGTATCGATGTAAACACCATCTCGAAGAATTGTAATTGTATCAGACTTGTCAAGAATTTCCGGAAGGTCATGAGAAATGAAAATAACTGTATTTCCACTCTTTTTGATTCTTTCCATATGTTTGTAAAGCTCTTCACGTCCTTCCTGTGAAAGAGCAGTTGTTGTCTCATCAATAACAACAATCTTCGGATCAAAGTATGTAGCCTTTACAATCTCAACCAGCTTACGGTCTTCAAAATTGTAATGATCGATCATATCAGCTGCTTTGATTCTGTCAAAACCATATTTCTTTAAAAGCTCTGTTGCTTTCTTGTTCATAGCATTTGTATTTTTAATTCCAAAATGTACGAACTGATCCTCATGTCCAAGGAAAATATTCTCTGCAACTGTAAGCCCTGACAGAGTTCCAAGTTCCTGTACGATGATAGATACACCTTCATTATTTGCTTCTACCTGATTCTTCGGATGGATTTCTTTTCCGTCCAGAATGAACTGTCCGCTTCCAATGCTGTAGATACCAGTCAGCATGTTGGTCAGAGTTGATTTACCAGAACCATTTTCTCCGATCAGCGCATGAACCTCTCCTTTATTTACATTGAAGGATACATTCTGAACTGCTTTTGTAATACCGAAGTTTTTACAAAGATTTTTTACCTGTAATCTTACTTCACTCATTGCTGTCTTCCTCCCTTCATTACTTGACGATTTCGCCCTTAGTAGCCTTTGTTGTCACAGTAATGATAATAAGCAGTGCAAGTCCTGTGATAACATCCTGAATTGCAGTCGGTGCTCCGAGAGCAATGAAACCGAAGAAAATGATGTTGATTACGAACTCACCGATGATGATTGCCGGAAGCGGCATTCCGTATTTCTTAAATGCAAGGCCGAAGAAACATCCCATGGTCGGAACGAAGTTTCGGCTCATAGATGCCATTCCGGTAACAGCTACCATAGATGAACCATAGCTGATTGTCAGGATTGCCATAACCCCAAGGAACGCACCACTTAAGATAAATGCAAGTACTTTATATTTATTTACGTTAATACCCATATTCTTTGCAACGAATTCATCACTTCCGATTGCATAGGTATAAGTTCCGATTTTAGTATAGTTTAAGAATATGTAAGCTACTACACAAGCCACTAATGCAAGAATAATATCCCATGGCATCTGACCAAATGCACGAATATTTGCCGGAAGCGTCTGCTCAACACCGCCTGCAATATAGTTTGCGATTGACTCATAAATAAGAGCCAGACCGGTTGTTACGATCATTGATGGAATACGAAGCTTTACATAGAAGATACCGTTCAGTATTCCAACGATTGCGCCTGTAAGAACGCATCCAATAATAAGTCCCAAATAGCCCATGTTGAATCTGGTTGCAAATACACATCCAACGATTGCGGAAAGCATGATGTTTGCACCAATTGAGAAATCGAACATTCCCATTACCATTACAAAATAAAAACCAACTGCACCTACGGTAGCAATCAGGCTCGCCTGAAAGTAATTGAGCATATTGGAAAAGGAACCGAAGTTATGTGGTGTCAAGATTTTAAAGATCAGCCAGGAAAGTACGACCAGACCGATTAAGATCAGATATCCCATCACTTTCCCTGAAAGTTTTTTACTAGTGCCCATATTATCTACCTCTTCATAATTGTCATTTCTGATTTAGAAAAGGTGGCATCGCCTTTGCGACGTCACCCTTTCTGAGTTAATAGTCGTTACTATTTGTCTATCCTAGTTACCTGCACGTGATGCTGCATCTTCAATAGATAACTTAGCAGCTGTTGCCTTTAAGTCTTCCATGCTGAGTTTAGACATGTCAACCAGTTCTTCATCTGTGTATGGAAGCTGGTCTACGAAATATTTCTCATATGCTTTGTAGTCATCTGGTGATGATACATACAGATATGGGAATGGAACATCTTCGAATTTGCCACCGAAGTCTTTGTAGTTTCCTTTGATTGCATTGTAAACCATCATGAAGGAAATCAGTGGGTCACAGTAATGTCCGCCAGATTCACCAGCCATAGATCCATTTTCAAGTCTTTCTCCAAGGTCTGGGAGGAAGTCTGTAGAAACGATATCAATATCACTTGTCTTGCCTGCACGTTCAACTGCTGCGATTGCTCCCTGAAGTGGATCTCCACCACCACCAGCTGGGATCAGTGCATCAAGATCTGGATCTGCTGCCATTAAAGCTTCTGCTGCTTTTGATCCACCTTCTGAAGTTGTACCTGCATACTGTGGTTCAGAAAGAGTTGCCTTATCGTTCGGGTTTTCTTTATTCCATTTTTCAACGCCTGCTTTGTAACCTTCCCATCTTCCAAGCCATGTAGCATCTCCCTGCTCCCAGCCAATAAGACCGATGTTACGATCACCTTTGTCAAGAAGAATCTTAACAAGTTCCTCACCGTTTGCAGGTTCATCTTCATGAACTGCTCCGATGTAGTAAGCGGAATCTTTTGCTGCTTTGTAGATATCTGCACTGTTTTCTTTGCTGATTACACGGAAGAACTGTGCAAGATAAACTTTGTTGTCATTACATGTCTTGATAGCAGATGTCATTTCTGTATCAGATGAGTTACAGATGATGATTCCCTGGCATCCTGCTGCTGCAAGCTGTTCTACAGATGCTGTAACTTTTTCAGAAACATGTCCCTGGTCAACATACTGTACTTCGACATCAAGAGCTTTTGCTGCTTCATCAAGGATCTTCTTACACTGTGATCCAAGTACGTCTGTTGAAGACCAAATAGAAACACCAATTTTGATCTTGCCTGATTTTGAAGCACTCTTGTCAGAAGATCCACTTCCACTACCACCACATGCTGCAAGTCCGACTACCATTGTAGCTGCCATTGTAGCTGCTGTTACTTTTTTGAAAACTTTTTTCATATCTTCTCCTCCATCTCCGTTTTCTTGATGATTTGATTATATTATTTGAGTCCGTGCTTTTCAAGAAAATACAAGAAAGTTTTTGTTCAAAGTTGTATTTTAAACGTGTATTTTATCCACCAAAAATGTAATGTTTTTATTCATTTTGTGCATTATGTCCTTATAGTGATTGTTTTTTTTCAGTGAAAACTAGATTTTTGTGCGTTATGTGTAAAATTTTCATGAACTAACAATACAACTTTCATTTTCTCTATACTTGTATTGTAAATGTATACTAATCACATGATTACATACCTTTTTTTCTTTTTTGATATTATACATATACAGCCTTAATCCTTCCTTAAAAATTTATAGATTTTATGCATTATGCACAGCTTATTTCTTTTTATTATCTACTTGACACAAGTCCGAATTCAGACTACAATATACCGAGTACGATTTCAGACTTACTATCATCTGATTTCGAAATCTACATAATTATTTAAATGAGGTGAACCATGAACACGGATTCTACTGTACTTATCAGCAAATATTTAAAAGAATACAATCACATATATAAAGAAACAAATGACATCTATCACGAGATTGCCCGAAAACTTCAACTTTCGGACAGTGCGTTAGACATCTTCTATACAATTTTTGAAATAGGCGATAACTGCCTGCAGCGTGATATCAGCAAAGCTTCCTGCATGCCAAAGCAGACGGTTAATTCATCTATACGAAAACTGCAGACCGACGGTTATCTTACCCTCTCACCCGGAAAAGGACGAAGTATGCATATCCATCTTACAGCTTCCGGCAAGAAGCTTATTCAGGAAAAGCTGCTTCCTCTCATCCAGATCGAAAATGATACTTTAGCTTCTTTCAGTCCCGAAGAATGTGAACAGCTTCTGCGCCTGAATGCCAAATATAATCAGACCTTACGTTCTAGGCTTTCTAACCTTGAGGAGGATCTATAAACTATGAAAATTCAATTATCCGAACACTTTACTTATAAAAAACTTCTACAATTTGTGTTTCCTTCTATTATAATGATGATCTTCACATCCATTTACAGTGTGGTTGACGGACTTTTTGTCTCCAACTTTGTTGGAAAAAGCGCTTTTGCAGCGGTTAATCTGATCATGCCTTTTCTGATGGGCATCAGCGCTCTCGGTTTCATGATCGGAACCGGTGGTAGTGCCATTGTTGCAAAGACGCTTGGTGAAGGAAAGATCGAAAATGCCAATGAGTATTTTTCCATGCTCGTCTATATCACTGCTATCGGAGGAATCATTATCGCAACCCTGAGTATGTTCCTTGTAAAACCGGTTGCCATTTTATTCGGTGCAAGCGGTACTCTTCTTGACAACTGCATTTTATATGGACGTATTCTTTGCATTTCGCTGCCTGCTTTTATGCTGCAGAATGTATTTCAGAGCTTTTTTGTAACTGCCGAAAAGCCACATCTGGGACTTCGCGTGATCGTGATCGCCGGTGTGACCAATATGGTTCTCGACTTTTTATTTGTAGCTGTACTCCACCTCGGACTTCCCGGTGCCGGGTTTGCGACTGTATGCGGAGAGTTTATCGGAGGGCTTTTCCCGTTATTCTACTTTGGACGGAAAAATTCCAGCTTATTAAAGCTTGGAAAAACACATTTTCATGGCAGAATCTTATTAAAGACCTGTACCAATGGCTCGTCCGAGCTTATGACCAATCTTTCCAGCTCTGTTGTAAATGCTCTTTATAATATGCAGCTCATGAAATTTGCCGGTGAAGACGGCGTTGCAGCTTACGGAACGATCATGTATGTCAATTTTATCTTTGTTTCGATCTTCTTTGGTTATGCGATTGGAAGTGCCCCGATCGTCAGCTATCACTACGGTGCTAACAATCAGGATGAACTAAAGAATCTTTTTCACAAGAGTATCAGGCTGATTGGAACCTGGGCTGTTTCCTTATTTATCATCGCGCAACTCATCGCAACACCACTCGCCACATTGTTTGTCGGTTATGACCAGGGGCTTTTTGAACTGACACGCAGTGGGTTCCGTCTGTACAGCTTTGCGTTCCTGATCAACGGGTTCAATATTTATGGC
>OJRW01003118.1_pt1 | contig 10477 bp, 10 predicted proteins | sample 1599231 | NCBI WGS metagenome assembly OJRW01 (sample SAMN04168656, study PRJEB22393) | human gut metagenome | biome: human gut microbiome; feature: stool | host: Homo sapiens | collected 2014-03-17
CCAAAATGCCTTCTTTACCATACTGGGGAGTCTTTGTAAACATCAGGAACGCACCTGAAACGCAACTCATACCCGGAGCAGTCTTGATAATCTGTAAAGCGGGACGCAACACATTGCCGGTCGTGTTCTGTGCACCAGCGATTTCACCGTCGGCATCGCCGGATTTAATCATCAGGCAGGCAAGAAACAAAGGATCTTCTACTAAAACGGCAGCCTTTTCAGGAGTCATACCCTTTTTCTGGCGCAGCTGGAAAAGCAGGTCTGCGTAAGCGGCTTTCTTTTCGTGATTCTTCGGATCGATAATAGTAGTTTGTCCGATGTGGTTCAACCCGTACTGAGCAGCCAGGCTGTTGATTTCAGCGGGGTTGCCAATCAGGATAATGTCTGCAACTTCGTCGGCCACTAAACGGTCGGCAGCTTTCAATGTTCTTTCTTCTGTTCCTTCAGGAAGAACGATACGCTGTTTGTTTGCTTTAGCGCGTGCAATAATCTCTTGCATTAAGTCCATAGCGGAAGATCTGTTTTTATTATATTGTTAGTTAGATATCACAATAATCGGGTACAAAAGTAGGCAAAATGCAATATAGAGTTTGCAAAATCAGTAAAAGATTTACATGCAGACCTATCAGTTTCAGAACATTTAACAATAATTTGTTACTTCCTTCTCCCCTGACAGGATTTGTTGCAAATCCTCTGCCGTAACGTTCACTTCTATTTTACCATTATGGGCGACCGATATCTTCCCGCGCTCTTCCGAAACGATGATTACCAGTGCATCCGTTTCGAGCGACATTCCCAAGCCGGAACGATGGCGTAATCCCATATCTTTCGGCAAATTAGCGTTTTGGGCAACCGGAAGAATACAGCCGGCAGCCTTGATACGGTTGTCCGCAATGATCATGGCGCCATCATGCAAAGGACTGTTTTTGAAGAATATATTTTCGATCAGGCGGGCATTGGCATCAGCGTTGAACATTTCACCGGTATGCTCATAAACGGTCAGATCGACATCCTGCTGGATGCATATCAGTGCTCCCGTCTTTTTCTTCGCCATATTCATGCAAGCCAGGACAACCGGTGCAATAAACTTCCCTTCGTTCTCCTTGTCATGGTTCTTCTTCGAAAATATTTTTCCCAAGAACTTCCATCCCCTGTGCGAACCGAGCGCCACCAGAAAACGACGTATCTCATCCTGAAACAAAATCACCAGCACAAGGAAACCGACACTGATAAACTTGTCGAGTATCGCTCCCATCAAACGCATCTCCAACACTTGGGAAACCAGAATCCAGACAATAATAAACGACACTACTCCACTAAAGATAGCCAGAGTTCCGGAATTCTTCATCAGCTTATATGTCTGGTACAAGAAGAAGGCTACCAATAAAACATCAATCAGGTCTTTTATTCCGAAATTCATCCACATAATATTAACAGTTGAAAGTTGAAAGTTGAAAATTGAAAGTTTTCGAAACGAGTTTGACTGCTTCTACTGCGGCTTTTACGTCGTGGACACGAAGGATATCCGTCCCATTCAACAAAGCGATCGTGTTCAGGACTGTCGTTCCATTCAGGCTGTCGGCTGGTGTTCCACCCAGATATTTATAAATCATGCTCTTGCGGGAAACACCGACGAGCAAAGGTAAACCGAAATCCTTAAACTCACGCAGATGTCCCATTAACGTATAATTCTGGTCTACCGTCTTACTGAAACCGAAACCGGGATCCAATATAATATCGTTCACTCCCAACAAACGGAGCTGTCGGACTTTCCGGGCAAAATAGAGCATAATCTCCTCCATTATATCTGCATAATCGGTATGTTGCTGCATCGTCTGAGGAGTTCCACGCATATGCATCATTATATAAGGTACATGCAAACGGGCGACCGTCTCAAACATTCCAGCATCCAACTCTCCTCCCGAAATATCGTTGATTATCGCGACGCCGTATTCTTCGACGCAACGACGTGCCACATCCGCCCGGAATGTATCGACAGACAGGGTCACATCCGGATAATGCGTATTCAGTATTTTCAAGGCAAAAGCCAGACGTTTCATCTCCTCTTCCGGTGAGACCTCTGCGGCATCGGAGCGGGAAGAATAACCTCCGAGGTCGATGATCCGTCCTCCCTCGGATAAAATTGCCTGTATGCGTTCCTCAATTGCAACTTCCGTCTGCTTCCTACTATCGGCATAAAAAGAGTCGGGAGTGACATTCAGAATCCCCATCACCAGCGGAGTATCGAGTGAGGTAAGCGTTCCTCTAATATTGAGCGTTTTATGTAACATTCTTATTTTTCTTTCCGACAAAGATAAAGGTAAATACATTAAATCACTACATTTGCGCAAAATAACTCTCATAGAAATTATAAAGGGAAAAAGACTATGACTATTCCTGAACTATATGAATTGTTTATACACAATCCGAAAGTGACAACCGACAGCCGAAACTGCCCTCGCGGTTCGATTTTCTTTGCCTTGAAAGGGGATAAATTCGATGGTAACCAATATGCAGAAAAGGCGCTGGCATCCGGTTGCGTGTATGCGGTAATCGACAATCCGGATTATTTTATAGGAGAACGCACAATCCTTGTGGACAACGTGCTGACGACCTTGCAGCAATTAGCGCACCGCCACCGTAAAGTGATCGGCTGTCCGATTATCGGTATCACCGGAACAAACGGAAAAACGACTACAAAGGAATTGATATCTACCGTACTTAGCCAGGCACATAACGTACTCTATACGCTAGGAAATCTGAACAATCATATCGGCGTGCCGACTACTCTGCTCCGTCTAAAACCGGAGCACGACCTCGCTGTGATTGAGATGGGAGCCAATCATCCGGGAGAAATCAAGTTTCTCTGCGAAATAGCAGAACCTGATTACGGCATCATAACGAATGTGGGCAAAGCCCATCTGGAAGGCTTCGGCTCGTTTGAAGGAGTCATCAAAACCAAAGGAGAGCTATACGATTTCCTTCGCAAGAAAGAAAATTCTACCATCTTCATCCACCACGATAATCCCTATCTGATGAATATGTCCGAAGAGCTAGACCGGATTTATTACGGAACCCAAGATGGCCTGTATATCAATGGACGTATCACCGATAATTCACCTTATCTGGCTTTCGAATGGAAAGCGGGAAACGGGAACGAAATCCACCGGATACAGACACAGCTAATCGGAGAATATAATTTCCCCAATGCTTTAGCCGCCATAACTATCGGACATTTTTTTGGAGTAGAAATGCAAAAGATCGATGAGGCCCTAGCCGGATATACTCCACAAAACAACCGTTCGCAGCTCAAACAGACAACAGACAATACGTTGATTATCGATGCATACAATGCCAATCCGACTAGTATGATGGCTGCCCTGCAGAACTTCCGCAATATGGCAGTTCCCCACAAAATGCTACTACTGGGAGATATGCGCGAACTAGGTGCTGAAAGCAACATCGAACACCAGAAAATTGTGAATTACATTAAAGATAGTAACTTCGAGCAAGTATGGCTCGTTGGAGAACAGTTTGCAGCAACACAGCATAACTTCAAGACCTACGCAAACGTACAGGAAGTTATCAAGGAACTGGAAACCCAAAAGCCCAAAGGCTATACGATTCTCATCAAAGGTTCCAACGGAATCAAACTAAGTTCAACGGTAGAACATTTGTAAAATTCTTCATTTCCTATTTTTCATTCTCGGCCTTACCCCATAATAGGCTACCAAGCTGGCCAGAATAGCTCCTGTACTATTGGCTGCAAAGTCCAGCCAGTCTCCTCCACGATAGGTGGTACAGTATTCTTGCATCAGTTCCACCGAGCCACTAAAGAGGACGGGACAGAGAAATGCACCTAACCACGCGTGCCACATCGGAGTATTATCCCTACGATGTGCACGCAAGAACTCCAACCATAACATCCCCGACATACCGAAATACATACAAATATGCACTAATTTGTCCAAGTTAGGTATTTCATTCAAATCCGTCTTAGGCGGTTTAAAGAATGACAGGTAAATCACTGTCAGAATAATAAAAAGCGAGATAGGATATTTCTTAATATAAGATAGCATATCTAAATAAAATTACAGTTTCAGCACAAATATAAGTATCATTTTCTATATTTGCACTTTAATACGTATATTTTATAACGATTTGTAAGATAAAACAAGATTTATGACAAAAAATGATAGAGCGAACTTCGGTAGTAAGTTAGGCGTAATACTTGCTTCCGCCGGCTCGGCAGTAGGACTGGGTAATATCTGGCGGTTTCCCTATGAAACCGGAAATCACGGAGGTGCTGCATTTATATTAATCTATTTAGGGTGTATTCTCCTTTTAGGGCTTCCTATTATGATTGCAGAGTTTCTGATAGGACGCCATTCGCAAGCTAATACGGCAAGGGCTTACCAAAAATTAGCTCCCGGCACACATTGGCGCTGGGTGGGACGTATGGGAGTATTGGCAGGTTTCCTGATTCTCAGTTATTATGCCGTAGTTGCAGGGTGGACGCTGGAATATATTCTCGAAGCTGCCACTAATGGTTTCTCAGGAAAAACCTCCGGAGAATTCATCACCTCGTTCCAACAATTCTCCAGTAATCCCTGGCGACCAGTTATCTGGTTAATAGCCTTCCTGCTGATTACGCACTTCATCATCGTGAAAGGGGTAGAAAAAGGAATCGAGAAATCTTCCAAGATTATGATGCCTACCTTATTTATTATTATAGTTATATTGGTTGTTTGTTCGGTCACTCTACCGGGAGCCGGTGCGGGCATCGAGTTTCTACTGAAACCGGACTTTAGCAAGGTGGACGGAAATGTATTTTTGAGTGCTATGGGCAAGCCTTCTTCTCTTTAAGCCTGGGAATGGGATGTCTTTGTACGTACGCCTCTTATTTCAGCAAAGAGACCAACCTGACAAAAACGGCTTTCAGTGTAGGAATCATTGATACTTTCGTTGCGATATTAGCCGGATTTATCATCTTCCCGGCCGCTTTCTCCGTAGGCATACAACCTGATTCGGGTCCAAGCCTCATCTTTATCACTCTGCCTAACGTATTCCAACAGGCATTCGGCGGAGTACCTATATTGGCATACATATTCTCTGTGATGTTTTATGCATTGCTGGCAATGGCTGCATTAACCTCCACGATTTCCCTGCATGAGGTAGTAACCGCCTATCTGCACGAGGAATTCAACTTATCCCGTGGAAAAGCAGCAAGACTCGTGACCGGAGGATGCATCTTTTTGGGAATATTCTGTTCACTATCCCTCGGAGTGACGAAAGGATTCACGATTTTCGGTTTGGGAATGTTCGACCTCTTCGACTTTGTTACGGCTAAAATCATGTTGCCGCTCGGCGGGCTCTGTATTTCTCTCTTTACCGGCTGGTATCTTGATAAGAAAATCGTCTGGTCGGAGATTACAAATAACGGTTCAATAGAAATTCCTGTATACAAACTAATCATCTTTATATTAAAATATATCGCCCCAATCGCTATCTCACTGATATTCATCAATGAACTGGGACTAATCAAACTATAATGTGGAAAGACTTTTTTTATTTCACTAAAACCGAACGACAAGGCATTATCGTCCTTGTCGTTCTTATTATAGGGGTATTCTCAATTCCCCGGCTCGTGCAACTATTCTCCACTCCTCAAGAAGTTACTCCTGAAGAAGATGAGAAATTCAAGCTAGAATATGATGAATTCATTTCATCGATCAAAGAAATAAAACCTCAAAGGAAATTCGCAGAAGGGGACCCTCCGAAAAACGATTCCTATTCACCAAAAGAAGTCAGGCTCTCTATATTCGATCCGAACACTGCCGATTCCATTACTTTTATATCATTGGGATTGCCTCCGTGGATAGCTAAAAACATTCTGCGTTACCGCAAGAAACAGGGAAAGTTCCGTCATCCGGAAGATTTCCAAAAGATATACGGGTTGACAGACGAGCAATATCAGACTTTACATCCTTATATCCGTATTACCGAACAGTCCTCAACAAAAGATACCGTCCGACTATTAATGAAACAAAGGATGCCGCAGGATACCCTGTTTAAATATCAGCCCGGCACCGTCATCAACCTGAATGAAGCAGACACGACCGAACTTAAGAAAATTCCAGGTATCGGAAGTGCCATTGCCCGTATGATTGTAAATTACCGGACACAGCTAGGGGGCTTTTATAAAATAGAGCAATTACAGGAGAAACATTTAAAAGCAGAGATGCTCCGACCCTGGTTCTCTATCAACGCAACCCAAATCCGCCGTATTAACATAAATAAGGCAAGTATCGAACGGATGATGCATCATCCGTATATAAACTACTATCAAGCCAAAGTTATTGTGGAATACCGAAAAAAGAAAGGGATCTTGACAAACCTCAAGCAATTATCACTTTACGAGGAATTCAATACAGCAGATTTCGAACGGATTACTCCTTATATTTGTTATGAATAGTTCCTCGTTTGTCACAATAAATAAAAAAAGATGCATTCCTATCACACCAGACAAGAATGCATCACACACAAACAAAACAAACACTCTACTATCATCTTCACAGACTTCCGTAGAGAAGCGACTATAAATATATAGCTAAAAGATAGAACACTTGCAAGGTTCTACCTTTTTGGTATGCATTTTTAGAAGTTGAGTTCTCTTATTAATCTTTTTTAATCATGCCGTCAACCATATGTATCGTTCGGTCGGTGATTTTCGAAAGTCCCTCGTCATGGGTAACAATCACAAAAGTCTGTCCTAAACGCTCCCTCAGGTCAAAGAACAGTTGATGTAAATCTTCTTTATTATGTGTATCCAAACTACCGGAAGGTTCATCCGCCAGTATTACAGCCGGATCATTGATTAAAGCACGCGCCACAGCAACGCGTTGTTTCTCTCCTCCCGACAACTCATTCGGTTTATGGGAAGCACGCTCTGCCAATCCCATAAAATCGAGTATTCTAATAGCATGTTCGTTTGCCTCTTTCGAAGATACTCCTGCGATAAACGCAGGAATCATCACATTCTCCAATGCGGTGAACTCCGGCAGCAATTGATGAAACTGAAAAACGAAACCTATATTCTTATTACGGAATGCAGAGAGTTCTTTTTCTTTCATCCGGCTCACTACAGTTCCGTCAATCTGTACATTACCTGCATCCGGTTCGTCCAACGTTCCCATGATCTGCAACAAGGTAGTCTTACCTGCCCCACTAGGACCTACAATACTGACAATCTCGCCTTTGTTAATTTCCAGATCAATACCTTTCAGGACTTGCAATGAACCGAAGCTTTTTGTTATTCCTTCTAATTTTATCATGATATTTATAATCGTTTAATGACATATTCCGCCAAATAGCAGCCGAACACAGCCGGCATATAGCTCACTGTCCCGCAAGTTGATTTCTTATTCTGTTCATCATCAGTCAGCAATACAGCTTTCGGATCAGCCTGTTCGGTACTGAATACTACCGGAAGTTTACGTTTCATTCCCATTTTCTGCAAACGTTTCCGCACCGCCTTACTTAGTCCACAATGATAAGTATCCCAAAGATCTGCAAAACGGACCTGAGAGATATCGCTCTTTGCTCCCGCTCCCATACTGGACACAATCTTGATATGCCGTTTCATCGCCTCATAAATCAAGAAGCACTTCGGACTGATTGTATCAATTGCGTCTACTATAAAATCATACTTGCCTGCGTCCAATAGTTCCGGTATATTCTCATCTTTCAGATAAACAGGGAGTACCGTCAGTTCAATATCCGGATTGATATCTTTATACCGGGTAGCCAATACTTCCGCTTTCGGCATTCCCAACGTAGAGTGCATGGCAGGTAACTGGCGGTTCATATTCGTAGGCTGCACGGTATCCGCATCTACAATAGTCATTTTGCCAACTCCCGTACGACAAAGCATTTCGGCAGCATAAGCGCCCACTCCGCCTAATCCCACAACCAATACGTGTGCCTTCCGGATGCGATTCATCTTTTCTTCTCCTAACAGGAGTTCCGTTCTTTGTTGCCAGTCGTTTTTTTCCATTAGCTTTTCTTTAACCATTTATAGAACCATTTACCCACTTTCTCATAATGTTGTGATTCATTATGACCGCGCGGATCAGAGAAAGACACAATTTCCTGCGGATCTCCGAATTGGTCGGGATACAGGATAATCAAACTATTGTTTGAGAAATATTTTCCTAGCTGCGCCGGAAGACGTTCGAAAGAGGTGTCATAAGAGATAGAACCGCGACGGGCTGAGATTACCACCAGCAAATGATCATAGTTCACTTGCCCTGTTAATAACAAAAGGTCTTCCCATTCTTCCAACAAGGAAAATTCAGTCGGAGTTCCTGCATATTTTTTCTTTACCAGTTGCTGAAGACGCATCAGCGTACGTTCATTGGAAAAGAAATGCACGCGACATCCCAGAATACTTCCCATACGGCAGAAATGTTCCACCCATTTTGAGAACCCGGTTTCATATTCCGCCTTTGGTGGCACGGCAATATTTATCCGGCGCAAAGTATTAACCGGCATCAGAAACTTAGCGATCATCACCTCGCGATGTGTACCTTTCAAAAGGCTTTCCGCCAAATTCCCGAAAAAGGTATCAACAATATTCGCTTTCCGATGCAGACCGATTACTACATCCGTAGCTTCATATTCTTTAATCGTGTGGATAATTCCCGAAGCGATGTTCAGGTCATAACGGCTGACCATATTTACAGGAACATCGGCAGCAGCGGCAATCATTGCCGCTTTTTCCAAATTTCGCTTTCCTTGCAGTTCTTTCTTCTCCGAACTGTTACTATCATTAATAACGTTTAATGCGATTAAACCATTCTTCTGTTTGGCGTCTTTTATCACTAAAGCCAGATTTATCAAATCCTCAATTGTATCCGGGTTAGCCACGGGAATCAATATCTGTTCGGTACTTTTCTTTGCACCTTGTTCCTCTGATTGCAATTCCTCATTCATAGCGAAACGGCGGGCGGAACGTTCTGTTACCAAAGAACTGATTACACAAGTAAAAAGAATCATCACCACCGTACCGTTCAACACATCATCATTCAGCAAACGCTCCCCATTCTCCATAATAATTTCGTGACCGATCAATACCGCTGCAAGCGTAGCTGCTGCCTGAGCATTACTAAGTCCGAATATCATACTCCGTTCATTCGGTTGCATACGGTAAATCTTCTGCGTGATCCATGCAGCCAGCCATTTACTAAAAGTAGCTACCACTGTCATAACGACAGCAACTTTCAATGCCTCGCCTCCGGTAAACAGGCTTCGTACATCAATAATCATTCCTACACCAATCAGGAAGTAAGGAATAAACAGTGCATTTCCTACAAATTCCAACCGATTCATCAAGGGAGATACATGAGGAATCAGACGGTTCAAGACCAATCCGGCAAGGAAAGCTCCCAAAATGCCTTCCATTCCTACAAACTCCATTAATCCACCACCGAGAAAGACCATCGCCAGCACAAATACAAATTGCATCACGCTATCATCGTACTTCCGGAAAAACCAACGGCCGATACGAGGAAAGAAGAAAACAATCAGAAATCCGAGAAAAGCAACTTTTGCCACAAGAAATCCCCAGAACCAACCGTCAACAGTTCCTTTGAACATACCGCCTATGACGGCAAGGATTATCAAAGCAAGAGTAACGGTAACAGCCGTACCACCAATCGTAATATTGACACTGCGCAAACGCGACAATCCATAACGACTGATAATAGGATAAGCTATCAACGTATGAGAAGCATACATACTAGCCAGTAACACAGCGGTAAGGAAACCATAACCCAACACACTCATACTACTCCAGATACCCAATCCCATTGGAATAAGAAAAGTGAGCCAACCGAACACAATGCTTTTCGTCCGGTTCTTCTTGAAGTCTTCCATGTCCATTTCGAGTCCGGCAAGGAACATGATATAATATAGTCCTACTTTACCGAAGAGTTCGAAGCTGCTGTCACGATCGAGCACGTGAAAGCCATGTTCACCTATCAGTACTCCCGCCAGAATCATGCCAATAATATGAGGTATATGAAGGCGTCCCAAAATCATCGGAGCAAAAAGAATGATAATCAATACCAAAAAGAATACCCAGGTCGGATCGGTTATCGGTAAAGTCAAATTAAAATCAAACAAGTTCATAGGCTGTGGCTTTAGGAATTCAATGCAAAGGAACAAAAAAGTTCGCATACCACCAATAAGTTACAAGGTTTGAGTCGTGAGTTTTAGGTTATTTCAATACAGGTTCTATCAGTTACTGCTAAAAACTCATAGTCTTATAACTTTTTTCTCACCCGAAATACTGATTATATGGCAAAATGTTATAATTTTGCAGCCAAATATCTTCTATTCGACAGTGTAAGAAGATAAATACAATATTCACAATTTAACAAAAGAAAAAGATGAAAGTAGCTATTGTTGGCGTAAG
>OJRW01003131.1_pt1 | contig 10437 bp, 8 predicted proteins | sample 1599231 | NCBI WGS metagenome assembly OJRW01 (sample SAMN04168656, study PRJEB22393) | human gut metagenome | biome: human gut microbiome; feature: stool | host: Homo sapiens | collected 2014-03-17
ATGCAGCCGTGACGACACGACCCGCGATCCGCCTGAAAGTGCCTGCGTTGGCATTGGAATCAGGTTTCATTCTCTCGACTCCTTTGTATTTTCCTTTTTCACGGCAGGCCGGCTTCATTACCAGCCTCCGTTGCTTTTTAATTGTAGAATCGGCTTGTTTTCATTCCCAGTTTCCGCGCGCCCGCACTGTACGGAAATAAAAAACGGTTATTTTGTTATTCTTGGAAAGAAAATAGACGGTAAGGACGGTCCGATATGGCGATTTCCCCGATTCCACACTGGTTTGAAGGCTCGGAGTACACGCATAAGGTTGCGGCCTGCATTATGAAGTACGGTCCGATTTCGCGCATCACGCTGGCACAGATCCTTGGCCTTTCGCAAGGCGCGGTATCGCGCATCACCAGTGATTTGATTTACGCTGGCGTGATCGAAGAGACGCCAATGGCAGCGGGGCATGGCGGCAAGTTACCGAAAGATTTCTTGCGGAAATCGGCACAAAAGTCAATCCAGAAAGAAAATACGGAACGTCGCGGCCGTCCGCAGACCGGACTGCGCATCATCGCCAATGCGCGCACGTTCGTCGGCATGAAAATCAACACCACCCATATCACTGCCGTAACAGTAAACGCGCTTGGGCAGATTGTGACCGGCTGCCATGACCTGCCGCTCGACGACGATTCGCCGGAATCGGTGGTCGACGTTATTCGGCAGCTGACCATGGACTGCGCCGACGAGGCGATAATGGCGGGATTGCCTTCGCCATGCGCGGTCGGCGTCTCGTTGGGCGGACATATCACGGACGATTCGGTGACGACGTTCGCACCGTTCCTGCACTGGTCGAAGCCGGTGGAATTTTCGGCGATGATTCGCAAGGCGACCGGCCTGCCGACCGGCATCTACAACGACATCGACTCATTGGTGGTGGACGCGTGCATGTTCGGCTCGGGCGTCGGATTGAACAGTTTCGCCGTGGTGACGATCGGCATCGGCGTGGGATATTCGCTCACCGTCAACGGCGAGCCGATCGACAATCCCGACAAAAGCTATGGCCTGGTCGGGCATATTCTGGTCGACCCCGACGGGCCGCGCTGCATTTCCGGACATAAAGGTTGCGCGACGTGCCTAACTGACAATTCAATCGCAACAGAATATTCGGAAATGATCGGACATCCGGCGACGTTCGACGAATTTGCGGCCGCAGCGCGCGCCAGCAAAACGCAGGCCACGAATCTGGTGAACCGCACCTGTTTCCGTTTGGGTACATTGATCGCGACCATCGCCAATCTTGCCATGCCCGACAAAATCATGATCGCTGGCGAATCGTCGTTCATTGCGAAACTCGGCATAGACAACCTGCGTAACGGCATCAATATGTATCGGCATAGTCAAGCCGCGCCGGTCGATTTCGAAATCGCCGAGCACGACTGGTCGCTGTGGAGCAAAGCGGCCGCAGCGCAAGCCATTCGCCAGTATGTAGGGTAAGTCGTTCGGAATCGCTGTCGCAGTGTGAGGCCGGTACGCGAAAGTACCAGCCTCACCATGCAAAACAGATACTCAGATGCGGACTACTTTGAAAAGGACGGCCTGCGCAGGATGCAGCGCCGGCGGGCGGATGCCATAGGCGGCGAGCGCACGGCCGGTCATCTTCACACCATCGGCGGTCCACCAGCCGAGCGGGCTTTGGCCGTTGCCGATGTCCTGCTTGGCCAGGTCGAGGCTCACGTCGAGCGGGGACACCACGTATACGGCGTCCGGATCGAGGCCGGGCAGCTTCACGGGGGCGGACGGATAGGTCTGCGATGTGGTCAGCTGTGTGAAGCGGTAGATCGCGGCGGCCTTGTTCGGCATGACGCAACCGTCCACGCGCACGGCCGGATCAGCCGCGTCGGAATGCACGACGGTGTCGACAGCGAACCATTCACGATGCTTCTTGAATTCGGCAGTCCATTCGGAGAGCTTGTCGATATCCTCCTGCGGTTCCTTGAGCAGATTCCATTCGATGCCCATGTGTCCGAAGAAGGCCGTGGCCATGCGCATTTCCTGCGAAGTGGCGCGATGCGTGGAATGCGCCGGGGAAGCGCCCACGTGCTCGCCGATCATTTCCGGCGGTACCAGCAGCGACGTGTAGCGCTGGATGTCGGCACGTTCCACCGGGTCGACGCAGTCGGATCCCCAAATGCGGTCGGCTACTTCGAGAATGCCGAGGTCCACGCGGCCGCCGCCGGAAGAGCAGCTTTCGATTTCAAGTCCCGGATGTGCGGCCTTCAGATCGGTGAAAATGCGATATACGGCGAGCGTCTGCTGGTGCACTGCCGGGCGTCCGGTGCGCGGGGAGACGGCTTCGGTGACGAGCTTGTTGTGATCCCACTTGATGTAGTCGATGCCGAGTTCACCAACGAGCTTGTCCATTGCGTCGTAAATGTAGTCGTAGGCGTCCGGATTGGTCAGGTCCACAACCTGCTGGGTACGTCCCTGCATTGGCAGACGGCCTTCAGTGGGCTTCAACACCCAGTCGGGATGCGTGCGGAACAGGTCGGAATCCAGGTTGACCATTTCCGGCTCGAACCACAGGCCGAATTCGAGTCCCTTGCCATGCACATAATCGGCGAGTGCCTTGAGTGACTTGTCGCCGTCGGGCCACACGTCTTGCGAGATCTGCCAGTCGCCAAGGCCGGAGGTGTCGTCGCGGCGGGAGCCGAACCAGCCGTCATCCACCACGAAACGTTCCACGCCACTTTCCACGGCCTTGTCGGCGAGTGCGGTGAGGGTGTCGTAATCGTGGTTGAAGTAGACGGCTTCCCACGTGTTGAGAATGACCGGGCGTGGCTTGGGTGCGATGTTGTGTTCAACGAGCCAGTCGCGGTGCACGCGGCGAATGTAGCCGTGGAAGCGGGCTGCGACTTCGTTGAGGCCTTCGCCATAGGAGCCGATGAGCCATGGGGTGGTGTAGGACTCTCCGTTGGCGAGGCTGATTTCACCGCCGAACAGCACTTCGCCGCCGCCAATCACGCCGCTGGTATAGGGCAGGCGTTCCGCGGAAAGCACGCTGTTGCCGCTCCAGGCCACGTGTGCGGAGTAGACGTTGCCGTGCGTGAAGCCGAAGCCTTTTTCGCCGACGCTGAGCAGCAGGGTGGCATCGAAGTCTGGGCGTCCGGCCATGGATGCTTTGGCGAAGCGGCCGAGGGTGAAGTCTTGACGCTGTGGGGAGCGTTCGCGCAGATGGTGGCCGGTGGTGGTGAGGATTTCGTTGGCGTCGGCCGGCACGGTGAATGCGAGTTCGATCTTGCCGACTTCGAGCTGGCCTTCGCCAGTGTTCACGACTTCGGCGTTCTGACGGATGAGGCCGGTTTCGTCGAGTTCGCAGGTCCAGATGAGTTTCACATGCTGTTCCACGTCTTCTGCGGTGACGGTAACGGTTGGGGTCTGCTTGGGTTCGTCGGCCACGCTCCAGCTCGGGTATCCGTCTTTTTCGCCCATGACGTAGGTTTTGCCAGCTGCCACGGTTTCGGCGGTGATGTTGCTGACTGCGAACTTGCAGAACAGTTCCACGCCGTCGCGGCGTACGTCGAAGCGGGTTGCGCCAATCCAGGATTCGGATTGCGTGGGCAGTACGCTTGGCCATGAGGTGTAGTCGAGCGCGCCGGAAACGCGCTGTGGCATTTGCGCGTCGAACATGTCGATCGCGGTTGCCGGGGCTGCGAGCGGGCGGCCCCAGTGCACAAGTCGCGGCAGATCATTGCCGGGGAATACGAGTGCGAACGCCACGTTCGCGGCTGGCTGTTCGGCGTAGACCGCAGTGAGTTCGGTACCGTTGGTAGCGTTGCCATGGAAGGTCTGAATGAGCGTCATTGCAGCATCCTTTACATATTGCGATTGCCTTGTATTGTCACCTTCGATGATATGTCAAGCTTTATTTGTTGACGTCGTCGAGCGTGTTTCTTTCTTTCGGAAAGTATTTCTTGCGACTGCAAAATCGAGTTACCGTTTTCCAGCGAAAAAATCAGTCATTAATCGTGCGCATTCCATTTCGCGCACACCACCGACGACTTCCGGAACATGACCGACGTGAGGGTCACGCGGAATGTCCCAAATCGAACCGCATGCACCCAATTTGGCATCCCACGCGCCGAACACGATTCGTCCGACATGCGTTTGCAGGCACGCGCCGGCGCACATCGGACACGGCTCCAAGGTAACAATCAACGTACAATCGGCAAGATTCCACGTACCAAGCGACCGGGCGGCCTGCGCCATGGCCTTGACCTCAGCGTGCGCCAACGGATCGGCATGCGCCTCACGCAGATTACGCCCCCGACCAATCACCGCTCCCCCAGCGTCAAGCACGACAGCACCGACCGGCACCTCACCCTCCGCTGCGGCTTCACGAGCCAACTCGATTGCAAGTCCCATGTCGTCACTCCACTGCATATCCGCCACTATACGGTTCCATTCACGTGAAGCAAAAGGCGAAACACACCCATAAATACCTCTTGGTAGGCTGGAAGAGTTTGGAAAATGCGCGCAAAGGAGGCACGTTGGCGGTATTCGAATTGATTGTATGTATTATCGCCGCGGTTGTGCTGTCTTCCTTTATCAGCCGTTTCATTCCCAAGGTTTCCACGCCTCTTGTGCAGATCGCGTTGGGTGCGTTGGCATCGCAATTACCGTTTTTTCCGAACGTCACACTCGACCCGGAACTGTTCATGGTGCTGTTCATTGCGCCACTGCTGTATTTGGAAGCGCATGAAATCGACAAAAGCGAGCTGTTGAAATCCGTTAAACTGTCACTTTCATTGGCGATTGGACTAGCGATCGCTACGATGGTTGCCGTTGGTTTCACCCTGCATGCCGCATGGCCCGCAATTCCCCTTGCCGCGGCTTTGGCACTCGGCGCCGCGCTTGGACCGACCGACGCGGTCGCCGTATCTTCGCTTGGCAAGGAAGCCGCTCTTACGCAACGGCAAACCAGCGTGCTCAAGGGTGAATCCCTGTTCAACGACGCGTCCGGCATCGTCGGCTTCCAGTTTGCGATTGCAGCGGCCATCAGCGGCGTATTCGAAGTGGGCGATTCTGCCATACAGTTCGTGTTCTCGTTCTTCGGCGGCGCTATTTTCGGCTTGGCAGTAGGCATGATCGCCGACCTGTTATTTGAATCGTTGCGATCTTTCGGTTGGGAGACGACCACAAGCCGTATTTTGATGGAATTGTTCCTGCCGTTCATTCTGTATTTGGGTGCGGAAGCGGTGCATGTTTCCGGCATTCTTTCGGTAGTGACGGCCGGTTTGATCATCCGTTTCGACCGAACCGGCATCGGCCCGAATGTTGCTCGCACCAACATTGTTTCGTCAAGCGTATGGGGGGTATTCTCGTTTACGCTCAACGGCACGGTGTTCATTCTGCTTGGCATGCTGCTGCCGAATGCGATGAGCGCAAGCTGGGATGATCCTCAGGTCAGCAATTGGCGGCTGCTGGTTGCGATTCTTACGGTTTCCGCAGTGGTGATCGTCATGCGATTTCTGTGGATTTCGTTGATGCTGCGTCTCGCACGAGATACCGTCACCGGTAAGCGACGCAAGATGACGGCGCAACGTTGGCGTTCGGCCGCGGTCATGACGTTCGGCGGGCCGAAAGGCACCATCACCCTGTCGTTGATGTTCACGATTCCGTACACCATTACGGGAGGCGCGTGGTTCCCCATGCGTGACGAGCTGATCTTCATCGCAGGTGGCGTGATCGTCGTAACCTTGCTGCTCGCCAACTTCCTGCTGCCTCTGCTGGCGCCGAATCGCAATAAAGACGCTTCCGTGGAAATGACTGAAATCACCATCGAAGTGCTGCGACGGACCGTGGAGGAACTGACGGGACGAGTCACACCCGACAATCGTCGTGCGGTGCTGATGATCATCGACTCGTATACGAAACGTATTACACGGCTGAAGCAGCGCATCGGAGAAATCGATCCGCAAGGGTATATGCAATTGCAGATCGACGCGCTCAATTGGGAGAAGGAATACGTCAAGGCGCGACTGGCGAAAGTCAAAGCGACGCCGAACGACGACAAGGCAGCGCACGATCTGGAAATCGAAGCATGCGAGCGCCTGCTCGACCAGATCATGAGCTCACTGCGCCATATTGAAACGGAACATAATTCCGGACGCACCATCTGGCGAGCCAAAGGCCGCTTCAGGGCGTTGCAGAGGCGTATGGGCACCATGTTGAAGCGTGTGAACAGCCGCATTCGCCGCACTACCCCGCTGTTCAGCGACGACGAGCTGTTCGCGCACACCCGCGTGGTGCAGGTGGATGCCATCGAACATGTAATCGACCGCCTGTATGAGGAGATGGGCCTCGACACATACAATACGGAACATTGTTCGGCACTGCTGCTGGATTACCGACGAGGCGAGGCTACGCTGAGGTCGCGCCCGAATGTGGGCACGAGCGCGGAGGCGCAGGCGCAGGCGGAAGATGTGAAGCGCGAAAGCTATGGTATCGAGCTGGGTGTGATCCAAGACATGTACGAGGCGGGCGACATTACGCGTGCGCAATCCAAGCAGCTGCGACGCAACGTGTATGTGATGAGCGTGGACGCCGACGCGCAGATCTAGCATCCGCTGATCTGATGGGGTTAGCAAGATGGCGTGAGCCGGTGATCCGCCATGAGTTTGTTTGCGAACGAACTGTGGGAACGTGGAGGATGAGACAACTGCGCGGAAACGGAACACGCGTATAACGTGGCAAACTGGAGGCCATTCCACAATCTAAAACATGAGGGAATTGAAATTCTCAGATATTTCCCAGAAAACGCCAGACATGTACTCAGCATCGTCTGCTTATATAGGAGATGTCAGCAAAAGAGCCGACCAGGAACCCACAGCAGTTCCCGACAATTGAACCCTTTCTTCTTCTCTCTCCTTTCTCTCCCCGGTGGTCTTCTCTCCACCGGGGTTTCTTTTTGCCTTCAACGGGTGGATTCCTCCAGTCAGTGGGAGAATCTGCCCGCTTACAAGCCGCCCAGCGTCCCAATCCTTCCAGTGACTGGGAGGATTGGGACGCTGAAACGGGTATATTGGAGGCATGAGTGAAATACGCGAGCACGAAACCAGCGATTCCCACGATTCCAGCAATCCAAACACCCCGACCGGTCTGATCGGGCGCGAATCGCAGGTGGTTCCGGGGCGGTTCGGCGAGCCGCTGCAGGTCACGCACGTGCAGTATTCGCGCGGGGGCGGCAATGCGGCTCCACGACGCCCGCTGTTCCTCTGCCTGCACGGCTGGGGTTCCAATGAGGCTGATTTGGCCGACATGATGCGTTACGTAGCTCCCTACAACGATTTCGCGTCGTTGCGCGCGCCGCTCGTGCTGCAGGAGGCTGGTTCCGGTGAATTCGGTTTCGGTCAGGGCGCGTATTCGTGGTTCCATGATTGCGTGCCTTCCGGCGAAGATTTGGATCGCGACGCTTATGCTGCCGCCCAAGCCATTGACGATTGGGTCGCGCGCAATGTTTCCGAAGATCGCGCTGTGGTGCCGATCGGTTTTTCGCAGGGTGGTTTGCTGGCGATTCAATTGCTGCGCGTCCATCCGGAACGGTACGCCGCATCAATCTCACTTTCCGGCTTCCTTGCTCCGGGAATCGTCGCCGGTAGCGCGCCTGCCGACAGTTATGTCGCGGAGTTGAATATTCCTGTGTTCTACGGTTATGGCAAGAACGATACCGTGATTCCGATGCCGGAGCTTTTCGCGACTGCCGCCTGGCTGGACGAGCATACGTTCCTCACGTCGAAAAGCTACCGTGGGCTCGATCATGCGGTTAGTCTCAACGAATTCAGCGATTTGCGCGACTGGCTTGCAGCACATGATATCGCGCCGGGAATCCTGTAAGAAATCCTGCAGAAGAATCCCGTAGAAAATCCATGCATCGGATTTTGCGTACCAAGCACACGGCAATCGTTACAGCCCGATATAAGCCACGATATAGCGATACCGCGTTAGACTAGAGCCAGCTAATAATCATTTCGCAATTGCCGGCATTCGCACGCTCAACCATGCGAACGTTCGAATGTTGGCGAGCGCCATACCGGCACATTCGCGTGCCTGGCAATAAGGAGTTTCGATGCTGCTGTCCGATCGCGACATTCTCGCCGCGCAGGCCGAAGGTCATATTTCACTCGATCCGTGGACCCCGGAAATGGTGCAGCCTGCTTCCATTGACGTGCGTTTGGACCGTTTCTTCCGCCTGTTCAACAATCATGCGTACACGTATGTCGATCCGGCTGAGAATCAGGGCGAGCTGACCGAGCAGTTCGAGGTGGCTTCGGACGAACCGTGGATTCTGCACCCGGGTGAGTTCGCGTTGGGGTCCACGTGGGAGTATGTGAAGCTTGATCCGACAATTGCCGCCCGACTGGAGGGCAAGAGCTCGCTGGGCCGCTTGGGTATTCTCACGCATTCCACCGCAGGCTTCATCGACCCTGGTTTCGAGGGTCATATCACGTTGGAATTGTCGAATGTGTCGACGTTGCCGGTGAAGTTGTGGCCGGGCATGAAGATCGGTCAGATGTGCTTTTTCCAGCTCAGCTCCCCCGCAGAACATCCGTACGGTTCGCAAGGCACTGGCTCGCATTATCAGGGTCAGCGCGGTCCGACGCCGAGCCGTTCCTACGTGAACTTCTACAAAGCCGACATCGCCGACTAATCATCAAATATTCTTGGATTATCGCAATATATTGTCGATATAGGGCGATTGATATTCTCCAAATATACAAAAAGATTGGCTATCACATATCGCATGATAGCCAATCTTTTTTGCAATCTTCTATTGAGATTTCTTGTTGCAATATCAGCAATATCGAATGATATTAAAAGATACTGCAACAGCTATTGGTAACGCCCTTTAGCTCTTGTGCATGGTACGCGGGGTAGTGGGGGGCTGCGGACGCATGAAGACGGAATCCGTCTACCCCGAGCATTGGGAGGAGCGTACCCGCGACGAGGTACTCGTCCTGATCGACGACTACATCCACTGACACGACCATGAGCGCATCAAACGGTCGCTTGGTTGGATGAGTCCGGTACAATACCGTCAAAGCCAGGGAATGGCTGCGTGATTATCTCCAAGAAAACGTCCGCAGCTCTTTCGGTCTGTTTTTTGGTTTGAAATGCTTTAAGGCAATTTTTCCGTCATCAGTAAGAAACAATTCGAACTTATTCCTAAACGCATCACATGAAAATATGGAGCGAAAGAAGGAATCATGGCTGAGAAGACAACGATTCTCGACATGAACAGATTCGATGATTCCAATCTTGACGGACTGGATGAGAACAAACGCGAATTGGTCCGTCGCCGCCGCATCCTTGGCAAGGGCTATCGTCTGTTCTATAAGGACCCGGTTGAAATCGTTCGTGGCAAAGGTAGCCACGTTTTCGATGAAAAGGGCAACGACTATCTCGATGCCTATAACAATGTGGTTTCAGTCGGTCATTGCCATCCGCATGTAGTTGAAGCAATCGCCAAACAGGCCGCCACGCTGAACACGCACACCCGTTACCTTCATGAGACCATTCTCGACTATTCCGAAGCACTTATCGCGAAGATGCCGAGAGAGATCGATCGTATCACCTATCAGTGCACCGGTTCGGAAGCGAATGATCTGGCCATCCGCATCGCACGAAACTATACCGGCGGTCGTGGCATCATCATTACAAACGAGGCCTACCATGGCAACACGGAGAAGAAGCCGGACGAACCGGGCGATCCGTGGTTCAATTTCCATGCGGGAAGGAACGATTTCAAACTGCGGTACGCGCTGCAGGGCACACGGTATTGGGGAAGCTACATAACCGACGCGATCAAGGATTACCAGGAAACCAATTCCGGTGAAGTGGAAAAGACACTCAGAAAAGACCCGAAACGCGTTGATGAGAACCTCAAGGGATTGAGGGAGGAACTCGAGCTACTCGGTGGCAAGCCTGTGTTGGTGGCTCTCGGATACGCCGCCGAGAAAAATCTGAGACGCATGAGGTCGGAAGGGTATGAAGTGGTCAGGATATTGCATCCCGCACGCTACATCGGCAAAAAGGAGTATCGCGATAGAGTGCTGGAGGTCTTGGACAACATTCGAAAATAACGAGGCATCCAACTTCGAGCTGCATCCAACCATCCAATCCGAACGGTCATGAGAGAAAAACGGGTCTCCCGCGACCCGCGTCCGCCGGTAAGCCCCGGATAGGAGAAGAACCCTTCGGGGAGTCATGGATGCCCGGCCGGGAGGTCCGGAGGAACGAGAGGGACGCAAGCCACGGAAAAACACCTTCGACGAGCCTGAAAGGCGTTGCCGGGAGGTCCGTGAAGGCCCGGAAAAATCCGGAAGAAAAACAAAAATGGGGGTTCCCGGAGCCGAAGCTCGACGGGAACCCCCAACATGTGAATGCGGCGGC
>OJRW01003200.1_pt1 | contig 10209 bp, 6 predicted proteins | sample 1599231 | NCBI WGS metagenome assembly OJRW01 (sample SAMN04168656, study PRJEB22393) | human gut metagenome | biome: human gut microbiome; feature: stool | host: Homo sapiens | collected 2014-03-17
ACTCTTTTCATGATTGTTGTTTGATTAATTATTAATATTATGTCTATTCCTCAATTTCGTTGTTATTTTCATTAACATCTGTAGCAGTATCTGCATTGTCAACATCCTGATCAGTAGTCAGATCACTGACAATAGTACCTTCTGCTTCTTCTGCGGGAACTTCATCCTCAAGACTTTCTGTCATTACTTTACATACAGAACCAATCTGATCGTTACGTTTTTCAAGATTAATCAGACGAACACCTTGAGTAGCACGTCCCATAATACGGACATCAGCAACTTTCAGACGGATAGTTATTCCGGATTTATTGATAATCATTAAGTCGTTCTCATCAGTCACTGACTTAATTGTTACCAACTTACCTGTTTTTTCAGTAATATTCATGGTCTTTACACCCTTACCACCGCGATTAGTCTTACGATAATCTTCAATTTCAGAGCGTTTACCATATCCCTGTTCAGAAACAACCATTACGGATTCTGTTTCCAAATCTTTTATACATATCATTCCTATTACTTCATCCTGACCATCATTATCCAATGTAATACCACGTACACCTGTAGCCGTACGTCCCATTACACGAACTGCAGCTTCATGGAAACGAATAGCCCGACCATTACGATTAGCAATAATGATTTCATTATTACCATTCGTCATTCGAACTTCAATTACACTGTCATCCTCACGAATTGTAATAGCATTTACACCATTCTGACGCGGGCGTGAATATTGTTCAAGCAATGTCTTCTTGATAACACCTTTCTTCGTACAGAATAATACGTAATGACTATTGATATATTCAGTGTCATCCAGGCTCTTAACACGCAAATATGCAGTAACACTGTCATCAGAGTCAATATTTAACAGGTTTTGTATAGCACGTCCTTTGGAATTCTTCGTTCCTTCCGGTATCTCATAAACTTTCAGCCAATAACATTTACCTTTTTGTGTAAAGAACATCATGGTATTGTGCATAGTAGCCGGATATATATGCTCTACAAAGTCCGCATCACGAGTTTCTGTTCCCTTAGAGCCTACCCCACCACGATTCTGCGCACGGAATTCTGTTAATGGCGTACGTTTGATATATCCCATATGAGATATTGTGATAATCATCTGATCATCAGCATAGAAGTCCTCCGGATTAAACTCTTCGGAAGAATAAACGATTTCAGAACGACGTTCGTCACCATATTTCGCTTTAACTTCCAATAATTCATCTTTCATCACCTTACGACATACCTCATCATCAGCCAAAATGCTTTCCAAATAAGCAATCTGTTTCATGATTTCTTCGTATTCAGCATGAAGCTGATCCTGCATCAGACCAGTCAACTGACGCAAACGCATCTCTACAATTGCACGTGACTGTATTTCTGTCAGGTTAAAACGTTCTATCAAACCTGCAATAGCATCATTTGGAGTCTTAGCTGCACGAATAATACGAATAACTTCATCAATATTATCAGAAGCAATGATTAAACCTTCAAGGATATGTGCACGTTCCTTTGCTTTACGCAGATCGAACTGAGTACGGCGGATAACTACTTCGTGCCTGTGCTCTACGAAGTATTTAATCATATCTCTCAGATTCAATGTCTTAGGACGTCCGTGAACCAATGCAACATTATTCACACCGAAGGAAGTCTGTAAGGCTGTCATCTTATACAGCTTATTCAGCACTACGCTTGCATTAGCATCACGTTTTACATCGATAACGATACGCATACCGTCACGGTCAGACTCGTCGTTTGCATTCGAGATACCTTCTATTCTCTTATCGTTAACAAGATCAGCAATATATTTGATCAGTTCAGCCTTATTAACATTATAAGGGATCTCAGTCACTACGATTTTATCATGTGTCTGTCCGGCTTCAATTTCCGCTTTTGCACGCATTACTACACGTCCACGACCTGTCAGATATCCTTCACGTACTCCGCTGATACCATATATATAACCACCTGTAGGGAAATCCGGAGCTTTGACATAAGTCATCAGTTCCTCTACTGTGATTTCCTGATTATCAATATATGCTTCACAAGCATCAATTACTTCCGAAAGATTATGAGGAGGCATATTAGTTGCCATACCTACCGCAATACCGGAAGCACCATTAACCAAAAGATTAGGAATACGGGTCGGCATCACCTTCGGCTCTGTCAACGTATTATCAAAGTTAGGTTCGAAGTCTACAGTTTCCTTATACAGGTCATCCATCATCGCTTCACCCAACTTGTTTAGACGAGCCTCCGTATAACGCATGGCAGCGGGGCTATCACCATCTACAGAACCAAAGTTACCTTGGCCATCTACTAAAGGATAACGCATTGCCCATTCCTGAGCCATACGCACCATAGCATAATAAACTGAAGAGTCTCCATGCGGATGGTACTTACCCAGTACTTCACCCACAATTCTTGCAGATTTTTTATAAGGTTTGTCTGAAGTATTACCCAATTCCATCATTCCGTATAAAATTCTACGGTGAACGGGCTTAAATCCATCTCTAACATCCGGAAGGGCACGCGAAACGATGACCGACATAGAGTAGTCAATGTACGATGACTTCATTTCCTCCTCGATGTTAATCTTTATAATTCTGTCTTGTTCAAGCATTTAAAATGATTATTAATTATACATTGTATGGTCTGTGAAAAACCACGCTAAAGTACTACTTTTCCACGATATACGAAAGTTTTTCCGAAGAAAGTTTTTTTCTGCTTGAAGGACAGTCTGTTTGTCTATATTTAGTTATTAAAATTAAAAATTTCAAGGAACGGATTGACTTCTAACCATTAATATTAGAAAAAGAAATGAGAAAAAGAATAAATACTACCATTAAGGAGACTATATCTGTGAAAAACAGGGAGTGGTATTTGTTATACCTTATATATATAATACAAAGCATTGTTTTTATGGCACGCCATTTGTAGATATAAGAAATAAAGCAAATATGCAATACAAACTTGATTAAATGCGTATATTTGCCAGTAAATAACCCCTTAGAAGAAAAGGAAAAAGTATGAATAATCAATTCTCACAAAGAGTTTCCGACATTATCGTCTATAGCAAGGAAGAAGCTAACCGGTTGAGGAGTAGGCATATCGGACCTGAGCACCTACTTCTGGGATTGCTTCGTGACGGTGAAGGAAAAGCTATCGAGATATTGTCAAAACTCAACACCAATTTAGCTGCAGTAAAGCAGCAGATTGAAGCTCGGCTGAAGACAGAAGCTGATGATATGCTATTGCCTGATGCAGAGATACCGTTGTCTAATGACGCGGCAAAAATATTAAAAATGTGTATTTTAGAAGCACGTGGAATGAGAAGTAATATAGCTGATACAGAGCATGTTTTGTTAGCGATCCTAAGAGAAAGAAACAATATGGCTGCTTCCGTGCTCGAAGCTAATGACGTTAATTACGTGAAAGTGTTGGAACAAGCCACATTGCAACCGGATGTAAATTCCGGCATGGGATTCCCGGAAGACGATGATGATGAAGAAATGTCTTCTCCCCGATCTGGTGGAAGCGGTTCTGAAGAACGCCAGCAACAGGCGCAAACAGCTTCAAAAAAACCGGCTAATGACACGCCTGTACTTGACAATTTCGGTACAGATATGACAAAAGCGGCAGAAGAAGGACGTTTGGACCCTGTAGTAGGCAGAGAAAAGGAAATTGAACGCTTGGCTCAAATCCTGAGTCGCCGTAAAAAGAACAATCCGATTCTGATCGGTGAACCTGGTGTAGGAAAATCAGCAATCGTTGAAGGACTTGCTTTGAGAATTATTCAAAAGAAAGTCTCACGCATCTTGTTTGATAAGCGAGTAGTAGCTCTTGACATGACCGCAGTTGTGGCAGGAACAAAATATCGTGGTCAGTTTGAAGAGCGTATTCGTTCCATTCTCAACGAGTTACAAAGGAATCCGAATGTAATCCTGTTCATTGATGAGATCCATACAATTGTAGGTGCAGGTTCTGCAGCCGGTTCAATGGATGCAGCCAATATGCTGAAACCTGCATTGGCACGCGGTGAAATACAATGTATTGGTGCTACTACCCTTGATGAATACCGTAAGAATATAGAAAAAGACGGCGCTTTGGAACGTCGTTTCCAAAAAGTTATGGTGGAACCCACTACTGCTGCCGAAACTCTTCAGATTCTGCGTAACATCAAGGATAAATATGAAGATCATCATAACGTGAACTATACAGATGAAGCATTGGAAGCTTGTGTCAAGTTGACAGACCGTTATATTACGGACCGTAACTTCCCCGATAAAGCTATTGACGCTTTGGATGAAGCAGGATCACGTGTACATCTGACCAACGTCAATGTACCCAAGGAAATCGAAGAGCAGGAAAAACTCATCGAAGAAGCTAAAAGCAAGAAAAACGAAGCTGTGAAATCGCAGAATTTTGAACTCGCTGCCAGTTTCCGAGATAAGGAAAAAGAGCTCACGCTTCAGTTGGACGAAATGAAACGAGAATGGGAAAACAGTCTGAAAGAGAATAGACAGACTGTTGATGCAGAGGAAATTGCCAATGTTATTTCTATGATGTCCGGCATTCCGGTACAGCGTATGGCACAAGCCGAAGGAATCAAGCTGGCTGGCATGAAGGAGGATCTGCAATCGAAAGTAATCGCACAGGATCCGGCGATAGAGAAACTGGTCAAGGCTATTTTAAGAAGCCGTGTGGGATTGAAGGACCCCAATAAGCCCATTGGAACCTTTATGTTCTTAGGTCCGACTGGTGTAGGTAAAACCCATTTAGCCAAAGAATTGGCAAAATATATGTTCGGGTCTTCCGATGCACTGATTCGTATAGACATGAGCGAATTTATGGAAAAATTCACCGTCTCACGTCTGGTCGGAGCTCCTCCGGGATATGTAGGATATGAAGAAGGCGGCCAGCTCAGTGAGAAGGTCCGCAGAAATCCGTACAGTGTATTGCTTTTTGATGAGATTGAGAAGGCACATCCGGATGTGTTTAATATACTTTTACAGGTGCTGGATGACGGTCATATTACAGATGCACAGGGAAGAAAAGTCGACTTCAAACAGACGATTATTATTATGACTTCCAACGCAGGGGCACAGGCGATCATGGAACCGAAACGTCTGGGATTCATGTCTGATAATGATGAGAAGAAAGACTATGAACGAATGAAAGGCGGTGTGATGGAAGAAGTGCGCCGGATTTTCAAACCGGAGTTCCTGAACCGAATTGACGATATCATGGTGTTCCATGTGCTGAATAAAGAAGATATCCGGAAAATTGTGACATTGCTTCTTAAAACACTGGAGAAACGATGTGCAGAACAGATGGAAATTCATCTTACAGTGACAAATGCTGTGAAAGATTTTATTGCAGAAAAAGGTTCTGATAATAAATATGGTGCCAGACCGCTGCGTCGTGCAATTCAGAGTAAGATAGAAGATGCGCTTGCAAACGAGATTCTGGAAGGCAGAGTAAAACGTGGAGATAGTGTACAGGTGAAACTTCATAAAAACGAGATTGCATTTGAAGTGAAAAAACAGTAGAAATCTCTGAGCAGACAGATATTTACAATTAAAGCAGAGGACTCACATGATTCACAGAAATTGTGAAATTAGTATAAAAAAATCAGTGAGATACTGGTCAAAAAAGTGAATGTATTATATAATAAGCACATAAAATGTCGGAAAAGTACAGAGATAGTGAAAAACTGTACGGCATCGGCAGATGAACCGGTGGAGCGGCAAACAAAAGAGTCTTAGGAGGACATAGGAAATGGCAGTAGTAAAAGAATTAATCCGTACAGAAGAGAATGGAGCAATCAGCTTTGGTGACTATGAGCTTGCACAGAAGTCTAAATTATCAGACTATCAGCATCAGGGCGATATGTATAAAGTAAAAACTTTTAAGGAGATTACCAAGCTCGAGAGAAACGGAATGTTCGTTTACGAATCAGTTCCGGGAACAGCAGTATTTAATCTTACACAGAGTGAAGCTCAGATGGATTTCCATGTAGAGGGACCGGAAGATGCACAGATCACAGTGGAGATGGAGCCGGATACAGAATATGAAGTATTTATTGAGCAGGCAAGCACAGGTAAGATGAAAACAAACCTGGGCGGTAAACTTTCCTTTAGCGTGGAACTTGGCAATGCTGCAAGAGTAGAAGTAAAGATTGTAAAATGCTGAAAAATAAAAAGACGGTATATTTTTGCCAGGAGTGCGGATATGAATCCGCAAAATGGATGGGGCAGTGCCCGGGATGCAAGTCCTGGAACACCTTTGTGGAAGAGACAGTTTCCACAAAGAAGCCATCCTCTTCTGGAGCAATGAAATCATCAGAAAAAAGGCAGGAACCGGTGATCCTTAAAGACATCAGCCTGTCAGAAGATGAACGGCAGACAACTCAGATTGGTGAACTTGACAGGGTGCTGGGCGGCGGTATCGTCCCCGGCTCCCTTGTTTTAGTGGGAGGAGATCCGGGAATCGGAAAATCAACGCTGCTTTTACAGGTGTGCAGGAATCTGGCAGAGAAGCAGGTTTCGGTTCTTTATATTTCAGGTGAGGAATCTCTGAGACAAATTAAGCTGAGAGCTAATCGTATCGGGCAGTTTACGGATAAGATGCAGCTTTTATGTGAGACGAACCTGGAAGTGATACGTGAGGTGATCGAGCGCAGAAAACCGGATGTGGTTGTGATCGACTCCATTCAGACTATGTTTCACGAAGATGTAAGTTCGGCACCGGGAAGTGTCTCTCAGGTGAGAGAATCTACCAATATCCTTATGCAGATCGCAAAGGGGATGGGGGTGTCCATTTTTATTGTAGGTCATGTGACGAAAGAAGGAAATGTGGCAGGTCCGAGGGTTCTGGAACATATGGTGGATACGGTGCTTTATTTTGAAGGCGACCGGCATGCTTCTTATCGTATCCTGCGTGCGGTGAAGAATCGTTTTGGATCTACGAATGAGATTGGTGTTTTTGAAATGTGTAATACAGGTCTTGAGGAGGTGAAGAATCCGTCGGAATATATGCTGAATGGCAGACCGGAGGATGCGTCGGGTTCTGTTGTGGCGTGTTCTATGGAAGGAACCCGGCCGATTCTGGTTGAAATTCAGGCACTTGTGTGCCAGAGTAATTTCGGGATTCCGAGGCGGACAGCGGTGGGAACTGATTTTAACAGAGTGAATCTCCTTATGGCTGTGCTTGAGAAGAAAGTCGGACTCCGTCTGGCTGCATCGGATGCTTATGTCAATATTGCAGGGGGAATGAAGATGACAGAGCCGGCAATTGACCTTGGGATCTGTCTGGCGATTGTTTCCAGTGCGAAGGATATTGTGATTCCTGATAATGTGATGGTGTTTGGCGAGGTTGGCTTGAGTGGTGAAATCCGCGCAGTGAATATGGCAGGCCAGCGTGTGCAGGAGGCGAAAAAACTGGGATTTGGAACAGTTGTGCTGCCAGAAGTGTGTAGGTCTTCTGTTGGAAAAGTGGAAGGAATCAACTTGGTTTATGTGTCGCAGATTCGTGATGCGATTGGTTATATTATGAAAAAATAGATTGTCAGACTACTGGCTTATATATGGTTTGAATAAGTCGATCAGACTGTCGTCAAAGATATTTTTGCCTGAGAAAGTCTGCTGATAGAGAGAAAGAGGAAAGGATCAAAAGTTATGGCGAGTGGAATTGATACAGTGATATTTGATATGGATGGAGTGATTTTTGATTCGGAGATTCTTGTGCTTCAAGCGTGGAAAGAAGTGGCAGAACGTCATGGAATCGCAGGAGTTGAGGCGGCATGTCATGAGTGTCTGGGAACAAATAGTGTTGTAAGTAAAGGGGTTTTTCTGAAGCATTATGGTGAAGATTTTCCGTATGAGGAATATAAAGCGGAGATGGCAGAGGTGTTTTTCAGTCATGCTTCCGGAGGTAAACTGGAAAAGAAGCCGGGGGTTGAGGAGCTTTTGAAATATCTGAAGATGAGGGGATTTAAGATTGGGCTTGCCAGTTCTACCCGGGAGGCACTGGTGCGTTCGGAGATTTCAGATGGCGGGCTGCTGGGATATTTTGATCAGATTATCGGGGGAGATATGGTGGAACGGAGTAAGCCGGAACCGGATATTTTTCTGGAGGCTTGCAGACGACTGGGAACCAGACCGGAGAATTGTTATGTGATTGAGGATTCTCATAATGGAATCAGGGCGGCTTATGCAGCAGGGATGCATCCGATCATGGTGCCGGATCTGATGGAGGTGACGGAGGAGATGAAGTCCCTCGCAGAAGAGATTCTGGGATCGCTTTGCGCAGTGCAGGAATTTTTGCAGGGGTCAGGCATATAAATTCATTTGTTTTTATGAGTGTCAGTGATTGAATAAAAAAGAAATCTGTTTTTACTGGTGTTTATTTCAAAACTTTTCCAGGAAAACAGATTCCTTTTTTGTTATATTAAGTTTTTGCTTATGAGAGAACTCCTGTTGACTGTAAAAACAGGATAAACATCATAACCGGCGCAACATAGCGGATCATGATTCGATAAAGTTTTTTTCTGCGGAATCTGCTGCCGTTTCGTTCCATTTCATCAATGACATAATCAGGTGTCATAACCCATCCGATCAGGATGGTGGAAAGTAATGCGATAAATGGCATCATAACACTGTTGCTGATGTAATCCATAATATCAAGCAGCTGTCCTGTAGAGCCATTGGGCAGTTCCACTTCTACATAGAAAATGCTGTATCCCAAAGCAATGATCGCAGAAGCAGCAAGATAAACTGCAGATAAAACAGAAACAGTTTTTTTTCTGCCTGTGTGGAAGATTTCCATACAGTTTGCAACGATGGATTCCAACACAGAGATGCAGGATGACAGTGTTGCAAAAATAGCAGTTACGAAAAAGAGGATTCCTACAAATATGCCTGCTTTTCCCATGGCTGCAAAGACCTTTGGGAGAGAAACAAACATAAGGCTTGGACCGGCTCCCATTCCTTCTGTTCCGGAAAATACGAATACAGCAGGGATGATCATGGCACCTGCAAGAAATGCCACTCCTGTGTCAAAAATTTCAATCTGATTAACAGCCTTGTTTAAGTCAACATCAGGTTTTACATAAGAACCGTAGGTGATCATGATTCCCATGGACACGCTGAGAGAGAAGAACAGCTGACTCATTGCATCCAGTAAAATCTGTAAAAATCGCTGTACAGTAAGCCCCTCAAGATTTGGGGTCAGGTAATAAAGAAATCCCTGGATCCCGGTATGTACCTGGCCGGAAGAATCTGTATGTTTCAGAGTCAGGGAATAAATGGAGATGATGACAACGAGTACCAGAAGAACTGGCATCATCCATTTGGATACTTTTTCAATACCATCCTGCACACCATTGTATACAATAAATGCAGTTACACCCATGAAAATAAGTGCAAAAATAACAGGTGAGGTGGAGGATGTGATAAAAGAAGTAAAATAATCATCTGCTGCAGCAGCCTTTGCCTGTCCTGTCAGGTAGACTACAGCATATTTGGTGATCCATCCACCGATCACTGCGTAATAAGTCATAATAAGAACAGGTACAAGAAAAGTCAGAATGCCTAAGAATTTCCACTTGGGCTTCATTTCAGCATAAGCACCGATCGCACTTTTCTGAGTGCGGCGGCCGATTGCGATATCAGATGTAAGCAGGGTAAATCCAAATGTAAGTACAAGTATAAAATAAATGATTAAAAACAGACCGCCTCCATCTTTAGCTGCAAGATATGGGAATCTCCATAAATTGCCTACTCCTACAGCACTGCCGGCTGCGGCAAGGACAAACCCGAGCTGTCCTGAAAAATGATTTGATTTCCTTTCCATAATAGATAATCTCCTGTATGATTTATGTTTGCATAAGTACGATAACATATGTTAACATATAAGTAAAATGAATGTTTTTGCTAGTATACATTAAAAAAAGTAATGGATAAAAACAGACAAGAAGTAAGGAGCGTAAATGAAGGAAATCAGAGACAGATATGAAATTTTTTTGAAGGTATGTGAGACTGGAAGTTTTTCGAAAGCAGCAGAGGCGCTAAACTATACACAATCGGGAATCAGTCAAATGATGGCCGGATTTGAGGAGGAACTGGGAGTACAGTTATTTGCAAGAGCTAAAAAGGGTGTAACTCTGACGGATAATGGAAGAATGCTGATGCCTTATATACAGGAGATGAC
>OJRW01003201.1_pt1 | contig 10208 bp, 8 predicted proteins | sample 1599231 | NCBI WGS metagenome assembly OJRW01 (sample SAMN04168656, study PRJEB22393) | human gut metagenome | biome: human gut microbiome; feature: stool | host: Homo sapiens | collected 2014-03-17
GGTGTCGCAGCAAAAGCGATTCCGACACGTGCAAAACAAGAGGAGGAGGCTCGTTGCGAGCCTCCTCCTCTTGTTTCCGGCAAAACCCGCCGTATCAGCGGATGCCGCACTTCCTGAATACCTTCAGCAACTCGGGCTGGAGGTTCTGCGCCCAGCGCCAATAGCCCAGATCCGAAGGGTGCGTGCCGTCGGCCGAGGTCACGTGGTCCGTTCCCGTGAGGTCCGCCTTGTCGACGAAATAGACGTTGTCGAAACGCTTCATGGCTTCGGCCATCTGCCGACGGGCCATGTCGCGCTTGTCCTCTTCGATTTTGCGGGAACGGAGGTCGAAATTGCCGCTCTCGCGGTAGATCGTCTGCACGAAGATCAGCGGCGTCGAAGGCAGCTTCGCGCGGATGCGTTCGATGAAGGGAATCAGCCGCTCTTCGATCATCTTCGCGTCGGGATTCGAAAAGGCGTCGAAAACCATCGCGTCGGCGTCCTTTACGTCGCCGAGGTAGTCGGCGAAATAGGGTTGCAGCTTGCAGTTGCCGCTGCACGCGATGCTGCAAAAGTAGAGGCCCGTGTTGCGGCCGATCTGCATCGGGTAGCTCATGCCCGCGCGGCTGGTGCTGACGCCGTGCGTGAAACTCGACCCGAAGATCACGATCTTATGCCGGAAGGGATTCTCCATCGGGGTGATCGTCGCCCCCTCGTCCACCCCGACGCGGAGCGACGTCAGCTCGCTGTAATTGGGCAGGTACAACAGGCACTCCTTCTCCGAAGAGTCCATGCGGCTGATCATCGTGTAGGCCTCGCCGCGTTTCTTCGGGGCGCGCGACGCGGCGTAAAGCCACTCGCCGTCCTTGCGGATGTAGAGGTCGAAACCCTCCGAAGCGACCCGCGGGGTGCTTGCCCCCGCGTAGACGAACGAGATGTACTGCGGCTCCAGGTCGATGCGCGTGGAGTTGGTTTTGAAGACCAGCGCGAGACCCGCCGAGCAGCGCACCTGCTGGTTCTCGCCCTTGGTGAAGCCCTTGTAGGCGACCGTGTCGATCCGGTGGTAGGGATGCGGCGTCGGCAGGGCCTTGCCGATGAGGTTCAACTCGGTGGCATCCACGAACCGCATCTGTGCGGCCGCGGCCCAGACCGTCAGCAGCGCGACGGTCAGAAGAAAGAAACGTTTCATTGCTGTGAATTTAAAGTTTTCGGTTTTCAAAAAAGGGCGAAGTCCGGAAACTTCGCCCTTGCGGCACAAGCCGTATCCGGCTATTTGGCGGCTTCCTGCCAGATCAGCGCCGAGGCGCCGAGGATGGCGGCATTCTTGCCCTGAATGCCGCTGGGAAGCAGTTTCACCTTGTTCTTGAAGACGAAGAGCATGTTCTCCTCCATGTACCACTGCGTCGGTTCGAAGATCAGCTTGCCGGCCTTCGAAAGTCCGCCGAAGAGGAAAATGGCCTGGGGCGAGGTCACCGTCACCACGTCGGCCAGCGCGCGGCCCAGCATTTCGCCCGTATAGCGGAACGCCTCCAGCGCAATGGGATCGCCCTGCTCGGCGGCGGCCGAGATCATCGAGGCGTCGAAGTCGTCGAAGGCGATGCTGCGCAGTTTGCTGGGGGCGTTCATCTTCGCCATCAGCTCGAACGCCGTGCGCTTGATGCCCGTCGCCGACACGTAGGTCTCCAGACAGCCCCTGCGCCCGCAGCCGCACTCACGGCCGTTGCGCTCGACGATCACGTGGCCGAACTCGCCGGCGAAGCCGTCGTGGCCGTAGACCATCTCGCCGTTGGCGACGAATCCCGAACCGAGCCCCGTGCCGAGGGTGATCATAATGAAATCGCGCATGCCCTTGGCGTTGCCGTAAATCATCTCGCCGATCGTCGCCGCGTTGGCGTCGTTGGTAATGAGCGTCTTCACGCCGCCGAAACACTTCGAAATATCGTCCGCCAGCGGGAACACGCGGCGCGACTCGTCGGGATTGGGGTCGCCCTCCTTAAACTTCCAAAGGTTCGCAGGGGTTTCGATCGTGCCCTTGTGGTAGTTGGCATTGGGCGCGCCGATGCCGATGCCCGTCAGTTCGTACTCGAACGAAAGGCTCTGCGCCAGAGCGCGCATCGAGTCGCAAAGGTCCTCGACATAAGCCGGATAGTCGTCAACATAAGGGTACTTCTTGGTCGAGATGACCGATTCGGCATAGAGGTCGCCGTTTTCATCCACGAGGCCGAAAGCGGTGTTGATGCCGCCGATGTCCACGCCGATCGCGAGTTTTTTCATATCGTGTTTCAGGTTAAAAGTTAGTTTTATCCTGTCAAAGTTAATCGAAAATTCGGCTACTCCAAAGTTTTTTCCTATTTTTGGGACAGTTTCCGACCCAAAAGTACCATTCAAGACTATGCAGACCAACGAGCAGATGCTCTCCGCCATCGAAAATTACCTCGCCCAGACCGAATTTCCGGCCGAACCGGAACTCCTATACGCCCCGATCGGCTATTCGCTCGCCGGGGGCGGCAAACGCCTCCGCCCCATGCTGCTGACGCTCTCCTGCGGCATCTTCTCCGACGACGTGAAGCAGGCGCTGCCCGCAGCTGCGGCCGTCGAGGTGTTCCACAACTTCACGCTGCTGCACGACGACATCATGGACAACGCCGCCGTGCGCCGGGGCAAGCCCTCGGTCCATGCCAAATGGGGGCAGAACGTGGCCATCCTCTCGGGCGACGCCATGATGATCTACGCCTACCGCCTGTTGAGCAGCGTCCCGGCCAACCTGCTGCCGCAGGTGCTCTCGACCTTCAACACCATGGCGCTCGAAGTGTGCGAAGGACAGCAGTACGACATGGATTTCGAACAGAAACCCAAGGTCTCGGTGGTCGAATACATGCACATGATCGAGCTGAAGACCTCGGTGCTGCTGGCCGGATCGGTCGTGATCGGCGCGATGCTGGGCGGCGCTTCGGACGAGGACTGCCGCCGCCTGCGGCGCTTCGCCGTCGAGCTGGGGCTGGCGTTCCAGTTGCAGGACGACCTGCTGGACAGCTACGGCGACCAGCGGCTGGGCAAAGCCATCGGGGGCGACATCCTCGAAGGCAAGAAGACCTACCTGATGATCACGGCGATGAGCCATGCCGACGAGGCGACGCGCGAGATGCTGCGCACGGCCTACCGCGACCCGGCGCTCTCTGACGCCGAGAAGATCGGCAAGGTGAAGTCGATCTACGACCGGCTGGACGTGCCGCGCCTGACCGAGCAGCAGATCCAGCTGCGTTTCGAACGTGCGCTGTCGATCCTCGACACCCTTTCGGTGGCCCCTTCGCGGACACAGCGCATGCGCGACTACGCCATGAGCCTGATGGACCGGAAAAACTGAACGATGAAACGCTCCGACATTGAAATAATGGCTCCCGTCGGGAGTTACGAATCGCTCGCGGCCGCCATCCGGGCCGGGGCCGACGCCGTCTATTTCGGCGTCGGGAAACTCAACATGCGTTCGGCCTCGGCGGCCAACTTCACGCTCGACGACCTGGGACGGATCGTCGCCTCGGCCCGCAAGGCCGGGGTGAAGACCTACCTGACGGTCAACACGATCGTCTACGAAGACGAGATCGCCGACGTGCACGCCGTGATCGACCGCGCCAAAAAGGAGGGCGTCGACGCCGTGATCGCCTCGGACATGGCGGCGATCCTTTACGCCCGCCGGATCGGGCAGGAGGTGCACATCTCGACCCAGAGCAACATCTCGAACTCCGAGGCGGTGCGCTTCTACGCCCAGTGGGCCGACACGGTGGTGCTGGCGCGCGAACTGTCGCTGGAGCAGGTGGCGGCGATCCGCCGCCGGATCGTCGAGGACGACATCCGCGGCCCGCGGGGCGAACTGGTCGAGATCGAGATGTTCGCCCACGGCGCGCTGTGCATGTCCGTCTCGGGCAAATGCTACCTTTCGCTCTACGAAACCAACTGCTCGGCCAACCGCGGCGCCTGCCGCCAGCTGTGCCGCCGCAAATACACCGTCACGGACAAGGAGACGGGCGCGCAGCTGGACATCGACGGACGCTACGTCCTGTCGCCCAAAGACCTATGCACCATCGACTTCCTCGACAAAATGATCGCCGCGGGGGTCCGGGTGCTGAAGATCGAGGGACGCGCCCGCGGCGCGGAGTACGTGAAACGCGTGGTGGAGTGTTACGACCAGGCGCTCAAGGCGATGGAGTCCGGGACCTACACTCCCGCTTTAACTGCGGAGCTGAAAGAGCGGCTCCGCACGGTTTTCAACCGCGGTTTCTGGGAAGGCTACTACGCCGGACGCCCCGTCGTGGAGCACAGCCCCGCCTACGGATCGTCGGCCACCCAACGCAAAGTGTATGTGGGAAAGGTGACGAACTTTTACCGAAAGCTCTCGGTAGCCGAGGTGTCGGTCGAAGCGGCTCCGCTCGCTGTCGGGGAACCGATCTTCTTTCTCGGCGCGACCACGGGCGTCGCCGAACAGACGCTCTCCGAACTGCACGGACCCGACGGACAGCCGGCAGAGTCGGTCGCCCAGGGGGAACTCTGCGCCATCCGCACGCCCGGCGTCGTCCGCCGCGGCGACCAGCTCTACAAATTCGTCCCCGCCGAAACAACCTGAAACCCGATACCGATGAAACCTCAACCGACCCAACCGGCCGCTTCGCAGCGGCTTCTTTCGCTCGACGCCCTGCGGGGCTTCGACATGCTCTTCATCATGGGATTCGCAGGACTGGTAACAGCCCTGTGCAAGCTCTGTCCCGGAGAATTTTCCGACTGGATGACCGCCCAGATGGGTCACGCCGACTGGAACGGATTCTTCCACCACGACACCATCTTCCCGCTGTTCCTCTTCATCGCGGGCATCTCGTTCCCCTTCTCGCTCGTCAAACAGCGCGAAAAAGGGATGAGCGAACGAAGCATCTACCTGAAAGTCATCCGCCGCGGCCTGACCCTCGTGGCGCTGGGATTCGTTTACAGCGGACTGTTCAAGCTCAACTTCGCCACGCTGCGCCTGCCGAGCGTGCTGGGCCGGATCGGTCTGGCGTGGATGTTCGCGGCGCTGCTGTTCGTCAATTTCAACGTGCGCACGCGCGCCGTCATCGCCGCCGCGATCCTCCTCGGCTACGGACTGCTGCTGCAATTCGTCGCCGCGCCCGACGCCGGAGGGGCCGGGCCGCTGACCCTCGAAGGCAATATCGTGGGCTACGTCGACCGGATCGTCATGCCCTCGCACCTGCTGGGCGGCAGGGGATTCGACCCCGAAGGGCTGTTGAGCACCCTCCCGGCCATCGTGACGGCCATGCTGGGCATGTTCACGGGCGAGTTCGTCCGCCGCTCCGAAGAGCGGACCTCCGGCAGCCGCAAGACGCTCTGGATGGCCGCCGGGGCGGTTGCGCTGCTGGCGCTGGCGCTCTGCCTCGACCCGTTGCAGCCGATCAACAAGAAACTCTGGACTCCGGCCTTCGTATTCGCCGCCGGAGCCTACTCGCTGGGCATGTTCGCGCTGTTCTATTATATAATAGATGTGTGCCAATGGCGGCGGTGGAGCTATTTCTTCAAGGTCATCGGCGTCAATTCGATCACGATTTACATGGTCCAGCGGATCGTCCGCGTGAGCTACACCTCGGAGTTCTTCTTCGGCGGGCTGGCTTCGAAACTCTCGCCCGAGGCGGCCGCCGTGGTCCTCTCGGCGGGGTACGTCGCCGTCTGCTGGCTGCTGCTGTGGTTCCTCGACCGGAAAAAGATATACCTCAAGATCTGACCGTCCCCCCAATGACGGGAAGGCGCATCCGAAAGGTGCGCCTTTTTTCGTGCCACGGAAACCGGAAACGGCCAACTATCGAAAATTATTTATCGAATTTCAATAAATATTATTTGTTTTTCAAAAATTGTTTCGTATGTTTGCAGTGTCGAAAACAAAAAAGGCACCCCATGGAAATCGAAAAAGTCATCCGCATCCTGACCGTTTTTCTCGTCGTCGCGGCTTTCGCCGTGAAGGTCGCCACACATCTGATGTTCCCCCAGTCGCCGCACGGGTTCAACCTGCCGATCGCGATCGTCCTGCTCCTCTGCCTGACGAACATCTGGCGCAAAACCGGAAAACAAGAAGAGAACTCAAACGAATAAATCCCATGAAAAAACTCCTGATCATCGCCGCAATGGCCGCCACGGCCGTCGCCTGCACCCCGAAAACAGCCCCCGAGCTGCCGATGGAGACCTTCTTCCGCAACTCGGAAAAGTCGGACTACCAGATTTCGCCCGACGGAAAATACTTCTCCTACATGGCCCCCTGGGAGAGCCGCCGCAACATCTTCGTACAGCAGGTCGGGTCGGACGAGGCCGTGCGCATCACCTCGGAGAGAGAACGCGACCTGGCCGGATACTTCTGGGCCAACGACAGCCGCATCCTCTACCTCAAGGACACGGGCGGCGACGAGAATTTCCAGCTCTACGGCGTCAACATCGACGGCACGGACCCGAAGGCCTACACCGCCGTCCCGGGCGTGCGGACCACGATCATCGACCCGCTGGAGGAGATCGACTCGCTGATGATCATCGGCACGAACGAGCGCAACCCGCAGATATTCGACCCCTATCGTTTGAACCTCAACACCGGGGAGAAAACCCTGCTCTGCGAGAATCCCGGCGACGTGCAGGGCTGGCAGACCGACCACGACGGCAAGCTGCGCGTGGCCTACGCCGTCGTCGACGGCGTCAACACCCAGATCCGCTACCGCGAGAGCGAGGCCGAAGAGTTCCGCCCCGTGCTGACGACCAATTTCAAGGAGGGGGTCAGCTTCGCGACGTTCACCCCCGACAACAGGATGGTGTACGCCATCACCAACCTCGGACGCGACAAGGACGCCCTCGTGCTGATGGACCCCGCGACGTGCGAGGAGAAAGAGGTGCTCTATACGAACGACACCTACGACCTGGCGGGCGTCTGGTACAGCGAAAAGGAGAAAAAACTGCTCGGCGTATCGTACGAAGGACACAAGGGGACGACGCGCCACTTCTTCGACCGTGAGGCCGGCGAGCTGTTCGGCCGCATGGAGCGCCACCTGCGCGGCTACGAACTGGGCATCGTCGGTTCGGACAAGGCCGAGGACAAATACATCGTCTACGCCGGCAGCGACCGCACGGCGGGCGCCTACTACATCTACGATGTCGCCACCGACACGATGACCAAACTGGCCGACCTGCGTCCGTGGATCAAACAGGAGGAGATGGCCGAAATGCTCCCCATCGAGTACACCGCGCGCGACGGCGAGCGCATCGAGGGTTACCTCACGCTGCCCGTGGGCAGGACCCTGCGCAACGCCAAAAACCTGCCCGTGGTGGTGAATCCCCACGGAGGTCCGTGGGCGCGCGACTCGTGGGGCTTCAACCCCGAGGCGCAGTTCCTGGCCAACCGCGGCTACGCCGTATTGCAGATGAACTTCCGCGGCTCGACGGGCTTCGGCCGCCGCTTCACGGAGATCGCCTTCGGCAAGTGGGGGCAGGAGATGCAGGACGACATCACCGACGGCGTGAACTGGCTGATCGGGAAAGGCATCGCCGATCCCGCCCGGATCGCCATCTACGGCGGCTCGTACGGCGGTTACGCCACGCTGCAAGGCATCGTCAAAGACCCCGACCTCTACGCCTGCGCCATCGACTATGTAGGCGTCTCGAACCTCTTTTCGTTCCTGAACACCATTCCTCCCTACTGGAAGCCGCTGCTCGACCAGATGTACGAAATGGTCGGCAATCCCGAAACGCAGCAGGAGATGCTGCGCGAAAACTCCCCGGCGCTCAACGCCGGGCGGATCAAGACCCCGCTGCTGGTGGTTCAGGGCGCCAACGACCCCCGCGTGAACATCAACGAGAGCAACCAGATGGTCGAGGCGCTGCGCGCACGCGGCGTGGAGGTGGACTACATGGTCAAGGACAACGAAGGCCACGGATTCCATAACGAGGAGAACCGCTTCGACTTCTACCGCGCCATGGAGAAGTTCTTCGGCAAGCACCTCAAGGGCGTCCGGCCCGAGGGCGACATCGTCCCCGAAAGCTGCCGCCGATAAAGGCAGCGGAAACAGAATCTGTGAACCACAACCATTCAAAATAAAAAGTTCAAACCCGGGCCGACCCGGAAGACGGCTCTCTTACCGGCCGCCGCGACGGAAAAGCCCATATGACAGTTGTGCGACGAAGGCCCGGAATTTCCGGGCCTTTTGCCGGAAAAGCCCGGAAAAATCCCTACTTTTGCTGTCGCAATGCACGCCGCGCCCCACATACCCCAGCGTCCTGCGGACGGACTGCCCATGCCCCAACGGCTCGGAGCCATTCTGGCCGTGGCCTTCGGCGTATCGCTCTCGGTGATCGACGGGACCGTCGCCAACGTCGCCCTGCCCACCATCGGGCAGCAGCTGGGCATCTCGGCGGCCGATTCGATCTGGATCGTCAACGCCTACCAGCTGGCCATCATGGTCTCGCTGCTCTCCCTCTCGGCGCTGGGCGACGTGGTGGGTTACCGCAAGGTCTACATCGGCGGGCTGATGCTCTTCACGGTGGCGTCGGTGGGCTGTTCGCTCTCCGGGTCGCTCCAGGCCCTCGTGCTGGCGCGCGTCATGCAGGGGTTCGGAGCCGCGGCCATCACCTCGGTCAACACCTCGCTGATCCGCTTCATCTACCCCAAGGCCCGGCTGGGACGCGGCATGGGCGTCAACGCCACGGTGGTCGCCACCTCGTCGGTGGCCGGGCCGACGCTGGCGGCGGGCATCCTCTCCGCGGCCGACTGGCCGTGGCTGTTCGCCGTGAACGTCCCGATAGGGCTGGCCGCCCTGGCGCTCAGCCGCCGGTTCCTGCCGGAGAATCCCGTACGGGTGCGCGAACACCGCTTCGACTGGCGCGACGCAGTGATGAACGCCCTGACGTTCGGACTGATGATGGCCTCGGTCGAGGGTTTCTCCCACGGGCTGGACCCGCGCGTGCTCTCGCTGGGCGTCGCGGCGCTCATCGTCGTCGGCTTCTTCTTCATCCGCGGCCAGCTGCGCGAACCGTATCCGATCCTGCCGTTCGACCTGCTGCGCATCCCGATCTTTTCGGTCTCGGTCTTAACGTCGATCTGCTCGTTTCTGGGGCAGATGCTCGCCATGGTGGCCCTGCCCTTCTACCTGCAACACGAATTCGGCTACGACGAAGTAGCCACGGGACTGCTGATGACCGCATGGCCCGCCGTGATCATGGTCGTGGCCCCGATCGCCGGCCTCCTCGTCGAACGTGTCCACGCCGGATTTCTGGGCGGCACAGGACTTACGGCCATGGCCGCGGGACTGTTCCTGCTGGCCTTCCTGCCCGACGACCCGGCGCCTTTCGACATCGCATGGCGGCTGGTGCTCTGCGGCGCGGGATTCGGACTGTTCCAGTCGCCCAACAACAGCATCCTGATCGCCTCGGCCCCGCCCGAACGGAGCGGTTCGGCGAGCGGCATGCTGGCCACCGCACGCCTCGCGGGACAAACGACCGGCGCCGCGCTGATGGCCCTGCTGTTCCACGTCGTGCCCGAAAACAGCACCCACACGGCCCTGCTGCTGGCGGGCGGATTCGCCGTCGCAGGGGCCGCCGTCAGCCTCGCGCGCATCCGCCTGCCCCTGCCCGAAGGGCTGAAGAGAATTAAAAATGAAAAATGAAGAATTAAAAATTAGTTTTTCGTATATTTGCTGAAAACAGCAACACTATGTTTTCAGCAAAAACCTATACCGCGCGCCGCCACGAGCTGCGCACGAAGATCGGAAGCGGCATCATCCTGCTCCCGGGCAATTCGCTCTCGCCGAACAATTATCCCAACAACGCCTACTACTTCCGGCAGGACTCCTCGTTCCGCTACTATTTCGGGCTGAACGTGCCGTCGGTCGTCGGCGTGATCGACGCCGACACAGGCGAAGAGGCGCTGTACGGCGACGATTTCACCGTCGAGGACATCATCTGGACCGGACCGCAGCCCACGCTGCGCGAAATGGGCGCCGAAGCGGGCGTCACGGCGACGTTCCCGATGGCGGAGCTTGAAAAACGGCTGCGCAGGGCGATCTCCCTGGGCCGCAGGGTCCACTACCTGCCGCCCTACCGCGGGGAGACCAAGCTCCAGCTGTCGGCGCTGCTGGGCATCAAACCCGCGCTGCTGCACGACTACAAGTCGGTGGACCTGATGTTCGCCGTGGCGGAGATGCGCGAGAAGAAGAGCGCCGAAG
>OJRW01003203.1_pt1 | contig 10205 bp, 10 predicted proteins | sample 1599231 | NCBI WGS metagenome assembly OJRW01 (sample SAMN04168656, study PRJEB22393) | human gut metagenome | biome: human gut microbiome; feature: stool | host: Homo sapiens | collected 2014-03-17
TAACAGGTACTGCTTTTAAACATGGTTTAATATTATTTTTATTCATAAAGTGAATCTAATGTAAACAACAATACATCCTCTTCTGATAATGCTTCAAACCACTCTGTGTATCCTGATAATAAATCTCTCCCTGTCCCATCTCGATCACGCTGGTAGCCTTTGGGATAAACTCATACCAGAATTTGAACATATAATCTCTTAAAACATACTGGGTCTTCTTTTTATTTTTCTCATCTGTAATACACTTTTTCTTTTCAACCAGACCAACATTTATTAATTTATCCAGGGAGTATAATACTGTTGGTTCTTTTTCTCCAATTTTTCCCGCAATCGTATTAAGCGTATTTTCGCCAAACGCGATCTGCTCAACAATATTATTTACAAGGGATATATCCGAAAATTCCATAACAAATTGCCTTATCCTCATTTGAATAGTTTGGAACAAATTTCGCAGCATCTAAGTAATTGAACGCCTCTAATTTGATCTGCGAATCACGTCTTCCAAACAGAGGGCTCTTTTCACTGAGTACCTTTTTCTCCATAAAGCTAAGTGCAGAGCCACATAAGATCACTTTAAGGTCCTTATCATTCCAGTCTCTATCAATATATTTCTGCAAAACAGATAAAAGAGCGTCATCTTTTTCGGCCCAATATGGCAGTTCATGGCTGCATGAAAGAATATTCTGATTGCAGCCGTTTTTTATAGATTATACGCAGTATTCTATGCTATACTAACTAACATGTACACACGGTTCAACAAAAAAGAAAGGCTGGAAAATACATGTTTCGGATGTGGGGAAAGATCATGAAAGACAACCATCTGGTGAAAGATATGGTGGCCTGCTGCGGCGATTATTCTATTTCCAGAACCCAGATGGTTTTTAATTGTTTAGATGAAATATGCTATAAGTTTGACCTGGAAAAGCCCATGTGGCTGGATGCTACAGTCCAGGATTTTAAATATCACGACAAAGCCCGGTTTACCCAGGATAATTTTATTGAGACTGTGGATTTTGATTATTTAGAGATACAGGTGATCGAGGAATAAAACGGTTAACCGCGCCTTTGGCGCGGTCGCTTGTGTCAAACTTTTTCATTGCACAAGTATGCACCATTGAGACAAAAACACCCCGGCAGCTGCCATTTTTCAGGCGGTCACCGGGGTATCTTATTATTGCGATATCAGGATGCGCCTTCGGCGCATCCATCGATTTTTACGTCTTACAGACTCTTTACAGTCTCAGCAACACGCTCTGCGGTAAATCCAAACTTCTCAAACAGCTGTGCTGCAGGGCCGGATGCACCGAAGCCTTCCATGCATACAGTTGCGCCGTCAAGGCCTACATAACGGCCCCAGCCGAAGTCAGAAAGTGCTTCTACTGCAACTCTCTTTCTTACAGCCTTTGGAAGAACGGACTCTTTGTATTCTGGGCTCTGCTCTTCGAACAGGTCCATACATGGCATGGATACAACGCGGACATCCATTCCATCCTTTAACAGCAGTTCTTTTGCTTCTACTGCCAGGCTTAACTCAGAACCGGTAGCAATGATGATCGCATCTGGAGTTTCCTTTGCGGAATCAGCTACAATGTAAGCGCCCTTGATCGCATCGCGGCCAGTTCCTGCTAACTGAGGCAGGTTCTGTCTGGTAAGTACCAGAGCGGTAGGTGTCTTTTCAGAAGTAATCGCACTGTACCATGCTGCTGCAGTCTCTTTTGCATCTGCAGGGCGGAATACATGGAAGTTAGGCTGCGCACGTAACATAGCTAACTGCTCGATCGGCTCATGGGTAGGTCCGTCTTCGCCTACACCGATGCTGTCATGGGTCAGAACGTAGATCAGCGGCACCTTCATCAGGGATGACAGTCTTGCAATTGGCTTCATGTAATCACTGAATACGAAAAAGGTTGCTACATAAGGGATCACGCCGCCGTGAAGAACCAGACCATTTCCAATAGCAGTCATTGCCTGCTCTCTTACACCAAAGTGCAGGTTCTTTCCAGAGTAATCAGCCTTGGAGAAGTCTCCCTCGCCCTTTAAGTTGGTCTTGTTGGAAGGAGCCAGGTCGGCAGAACCGCCGAACAGGTTCGGAACTACCTTATTGATCTTATTTAACAGCTCGCCGGACAGATTTCTGGTTGCCTGTGGCTTGTCCTCATAGGACCAGAATTCTTCATTGTCCCAAAGCTTCTTAGGCAGGTCTTTGTCATGATACTGATCCCAAAGTTCCTTCATTTCCGGATACTTCTCACAGTATGCTGCAAATCTTGCATTCCACTCTTCTTCTGGTGCCTTTAAGCTTTCTCTTACCTTAGCCATGTGGTCATAAACATCCTGAGGTACATAGAATGGCTCCATGCTCTCCCAGCCTAAGTTTTCCTTCATGGCAATGATGTTCTCTTCGCCCAGAGGCTCACCATGTGCAGATGCTTTACCCTGTTTAGCCGGGCAGCCGTATCCGATCTGAGTATGAAGAACGATCAGAGAAGGTCTTTCTGTATCAGCCTTAGCTGCTTCGATCGCTGCGCCGATAGCAGCGAAGTCATTTCCATCTTCTACCTGGAATACGCCAAATCCATAGGACTCAAAACGCTTTGCAGTATCTTCTGTAAATGCGATATCTGTATTTCCTTCGATGGAAATATTGTTAGAGTCGTAGAGAACGATCAGTTTTCCAAGTCCTAAGGTACCTGCTAAAGAGAAGGCTTCAGAGGAAAGACCTTCCATCATACAGCCGTCTCCGCCCAGTACATAGGTGTAATGGTCAACGATCTTAATGTCATCTTTGTTGAATACGGAAGCTAAATGAGCCTCTGCCATAGCCATACCTACAGCCATGCCCATTCCCTGTCCTAAAGGTCCTGTAGTAGCTTCTACACCTACTGTGTGGCCGTACTCAGGATGTCCTGGTGTAAGGGAGTCGATCTGACGGAAGTTCTTTAAATCTTCCATAGACAGATCACCATAGCCAAATAAATGGAATAATGAATACAGCAGCATAGAACCATGTCCGCCAGAAAGGATGAAACGGTCTCTGTCCACCCACTTTGGATCTGCCGGGTTATGTCTCATATGATTAGCCCATAATTCATAAGCTGCGGAAGCACATCCTAAAGGAAGTCCAGGATGTCCGGATTTTGCCTTCTGGATAGCATCAGCAGATAATACACGAATGGCATTAGCTGTCTTTGTTTCTATCATGCCCATTTTAATAGTTCTCCTTTCGTTTTCACAACGTAATCTATGTCAATTCTACCATTGGAATTGGTTTACGTCTAGTCTGTGTTTTCCCGGACCTTTAAAATAACATTGAAAATGATAGCAAAAAAGGAGCCGTTTTCAGGCGACTCCTCTTTTACTATAAATAATGCTTATAGCCAACCGTATTTTACAGTCTCTTTAACAGCTCTTCTCTCTGAGCTTCATAGCCTGGCTTTCCAAGGAGAGCAAACATGTTCTTCTTGTAGCTTTCTACGCCTGGCTGGTTAAATGGATTAATTCCTAAAATGTAGCCACTTACGCCGCAGGCAAACTCAAAGAAGTAGAATAATTCACCTAAATAGAATTCATTCTGCTCTGGTACCTTAACCATCAGGTTTGGTACATTTCCGTCTGTGTGAGCCAGAATGGTTCCGTTCATAGCGCTCTTATTTACGAAATCTACAGTCTTTCCAGCAAGATAGTTCATGCCGTCGGTGTCTACATCCTCTTTCTTTAAAACGATCTCTTCCGGAGATTCTTCTACGTTGATAACGGTCTCAAACATGATGCGTGCGCCGTCCTGGATAAACTGTCCCATAGAGTGCAGGTCTGTGGTCAGATCTACTGCTGCAGGGAAGATACCTCTCTGGTCTTTTCCTTCGCTTTCGCCAAACAGCTGCTTCCACCACTCAGATACATAGTGAAGGCTTGGCTCATAGTTTGCTACGATCTCTACTGCTTTGCCCTTGCGAAGCAGGATGTTGCGGACTGCTGCATACAGAAGAGCCGGGTTTTCTTCGTAAGGAGTTTCCAGTGCTTTCTTACGTCCGGAAGCAGCACCTTCCATCAGCTTGTCAATATCGGCACCGCATACAGCGATCGGAAGCAGACCTACTGCTGTAAGAACGGAGAAACGTCCGCCTACATCATCCGGAACTACGAATTCTTCATAGCCTTCTTCGTCTGCCAGGTTCTTTAAAGCACCCTTTGCACGGTCTGTGGTTGCGTAGATACGCTTTGCAGCCTCTTCTTTGCCATACTTTTCGATCAGCATTTCCTTAAATACACGGAATGCGATAGCTGGCTCTGTGGTTGTACCGGACTTGGAAATGATATTGATGGAGAAATCCTTTCCAGCCAGAACTTTCTTAAGGTCTGCAATATATTTGCTGCTGATGCTGTTTCCTACAAAATAGATCTCAGGAGTCTTGCGCACATCCTTAGACAGCACGTTATAAAAGCTGTTGCTTAAAAATTCGATGGCTGCTCTTGCTCCTAAATAGGAACCGCCAATTCCTACTACCAGCAGAACATCGGAATCGCTCTGGATCTTTGCTGCTGCCTTTTTAATTCTTGCAAACTCATCCTTATCATAATCAACTGGAAGATCGATCCAACCAAGATAGTCGTTTCCAGCACCTTCTTTGCTTAACAAAGTCTCCTTTGCTGTCATAACTGTTTTTTTGAAGTTAGCCATCTCTTCAGCTGAGATAAAACCGGTGGCTTTTGAATAATCGAATACAACTTCCTTACCCATGTTCCCGCTCTCCTTTTCTGATTGCATACTTTTGAGATATTTATGTTCTCTCAAGCTAGGAAAACATTTTGTGAAAATTTTCCCAACTACGTGCTAGTATAGCATATTTACACTACCAATTCCATAACCTGTTATTATAATTTTTAACGTTAGTTCTGCCATGCGCTGGTTTGAATGAGAAAGTGTGTTGCAAGCTTGCTTGCATGAGCACTTTTTCATCCAAATCAGCATATGGTGGACCCACCATGCTTCTTGTTTTCATGAATATGGAAACAAGAAGATGTAATGGCTGAACACTTTTTAACTGACCTGTCCGTTCCATTTTAAAACTGCTCTACTCTGAAAGCTTTACAGCCACGCAGCCGTCATCCAGAAGGAAAACCGACTCCTTTGCAGGCCAGCAGGGCTTATCTGCTGCTTCCTGCAGCGCCTGTTCATATTCTTCCACTGTAGGCGTTGCCAGGTTCAGGCCCATAAGGTTAAATAAGCCCGTTGTCCGATTATTGATCCCGATATTTGTCAGTCCAAAATCAAAATAGGAATATCCGATCACTTCTCCTCTTGCCGCTGTATTTGGTATTCTGGCGCTGCGTGTTCCTACAAAAGCCACTGGACAGTTCTGCATATCAGAGCGGTCAGCCACACGGCGGATATCCCCATACATCTGCTGTGCGATGATCCGGTCATTGACCACCGTATCATGAAGGGTCTGGTTTAACTGTACCAGATCCATTCCCTGCACCCATGACTGATAAAACATTGCCACAAAAAGAAGGGAAATAACAACACAGCGGGTTCTTACGGAAAAGCCCTTAAAACGCTCCAGGCATCCCACTGCAAAACAATAAAAAATGCAGGCAAAAGCCCCTAAAAGAAGAGGAAATACCAGCTGTCCACGTACAGGTGTCCGCATTCCACTTAATAACGCAACAAACATAGGTGACGCAACCAACAGGAACAACCCAAGAAAATACCAGTACCATTTCTTAAAATGCAGTTTCACGCTGCGGACAGCCAGAAATATGGTACAACCAAATGCCATTATGCCAAAAAAACGATTATAAAGGACCGGCACCACACCGCAATACAATGCACGGAATTCATCCTTTACATAATGCAGGCATTCTGCCTTACTTAAGGTGCCCCACATAAACATGGCATCCACATAACTGGAGTCCCCGCCTTTGATCCTGCACAAAAATGAAGCTGTAAGGAAATATAAGATAAATCCTATAATAAAAATGATAACCTGTCGGATACCATAAAGAAAGGCTTTTTCCTGCCCCTTATGCATATCTGTCTCATAACTTCCCAGAAATGAGATCAGCACCAGTGCCATATAACAGACGCAAAACCCCTGATAAGAACCTAATGTCCATACCAGAAGCAGCACCGCTGCCAGATACCAGATCACCGAACCATTTCCATAAACCGCTCTCCCGGCGCAATACACTGCGATCATGCAGATGCACATAGATAATGTGATCTCAAAAGCCTGGAGCGTATAGGCATACTGTTCTGCAAGGGACGGCGCTGTTACAAAAAAAGCAGCTGCTAACAGCAGTCCCTTATCATATGGTTTCTTTTTCAGGACTGGGATCCATGTCTGCAGGCAAAATGCAAACAAAAGTGCAGCCAGAAAAAGAAAAGCAGCTGTCAGCAGATTGGATAAATAGGGAACCAGCCGGATCATATGAAATATTTTTTTCGTAAAGATCAGGCTGAAGCGCCTGCTTCCATACCAGGACTGAAGCAGTGCATATGGCTCCAGACTCATGATCTCACTGTCAATAAAAATATCATCATAAACGATCTTTAATCCCCAGCAGACTAAGATCAGGGACAGGCAGATAAGTTTAAGTGCCTTTTCTTTCTTTAAAAACTGCCTTAATTCCCTGATATCAGCTGCTGCCTCTCCTGCAAATTGCCTGATCTGCCCAACAGCAGAAAAATGTGTTGCCATAAACTTTTTCTTTACTCCTTTGTATCATTTTATAAAGATCCGCATTTACGCGGACCTTTTGTATACTTACAGGTTATATATACTTACAGAAATTCCTTTAACATTTCTCCCAGCATCCGTTTCTGCTCCGGATTCAGATCATCCAGCCAGTCTTTAGCTGACCGGTCCTCTTTTTTATCCCGGTTTAATGCCTCACGGGCATTTTCCCTGCTGGCTGCCGTCTGCTCTGCGCCCCTTCTTGCACCAGACAACCGACGATCCCGGTCCCTTCCAATGGTCCGCACAGTTCCACCATCACGCCGTTCTTCGGCCTCTGTAACTGCACTTGCACGCTCGCTGCTGCTTTCCCTCTCCAGTCTTGGCCACATTACATTTTCCAGATGATCCTGAAGGCTGATGAGAAGCTGGTTTCTCTTTCCTTCCAGATTTACACCATAATCAGCCACGATCGTAAGCATCCCGCCAAGGATTCCCGCTGCTCCGTAAAGGACAATGTAAGAATTGTCACTGCGGTTCCAATAGGAAAGAAAAGCGCATACACCGCCTGCCAGAAAACTGAGCAGAGTCAGCTGGCCTGCCAGATTTTCAAGTCCCGATAAAGAAAAACCTAAAAATTTAAGATTTCCAAGCTGCCTCTGTAAATAAACAGCAGCATTGTTCATGCCCATGTTAATTCTATATGTATCTTCTGCATTCTGTTTTAAGTTCCGCAGATACCGGTTCTTGGTCAGCGCCATATTTGCGCTTTCTTTTATCATTTTTTTGTAGAAGCTTCCGGCTGCCAGCCGTACAAAAATACCTCCAAAGCAGATAACTGCCAGCACATACAGTGCTCTTCCCGTCTGTAAAAAGCCCATCATAATATAAGCTCCCCTTTCTGTTTCCACTGTCTGCAAATGTTATTGTTTTTATTGCAGAATGATTATTCCGGCCGACACACCTGCAGGCCTGTGTCATTCGGTAAGCTTAATTATAACGACGGCTTTTTATTTGGGAAGTTGAGAACCCTTAAAATCGTTCGTCAAATTCTCCCACGAAACGATTCTGAACAGGGTTTAAAAGGCATTGATAACTGGCTGTGGATCATCTTGTATTAAAAACAGCGGAGCATCTCTGCCATTAAGTTCACACTGTGGCGGATGGCCTGTGCCTCAAAAGTCGGGTAATCCATAGAAGCACTGTCATCTGCCTTATCAGAAATCGCTCTTACAATAAGGAATGGAATATGGTTAAAATAGCATACCTGGGCAATAGCTGCACCTTCCATTTCTGTGCAGTAGCCTGCAAAAGTATCAGTAAGCCATTTCTTCTTCTCTTTATCAGAAATGAACTGGTCTCCGGAAACAACTCTTCCTGTAAATACGCCGATCTCCGGGTTTACTTTTTCGCAGCACTCTTTTGCAAGAGCGATCATTTTCTCATCTGCCTTAAAAGAAAGTGTGTCTACTCTTGGGATCTGTCCTGGCTCATAGCCAAATGCCTGGGCATCCATATCATGCTGTAATGCATCTGTAGACAGCACGATATCCCCAATGTTGATCTCTGCCTTTAAGGAACCTGCAATACCAGTGTTGATCACATGGTCTGCATGGTATACATCTGCCAGGATCTGTGCACACATAGCTGCATTTACCTTACCGATACCGGAACGGACAACTACTACGTCCTTTCCCTCTAATTTTCCTTTATAAAAGTCCATAGCAGCCTTTGTTTCTACCTGAACCTCTGTAAGTTTTTCCTTTAACATTGCCACTTCTTCATCCATGGCCCCGATAATTCCGATCATTCTTTTCCTCCAACTTGACAATCTTATTTACATGAAGCATAATGAAAGGTACACTGTTGCTGGTCATGCAACAACATGAACCGTAACGTTATACATGTGTACAAATAAAAATATACACAGATACATGGTAACAGTTTGGCTTCTGCCCGTCAAGAACCGGGCGGCATACTTTTCTGCTGCCATACTTATTTACAAAACTAAACCCCAAGGAGGTACATGTGATGAATTATACAACCCACGGCGTCTGTTCAAGAGCTATTTCTTTTGAAGTAAAAGACAATAAGGTAACCAATGTTCATTTTGTAGGCGGCTGCTCCGGCAATACACAGGGCGTTGCAGCACTGGTTGAAGGAATGGATATCGATGAAGCCATCAAACGTATGAAAGGCATCAAGTGCGGCCCTCGCCCAACTTCCTGTCCTGACCAGCTGGCAACCGCTTTAGAGCAGTATAAGGCTCAGCAGTAATTAAAAATGATCCGAAATGATCCGCTTAAAAAGGGCACCTCGCTGTGAGGTGCCCTTTGATCTGTTTATGAAATATTATATTTTAAAAATCTCTGTCGATCACCTGATTGCTTTCATAATATCTGTAGTATTCCGCAATGGTAGCCTCTCTGTAAGCGTTTACCCAGAAAGTTCCAATACCCAGACACAAGCTTCCGACAATCTGCCAGCCAATAAAACTCAGATCCAGAATAAACAGTTCCCATTTGTGTCCATATGTCAGCTGGCTGCTGGCATCTAAGCATTCTCTCCAGTCATATGATGGATGATCTGCTTTTATAAAAAATGCCATGGAGTAAGAATACATTTTTACAATGCCCGGAATGATCAGCAAAATGGACCATAAGGCAATGAAAAGGTATCTTAACAGATATAAGATAAAGCTTCCGCCAAAGTCTTCTGAAAAGCCCTTAAATACTTCTGTCGGGTTCATTTTCTGTCCGTCATCACACTGCTGTAAAAACAATTTTGCCACTCCGTAGCTTAAAGGGCCTCCGATCACTAACATGATCAGGGTTCCAAATCCTGCGATACCGTTTACGGCTCCCGTCAGTATATAAAAAATGGCCATTACAAGGACTGCATTGACCCAGTTAGGACCGAACAGCTGTCCCCCAAGTTTCTCCCTTGCGTTCCGTTTCAGTTCTGCTCTTGTCATCTAATGTTCCTCCGTTTTTTATTTTTGCGGATCGAACTTGCTTCTCCGTTACTACCATGTTACAGCATAGCAACCATTCGGTCAATGCAATCCGGCAATCTTTAGAAAACCTTTTGAAATCCACTTATAAATCAAACTTAAAAATCCCTAAATTTATAATTGACAGTCAATATAAATTGTGCTACTTTATTACCATAAAATTTAAAAGCAACGTCGATGAGCAAAGAGAGTACATCTGGAATGATATCACAGAGAGCTGCCGGTGGTGGAAAGCAGTATGGAGTTCCTTATGGAATGGGTTTGTGAGACGCCAGGCGAACGCAATAGCAAGTAGCTGAGGCCGTGATTCCTGCGTTAAAGGATAAGAGTATCGAAGTTTTATTTTTTACTTTCCGTACTCTGAAAATGAGACAGATTGGTGGCAGATATTCCGATTATGGGATAGCTGCTATTTTTGTTAACATCAGGGTTCAAAAGTCAAAAATCCGATACAAGCTTGCTTGTAAGAGGATTTGTGATTTTGGAACCCTGATGTTAAACAAGATCTGTGAATT
>OJRW01003222.1_pt1 | contig 10155 bp, 8 predicted proteins | sample 1599231 | NCBI WGS metagenome assembly OJRW01 (sample SAMN04168656, study PRJEB22393) | human gut metagenome | biome: human gut microbiome; feature: stool | host: Homo sapiens | collected 2014-03-17
ATCCAACAGATCGGTACGCCTCAGGAGGTTTTTGACCATCCTGCCAATCTGTTCGCGGCTGACTTCATCGGTACGCCGCAGATGAATTTTTTTGATGCGGAGCTGCAAAGGGAAGGAGACCGGTACTCTGTGATACTTGGCGGCATCAAGGTGGAGTTGTCACTTGAAAAGAGTGCTGACTTGACCAAGAAAGGGATTTCTGGACAGCCTGTTACATTGGGTGCCCGGCCCAATCACATCATGTTGGGGAAGGGAGAAGGAGGTTATATCTTGGCCAAGGTAGATGTGTTCGAAATGATTGGGTAATGGGATCCATCTTCATGCTATGGCTGCGGGAAAGAATGCAGTCATCGTCGTTCCCACTATGAATATCAGCGGGAGCTATACGGAGCGGTTTGCTCCCGGGCGGGAACCGGACTTCTGTTTCGGCGGAAATATCTGCCACATCTTCAACACAGAAAGTGTCAATCTGGAGTACTAAGAGTCCAGAAACGCATCAAAATCCCCGGCCTTTTCCTTTATCGAAAAGGCCGGGGATTTTCAACGAAGTTCAGAACAGGAAGCAAACCTGTGGGACACGGGTTTCCATGGACTGAAAGGGAATCGAAAAAGAAGGCCTCAGCCTTTTACCGATCCGGCAGTCAAACTGGCATTCACCTGCTCTTGGAAGATAGCGAATACAATGATGCTGGGCAGCACCGCAATAGTGATGGCAGCAAACATTGCCGTGTAGTTAAAACTGAACTGGCTGGTGAAATAGCTCAGGGACAGGGGCAGGGTCCGGTTGTCTGTGGAGCTGGTGAGTAGCAGAGCAAAGGTAAACTCGTTCCAGCTCTCCAAAAAAGTCAGCACCGCCGCACTGGCCAAGCCGCCCTTGGCGCAGGGCATCATTACCTGGACAAAGGTACGGAAAAAGCCGGCGCCATCAATATAGGCGGCCTCCTCCAGCTCTGTGGGAATAGAGGCGAACGCAGATCGGAGCACCATCAGAGAAATAGGCATATTCAGCGCTGTGTACACCAGAATCAGCGCAATCTTAGTATCATAGAGGCCCAGCTTTGTGATGATATTGTACACGGGACTCATCAGCGCCGTGGTGGGAATCACCATGGACAAGGAAAGAATGGCAAAAATCGTGTTCTTGAAGCGAAACCTCTTTTTGGCGAACACATACCCCGCCATAGCTAGGCAGAACACATTCAGAATCGTTGTGATGGTGGCAACTATCAGGCTATTTGCGAAAAACTTCAGGATCGGGGCGATCTCGAGTGCCTGCACATACCCGTCAAAGCCGAAGTGGGAGGGCAAGGACAGGCCATTGGAAAAGATCTCGCTGTTGGTCTTGAAGGAGGACAAAATGACCCAGATAATGGGGAGCAGCGCCACGCACACACATAGTGCCATGAACAGATAGGAAAATCCACGGGTGACCTTCTGGGTAGGCGTTCTCTTATAATGTGCCAACATTCCGATTCTCTCCTTAGTCTTCCTTATTCATGCCGAAGATCTTGCGGATCAGCGTCATAGTGATGAAGCCCAACAGAATGATTACAACTCCGATTGTATTGGCATAGCCGTAATTGTTGGCCTTCATAGTGGTGTATAGATACAGCGGCAGATTGGTAGTGACTGTACCCGGGCCGCCGCCGGTGGTGATATAGAGCATGGAGAACAGCTGTAGCATGTATGTAGCGGCCATAATGACCGTGGTACCGATCATTTTCTTGACCACCGGGAACATCACCAGACGGTCGATCTGGAAACTGGTGGCACCGTCAATCTCCGCAGCCTCGATCAAGCTCTCATCCGTGCTCAACAACTGAGCCAGGACCAACGTGGTGGTGTATCCTGCGAACAGGAACCAAGTCAAAGTGACGGACGGGAACGCAGTTGCCGTCTCGAACAACCAGTTGTGCTGTAAACTCTCAAGCCCGACCAACTTCAAGAACGAATTTACCGCACCGTATTGGGCATTGTACAAGTTCAGAAAGATCATGGCGATAGCGGACTGGGAGATAATATTTGGAATCATGTAAGTCACACGAACGAATTTCCAGCCTCTGGGTTTTTTATACAGGATGAAGGCTAGTAGCGTACCAAGAGTCACGTGGAAGATGCAATGGATAAAAAGCCACTTGACCGTGTTGCCAAAGATGGGCCAAAAGCGATTGTCCTCCGTAAACAGCTGAACAAAATTGGAAAATCCGACAAAGGTGAAGGTGCGGGGCAGCAGGCGGTAATCGAACAGCGATGTAACGAACACCATTACCAGCGGGATTGCGAAGATCAGGATAAAGAGGATACATGCTGGCGCTAAAAACAGGGCGATCCACCCGCCATTTTTTTGTTTCATCAAATTCCATCTCCTTGTCCAAGGATAGGGAAGATCGGGCTGCCGCTAGGGCAACCCGATCCTTTGTGCGCAGATTGCGGTCACGGGCTTCCGGAGTTTCGTCTACGCCATCTCTGGCGGAAAGATCAGGACACGGCGTTTGCCGCAGCAAAATCTGTGAGGATCTGGCAGAACTGCTCCGGTGTGTAGGTGCCATTGGCCAGGTTGGGCAACTCGGCACTGAAGAGATCTTGTAGGCCGGGAACCATGTTGCCGGTGAAGGTGTTGGAACGTACCGTGCATTCGGAGGCTATGTTCAGAAACTCGCCCAGCAACGGGAAGTTGGTGGTAGCGGTATCAGTGATTTCCACAGAGGCAGCGGCGGGGACCATGCCCTGCATCTCCAGTGCCAGCTGCTGAGACTCGGGGCTGGTGAAGAACTTCACCATGGCGATGGCCGCCTCCTCCAGGGCAGGATCGTCCTGCTTGGTGACAAACATGCCTTCAATGGGGGCGTCATAGACGAAGTTGCCGGGATAGGCAGCCACACCCACGTTCTGATCAAAGCCATCAGGCGTCTTGGAGGTGTCAGAGAAATCACCGATCATCCAGGGGCCGTTGCAGATCATGGCCACGTTGCCTGAGAAGAAGTTGTTGGCCGCGTTCTCATAGGCGCCGCCCACAGCGTCCAGCGTGGTGTAGTTCTGATACCACTTCTGCATCTCGGCGACAGCGTTGACAACCGGCTCAATGTTGTAGTCGGTGGGATACTTGGTGTTCATGAACTCCAGGCCCTCATCGCCGCTGGTGGCAACCATGGCGCCCATCAGCAGCATGGAGACCCAAGCACCGTCAGCGGTGTCCATAGCCAGTGGAGTGATGCCTGCAGCCAGCAGTTTGTCTCAGTTGTCAAAAAACTCATTCCAAGTGGTAGCGGGCTGAATACCAGCCTGGTCAAATAACTCCTTATTGTAGAAGTAGCCAATCAACTGACCTTCATTGGAGGAAGCATAGATCTTTCCATCGCGGCAGTTGGCAGCCTGCCAGGCGTCGTTTTCATACATGGAAGCCCATTCGGGATCCTCGTTCACCACGTCGGTCAGGTCTACAACCAGATCAGCTTCCAGGGCTAAGTCCAGCAAGCTGTATCCGCCACCGTAGACCACGGGAGGCAGTTTGCCGGAAGAGATTTGGACTTGAATTCGATCAGCATAATTGGCATCTCCGGGGATCTCCTCAACCTCAATGCGATACTGGCCCGCATATTCTTCGTTGAAGCGACTGACCAATTCCTCCACCACGGGGGCAGCCGTGTTGGTCCCGATCTGGAAAGTGGGATAGTTGATTACAATCTCATCTTCAGAGGAGCCGCTACCATCATTGGGGGCCTCATCGCTGGTGCCGCCGCAGCCCATCAGACCGAGGAGCATGGCCAGAGCCAGTGTGCAAGACAACCATCTTTTCATCTTCATTATCGTGTTCCTCCTTCGTTTCAGGGGTATAGCTACACCCCTCCTGTATGCTTTCTCAGTATATCACGGAAAAGACTACAAATATTAAGACTCTTTTGCTCTGATTCTGGTATAAATTCGCTCAATTTTTGCCGCCGAAGGCGGAGAGAGAAGAGGGCGGGAGATTTACAGATTTCAGTGTTGAAAAAGGAAAATCCTCATTGTACAATGAACCCAAGAGAAAAGTTAGGCGGCCCGAGGCGGTGAAGGAAATGGCACATAGACGGGGAAATGTCAGGCGGAAGCGGTCTCTCATGGTCAGAATGTTTTTACTGGTCTGTGTGACGATTTTGGGACCGTCACTACTGATGCTTCTGGTGTTCTATCGTACGATCCCTGCTAGAATGGAATCACAGGCCAAGGGAAATGTAAATTTCTACATCAGCCAAGTGACTGCATCTGTTGCCAACACTATGGAATTGGCACAGGACATCGCGTATAATGCCATGATAGACGATAGCCTGTGTGCAAGTATGCAGGATTTGGACATGTATCTGGCTTTGCAGGGACGGGATGACCTGCTTCGGGTCGTGGGGGGAGTGGCGGCTTACCAATCCACTTGGAAACGGGGAGCGGTAAACAGCGTGTACCTTTTTCGCAGGGATGGGGCGTTCACCTTTTACTCCCCCAGGGGGTCCTATGAGCAGGAGCAGCGCCGAATGCAGAGTATCTATGAGGCTGCAAACGAACAATCTTCAGCAGAGACGCTGTTTTCCATAGAGAATACGCCAGAGAACACCGCCTATTTTTTGCTGGACTATAAGAATATCGATACGCTGGAACCGTTGGGCAAGCTGATTATGGAGATTGATGTAGATACTTTACTGAATGCTGGAGACTTGACGGAACTCTATCCAAACACATGCTTGGCGCTCTCAGATGGAGAGGGAAAACTGCTATACGGGGAGGGGGAGGACCTGCAAGAACTTCTGGAGCAGACTGAGGATAACTCTTCCTATCTCCAAGGAACTGCCCCGGGTTGGCAGGGCCGCTTTTACCATGTCAGTCAGCGTGTGGACGATGAGGAGCTGCGGGTGGATATTTTTATACCACTTCCGTCCATGTACGATTTGGTTTGGGAGGGGAGTTGGATTTTCTCAGCCCTGTGTATCGCGATTGTGCTGCTGACGGTTCTGGCGGCTGCGGTCGCCTATCATCGAGTGCTGGGGGATCCGCTGCAGAAAATGGAGGGGATGCTGCACCGGATGGCGGAGTCAGACTATGCCGCCCGTATGCCTGACAGCGGCTATCGGGAACTGGCTGATCTGGAAACTACATTTAACCAGATGGCTGATAATCTGGAGGCATCCTGGAAGGATGCCTATCAAAAGGGCATTCGATTGCAGGAGAGCGAATCACGCCTGTTGGCTGCGCAGATCAATCCGCACTTCATCTTTAATGTGCTGGAGACCATCAATATGCGTTGCGTGGATGCTGGATTGAAAAATATTTCCCGTATGGTTACGGACCTGGCGTGCCTGCTTCGGGGAAATATCGGTGTGGGAAGCAGCCAGAAAATTACATTTGAACAGGAGCTCGGTTACGTCCACTATTATTTGGATTTACAGAGAGAACGATTTGGGGAAAAGCTCTCTTACTCAGTGGAATACGAGGACGAGGACCTTTTGCGGTACCTGGTTCCGCGGCTGACGATCCAGCCTCTGGTGGAAAACGCCATCGTCCACGGGCTGGAACCCAGGCGGGGCTTAGGAAGCGTGGCAGTCCGGCTGTGGGAGGAGACACAGAATATTTGTGTGCGAATTGAGGATGATGGCGTAGGCTTTGATCCGGAAAATCTGGATCTCGCAAGAGAGGTGGAAAGTGCCGGACAGCACAATCATATTGCACTAACAAATGTACTTCGCCGTCTGCATCTGCTATATGGAGACCGGGCGGATCTGCAGATCCGTTCGAAACCCGGTCAGGGTACCACCGTGCTGCTGACTTTGCCGCTTGATCAAACAAAGGGGTGAGAAACCATGCCGTACACTGTGATGCTTGTGGACAATGAAGCGATAATTCCCCGAGGGCTGATGTGTTTGATTGACTGGAAGGCTCACAACTGCTGTGTGCGAGCAATTGCAAACGACGGAGTAGATGCTGTCCATCAAATTCAGGAGTCCCCGCCGGACATTCTGATTACAGACATTCGCATGCCGGAGATGGACGGACTGCAACTTTGCGGCTGGGTCCGGGAACACTATCCGGGCATTCAGATGATTTTGCTTACAGGCTTTCCGGACTTTGAGTATGCTCAACAGGCTATCCAGTGTGGGGTGACGGATTTCGTTCTGAAGCCTACCACGGAGGAGGCGCTCTCCGCTGCAGTGGACAAGGCATGCCAACGGCTTCAAAAGGAAAGCCGTGTGCAGAAGAGCCTCCTGCTGGAACAGCAGGCTCTGTTGGGAGAACTGATTTTTCAAAGCCGACACTCGCTGCTTTACATTCTCAATAAACTCAATGACCTGCACATTGTGCTGCCCAGTTATTATGTTCTGAGCCTGGAGGTGGTTTTCCGGGGAACTTTGGAGGAATGCACAGCGATGCTCCAGCAAGCGCAGGAGGTCATACTGTCCTGCTGCGAGGGGCATACAGTGTTTTTGGTACCGAAGAGCGATACTTGCTGCTATGCAGTTCTCTCATTGCCGGAGGGAATAGACCCCGCTGAACTCTGCACTTCGGCTGTAGAAGCGGTAGAAGGAAAAACGGATTTCCTGCTGACGATCGGAATTAGCCGCCTCCACAAAAATCCACTGAATATGCAGAAGGCGGCCAGAGAGGCGGATGACGCACAGAAATTTGCGTTGTATAGTAGCCAGCCATCCGTCATGCGGTGTGAGGACCTGCCAAAGTTGTCCGAAGACACAGCCAGTGCTCTGTGGGAGCGGTTGCGTTTGGTGGAAAGCGCCCTGGAAAATCACAGTGGTGATGCGGCTCTGAAAAACATGGAGGATCTCTTCCAATTGATAAAAGCACAGAAAATTCCCTTCTCCAGCGTGTGTCAGATCGCTCTTTTATTGCAGAACTTCTGTGTGAGTCTTCTGTTCAGCCACAATCTGCCCGCCGAACAGCTAACGGCTTTGCCCACTGGGAGCATGGAGCTTCTGGAGAACAGTGTGCGGGAGTATGTGACAGAGACCCTGTCCCGGATCGGGAGGACAGAGGAGAATATCGACAGTATCATTTACAAGGTAAAACAGTACATTGACCAAAATTACAGCACCAATCTCTCATTGGATGCGCTGGCAACGATGGTGCATCTAAGTCCCAGTTATTTCAGCAAGCTGTTTAAGCGGGAGATGGGAGAGAATTTGAGTACCTATATTCTTAATACCAGGGTTGAGCGTGCTAAATTTTTGCTGCGGACCACAGATAAAAAAGCATATGAAATCGCGGAGGCTGTAGGTATCTATGACCCGGTATATTTCTCTAAAATTTTTAAAAAGTCAACAGGCCTGAAACCGAAAGAATACCGTGAACGCTCCGGAGCAGATGAAATGGAAAGGAAGATCAAATCATGAGCTTGCAAGTAACAATTGGAACTGCCCCCTGTTCTTGGGGAGTCTGGTGGCCGGATGGAACTCCCTCTGGCACCCCGTATGATATCTTTTTGGACCAGGCGGCAGAAGCTGGATATAAGGCCCTGGAACTGGGACCAGTGGGGTATCTGCCCACAGATATTGGCCAACTGAGGGAAGAACTGGCTCGCCGGGACCTTTCTATCTGCGGCGGAACAGCTTGCTATGATTTTCTCAAGGCACGTTCCTTTGCCGATGTCCGAGGGGATGTGGATGATTTGTGCAAGCGCCTGCAGGCATTCGATGTGCATTACCTGATGACAATGGACGGAACCGCCATGGACTGCAAGACCAAGGCCGGCCTCAAGGAGCAGCAAATCAGGACCTATAAGCTTTTCGGGGAAATGGGCAGTTACTGCCGGGACACCTACGGTATTGAGGTTCTGATGCATCCGGAGAGGCGCTCTCTGATCGAGACCCGGGAGGAGTTGGAGCGACTGATTGATCTGGATCTATGCATTTGCTTTGATAACGGCCACTATGCTGCGGCCAATGGGAATTGGAAGCAGGGCGACCGCAGCGCGTTGGATTTCCTGGAGGCTCATATCGATCATATTCCCTATCTCCACTTCAAAAATGTATCTGGTGAGATCAGAAAGATGGAGATGGAGGGTGCTCTGGCACCAGATGATCCCCGGATGGATGATATTATGTGCGATCTGGAGGATGGGATCATTGATTACGAAGCTTACCGGGATTTGCTGGATCGTTTGAATTTCCGGGGAGTCGGGATCATCGAACAGGATTGCCCCCACGCCACCACACAGGAGGCATTTGAAAAGGCCAAGAAGAATCTGGCCTATCTGCAAAAAATCCACCTCATCCAATAAGGCGAAGTCCGAAAACGGAGAGCGGTCTTCAGAGAATTTCTGAGGACCGCTTCGGCCAAAACAGACAAAAGAGAGCGGGCAAGCAGTTCTGCTTGCCCGCTCTTAATATTCATTAAACGGCACGATGAACAAATTTGCATGCCAAGAGTGTTTTACACCCCTGCAATGGGAAAAGCGACAATGCTCCGGCGTTATGCAACTGTCGGGGAAGGGGATCGATGGGGGTGGCTGCCATGGTGCAGCAACGGTTTAAACCGGACCCGTTCACCAACACGCTGTTTCTGTTCTGCGGCAGACGGCGGGACTGCATCAAGGAGTTCTGCAGGGACCGGGATGGATGCATCCTGCTGTATAAGCTATAAGCGGCTGGAGCAGGCGCATACCAACGGCCGCAAAACGAAAAGGAGGTACGGCGGTTGACGCCGCAGCAGTACCGCTGTCTGATGGAGGGGCTGAAGGTGGAGCAGCCCGCCCGGAGGATGGCCTACATATGACAGGGACTTTGCTGATTCACTCGCTCAACGTTGCAACAGAGGGCAGCTTGACCCTATACACCTGCCCGATGTGGCAATGGATGAACTGTCCTGAGATTCTTCGCAGCTGGAGAGCGCGGCAAAGCCGTGTCCTCCTCTGCATTCCTCAAACCACCATTTGATATTTGCAGCGTCCTCCAAATGCTCCGGCTTTGCCTGGTGTTTCCATTCCCACGCGCCAATCTTTCCCGGCACCTCTCAAAATGAGAAATCTCGAGAAGCCCTTAGACTTCTCGAGATTTACTATCTGATACCCTCTTTGACTTTTTAATCCGTCCCAGTATTGACGTATACGACTGCTCCTTCACTTGGCGGCAGAAACAGGAACATTGGAGGGGCACTTGGACAGCGATTCTTCATCGGCGATGATGGTGACATCCTGATGAAGCTGAAGGATGGAGGCTGGGACTTGTGGCGTTACCGGACCAAAACAGCAGGCGTAGAGAGCGTCTGCCTTATCGGGACCGCTGGCAATCAGAAGGATCTTACGGGCCTGAGTAATGGCCTGCATCCCCATAGAAATAGCCTGACGAGGAACATCCTCCTCCCGATCAAAAAAACGGGTGTTGGCAGCGATGGTGCTCTCTGACAATGCTACCTTGTGCGTATATTTGGAAAAGCAGCTGTCCGGCTCGTTAAATCCAATGTGAGCATTGCGGCCGATTCCAAGCAGCTGCAGGTCGATTCCGCCCAGGGATTGGATTAATTGGTCATAGCGGCGGCACTCTGTCTCCAAGTCTGAGGCCATGCCGTTGGGAATATGGACCCGGGCAGGGTTGATATTGATATGGTCGAAGAAATTTTGGCGCATGAAGGCGTGGTAGCTCTGTGGATTGTCCGGCGGCAGATTACAGTACTCGTCCAAATTCACGGCAGTGGTAGCAGAAAAATCCAGATCTCCTTTTTCATACCAAATAATCAGCTGCCGGTAAATTCCGAGAGGTGAGGAACCGGTGGCTAGGCCAAGTACACTCTCCGGCTTCAAAATTACCTGGGCGGATATGATGTTGGCGGCTTTGCGGCTGAGGTCATTATAATCTTTTGCGTGGATGATTTTCATTTTGATAACCTCCAGAAGCCTTATTGGACGGATGGGGCGGTTGTCAACTGGGCCGCCGTTCGGTCAGCCATGGCGTCGCTTTCCTCCAGGGAGAGGAACCCGCGAGCGGCCAGGATCAGTGCTCCTAGCACCGGACTGTACCGAGGTTCATTCAGCACAAAGCCCTCCCGGTCCATGCAGGCGCGGAAGGGAGTCATGATGACTTCTCCAGCACGGAACAGGCCGCCGGAGTACGAGACTGGCACAGTCTCTCCTGCGGAGAAGGTCAACTGCTGCCGAATAGCAGTGGCCATTTCCGTCAGCTCCTCAGC
>OJRW01003292.1_pt1 | contig 9966 bp, 10 predicted proteins | sample 1599231 | NCBI WGS metagenome assembly OJRW01 (sample SAMN04168656, study PRJEB22393) | human gut metagenome | biome: human gut microbiome; feature: stool | host: Homo sapiens | collected 2014-03-17
ACTAAGAGAGCCGCAGAGATCAACGGCAAGGTCTATCTGTTTTTTGATGAAATTCAGGAGGTAAAAGACTGGGAGAAGTGTATCAACTCCCTGCGTGTATCCCTTGACTGCGACATCTATATCACCGGTTCAAACGCAAAGCTTCTTTCCAGTGAGCTTTCCACTTATCTTGGCGGACGTTATGTGGAGTTTATTATTTATCCATTCTCCTTTGCAGAGTTCCTGGAACTGTATCGCCCCATTGCGCCAGATGAACCGATCCAGAAATGCTTTCAAAAGTATCTTTTATCTGGAACTTCTGCGCCGGGACTATAAAGTTACAGTAGGCAAAACCGGAAACAATAGCCGCTAATGGAATTCATTTTCCAAAAGCGGCTGCTCTTTTTATCTCTTTATTTCTTTAATTTAAATTTTTCAATTCATGTCATATGATTATCTTCCGGAGGTAGTACCACCATCAATGCACAGTGCCTGGCTTGTGATCTCGCGGGCAAAGTCACTTGCAAGGAATACAGTTGCCCAGGCAATATCTTCTTCCTTCTGATCATGTCCCAGCGGGATCATGCTCTTAACGGAAGCATTCCACAGTTCTTCACGTTTCTCAGGAGTCAGTTCATTATGAACTTCTGGATCCCAGCCATTGTTCATGCCTTCCAGGATCTCTTCCCACATTGCTGTACGGATAATTCCCGGGAGAATAGCATTTACACGGACTCCGTAAGGAGCTGCATGTTTTGCTGCGGACTGCATCAGGCTTGTTACAGCTGCCTTGGATGCGCTGTAAGTCTGGAGCATTCCCATACCGTCTCTGCCTGCAATAGAGGATACAAGGATCATGTTTCCGCCCTTATTTGCTTCCAGATGTGCCAGACCATGTTTGATCATATGTACGGTTCCCACTACATTGATATTGAACAGTCTCTGAACCTCTTCTGTAGTTGTATGCATCATATCCTGAAGGGAAATTACGCCTGCTGCATTTACGATCACATCGATCTTTCCGCCGCCAAATGCTGCTGCGTCAGCGATCAGCTTCTTAACGTCTTCTTCCACAGCTACATCACATTTTGTAAAGCCGCCCTTTACGCCAAGTGCCTCGATCTCTTTTACAGTAGCAAGGCCCTGATCTTCTTTACGGTTTGCAATATATACGTTTGCGCCACATCCTGCAAACTGAAGTGCCATCTCTTTACCAAGTCCACGACCACCACCTGTAACAAGGACTGTCTTTCCAGTAAAATCAATATTCATTGCCATAACCAAAATCCCCTTTCCAGATATATGTTCTGTTTAACTCTGTTAATATTTTATCACTCTGTATGGAAATGTCAATGTTTATAATCTTAAGTTTTTACAGTTTTTCCCATAATTACAGGCTTTTCTTTTGTTAATTTTTTAATCAACTTTTTCAAAACAACCACATTTATTCTCCGGCCAGGTATCCTCCAAACCTTCCCGGTAATGGTACCACAGGATTTCTCCATCTGCCATGGATATGCCGATTTCTTTTATCCCGTCATGATCTAAGTCTTCCATCTGTGCTTTAGCCTGCCAGTCCGCTTCTTTTTCTGATCCCCATAAAAGAGTTCCTACTCTGGCCCCATTTGCGCTGTCATATACAGCATAGCCGTTCTTATTATCTAACGGGGAAAGGCAGAAAATGAGAGCGCCTTTATCGTCCAGGTGCAGGTCTTCGGAATAAGCCCTGTAAGTGCGCCAGTCGCTGCCAGGGATGTTGGAATCTGAACCGGAACCTGGTTCTGGCTCTGCATCTGTGTTTTCCGTAATGATCTTTCCGTTTTCTGTTGGACCTGCAACTGGCTCCTGGACCTGGATCCCATATAAGAGCCAGAATGTGCAGACCAATAAAAATACACTGACCAGAACCGGGATGATCCCAATGATCATTAAAATACGCCATTTTTTCTGCCCCGTCTTTCTGCTCTGGATCATGCCTGCTGCAATAAAACTAATTCCCAATAGCAATGTGGCTATTTCCAATCCAAACATCCATTTTCCCTCTTTCTTACAAATTATGAAACTGATCCTATTGTTCTGTATATCTGAACTATACAGCTGTTCCTTCAGGGAAAATATTAACTAAAGGTTAGTTTTAGAAACAGTTTTGGGGACTTTATTTTTTTACTATACACATTTCTATTTAAAGGCTATAATAATTCTGGAAAAATATGAGTATAGAGAGGGTATTCTTATGTACGATTTAAAAATGTTAGAAGAGATCAAAAGCCAGGAAGAGCGTATCCACTTTTCTTCTTTTGATTACAATGATGCTTACACACTGGGAACCATGCTTCGCGAGCGTGGTCTGACCACTCCAAAGCCAATCGCCATCCGTATTGTTTTTGATGATATTATCCTGTATCAGTCTTTCCTTCCGGGAACAGACGAAAGCAATAACCAGTGGATGAACCGCAAACAGCACACGGTTGAGCGCTGCCATACTTCTTCCCTGCGGGCTGCTGTTGAACGGGAATTAAACGGTGTAAAAGAAAACTGGCAGCAGGATGAGTCCCACTATGCATTCTGCGGCGGTGGATTTCCAATTATTGTAAATGATGAGTTCCGCGGTGTTGCCATGATCTCCGGCCTGCCTCATCTGGAAGACCACAGAAACCTGGTGGAAGTAATGGATCAGTTCTGCGCACAGAAGAACGCATAAGCTCTATTCCTATTATTGGTTCTCACAGCAAATATAAAACAGGTCGCGGATATTTCCATAAAATGTGATATCTGCGACCTGCTTTTTTATTATACGCATTTTTCTGCTATTTTTATCTATTATCTATCTATTCCCATTTTTTCCACACATCCGGCTGATAGCCTAAGGTAGACTGCTTTCCGTTTCTGATCACCGGTGTTTTGATCACCTGGGGATTTTCCAGGACTTTTTGCAGCTTATCTTCCTCTGCGATATATTTGATCAGGGACAAAATATCTTTGTCTTTCCCATCCCAGTTGATCATATTTTCCAGGCCTCCGTTTGCCTGGGCAACGGAGTTAAACTCGCCTTTTGACATGCCTTTTTCCTTCATGTCAATGAACTGGTATTTGATGCCACGCTCTTTGAAAAAGCGTTCTGCTTTCTTTGTATCATTGCACTTTTTTGTGCCGAAGATCTGGATGTTCATAAAATATGTCCGCCTTTTTCCTGAAAATCTGTGTTTTTATTCATATCTTCACTCATGATACCATGCTGCATTTGTCTTTACAAGCCGTCTTTATCTGCGGATCACCTGGATCTCCTGCTCTGTGCCAAGATCTACCGGTTTGAAGGTGTTTTCCAGGCCTTCTGTAATATAGATCTGGCCTTTATCATCTTCTAAGACTGCCTCGTAATTCTGGTGGCTGCGCCAGTGTTCAGCCGCTTTTTCCGGACCCATGACAAAAAGGGCAGTGGAAAGACCATCACAGAGGAAACCGCTGTCACTGATAATGGTCACAGATACCAGCCCATTTTTAGCCGGAGCACCGGTTTTAGGATCCATAATGTGCCAGTAGACCTGACCGTCATCACCTGTGAAATAACGCTCGTAGCCACCGGAAGTAACCACCGCCTTATCTGTTACAGAAACACCTCCCAGATAACGGTCCTCTTCTGCTGCCCGGATACCGATGAACCAGTCAGACCCGTCCGACTTTGTACCTACTGTCTGGATATTTCCTCCCAGACTGAAAAGAGCAGAAGTAACACCTTCTTCTTTCATCAGGTTTGCCAGGACCTCTGCTGTATAGCCTTTTCCTACACTTCCCAAATCTACCATCATATCCGGTTCTATGGATACAGTATTACCATTTACCTGGATTTTGCGGTAATCTACGCGGGAGACTAATGCTTTGCGTTCTTCCTCATCGGGGATGCGATGTTCACCTGTGGTAAAGCCCCAGGCTTTTACAATGGGATAGGCGGAAATGTCTAAGGCACCGTCTGTATCTTTGCAAAGTTCAAGTGTCTGCTGCATCTGCTTTGCAACTTCTTCTGCAAACTTTGCCTCTTTCTTCTGGTTTAATTCCCACATGGGACTTCCTTCTTTTGTCACAGAAAGTGTATCTTCCAGTTCTTCTATTTTCCCCCGGACTTTTTCTTCTACGTCATCATTTCCGCCATAGATCTGGAACTGCATCACTGTGTCCATGGCAAATACGGTAAAGTTCTTTTCTTCGGATCCTGTCTCTGTACGCAAAACAGGGCGGTCATTTTTGACCGCCTCTGTTTCTGCTGTTTTTGTAGATGCACTGCATCCGCATAACATCAGTGTCAGGATCACCAGACACCATTTTTTCAATTAGATTTCTCCTTCTGTTTCGGTTGCTTCTGTATCTTCGGCAACATCGTCAGCTGCAGTGTCTTCGGAAACATCTTCATTGGAGTCTTCGGAGTCCTTATCCTCAGATGCATCTTCCTCTGGCTTATCCTCTGCCGGCTCTTCTGCAGTATCTTCCTTATCTTCCTCAGAAGGTTCGGTTACTTCATCTTCTGCCGGAACTTCTTCTGCTATTTGGAATGGGAAGCAGATGCCTGCTTTATAAGCTGCGGGGATGCGTGGCAGCAAACGGTCATAATAGCCTTTTCCTCTTCCCAGTCGGTTTCCTTTCCGGTCGAAAGCTACGCCGGGAACTGCGATAAAATCTATGTCGGCATAGTCTGTGAATGTTTCTCCAACAGGCTCTTCGATACCGTAAGTGCCGGTTGCCATATCCTCGGGACCGGTATAGAGGCGTAATTCCAATTCATCGCCGACAACTACCGGAAGCAATATCCGCTTCTCATTGCTCCATTTCCGGATAAACGTATGCGTGTCTACTTCATCTTTGAGCGAATGGTAGAGCAATACAGTAGTTGCCGCCCTGAAAGCCGGGTGGGCTTCGAGGGCGGCAACTATTTTAGCTGATTGTAGCTTCTGCAAAGTCGAAGATGCGTGTCGGATCTTCAGTGATGCCATAAGCTTGCGCAGTTCTTTTTTTCTTTCCATCTTTATTGTCTTTCGTCACTTCCTCTTCTGTCTCGGCGGGTGCTTTGGGGAAAGCTTCTCCCTTTTCGAGCAGTTCTATGCCTTGTTGAACTGTAGCATCCGATTTATTGAAGTATTTCAGATAAGCTTCCAGTCCCAGCATATTATAGATAATGTTGCCGTATATATTCGCTTCCAGTCGTTTATACGATTTCTGGATCAGAATATTCCTTCTCTTTACACCTTTCGAGTCGGCAAAGCGGATGAACTGCTCTACCAAACCTTGGTGACGAAGATAATTCAGCAGGTCTTCTTCCGTTTCATACTGGCTCAGTTTCTTCCGGTTATTGTCCGTGTACTGGAAAGTAAACTGTAGGGTCAGTCCGCGGTTGATTACCGATGATAGATAAGAAGTGACTCCGGTAGTATCCTGTGGTACGAATACATCCGGCATGATACCGCCACCGCCATACACTGTACGTCCCAAGCTGGTGAGATAGCGTTCGTTCTCGTTCTGCTTGATGCTGTCGCGTGAGAAGAACTCACCGTGTTCGTAGCGGTTGTACAAATCCAGTTCGTAGTTCCTGTCTTTACCACTTTCGTAAGGACGTTGGATGCAACGCCCTGAAGGAGTATAATAGCGGGCGATAGTCAGGCGGATAGCAGAGCCGTCGCTGAAGTCAATCGGTTGTTGTACCAGTCCTTTTCCGAAGGAGCGGCGTCCTACCACTGTACCGCGGTCATTGTCCTGAATTGCTCCGGTAAAGATTTCGCTGGCAGAAGCAGAACCTTCGTCGATCAATACAACGAGTGGCATTTTCTGGCAACTGCCCGTACCATTGGCAAATTCTTCCGCACGGGGATATTTACGTCCTTGTGTATATACAATCAGTTTACCTTCGGGCAGGAATTCATTTACCATGCGGATGGCAGCTTCCATGTATCCTCCTGTATTGCCGCGAAGGTCAATAATCAGTCCTTTACATTTCTTATGATTGAGCTGAGCCAAGGCGTTAAGCAATTCTACGTGGCTTGTCCGTCCGAATTTGCTGACTTTTACATAACCGATATCATCGTTCAGCATATAGGCAGCGTCTACTGTATTTTGAGGAATATCTCCACGGGTGATGGTGAAGTCCAGCAATTTCGGTTCTCCTACGCGTTTGACACCCAGTTTCACCTGCGATCCCTTAGGACCTTTCAGTGTGCGCATGGCTAGTTCGTTGTTCAGCTTCTTGCCTACAAATAAACTGTCGTCTACATTAACGATACGGTCTCCCGCCATGAGTCCCACTTTTTCAGATGGGCCTCCCTGTATAACGGCATTCACATGAATCGTATCATTCTGTATCGTAAACTGGATACCGATTCCGCTGAAACTGCCTTCCAGTTCCGAATTGACTTCTTCGAGATTCTGTGCAGGGATGTAAGTGGAGTGCGGGTCCAGTTCTGCCAGGATCTGCGGCATAGCCTTCTCCACGAGGTCGGTCATGTTTACGGTGTCTACATATTGATCGTCTACGATTCTCAACAACGCATTCAGCTTGTTGGAAGAACCGTTGATGATACCCAGACGGTTGCCGGCGAAGTGCTTGGCATAAAATGTACCGATAAGAATACCGGCCACCACGCTGATAGCTATGATGATAGGCGTAAAACGTGAAGAGTTTCTTGTACTCATGTCTATTCCTTTTTTTAAAACGTTCGTCTTATTATTTGTTTGGAGAAGAATCTTCGTTCATTTCTGTATAGATAACTTCGATTCCTGCCCGTTTTAATAGTTCTATTCCATCTTCGAGGCGGTAATGTTCGGAGTAGACTACCCGTTTGATTCCTGCCTGTATGATTAACTTTGCACATTCGATACAAGGTGAGGCGGTGACGTACATCGTGGCACCGTCGCTGCTGTTGTTCGAGCGTGCTATCTTGGTGATAGCGTTTGCTTCCGCATGGAGAACATAAGGTTTTGTCAGGTTATTCTCGTCCTCGCATACGTTTTCGAAGCCCGAAGGAGTACCATTGTATCCGTCGGAGATAATCATTTTGTCTTTGACGATCAACGCTCCTACCTTACGGCGCTGGCAATAAGAGTTTTCCGCCCAGATGCTTGCCATACGTATGTAACGTTTGTCCAGTTCCAATTGTTTCTTTTCCGTGTCCATCTTGTTTCAATTCTAGTCTTAGTTTGGAGCGAATACGAGACAGAGGTTCTCTTTATCAGTCTGGTAATAAAGATATAGGTTCCGGCTGTCCGATCCTTTGTAAGAATTTGCTTTTTTCATGCCTTCCAGTATCTTTTCGGCGATGCGGTCTTTGCTGTCGATGGGAGTTCCCTTTTCCACTTTCATCCCGAATTCCTGGTTTTTGCCGTTCGCACTCCAGGTTCCGTTGGCGTTGATTGCGCCGCTGCCCGTAAATGTGCCTTGTATTATATCATCCTCTACAGTACCGGAAAAAACCAGCATGAAAGTTTTCTTTCCATCTGCATATTCCATGATGTTACTATCATCCACATCCGCAAATTTATACCATCCATGACCGTTGGCTTTGGTGATATAAGTCAGTTTCCATGTCTTGCCGGTGAAGATGCCGGCTACATCATCCGTATCATTACATCCGGAAAACATCGGAAGCAATAACAGCAATCCTAATACTTTAAGTATCAATCTCTTCTTCATGTCCAATTCTCTCCTTTTTTAATTGTATTGTTTCTTTATGCCGTTTCGGATCAGCAATGCGTCAATGGTAGGCTCCTGCCCGCGGAAGCGCTTGTAGAGCAACATCGGGTGTTCTGTACCTCCTTTCGACAGGATATTGTTGCGGAACGAATCTGCTACTTCACGGTTGAAGATTCCTTGCTGTTTGAACAGTGAGAACGCATCCGCATCCAGCACTTCTGCCCATTTATAACTGTAATATCCTGCGGAATATCCTCCGGCAAAGATATGGGAGAATTGTGTACTCATGCAGGCTTCTTTGACTATCGGCAATACTTGTGCGTCTTTCCAGGCTTCCTGCTCATAGGCTTTTACATCGCCCTCAAAAGGAGTGTTGCGGGTGTACCATGCCATATCGAGCAGACCGAAGCTCACTTGTCTCAGGCAGGCATAGGCTGCATTGAAGTTCGAAGCATCCACGAGTCTCTGTATCAGTTCGTCCGGAAGCACTTCTCCGGTTTCATAATGACGGGCAAAGGTATTGAGAAATTCTTTCTCGATGGCAAAGTTTTCCATGATCTGTGAAGGAAGTTCCACAAAGTCCCAATATACGTTTGTTCCGCTTAGGCTCTGATAGGTTGAGTTGGCAAACATGCCATGCAGGCTGTGCCCGAACTCATGCAGGAATGTCTCCACTTCGTTGAAAGTCAGCAAAGCAGGTTTGCTTTCGGTTGGCTTGGTGAAGTTCATCACTACAGATATATGCGGTCGGCTGTCTTCACCGGTTACGGGATCTATCCATTGTTCCTTGTAACTGGTCATCCAGGCTCCGGCGCGTTTTCCGGGACGGGGATGGAAGTCAGTGTACAGTACGGACAGGAACTTACCGTCTTTGTCGAATACCTCGTAGGCTTCAACATCTTTGTGATAAACCGGGATTTCCGTATTTTTCCGGAAAGTGATTCCGTAGAGTCTTTCTGCCAGTCCGAATACTCCTTTTTTTACTTGTTCCAGTTCGAAGTAAGGACGGAGCATTTCTTCATTGATATTGAATTTCTTGTTTTTCAGCTTATTGGAATAGTAGCTCCAGTCCCAGGGCATGACAATGAAGTCATCACCTTGTTCCTCACGTGCCAGTTCCTGTACTTCGAGATATTCTTTCTGTGCGGTGGGAGTGTAGGCTTCCAATAGTTGGTTGAGCAGCTTATATACGGCATCGCTGTTTTCAGCCATTCGTTTTTTGAGGGTATATTCCGCATAATCTTTATATCCTAGTAGCTGGGCTATTTTCATGCGTGTATTAACCAGCTTCTTTACGATTTCGATATTGTTGAATTCGTTATCGTGTGTACACTTTGTATTATATGCGATGTAGAGCTTATGGCGCAACTCGCGGTTGTCGGCATAAGTCATGAAAGGCACATAACTTGGAGCGTGCAGGGTGAAAGCCCATCCTTCTTTATCCTCACTTCTGGCTGTTTCGGCAGCAGCTTCTACGATGATTTCCGGCAGTCCGGCAATGCTGGCTTTGTCTGTCAGAAGCATTTGATACCTGTTTGTCTCCTTCAGGTTGTTTTCGCTGAAGTCGAGTGTCAGTTTGCTCAGTTCGTTGGTCAGTTGTCGGTATTGTTCACGGGCTTCTCCTTCGAGGTTGGCACCGTGGCGTACAAAACTGTCGTATATATCGTCTAGCAGGCGATTCTGTTCCTGGGTCAGTTGCAGAGATTGTTTTTGTCCGTACACTTCTTTCACGCGGGCAAACAACTTCTCATTCAGTGTGATGTTGTTGCTGTGTTCGCTGAGTAGTGGCATGATTTTCTGAGCCAATGCCTGTAAGTCGTCATTGGTTTCAGCACTAAGCATATTGCCGAATACGGCAGTTACTTTGTCCAGCAGCCTTCCGGATTGTTCGTAGGCTTCTATTGTATTTGTAAATGTCGCCTTCTCCGGGTTTTGTATGATCGCATCAAGTTCCGCATTCTGTTGTTTGATTCCTTCGAGGATGGCAGGCTCATAATGCTCTGTCTTGATCCGGTCAAAGGGCACAGTCCCATGCGGTGTCTGATACTGACCGAAGAAAGGATTCTGAGCGTTCAGTATATTGTTCATGGTGTAAACTAGTATCAATGTTATTAATAATCTCTTCATAATTCTCTTCATAGAAGTACAAAACTACTAAAATTGTAGGTTATACCACGGATAATACCTTGCTTTTTAACAATATATAAAATGAAGACAAAAAAACCGCTACGGTTTTCCGCAGCGGTTTCCTATATGTTTAGATTTCTAATTAAGCGTTAACTGATGCCATGTGAGCGATCAAGTCAAGAACTTTGTTA
>OJRW01003293.1_pt1 | contig 9964 bp, 8 predicted proteins | sample 1599231 | NCBI WGS metagenome assembly OJRW01 (sample SAMN04168656, study PRJEB22393) | human gut metagenome | biome: human gut microbiome; feature: stool | host: Homo sapiens | collected 2014-03-17
TCTTTCTTTATATCTTTTACAATCAGTTCTGCTTTTTCTCTTACTGTCATAGAAATCTTCCTTTCATCTTATTTACAATTCTTACAAGCATAAGCATTACCGGAACTTCTGTTAAGATACCTACTATAGTAGCAAGTACAGCCGCACTTGTTGTTCCAAACAATGCAATTGCCACTGCCATCGCAAGTTCAATTTTTGTCTGGGACAGGCACAATGTACTGCACGTTAACGATGCCTGATACGCTCATCTTCATTGTTAATATTCTTCATAATCATCTGGATCTAATCCCACTTCTTCAAGTGCCTCGCGTCGCTCATCTTCATCCATCATATCAAGTTCATCCCGATCTAACCCATATAATTCAAGAATATCCTCATCATCTTCATCCTCCAAATCATCACTTGCCAAATAAAAAGCATCATCTTCTGTTGACTCTATTTCCTCCTGACTACTACTTGCTATCATCTGCATCCCAATTGACCGCTCCATACAATCAGTCTTACCATCTTCATTAAAATCAAATAAAGGTTTTTCAAAAAATCCCATCTTTTTCCTCACTTTCTTTTGACATCCACACTTGGTCATAAATTTCATTAACGGTACCAGGCACTTAGATCTTTAGGTACCCAGGAAATCTTCTATTCGACAGCATTCGGCATTATTCAATCCCTGCAACAGAAGATTATGGTATACTCTCCCATTATATCACCTCAAATAGGAAGTTATAAACATCTTTGCAAATATACCATATCTATTAACTGTACACCACACTCATAAATTTGGTGGTCATAATTGTCCGTAAAGAAATTTGGAATATTGTGAGAACGGACAAATCCCGATTTGTGTTTATTTATATCCGTACTTTATTTTTAATGCTACCCAAATGGGCGATAATTATAATTCATAAAATAATATTCTTTATTCCTTTTATTTTCTCACTCTTTCTTCCCAAACAAAATCCTTACCGAATTAAGCACGCATATCATTGCAACTCCGGAATCAGCAAATACAGCCATCCACATTGATGCAATTCCCACAAATCCAAGAACCATTACAAGTGCCTTTATTATAAGTGCTCCTATTACATTCTGCATTGCAACGGCTTTTGTTTTCCTGGCAATCTTTATACTTTCAGGTATAGCTGAGAGCCTTGAATTCATAAACACAACATCTGCTGCTTCTATCGCTGCATCTGCTCCGCTTCCCATAGCCGCTCCTACATCTGCCCCTGCAAGTACCGGTGCATCATTTATTCCATCACCGACAAACATAACCGCACCTTTTTCCTCACGGATTTTTGAAAGATTGTTAAGTTTATCCTGCGGAAGCTGTTTTGCATAGCAGACATCTATTCCCGCTTCTTTTGCTACCATCTCGGCATTTTTCTGAGAGTCGCCCGTAAGCATTGCAGTCCAAAGACCGTACCTTCTTATGTCATTTATCGCCTGTTTTGAGTCTGATTTTATCTTATCATTGATAACGATATATCCGATATATTTCCCCTCAAATGCAAGCAATACTTCTGTTCCATAAATTTCTTTTGCTTTTTCAGGCACTTCAATCCCATTCATGGCAAGAAGCTCTAAATTTCCACATAAAAGTTTTCCATCTTCAAGTATGACTTCCATTCCTTTTCCGGAAATTTCCTTTATATCCGCAACCTGAGGTATATCGAGTCGTCTGTTTTTCACTTCCTCCATAATGCTCGTAGCTATCGGATGTGTTGAACGGCTCTCTGCTGCCCCTGCAAATGCAAGCACTCTGTCCTCTGTATATCCACCGTCACTTACTATCTGTGCTACTTTGAAATTTCCCTCCGTCACTGTTCCTGTCTTATCCATGACAACTGCTTTTACCGCTGCAAGTGATTCAAGAGAAACACCGCCCTTGAACAAAATTCCTTTTTTAGAACCTGCACCTATTCCTGCAAAGAAAGCAAGCGGTACACTAAGAACAAGTGCACAAGGACAGCTTATTACAAGAAAAGTAAGTGCCGTGTATATCCAGTAATGCCAGTTTCCCGTTATAAATGACGGGATAACCGCCGTAGCCAAAGCCGCAAATACAACGATAGGTGTATATACTCTTGCAAATTTGCTTATAAATCTGTCAATCTTAGGTTTTGATGCCGCCGCATTTTCAACCGCTTCAAGAATACGGCTTACCATAGACTCTTCCAAAATTTTCTCAACCTTTACATATATAACCCCCGACATATTTACACAGCCTGAAACAACTTCACTTCCCTCTTTTACCCCTACAGGAACAGGCTCACCCGTTACCGCCGAAGTATCAATGCGGCTATCCCCCTTGATGATAACACCGTCAAGTGGTATTCTGTCGCCAGGTCTTACCTCGATAACATCTCCAACCTCTATTTCCTCAGGGGCAAGTTCTATTACATTGTTTCCGTCTACATATCTTACAATCTCCGGACGCATATCAACTGCTTCCATAATCTGTTTGCGGCTCTTTCCAACTGCAATATCCTCAAAAAGCTCGCCAATCTCATAAAACAGCATAACTCCTACTGCCTCCGGATATTCACCCGTTGCAAATGCACCGATTGTTGCGATGCTCATAAGGAAGTTTTCATCAAAAACTTTTCCTCTGAAAAGATTTTTAACAGCCTTTAAGACAACCTCACCACCAAGTATCACATATGACACAACGAAAAGAGCTATATACACAGCCGGCATAGCATTAAGATATTTCTGACAGACAACACCACCTATAAAAACGAATGCACCGGTTACAATTTTTATAAGTTCCAATTTGACATTATCATCTCCATCTTCATCCGCTTCAACTGATTTCTCCTTTTCACTGCTATATTCCTCAATGACAGTTCCCGGTTCCATTTTGTCTGCTATCTCTCTAAGTTTTGGAAGAACTTCGTCGGGATTTTTGGCTTCTACCAAAAGCTGGCTTGTCGCAAAAGTCAATGTAACCGCCACATCCGGCAGTTCGTTCATCTTTTTTTCAACTTTAGCTGCACAGTTCGCACAATCAATGCCCTCTATACGATACTTTTTCTTAGCCACACCCTCAAGGTGCTTATAGTGATGCTCGTGTTCTTTATGCTCTCCACAGCAACAATCATCATCGCAGCAATCTTCGCCATGGTGATGATGATGTTCACGTCCATCGTGCTTTCCATGGCAACAATCGTCTTCGCAACAATCTTCGCCATGGTGGTGATGTTCACGTCCATCGTGCTTTCCATGGCAACAATCGTCTTCACAGAAATCGTCGTCATGGTAGTGGGATTTCTTCTTTCCTCCATGTTTTCTTGTCTTTGAGATTTCCTCTATTACCGTGCCCGGCTCCATCTTGTCGGCAATTTTTCTAAGTTCAAGTAATACCTCGTCAGGATTTTCAGCATCTACCATAAGCTGGCTTGTCGCAAATGTCAATGTAACTTCCACATCCGGCAGTTCATTCATCTTTTTTTCAACTTTAGCTGCACAATTCGCACAGTCAATACCCTCTATATGATATTTCTTTCTCATAATATTACACCTCACTTTTATTTATATTTGTTTGTAACGGTTCAGCCATAAAAAATAATTGCAACACAAAGCTGAATTGTCACATTGTTCTGATATATTAAAATTGATGTTCATATGAACAACTATTCATATGTTGTTTTTAATATATCATATGCAATAAAAAAAGGCAAGTGAAAATTTGCCGAAATGAAAACGAAATACTCTCCTACTCCTCCACATGCTCAATCCCCTGTCTCAATATCGTGAAAACATGCTCATCCGCAAGTGTGTAAAGCACAGTTTTGCCCTCTTTTCTAAACTTGACAAGCCTATTCTGTTTCAATATGCGAAGCTGATGCGATATAGCACTCTGCGTCATATTTAAAATAGATGCAATGTCATAAACACACATCTCATTCTCAAACAGAACATAGAGAATTTTAATTCTGGTCGAATCTCCAAAAACCTTGAACAAATCTGCAAGATCATACAACTCACTCTCGTCCGGCATCTTGTTATCAATCTCCTCAGCTGTCTTTTCATCAATCGTCATATATGTTTTCTCATCCATATTAAAACTCCATTCCAAACATTTGATATTTATATTATTACTATTTATCGCTATAAAATCACCAAAACATTATTTTCCAGCATATATCATAAAACATTCTACTTTATTACCAACCACATTTATATACAAAAACACACCCAGCATCGTTAGAAAGCATATTTGTATGTAAAGCACATCCGGCATTGTCACAAAACATTTTCATATGTAAAGCACATCAAAACTTACAATATAATATTATACTAACATCCGACTTTCATTGCACTGAATTGGATTGTGCCTACACATCCATCCCAAGCCTCCTCAACGCCAACTTAGGTATCTCCCCGGAGCTCCTTATATCAAGAATACTCTCCGTCTCCGTAAGTCCATTCTGATACCACATGACAGCCTCCGAAACATTCCCGATACTTTCATAATAAACTCCCAGTTCACAACATATCTCAGCACATAATGTAGTAGCCGCATCTTTGAGGGCACATTCCATAAATGCCACCGCATCACCCTTCAATCTATAACACCTTGCCAGCACACAAAAGGCTTCTTTCACTTCATCTATACTTCTGCCATCTTCTTCAAGCGTTCTTTTAAACAGACGCTCAGCCTTTAAAAAATCTTTATCTTCTCCCGAACGGAAAAGCTCCATCGCATACATATGATGAAGTTTCTTTGAAAACCTTTTCCCATCTGCCGCTATCCTCTCAAATGCTTTAAAATCTCTTGTTGCATGATTTGTAAGCGGTCTGTGTTCCACAATAATATCACTGTCATATACAACCGGGTCTATTCTTAAAGTCTCATGTATCTGGTCTATCCAGGTAAACGCTCTTAATCTCTTATAAAGTTTTGGTCTGTATTCCTCTTCAAAATTGTAAACCGTACTTAATTCAGCCGGTGTATGATAAATCATCTGAACAATTTCTATCTCAGGAAGCATTATCTTCTTTAACTGACGAAGCTTTTCTTTGTTTTCATTATCCAGATATTCATCTGCATCTGCTGTATAAATATAATCACCAACTGCCTTTGATGCCGCAAAATTTCTTGCATCTGCAAAATCATTGCACCATTTATAATCAAAAACCTTATCGGTATATTTCTTTGCAATTTCTTTTGTCCTGTCAGTTGAACCAGTATCTACGATAATTATCTCATCCATGATATCGCAAAGACTGTTGAGACACCTTGAAAGCACTTCCTCCTCATCCTTCACTATCATACATAAACTAAAAGTCGTCATACCATCCCTCGTTTCATGCCTGTTTACTCTCATCAATTTTATATATAAATTTTATATATAAATTTTATATATACACTGTACCTGCATAATTTTAATCTGAAAGCCTTGCTGTGACAAATTTATGGATTTAAAAATGCAAAGCAAGGCTATTCTGTTAATATTGTTATTCCTGCATATCATCCGTACCTACATCATCCGGATTGGAATTATCTCCACCACCAACATCGTCCGGCTGTGAATCTGTTCCGTCGTCGGTATCTCCCGTATCAACATTGTCACTTGACGGCTTTTTAGTAGGAGGTGTTTTATCACCGCTATCACCCGTATCTGTTCCATCGTCAGTTACTGGTGCTTCTGTTGGTTCTGTTTCATCCGCTTCTGCTGCATCCGGATCAATCGTAGGCACAGCCGTTGCCGTTGTATTTCCATCCGAGCCATAACTTCCACTGTATCCGCTTGATGAACTTGTACTCTTTTCTCCATCATAAGACTTAAATTCAACATTCTTAAGCCCCTGATGTATATCCGACATAAATTCACGCCATATCCTAAGCGGATATGTATTTCCATACAAGTCTGAAATAGTCTTCGGGTTATCATATCCTACCCATACTGTAGTAGTATAATATGGTGTATATCCACAAAACCATCCGTCTTTTTTATCACTTGTGGTTCCTGTCTTACCTGCACATGACATATTGTCAAGTGCGTTTCCTCTTGCTGTTCCACTCACAAGAACTCCCTGCAAAATGCTTGTCATCATCCTTGCGGCATTTTTCTTATATACCTGTTTTTCTCTGCGGTTATTTTTATTATTTACTATAGTCTTGCCATCCGCATCCGTAATCTTGCTTATGCAGGTAGGCTCTCTGAACACACCGTCATTTTCTATTGTTGCAAATGCAGATGCCATCTCAACAGTTGTGACACCATTTGTCAGACCACCAAGCGAAGCCGCCGGATAATAATCGGAGTCTGTAATGTTGGCAAATCCCATCTTAATAGGATATGAAAGCCCCACCTCAGGTGTAAGTTCCTGGAAAAGTTTCCATGCGATTACATTCTTTGATTTTTCAACTGCATATCTAAGTGATATTTTTCCGGCATAACTTCCGTCAGCATTGTGTGGACCTCCATTAAAATAAGTATCATCAACTATGCTGTCAGGTGTATATCCTCTCTCAAGCTGCGGCGTATAGACCGCTATCGGCTTAAAACAGCTTCCCGGCTGTCTGTAACTCTGATAAGCTCTGTTTAGTGTATATCCTGTAATACTCTTTTGCTTTCGCCCACCTACTATTGCAACAACAAGCCCGTTTGAATTATCTATACAGGTAGCTGCTCCCTGTAATTTATATACTTTATCCTTCTTTGTCTTTTCCTTAAATCCTGCAAGCTGGTCATTTACTGCCTTTTGAAGTTTCTTCTGCTTCTTTTTATTCAGCGAAGTATAAATCCTATACCCACCGGTATATAAAGAATTGTGACATTCATCGTACAACTTGTCATATTCCTTATCATACTGTTTCTTTTCTTCATCATTTTTAAACTTGTACTTAAACTCAAATCCTCTCGCTTTCATAAGTGCCTTTGTGGCACAGCTTACGGCATATGTTGTCATATAATTCTGAGTCTTTATTGCCTGTGCAGGCTTTAATACTATTTTTTCATAATTTGCGTCACTGTACTCAGCAGCCGATATACAATCTTCATCAAGCATCTGTTTTAAAATACGGTTCTTTCTCTTGAGCGTGTTCTGGTAATGCTCCAAAGGGTTATAAAAACTTGGTCTGTTCGGTATAGAACACAGAAATACAGCTTCTGCAAGGTCAAGGTCTTTCGCCGGCTTATTAAAATATCCCCTGCTCGCCGCTTCTATACCATAATATCCATTTGCAAAATAAATATTATTTATATAAAATTCAAGAATCTGATCTTTTGTATATTTCTTTTCAAGATCCAAAGCAATAAATATTTCCCTGACTTTTCGCTCATAGGTTCTCTCATTTGACAAAAATACATTTTTTGCAAGCTGCTGTGTTATCGTACTTCCACCTCGTGAAATATCCTTATGTCTCAATTTGCTCTCAACAAGCATAACTGCTGCTTTTGCAGTAGACCAAAAGTTTACACCCTCATGCTTATAAAAATCTCTGTCCTCGGTAACAACCATTGCGTCTTTTACCGATTGTGGAATCTCATCAAAGCTAAGATAATACGAGTCCTTATCACCTTTAAGCTTTGCTATCATGGACTTATTTGAAGCATAGATAATACTTGTCTCCGATGCCCTAAATGTATCTGCTGTCGAATTTTCAACAACATCCGTTGCTTCCATCTTCCATTTTAGGAGGTCATCACCAAATTTAAAATATATAACAACAAGTGCAGCAAGTATCGCTATAAGTGTAATAAGCATAAAAATCTTAAAACCAAACCAAAACTTTTTATGTCTTCTCTGTTTTTTCAGCTTCTTCTGTTGCTTTTTAGCCTGTTTTGGTGAAAGTGTATTTCCGGCTTCGACTCTTCTTGTGCCTGCCGCCTGTGCACGCTTTCCGTACTGTCCCGCATTACCACTGTACTGTCCACGAGTCTGTTCCACTCTCTGACCGTATGCCCCACTTCCGTTTCTGCCATAACCGCCACCTGAAACATTTCCTGCCTGCCTGTTTCCCGACTGTCTCTCTCTGACAACAATGTCATCCGGATTAAACACTCTGGTGTCTCCTCTTCTTATATTTCTATTTGACATATATTAATCCTCATTTCCGAGCAACTTGTTGCTAATAGGCAAATATTGAACAAATTTTCATTTATTAAGTTCTTTTAAAACTCCATCTCCCTGACTTTCAGTCAAGAAGCCTCCCTCGCTTTCAGCTCGGTCAATTTCAAATTTGCGTCTGCCTTAAAAACAATTTGTTCTGCTCAAAAACAAATTGCCATGCAAAAAAATCCTGCATATATAGATTTTTCACACTAACTCCCAATTAACGCTATAATAACATATTTACGCTGACAATGCACCTTTTCGCCATCATCTTAATAAAAACTTTAGCTGATGTTCGCATATACAAAATGCATAAATATGTGAATAAAAATTTTTTTCACGGCAACACTCCCCTTATGACAGGTCACAAAACAGTCGGTTTCATCCGCATATTAAATGCCAAATGCAACATATGCATGAACAACGGTAATAAATGACGGTCAAATAAAAAACGGAGTGTTAAAAACATGAACAAAACAAAATTATATAAGCTTATATTTATTATCGCCATTTATTCGGCAGCATTTACACTTTTACTTATCAGTATTAAAAATTATACATCTTATCTGAGCACATACAAAAACAATAAAACTACACAACATACCAAAGTTTTATCCACAAAACACATCAAAAAAGCATACTGTATCAACAAAATACAGAAAAATATTGCAAAAAATGTGTTAAGACTTCATGTCATTGCCAACAGTGACAGCGATAACGACCAGAATTTAAAACTAAAAGTAAGAGATAGTATCTTACATGAACTTCAGACCGGTTTAAACACAGCCACTTCACCGGCTCAGGCAAAACAGTATGTTGCCTCAAAATTTCAAAATATTAAAAATACTGCCAATTATACTATTCACCAAAATGGTTATTCTTATTCGGTAAAAGTATTTATACAAAACCGATATTTTCCTGTAAAAACATACGGAGATCTCACATTTCCGGCAGGATATTATGATGCCCTATGTGTTGAAATCGGCAAAGCTGCCGGTCACAACTGGTGGTGCGTCCTCTTTCCAAGTCTCTGCTTTGAAAACGCAACGACAGCTACAGTTCCTGACGAGTCAAAAGCAAAGCTGAAAAATTCACTTACCCGTGAAGAATATGATTCCCTTGAAAAACCACAGCACACAAAAAATTATGGCAAAAATACCGCCGATGTAAAAATCCGCTGCGGAATTTATGATGTATTTACAAACAATTAAACAACAGAACCGTAACCGTCCAGCCATAAAAATATAATCGGTAATATCTGAGCCTGCTCATTGTATTGCTGTTGCAGCAAAACCTTTTACATTTATCATGTAACATTGTACTTCTCCACATTCATATGCTATAATGCTCTACATGGGTAACACTGAACGAATAGAGAAATGAAGTGAGGAATAGGAATACTATGAACAATAATGTACTTGTCACCGTACACGGTCTGCAGCATGAAATAGATGATAAAGAGGGCATACAGACAAAACAGACCGGAAACTACCGCCTTGTCGCCGGAAAACACATAATATCATATAAAGAATATTTCAGAGATGAGGAAACCGGAAGAGATGCTACAATATCAAATCTCCTTAAAATATCAGGAGATACCGTCACACTGACAAAGCGTGGTGCAACAAACACCGAAATGACATTTAAAACCGGAAAAACACATACAGGTTTTTATGAAACACCCTTTGGTTCAATGCAAATGTCCCTTGATACTACACGAGTTGACATCAAAGAAGCTGATGATAAAATAGAGATTTCCATCGATTACGGACTCGACATGAATTACAGCCATGTCTCTGACTGCACTATAACGATGGTTATTGAGTCATTAAATTAAAAAAATCCGCTGCTCACGATGAAAATATGAACAGCGGATTTTAAATAACCTTTACTTGTC
>OJRW01003298.1_pt1 | contig 9950 bp, 8 predicted proteins | sample 1599231 | NCBI WGS metagenome assembly OJRW01 (sample SAMN04168656, study PRJEB22393) | human gut metagenome | biome: human gut microbiome; feature: stool | host: Homo sapiens | collected 2014-03-17
AACCTACCAGGCCCAGCAACAGAGCTTGCACGATCACCGTGGAGAACACTTGCAGGGGAGAAGCGCCGATGGAACGCAGCAGCGCATAGCCGCGCATCGACTCGCGCACGATCATGGAGAACGTGTTGGCGATGATGAACGAGCCGACAAACAATGCGATCACCGCGAAAATCAGAATAAGCGGTTGGATGAAGCCGAGCGCGTCCTGCGTGGATTTGGTTGATTCGTCACGGTATTCGTCACCGGTGATGGCATGCGCCTTCGCCGATCTCGGCAGCGCCTTGTTGATACGGTCCGCCAGCTGCTGCTGCGCGTTGTCGTCAAGCGGCGTGGTCTTATTGCCGTAGACGCTGATCAACGACGTCTTGTCGGGATCGTCCGACTGCTTGCTGGCTTTTTCCTTGGCCGTTACGGGATCGATGGCGATGATGATGGCGCCTGCCTGGCTGGCATCGGTGGTGAAGATGCCGCTGACGGTCACCTTATGAGCGCCGTCCGGATAGACGATTTTCGTCTTATCGCCGACCTTCAGACCCGACTGTTCGGCGGCGAAGGAATGAAGGGCGATCTCATCGCCGTTCTTCGGCCACGTGCCGGTCGTGAACTTGGCGGACCGCCACGGCGACGACTTGCCCATGCCTATGGCGAGCGTCGGAGACCCCATGGTGGTCACCGCATCGCCATGCTTGTCGAGCAGCACCACGCCGGACAGCATGTGCACGACGCGTGCCGAGGAAACACCGTCGACCTTGGCTATCGTGCCCGCCAGATCGACGCCGACATCGTTGTAGCTTTTCGTCGATCCCATCGACATCGCCGACGAATCTTTTTTCTTCTCCTGCGAACCGCGCACGTACACGTCATGGTCCGCATTGGTGGACATCATCTGTGAAACCTGGTTGTTGAGCATTTCGCGGAAACAGAACGAGCCGACCACGAAACTCACGCCGAGCGCGATGGCCACGATCGACATGATGAAACGGCCGAAATGGCTGCGCGCGTCGCGCAATCCTATGCGAATCATGCCTGTGCGCCCTCCGTTGCGGTGGACGGCGCGACCATGTCGGCTGCAGGAACGTCGTCGATATCGTCGTCGCCGGCGAACACCTCAAGAATCTCGTTGTACGTCGGATGCTGCATGTCGCGGGTGATGTTGCCGTCGGCGAGCACCAGCACACGGTCCGCGAAGGAGGCCGCACGCGGATCGTGGGTGACCATGACGATCGACTGGCCGTAGTCGCGTACCGAATCACGCAGGAAGCCAAGCACCTCACGGCTGGAGCGCGAGTCGAGGTTGCCGGTCGGCTCGTCGGCGAACACGACCTCGGGGCGCGTGACGAACGCGCGTGCGATGCCCACGCGCTGCTGCTGTCCGCCGGACATCTGGTTCGGAAAGTGGTCCATGCGGTCCTTCAGTCCCACGCGGCAGAGCATTTTCTTCGCCTCCAGCAGCCGCACATCCGGGTCGATGCCCTTGAACATCAGCGGCATGGCCACGTTTTCCGCCGCCGTCAGCTCCGGCAGCAGGTTGTAGGACTGGAAGACCACGCCGCGCGTGGGCTTTTCGAGTCCCGCCAGCTGGTTGAGCAGCGTCGATTTGCCGCTGCCGGACGTGCCGAAGATGCAGCACACCTCGCCCCGTGGAATGTCGAGGTCAATATTGTGCAGTGCGACCACGTGCTCCTGCCCCATCATGTACACCTTTCGGAGCTTTCGCACCGAAATGACGGGCTTCTGGTCATTTGCCATCGCAGTTTCTCCTCAATTTTAATCTTGGGTCCATTATAATCTCATCTTATGAGGAAGTCGTTACAATCAGGCGCGATTTGGTTACAAATTATTTAAGAGTTCCTTAATTCTCGCACCAAGCCTTTTCCTGTATTATTTAGACGGAATTTATCGAAAAATGTTTCATCCTTTTTGAAAAAAAGCGGTGGATTTTTTGATCCGCCGCTTTTTTAAGTTCATGCCGTTTTAGTTCAGCGGCACGTCGGGCACGACGTAGACCGTCATCTCTCCGCCATTTGTGTCGATGGACACAGTGTCGTCGATGGGCTGCGTCAGCTCCGCGTCCGCGTAGAGTGTGCAACCGCTGCGGCAACAGATGTTGACATACGTCCCCCTCGCCACATGGTATTCATTCACCCACCAGTCTTCGCCCCCTTCTTCCGCAGGGAGGCAGACCGTCAGCAGACAGGCGGGTCTCGTGTCGTCCGTCGCGTACACGACATCGTTCAGAAGGTAGCGGCCTGACTTGTAGGGTTCTTGATTGTAGGGCTCGTTGTAGCTCCAGTTGTAGAGCGTCGTGCCCATCTCCGTCGCGCCGCCCTCGCCGTCCGCCATATAGTCGGTCACGGACATGGCGAGAAGCTCGCCCGTCTCGGGATCGGCGTAGTAGAGGGTGGTATAGTAGTAGTCGTCCTGATCGTCAAAGCGCGTGGTGGTCGAGAGCAGCACCGCGCCGTCCTGCTCGCTGCGCTCGTCGAGCGTTTCCTCGGCGTTTTTGGCAGCGGGATCGGCGCACTGTGGCAGTATGTCAAGGAGATACTCCGTCCCCTCGCCCGGAATGGGATAGATGTTCAGGCTTGCGTTATCGTCGCTCGTCATGCGCGTGGCGTACAGGCTGCCACACCCCTCGCTCCACAGCTCATCCTCGCCCGGGCCGCTGTTGGCGGTATAGCTGTAGTGCGAGGACATGAGGATCGTGCTGTCGCCCCCGTCCGTGTACTGCAATCTTGCGGTGTAGGCCACCTCGCCGTCCCGGTCGGTGCCCTGAATGTTCACGGTCACGGCGTCGTACTTTTCGAGCAGCATGCACGGATCGTTGACCTCGCGCAGCGTTTCGAGCGTCACGTCCATCGGCGTGTCGTCCTTGCCGCCGTTCCCATCGTCCTTGCCGTCCTGCATGCCGCAGCCGGCAAGAAGTACCGCGACACAAAGCGCGCCAATGCCTGCTTTCTTCCAGTTTTTCACCTTGGTTTCCTCCTTATTTTGGTGCGGGTTCACGCCCGCGTTTCAAATTCTTTTAACGGTTCTCTTCCAGCGGCACGATATAGACCGTTGCACTCTCGCCGCTCGTGTCGACGCCCCGTGTGTCGTCGATGGGCTTGGTCAGCTCCCTGTCCGCATAAAGCGCGAGATCCGCACTGTCGAGGAAGAGGATGCGCGTGCCATGCGCCACGCGGATCTCGCTGACGCTCCAGCCGTTCTCCCCGACGTCCCAGCCCTTCTCCGAGCCCGGCGCGGGATAGAAGTACGTCAGATCGCAGACGTCCTCCTTGCTGTCCGTCGAAAACAGGACCTCGTTCAGCAGGTTGCGCCCTGCTTTATAAGGCTCGTCGTAGCTCCAGCGGTAAAGCCTTATTCCCTGCTTGGATACCGCGCCATTTTCATCTTCATGGTAGTCGGTCACCGACATCTCAAGCAGTTCACTCGTTGCGGGGTCAACGCGGTAGCACGTGGTGTAATAATAGCCGCTGGAATCCAGATAGCGCGTGGTGACGGAAAGCAGGATCGCGCCGTCCTCTTCACTGCATCCGTCAATCGTCTGCTCTGCATTTTCTCCGGATGTGGGGCATTGGGGCATCATGTCAAGAATATATTGCTTGTCATCGTGTCTAAAGTGAATACTCAGGCTTGCAGCATCGTCGCTCGCCCTGCGCTCGGCATACATTTTTTCGTTTGCTTCGCCCCACACTTCATCCTCGCCTGCGTCGCTGTTCTCGGTATACTGATAGTGATACCAGGCCAGTACCTCATCCACAACGTAGGTGTACTGGAACTTCGCCGTATCGGTCACGGCGTCATTCTGATCGCTCTCCTGCACAGTCACGGTCACAGCGTCGTGCTTTTCGAGCAGGGATCGCGGATCATTCGCGGCACGGATCTGCTCGAGCGTGATCTGCGGCTCATCGGCGCTGTCGTCCTTGCCGCCGTTCCCATCGTCCTTGCCGTCCTGCATGCCGCAGCCCGCGAGCAGACTCATCACGCAAAGCGCGGCAATGCCTGCTTTCTTCCAGTTTTTCACCTTGGTTTCCTCCTTATTTGGGTGCGGGTTCACGCCCGCATTCTAAAGCTTTTTAATGGTTCTCTTCCAGCGGCACGATGTAGACCGTTGCACTCTCGCCGCTCGTGTCGACGCCCGCCTGATAGTCGATCTCCTGACTCAACGCTGCATCATAATAGATATTGCTGCCGGTACGGCAGGCAAACATGGCATAGCTGCCGCGCGTCACGCGGTACTGCTGTGTTTCCTCGTCCGCTGTGCCGGGGTCGTAGATGAGCGTCAGCAGGCAGGTGTCAGCACTGTCGGTCTCGTGCAGTGCTTCGCCCGCAAGGTCACGCTCAGGCGCGTAGGGCTCATCGTAGCTCCAAGTGTAGCGCATCTTGCCGTCAAAGGCCTCATCATCCGCAGCATGATCAGTCACTGTCATGGCGTGAAGCTCGCCGGATCCAGGTTCAACTTCGTAGAGCGTCTTGCTGTGATAACCGCCAAGGTTCGGATATGTCACACTCCCGGAGAGCAGGTACACACCATTCTGTAATCCGATCGTTTCCTCGCTCTCCTCGGTGCCCATCTCAAATTCCGCAATTGCGGGCAGATCAGCAAGAACATACATCTCGTAATCTATTTTGGTGAAGCAGGTCATCATCGTTCTCTCTTCGTTCGATGATCGATCCAGATACACTTTTCCGTTTGCCTGCGTCCAGCGCTCTTTTGCACTGACCGGATAATTCTCGCTCGGATCATACCCATAATGCCCCCAGGACACGACATTTCCATCCGCATTACGGGTGTACTGCACTCTGGCGGTATAAGTCACATCGCCATTTTTATCGGTGTACTGTACATTCACCGTCACGACCTCATGTCTTTCGAGCAGTGCAAGGGGTATATTGATCCCTCGAAGATCCTCGACGGTATAATCCTCGCCATCTTTCAGCCCACAGTCGCCTCCACAGCCTGCAAGTAAGCTCGCAGCGCATAAAGCAACGGCGACGGCTCTCTTCCAGCTTTTCATGGTGTGCTCTCCTCTCTCATCTCCCGTCAGTCTTGATCGCCGCTTTTCACATAGACGGTCGTGCTTTCGCCGTCCGGCCACTCGATCTCAGGGGTTTGATACTCCTGCGTCATGGCGGCGTCGTAGTAAAGCATGACGCCCTTACCACTCTCTGGGGAAAAGTACGCTGCGCTCGGCACGGTAAAGTGCTGCTCGTGCTCCTGCGCGGTGCCCGGGTCCCACACGAGCGTGATTTCATGCTTGGGAACATCGTCCGACAGCATCAGCGCGTAGAGGTCTTCCTCCGGTTCATAAGGGCGGTCATAGCTGAACGTATAGCTTCCCGTGGCAAAGCAGGTGTCTTTTCCCTGCAAGTCTTTTCTGTGCCGCTCCGACTTGATCGATATCAGGTCATCGGAGGTTGGATCGACATAGAGCCATCGCAGCGAGTAGTCAGTGTCATCGTCGGTGATATAATGTTTGATCGGAAACACGAGCTGGCCGTCCTGCTCATACGGCTCTTCGACCTCCACCGTGATACCGTCACCGGCCACGGGCAAAAACGGTTCCCGCGCGGTACTTTCTTCGTACCACTCATCCGTTCCGCAGGCGATCACACTGGCAATTCGAGCGCTGCCGTCATCATTTGTTCCAGCGATAATGCACATACCGTCCGGCACTTCATCCAGGCAGACATTCACGCTATAAATATCGTCTGCGCCGTACTCATCATAATACCAGCCGTGGCTCCAGCTTTGCAGCCGGCCTTCTTCGTCGCGCGTGTACTGGTCAGTGCTCTTGACGTCCTGACCGCCGTTGCTGCTGTCTGTGCTCTCCCGTACAATAGTCACCACCTTGTGCCGTTCAAGCAGCGCGGAGATCTTATTCCTCTCACAGATGTCTTCGTAGGTGATCTGCAGCTCGTCGGCGCTGTCGTCATAGTCAAGCCCGCAGTCGCCTCCGCAGCCCGCGAGCAGCAGCACGGCGGCGAGCGCAAGGGCGCTCATCGGTCCCCAGCGGTTCATTTTGTTTCTCCTTTCATCGTCTTCTTTCCATCTTGATTATGCGGAGCTTTTTTCGTTCCGTACATTCTCTTAGACGAGAAATTTCTCAAAAAGTTTCACCCTTATGATTTTTTTAAGAAACTTTTTTCTTTCCTGTGCGAGCTCTTGCATTTTCCACCGATGCGGCATACAATGAGGACACATTTCACCCGGGAGGGGCGTTTTTATGAACTATATCGGCATTGACCTCGGCGGCACGAACATCAAGGGCGCACTCGTGAGCGCAGAGGGCGAGATCTTAAAGGAGCATTCTATCCCGACGCGCGTCGATCTCGGCCCCGAGGCGGTCGCGGGACGCATCGGTCAGGTCATCGCGCAGCTCTCTATCGGCGAGGACACCGTCGGCGGCGTGGGCGTCGGCTGCCCCGGCACGGTGGACGACGCGAGCGGCATCGTGCGCTTTGCGGCGAACCTGAATTTTGTGAACTTCGACCTGCGAAGCGCGCTGCGCGCGCACACTGCGCTTCCCATCCACCTCGGCAACGACGCAAACGCCGCGGCGCTGGGCGAGGCGCTGTTCGGCTGCGGCCGCGGCGCGGAGAGCACCATCGTCGTCACGCTCGGCACGGGCGTCGGCGGCGGCGTGGTGCTCGGCGGCAAGCTCCTGACAGGCTACACGGGCGCGGCGAGCGAGATCGGCCACATGGTCATCGCGGAAAACGGCGAAGAGTGCACCTGCGGCAGCCGCGGATGCTTCGAGGCCTACTCCTCCGCCACGGCGCTGATCCGCGATACGAAGCGCACCATGGCCGCGCACCCCGAGAGCCTGCTGCACGCGATTGCCGCGGAGCAGGGCGGTGTCGACGGCCGCACAGCGTTTCTCGCCAAGGAGCGCGGCGACGAGGCGGGCGCGCAGGTCGTGGAGGACTACATCGAGCATCTGGCCTGCGGGCTCACAAATCTTGTCAACATTTTCTTCCCCGAAGTGCTGGCCCTCTCGGGCGGCGTAGCAAATCAGGGCGACGCGCTGCTCCTGCCGCTGCGCGAAAGGGTGCGCGAGCGTTCGTTCGGCTCGCGCTATGCCGTCTCGCACACGAGCATCGAGCTCTGCACGCTCGGCTACCGCGCGGGCGTGATCGGCGCGGCGATGCTCGCGCGCGAGTGAGCGTAAAATAGCGCAAGATATGATAAGGCCCTCCGCATTTCTGCGGAGGGCCTTTTTTACCGGTAGCCGTCGGGCTCAGCCGAGCCTTCGATCAAAAACTGCACCTCGTCCACGCCGCCGAGCGACAAAATGGACTGCTCGAGCGCGCTCAGCATCAAATCGCGCTCCGCCTCGTTCTCCGGCAGTGAGCCGCTAGCAGGGAGATTCAGATAGCACACGCCGTTTTCGATGCGAGAGGAGATGACCGCAAAGTCCTCCGGCAGGAGCGAGACGAGCGAATCGTCCTCCGGCCCCTGCGCGAGCGCTTCGAGCAGCGCGTTCACGCGCGTCTGGCCCTCGTAGAGCGCGAGCGTCTGCTGCTCGGCGCGCAGCTCGCCTGTCTTGCTGTCGAGGAAATAAAGCAACACGGTGATCGGCCGCAGGCCACTCTCACGCGAGGAAAGCAGCGTATCCGCCGAGAGCAGCACTTGCGTCTCGCGGTACGGCAGCTCGCGCCCGTCCGCCGTGATGCTCACAGCGTTCACATTCGGCAGCTGCGTCAGCGTCAGCGTGATGCAGTAGTCAGCGAGCGACAGGTCGATGCCCGTCAGGCGCGCATACTGTGCGCTCAAGTCGATCTGCGCGCGGCGGCCCGACACCTTGAGCGACTTGAGCGCCGTTCCCTCCGGGATGGGCGACGAGAGCGACGGCTCGTCGGGCCCTGCGAGCAGCGCCTCCATCAGCGCGCGGACACAGTCTTCGGTCTCCATCGCGCCGTCGAGCGTCAGACGCTTTTCCTGCGTGCGGATGGCGTCGCCGCCGCCCGCGGAGTTGGGATCGCTGAGAAAATAGAGCTCGTAGCCGTTTTCGTCCATTTCCTGCGCGTGCTGGGCCGCGCAGGCGCAGAGAAGCGAAAGCAGGAGGACTAATGCCGCAGTCAGGGAAAGACGTCTTCTCATGTCTCATCCCCTCCCTCTTCGCAGCGCGGCAGGCGCACGGTAAACACCGTGCCGCCGCCCTCGCGGGCGCGGACCTCGATGCTGCCGCCGCGGCGGCGCGCCGTGTCGGCGGCGATGGAAAGGCCAAGGCCTGTACCGCCCGCGGCGCGCGAGCGCATCTTGTCCACGCGGTAGAAGCGGTCGAAAATGCGGGGCATGTCCCCCTCCGGAATGCCGATGCCATTGTCGCTGACAGTGAGAAGGCAGTCCTTTTCATCCCCCGCGAGCAGCAGCTTCACAAAGCCGCCGGGGCGGTTATACTTGATGGCGTTTTCCGTCAGGTTGTAGATGATTTCGTGAATTTCATCCTCGCTCGCAAGGGTCTGTCCCTCGCGGCGAATTTCATAGGAGAGGTCGACCTGCTTTTCCTCGGCCACAAGGCGCAGCATACGCACCACGCGCGCCATCACGGACGAGAGGTCGACGCGCTGCGCCTCGGGCAGCATGCCGCTGTCCAGGCGCGTCAATCGCAGCAGATTTTCCGTGATGCGCGCCAGGCGCTCGGACTCCTGCTCGATATCACCGACAAATTCGCGCACGGTCTGCGCGTCCATGTTCTCCGTCTGCAAAATGGAGTCGGAGAGAAGCCTGATACCCGCCAGCGGCGTTTTGAGCTCGTGGCTCGCGTCCGACACGAAGCGGCGGCGAGCGTCCTCCGTCGTTTGCAACCGGTCAGCCATGTCGTTGAACTCGGCGGCGAGCTCGCTGATCTCGTCGTGCCCGCCGACCTCGGCGCGGTGGCTGTACGAGCCCTCGCGCATCTTGCGGATGGCGTCGGTCAGTACGCCGAAGCGCCGCGTCAGCACACGGGATAAGAGTACGCTGATCCCGCCGGCGAACACCAGCACGACCGCCGAAATCGTCAGGAGATTGCGCTGCAGGGACAGCAGCAGCTCCGCTTGCTCGGTATCGTATTCGTAGGCATACACCGCGCCGATGGTCTGGCTGTGGTAGATGACCGGCGAGGCCGCGCGGCTTTTGAACGCCTTGTCCGAAAATTCGGTGTAAAAGACATCTTCTCCGCGAAGCGCCTGCACAAGTTCTGTATAAAAGGCGTAGCGGCCGATCGCGCCGTCGGTTTCGCGCGTGTCATATAGCACGCGGCCCGAGGCGTCCGTCACAAGCACGCGGGAGATGCCCGTCTCCTCCACGAGCGTCATCGCGCCCGCGACGTTTTCCTCGCTCAGCTCCTCAAGGCCGGAGAGCGCCGTCACCATCACCGAGACGCTGCCCTGCAGCGAGCTCTGCTTAGAGCGGAACGTCAGGTTTTCCGACGTGATGAGCGGATACGTGTTCAGCAGGATCAGCACCGCCAGAATGATGGCGATATAGCTGAAGCTGAATTTTCGCTGCAGGCTCGCATGCATCTGCACGGCGCTGCCCCCCTTCTCTTTCTTTTAGTGGGAAATCAGTCCTTCAAGTAGTACCCCACGCCCCATTTGGTCAGGATGTGCTGCGGCGCGGCGGGGTTTTCCTCGAGCTTTTCGCGAAGCCGCCGGATGTGCACATCCACTGTGCGGTAGTCGCCCGCGTAGGTGTAGCCCCAGACGAGGTCCATCAGATTTTCGCGCGAGTAAACGCGGCGCGGATTCTTGACAAGAAGCTCGATGAGGTCGTATTCCTTGGCCGTGAGCTCGATGATCTCGCCGTTTTTGACGGCGACGCGCTGCTCGGGGTCGAGCGTGATGCCGCCCGCGGTCAACAGGAGCGTTTCAGGCTGCTTTTGCTGCGGTGCGGCGTTCGCGCGGCGCAGCAGCGCGCGGATGCGCGCTTTGAGCTCTAAGATGTTGAACGGCTTTGTGAT
>OJRW01003316.1_pt1 | contig 9907 bp, 10 predicted proteins | sample 1599231 | NCBI WGS metagenome assembly OJRW01 (sample SAMN04168656, study PRJEB22393) | human gut metagenome | biome: human gut microbiome; feature: stool | host: Homo sapiens | collected 2014-03-17
ATTTTCGTATTTCGCCCCTGGTATCCTATAGCAATCCCAAGAAAGAAGGTCCCCTCATGCCACAGTTTCTGAAATTTATTTTATACTCTCTTCTTCCAGGTTTTTTCATAAATTCCTATATCTGTGTTCGATTTTGCGCTGGTATCCTTACGCCATCCCGGATCTTTTTTTCAAAAAACCGTATCCGTTTTTTTCTCTCATTTATGATTCCGATAACAGCTGCCGGTATGTCAAAATATTGGTTTCCCAGTATGGGCTCCTGGCTTATTCAGTTGACAGTTCTTCTCCTGACAATTCTTTATTTTTCAGATCCTCTGAAAAAAAAGATTTCCACATTTCTGATCTTAATATGTATTCTGGCAGTTTCTGAAAATATCGCTGCAACGTTTGCCCTGCCGATTTACACTCTTATACACCACGAAGAATCGTTTCGTTATAATTTGCTTTATACATGTAATGATCGTGCTATTAAACCATTGAGTGAAAGAAAAGTTATTCCAGGTATATATATTGGTGTTATTGAATGTGATTTAAAAGATGTGACTGCAAAATCAGAGTTTCCACTTAGAAGTGTAGAAGATGTTCCATTTTTAAATGTTTATGAACAAGAAGATGATGAAGTGCCATTTGATATTTCTGATATTATTGCTGATAGAAAAGCAAGAAGAGATAAATAGGAGCTTAAAAGTCTCCTTTTATTTTTAGGCAAAAGAAACAAAATGTTTGAATTTATGTGAAAAAATAATCGTTTTTTCAATAAATGTTTCTAAACAATATCTTAATATTTAGGATTCATGTATAATGAAATTGATATATTGTTTTTGATTTAAAACAATTTTATTGGAGAAAGGAATATAAAAAATGAGTATGAAAAAATATGAGGAGTGGAATGCAAACCATAAGCATGACAATCCTCCAAGAGAGAAAATTGTTAAATTAGGAAGAAAGATTACTGATGTTGCCGGACACATTTTCGGTGGTGTCAAAGTTGAAGATCCTGAATATTGGGGATTGGCTGAAATTGTCAGTGATGAAATGGCAGACATTGCTTTAGCAATGAAAAAGCGTACCCCTTATACATTTAAAGAAATGTGTGATTTATGTAAGGTTTCAAAAGATCAAGAAGAGCATTTCCAAAAAACTTTAGATGAAATGAGTTATTTAGGATTGTTAGAATATGATTATGGTTATCATTATGACCATCATGGACGCACAGCGCCACAAAGTGAAAGAAGATATATTCTACCAATGTTTGTACCTGGAAGTGCTGAATTATTTAATATGGAAGAATTACCAGATCGTTCAAATCCTCGTCTAGAAGATCATCCTGATGTCGCGGCATTTTTTGAACGTATGACTTATATTCCTCTTGCTGGTATTACACAAATGGTTCCACCTGGAGGGGCAGGAGTAGGAATGCATGTTATTCCTGTAGAAAAAGCTATTTCAATGGAAAATGAAGCTATTGATATTGAAAAGCTTTCTTACTGGTTAGAAAAATATGAAGGTAAAATTGGTGTAGGAAGATGCTCTTGTCGAGCTTCAAGAAAAGCCATTGATGATGGTTGTGCTGATGATGATTTTGGTTGGTGTATTGGTGTTGGTGACTTTGCTGATTATTGTAGAGAAACAGGTAAAGGACATGATATTACTAAAGAAGAAGCCTTAGCTATTTTAAAACGTGCGGAAGATAATGGTTTTGTTCATCAAATTACGAATATTGATGGAGAAAATAAAATATTTGGTATTTGTAACTGTAATGTTGAAATTTGTAATGCTTTAAGAACATCACAATTATTTAATACCCCAAATATGTCACGTTCTGCTTACGTTGCTCATGTAGAAAAAGATAAATGTGTAGCTTGTGGGAGATGTGTGGAATATTGTCCAGCAGGGGCTGTACGATTAGGACAAAAATTATGTAAAAAAGATGGTACAGAAGTACAATATCCAAAACAAGAATTACCTGATGCTGTTAAATGGGGACCAGAAAAATACGATTTTAACTATCGTGATAATAATAGAATTAATACCCACGAAACAGGAACTGCTCCTTGTAAAAGTGCTTGTCCTGCACACATTGCTGTTCAAGGATATATTAAAATGGCCTCTCAAAGAAGATACAAAGATGCTTTGGCTTTAATTAAAAAACAAAATCCATTCCCAGCAGTATGTGGAGCGGTATGTAATAGAAGATGTGAAGATGCGTGTACACGTGGTAAAATTGATGAAGCTTTATCAATTGATGCCATTAAAAGATTTATTGCCAAACAAGATTTAAATGCTGATACAAGATATATTCCACCTGTAGTTATTCCAGCAAGTATTCATATGGATCATTTTGCTGAAAAGATTGCGATTATTGGTGGGGGACCTGCTGGTTTAACAGCAGCTTTCTATCTTGCACAAACAGGATATCGTCCTACTGTTTTTGAAAAGAACGAACATCCAGGAGGAATGTTACGTTATGGTATTCCATCTTATAAATTAGAAAAAGATGTTCTAGATGCTGAAATAGATGTCGCAAAAGAAATGGGTGTAGAAATCAAAACAGGAATTGAAGTAGGAAAAGATGTAACAATTCAACAATTAAGAGAACAAGGGTATCAAGCGTTCTATATTGCCATTGGTTGCAGTGCGGGTAGCTTACCTGATATTAAAAATATAAATTCACAAGGTGTAATGACAGCGATTGATTATTTACATGAATCTAACTGTGGAAATATACCGTTTGATGGTAAAGTCGTTGTCGTTGGTGGTGGAAATGTGGCCATCGATGCTTCTCGTGTATCATCAAGAAATAAAGCAAGTCAAGTACAACAATTCTGTTTAGAACAAGAAGTAGATATGCCAGCTTCTAATGAAGAAATTGCAGAAGCAAGAGAAGATGGTGTAACGATTCATTGTGGATGGGGACCTCAAGAAATAATTGAAACAAATGGTAAAGTAAGTGCTATTGTTTTCAAAAAATGTGTTTCCGTATTTAATGATGAAGGTAAATTTGCGCCAGTTTATGATGAAAATACAACAGTTACAGTTGATTGTGAACGTGTTATCTTTGCCATCGGTCAACGTAGCGTTTGGGGAGATTTATTAAAAGGTGAAGATGTGAAGTTTAATGGACCAGCCATTGAATTAAATAAAGTCACTTTCCAATCAAGTGTTGAAGATATCTTTGCAGGTGGAGATGTTTATACAGGACCTAAATTTGCTATTGATGCTATTGCACAAGGAAAGATTGCAGCTGAATCATTACATCGTTATGTTCATCATGGACATATGGAAACAGGACGTAATCGTTGGGAATTTAAACCACTTGATACAGATGATATTTTAGTGGAAAGTTATGATCGAGGACCTAAACAAGTAGAAGGTATTAATTCAAAAGTAACTGATAAGTTTAAAGATAATGTTTTAGCACTTACAGAAGAACAAATCAAAAAAGAAACATCAAGATGTTTAGGCTGTGGTGCAACGATTGTTGATGCTAATAAATGTATTGGTTGTGGTATTTGTACAACAAAATGTGATTTTGATGCTATTAAATTACATCGTGATCATCCTGAATGTTCAACAATGACAGTAGCTGAAGATAAATTTAAAGCAATTATTCCTTATCAATTAAAACGTGTAAAAAATATTATTTTAAAGAAAAAGGTAGAACATTAAGATGCATGAATTAGGAGTAACCTTTTATGTTGTAAGAGATGTAAAAAAAGTAGCTGAAGAAAACAATGTAAAAAAAATAGATTATGTGACACTGGAAATTGGAGAAGTTTCTGGTGTCATTCATGATCAATTAGTAGATTGTTGGAACTGGGCAAGAAAAAAAGAAGCTGTGACAGAACATGCAAAAATCTATATTGAAACATTAGAAGCGATTACTTATTGTGAAGATTGTAAAGGACAATATAGAACCATTGATTATGGGAAAAAATGTCCTTATTGCCATAGTGAACATACTTATTTACTCAAAGGAAATGAGTTTAATATTAAGGAGATTGGTATTTATGAAGATAGTGGAACTTAAACAAAATATCTTTAAAGAAAATGAAGTCACTGCAGATAAAATACGTGATGAATTTAAAAAACAAGGAAAATTAATGATCAATGTGATGTCTTCACCGGGATCAGGGAAAACCACAACACTTCTTCGTACCATTGAAAGATTAAAAGATACTTGTCGTGTCGGTGTTATGGAATGTGACATTGATGCCAGTGTTGATGCTCAAACCATTGAAGAAGGGGGCGCTAAGGCCATTCAACTTCATACGGGTGGAATGTGTCATATGGATGCAGCAATGACACAACAAGGTTTAAATGAAATGGGGATTGATGATGTTGATCTTATTTTCATTGAAAATGTTGGAAATCTTGTATGTCCGGCAGAATTTGATACCGGTGCAGGAATCAATATAACGATCTTATCAGTTCCTGAAGGGGATGATAAACCTGCAAAATATCCTCTTGTTTATACTGTATCTGATGTTGTTTTAATTAATAAAGTAGATGCTTTAGCAGTCTTTGATTTTGATAAAGAGTTGGTTGAAAAAAGAATTCATACTTTAAATCCAAAAGTACAAATCTTTTATATTTCTGCTAAAAAAGATGAAGGATTTGAATCTTGGATCAATTATTTAAAAGAAAAAATGAAAGAATGGGAGGAAAAATAGGTGTCAAAAGTAAGAGTCATAGAAGTTCATGAAAATGTCTTTAACGCTAATAATCTAGCAGCTGATGAACTTCGTGAAAGATTATCTGAAAAAAAGGTAACCATGCTTAATGTGATGTCTTCACCAGGTTCTGGAAAAACAACCCTTCTTTCAGATGTCATCAATAGAATTAAAGACCAATATAAAATAGGTGTTATGGATGTTGATATTGAAACATCTTTAGATGCTCAAAAGGTTGCGGATAAAACAGGTGTTCCTTCTATTCAAATTCATAATGGAGGTTTATGTCATATTGATGCAGAAATGACAACAAGAGCTATTGATGAATTTGGGGTCGATGATTTTGATCTTCTTTTTCTAGAAAATATAGGAAATCTTGTCTGTCCTGCAGAATTTGATACGGGGGCCCATAAAAACCTTATGATTTTATCAGTTCCTGAAGGAGACGACAAACCATTAAAATATCCTTTAATGTTTAGTGTTTGTGATCTTGTATTGATTTCTAAAATAGATACATTAGATTATTTTGATTTTGATATTGAAAAAGCAAAAGAAAATATCAAAAACTTAAATCCTAATGCAACAATTCTTTGTGTCAGCGCTAAAAGTGGTGAAGGCATGGATGAGTTTGTAGATTGGCTTAAAGAAGCAATAAATAACTAAAAAGCAGTGATGAAATGAAGTCATTTCATCAACTGCTTTTTTTAATTTCTTCATTAAGTATTTCTAAAAAGATTTCAATAGCTTTAGGAAAAACTTTATATTTTTTCCAAACAAGATGACTCCTTAAAGTAAGAGGAGGATTTAAAGGTTTAAAACAAATAGGACTATCATTTGATTCATTATAAAGATGCTTTAATGTTAAAACATAACCAACATTTTCTTCACACATCAGTTTAGCGTTATAAAATAAATTATAAGTTGCTACGACATTTAAAGCTCTTTGATTACCACCAAGCCAACCACTAATACCATTTTTTACCATTTCTTGATTAGAAATAATCATCGGCTTATCTAACAAATCTTTAGGTGAGATTGTATCAAGTTTGGCTAGTTCGCTGTCTTTTTTCATGAGAACACCCCACGTATCAAGAGTCGGTAATGTAAGATAATCATACTTTGATAAATCGGCAGGACCAGTTACAATTCCTAAATCAAAAATACCTTGATCAAGTTGTTCTTCAACATATTGAGCATTTCCACTATAAATATGAAACCTAATATCAGGATGGTGTTGTTGGGTTTTACTGATTGCTTTCATGACAATACGATTTGCTTCACTTTCACTACAACCAAGATAAATATCACCACTAATATATTTATTAATATTCTTTAAATAAGAATCTGTACGATTTACTAAACTAATAATTTGTTTTGCTTGTTCCTTAAATAATCTGCCTTCTTCTGTTAAAGATAAAGAACGCGTTGTACGATTAAATAATGTTATCTGATATTCTTCTTCTAAATCTTTAATTTGTTTAGAAAGTGCAGGTTGTGAGACATTGAGTACTTTAGCGGCCTTGGAGAAACTTTGTTCCTGTGCAACTGTTAAAAAGTATTTTAAAACACGTATTTCCATAAAATCACCTCTAGTAAGAGTATATCACTATTTATAAATAAAAGTAATAAATATATATAATATATAAGTATTTGTAATTATAAATGATGAACTATACAATACAAACGAAAAAAAGGAGGTTATTTATGAATGCATTATCAACATTGTTTCCTGTGTTTTTTATGATTATATTAGGTATGATTGCTCGTATAAAAGGCTTTATTAGTCCTGAACAAAAAGAAGGAGCCAATCATATTGTCTTTAATGTATTATTTCCAATACTTATTTTCAATGTTTTATTTACTGCTAAGATAGAATCATCAGCTATTTTGATTGTTTTATATGTTTTAATTGCTTTTACACTGGCTTTGGTTTTAGGCAAATGTATTACTAAGTTTACAGGTAAGGAAGTAGGACATATTTTTCCTTATTTACTAACTACTTGTGAAGGTGGAAATGTTGCATTACCTCTTTATACTTCTATTGTAGGAGTTGCTTATGCCAGTAATACAGTTATTTTTGATATTGCTGAAACAGTGATTGCTTTTATTATTATTCCTGTTTTAGTTGCCAAAGCTACATCAGGTAATACCAGTACTAAAGAATTATTAAAGACGATTTTTACGAATTCTTTTGTAATTGCAGTGATGTTAGGAGTTGTCTTAAATCTTTTAGGTGTCTATGACTTGTTAAGTCAAACTGCTTTTATTGATCTTTATACAAATACAATTCAACAAGCAACAGCTCCTATTGTGAGTCTTATTTTATTGATTATTGGTTATAATTTAAAAATCAATAAAGATACTTTAGGATCATTACTAAAGCTTGTAGGTGTAAGAATTGTCTTCTATATTTTTGTTATTGCAGGATTCTTTGTCTTCTTCCCACATTTAATGGCAGATAAGATCTATATGATGGCTGTTCTCATTTATTTCATGTGTCCAACTGGATTTGCGATGCCAATGTTGATTTCACCACTTAATAAAAGTGAAGAAGATGAAGACTTTACGGCTGCTTTCATTTCATTATTTATGGTAATTACATTGATTGTTTATACATGTGTGGTTTTATTTATTGCATAGAATGAAAATTTAATACATAAGACATAAAAATATTTTATAATAAAAATAATTTAAGGAGGAAAATCAATGAAATTTAGTGAAGATTTTTATTGGGGTGGTGCAGTAGCTGCTAACCAATGTGAAGGTGCTTGGAACGTGGATGGACGTGGAATGGCACGTACAGATGTAACGACAGGTGGAACAGTAAATACACCGCGTATGGTTACTTTTATTGATAAAGATGGGAATAAACAAAAATTACCTAACCATGGATTTAAATTACCAGAAGGAGCTCATTTTGCTGTATTTGATGATGAACTTTATCCAAACCATGATGGTATTGATTTCTATCATCATTATAAAGAAGACATTGCTTTACTTAAAGAAATGGGATTTAAGATGTTTAGATTATCAATCTCTTGGTCAAGAATTTATCCAACAGGAGAAGAAGAAAAACCAAATCAAGCTGGTTTAGATTTTTATCGTAATGTTTTTACAGAACTTAGAAATGCAGGTATTGAACCACTTGTTTCTATTTGGCATTTTGATACACCACTTGCTTTAGAAGAAAAATATGGAGATTGGTTAGATCGTAAATATATTGCCCTTTATGAAAAATACGTAACAACAATCTTTAATGAATACAAAGGACTTGTTAAATACTGGTTAACATTCAATGAAATCAATAATACAATCAATTTCTTACCAGATAATGCCAGTGATGAAGCATATCAAGAAGCTTATCAACATTTACATTATCAATTTGTCGCAAGTGCAAGAGCAGTACAAATTGGACATGAAATTGATCCTGAAAATAAAATTGGATGTATGATTTGTGGTATTACTTATTATCCATTAACATCTGATCCAGAAGATATCTTATTCAATCGTTCTAAATGGGAAAAAGGTATCTTCTATTGTGGAGATGTTCAATGTAAAGGTAAATATCCAACATTTACAAAACGTTTATGGAAGGAACATAATGTTCAATTAGATATTACTGAACAAGATTTAGAAGAACTTAAAAAAGGAACAGTAGATATGTATACTTTCTCTTATTACATGTCACAAGCTGTTACTACTCATAAAAATGATGATACAGTAAGTGGTAATATGTCATTTGGTGTACGTAACCCATATTTAGAATATTCTGATTGGGGATGGGCACTTGATCCTAAAGGATTAAGATATTATTTAGAAATGATTTATGATCGTTATGAAAAACCATTAATGGTTGTAGAAAATGGTTTAGGTGCTTATGATACTGTAGAAGAAGATGGAAGTATTCATGATAATTATCGTATTGAATACTATCGTGCACATATTGAAGAAATGGCAAAAGCTATTGAAAATGGTGTAGACCTTATTGGTTATACAACTTGGGGATGTATCGATTTAGTTTCTGCAGGTACTGGAGAAATGAGAAAACGTTATGGTTTCATTTATGTTGATAAACATGATGATGGAACTGGAACAATGGCAAGAAGTAAAAAAGATTCTTTCTATTGGTATAAAAAAGTCATTGCTTCTCAAGGAGAAGATTTAGACTAACATAGTGAGAACTATTCAATTGAATAGTTCTTTTCTATTTAATAATCGTTTTAATTAATTGCATCATAATTTCCTTATCTTCAGGTCTTGAACTCGCTACTAGGATAGTAAGTGTTGCAAGAGCATCATTATTAATTCTTTCCATGCCATTTTTATAAAGAGCGTTATTCATGTTTAAAAAGTATAAAAAGATGGTTGCACCAATTTAGACGTGGTTTTTATTTAAAAAACAATTTTTGCTTCTTTAAACGATAGTAACATGGTATTTTTAGGTTGTCATTGGACAGATTGTCCACTGGTATTAAGCATAATAAAAACACTACGTAGATGTAGTGTTTTAAGATAAATTTTTAACTATTATGTTTTAGATTTTGTGATGACCAAAGACTTCATTATGTATATCTTCCATTTCATAATCAATATCTGTAATGCTTTTAGCACAATCTGATAAACGATTACGAATATCATCGGAAATTTCTTTATCATTTTTATAACGTAAATGATGTTCTAATGTTGCCCAAAAGTCCATCGCAATAGTACGAATTTGTATTTCTACAGGAACCATTACTTTTTCATTTGCTAAATAAACAGGAACTTCTACAACAAGATGTAAACTACGATAACCATTTTCTTTAGGATTTTTAATATAATCTTTAATCTTTAATAAATGAATATCATCTTGTCTTAAAAGAAGATCAGACATACGATAAATATCTTTAATATAATGACAAATCACACGTATACCAGCAATATCTTCAATATTTCCTTTGATTGATGAAACTTCTACAGGAAGATTTCTTCTTTTCATTTTTTCAACAACACTATGGGGAGATTTTAAACGCCATTCCATATGATGAATAGGATTATGATCAAAACGATGATGAAATTCATCATCTAAAATTTCTAATTTTGTTCTTACTTCCTTAATACCTGCTAAATACTTTTGTTCAACGTTGACATATTCATGATAAAAATCTAAATGATCTTTCGCAAAGAAAAAATCATTCATTTCACTTTTTATTTCTTTTTGCATGATACGACTCATAAAAGTTCACTCCTTATGT
>OJRW01003324.1_pt1 | contig 9886 bp, 6 predicted proteins | sample 1599231 | NCBI WGS metagenome assembly OJRW01 (sample SAMN04168656, study PRJEB22393) | human gut metagenome | biome: human gut microbiome; feature: stool | host: Homo sapiens | collected 2014-03-17
GTATTTGGACTGCCGCCTAAAGAGGCAGCTTCCATGGCGCGGCTCACAAAAGGATATCCCTTCGCGTTTCAGATATTGGGATATCTGAAATGGGAAAATGGAGGCACAGTGGATGATATTTTGCCAAAATTTGATGAAGAACTGACGGTTTATGCTTATGAAAAAATATGGAGTGAGTTATCAGAACTGGACCGCAAAATCGTTTATATTATTTCTCAGGGAGTAAATAAAACAGGTGACATACGGGAAAGTTTGGGAGTATCACCGCAACTTTTAAATACGTATCGGAAACGTCTTATGGAGAGAGGTGTAGTTGATGGTTCAAGACATGGGGAACTGACTTTGGCGTTGCCAAGATTTGAAGAGTATATCAATATGTATTGTGAAGTGACTATCTGAATGTTTTAACAATCCAGGGGATTTTGCTGTATTTTGAACTGAGGAGAGAGTATACGAAAAGGCGATCCGGTTATCGAAACCGGACCGCCTTTTTAACGTCTCTGCGTTTGTGGATTTATCCTTCTACAACTTCCACAATACTAAAGCCCTTCTCTTTCAACATATCCTCACAGGGACTGTCAAGGTGCATACAGTATACTCTGTGGCGTTCTTCCCGGGGGATCCATTTCTCCATCTTGCCGTAGTAGCAGTGGGATGGATTTGGTGAATCGTGGGTGCTGGTGTCGTGGTAGATGCGGCCGATCTCTCCTGCAAGGAAGCGGGTTCTGATATCTTCCGGCAGTTCTGAGGAGTCGCCGCTGTAGTAAATAGTTTCTGTTCCATCACTTAAAACATAGCCGTAGCATTTCATATCCAGTGCATGTTTCACTTCCACGGGAACTGCAGTCAGTCCGGCCGGGTTTTCGGGAAGTGTTTCATGGTAATGGTAGCCTAAAGGTGTGATCCCTTCTAATGTAAGAAGCTGCTTAATGGTCTCCTGTGGATAAACTACATGAATGGCTTTGTTAAAGAGACAGTAAAAATAGGAGATCAGGGTTCCAAGACTTCCTACGTGGTCGGCATGCATATGAGTCAGGATAACATAAACATCTTCAATGGAAGCCAGGTCCAGTTTGTGATAAAGCACATCAAACATGGTCTCTCCGCAGTCAATAAGATAAAGCGCTTTTCCGGAAAGCATGTATGCTCCCGTATTCTTAAAGGGAGGATAAAAAGCGCTGCCTTTTCCGGTAAAATTTAATTCCATGCCTTTCCTCCTTAATGGGTATTATTGTTACAGTTCAGCCATGATATTTTATTCCTTGATACCGGCGCTTACAAAGCTGCTCATAAACTGTTTTTGAGCGACTAAGAAGGCCAGAAGAAGCGGAACAATGATGATAAAGGCTGCAGCACACACATTGGCCCACTGCATGTTAGCCTCTTTGGATTTTGCGAAAATAGCAAGTCCTACGGTCAGTGTACGGTTGGTAGGAGAGTTGGTCACGATCAGAGGCCACAGGTAGTTGTTCCAGTGGTAGCTGACAGAGATAACGGCAAAGGAAAGATATGCCGGTTTTGCACATGGCATGTATACACCCCAGATGGTCTGCCAGGTGTTGGCACCGTCGATCTTTGCTGCCTCAGCCAGTGCCTTTGGAATGGATTTAAAGTGCTGACGGAGTAAGAAGATAGCCATGGCACTGCCGTAGAATGGAAGCATCATACCGATCTTGGTGTCGATGAGCTTCAGATCAGACAGAGTCATGAAGTTTGGTGTGATCAAAACGTCATTTGGGATAATGATCTGCATAAAGATCACAGCAAATACCAGCGCCTGTCCCTTGAAATCCAGAACTGCCAGTGCATAGGCAGCCAGGGTGGAAGTAAAGAACTGTACGGCAAAGGTGCATACTACCAGTGTCAGTGTGTTGATGTAATAGGTGCCAAATGGAATGGCATTCCATACATATTTAATATTATCCAGTGTGAACGCTGTTGTCGGGAACAGTGTCATATGGAAGGATGGAACGGAAAATGCGGTTCCGATCAGCCAGATAAGTGGGATCAGCCAAAGCAGGCCTAAAATAACGGAAAATGCGGTGATCCCGGCACCGATCAAATGTTTTTTCTGCATGGTGTAAGGCCTCCTTTAGTTGTACTGGATCTTCTTGTCCTGGCTTAAGAAACGAGGAAGTGCTACTACCATGAGCAGAAGCAGCATAACCGTTGTCAGTGCAGAAGATACGCCGTAGTTGAAGTTTGTAAATCCCTGCTGGTAAATGTAGTACAGAAGCAGTGTGGAAGCGTTGTTTGGAGCGCCCTCTGTCATAATGACTACATGGTCCACCAGCTTGAAGCTGTTGGTCAGAGCAATGGTGGATACAAACAGGAAGGTTGGTGCAAGAAGAGGTAAAGTGATCTTGCGGAAAATGGTCCAGGAGTTAGCGCCGTCAATGCGGGCTGCCTCATTTACATCGGTGGAAATACTCTGGATACCGGAAAGGAAGAATACCATCAGGTATCCGGCTTCTTTCCAGACGTACATAAAGGCCATAGCCGGAAGAACGGTCTTCTTGCTGGATAAGATATTCATAGGCTGAAGGCCCATGCTGATGAGCATCTGGTCAAGTAAGCCGTTTTTTGCCATGTAAATAAACATCCAGATACTTGCAATAGCGATCATAGGCATAACTACCGGATAGAAATAGGAAGTACGGACAAAACCGATGAGACGGCTTTTACGGTTGACTAAGGTTGCTAAAAACAGGCCAACGACCATACTGGGAACAATGGTGATCAACGCAAAAAACAGCGTATTTCCCATTACTTTCCAGAAAAGAGAAGATCCGGCCAGACTGATATAGTTTTTCAGACCGATAAATTCCGGTGCGCTCATACCGAGCTTATATTTTGTAAGGCTGAGCCAGATGCTCCGAAAGACCGGCCATACAGTAAAGGCTGCCATAAAGATCAGGGAAGGCATTACCAACAGCCATCCTATGAGAGTGTTTCGCAGTTCACGCTGCTTTTTTGTATGTGTTTTCATCTTTTATTCCCCATTTATCAGATTTCGAGAGAACAGTAAAAATATGAAACAAATTGGCGCTGCCGTGAAGCACGACAGCACCAACTTCATTTCAAAAGTATCATTTTATCCTACTGATACTCAGACAGAACTTCTGTTGCCTGTTCCTGAGCTGCGCTTAATGCTTCTTCAGCAGTTGCGTCACCAGTTACTGCAGACTGGATATTGTCATTTAAGACTCTCCAGATCTCTGCTGCGTTGTAAGTAGTAAGCTCTGGCTTGGAGATCGGGATCTGCTCGTAAGCGATCTTAGCCTGAGGCAGTTTGTCGTAGTATTCTTTCATGATATCCAGATCGAAGCAGGACTGTCTGGTTGCTACATAACCTGTATCCAGTGCCCACTGTGCTGCGCGCTCTGGCTCAGTAGCGAACTTGATGAACTTCCAAGCTGCCTGTACACGGTCTTCAGAGATACCATTGGAGATGTAGAAGTTTCCGCCGCCGGTAGGAGCTGCCTGACGTGCATTTCCTGGAAGGAATGCGGTACCGAAATCAAAGGTAGCGTTCTTGCTGATGTTTGCCAGGTTTCCTGTGGTGTGATAGATCATAGCTACTTCGCCAGCTAAGAACTGAGTAGGAAGATCGGTCCACTGTACGATGCCAGGAGCCATTACTTCGTACTTGTTCTGAAGGTCAAGCCAGAACTGAAGTGCTTCTACGTTCTCTGGAGTATCGAACATAACGGATTTTCCGTCTTCAGCCATCAGGTTCTCACCATTCTTGCTGTTCTGTAAGCAGAAGCCTGTGAAGGTCCACTGTGCAGAACCGGAGTTTAATGCGATACCAACACCGTAACGGTTTTCGTTGGTGAGCAGTTTTGCGTCTTCAACCAGTTCGTCCCAGGTTGCAGGTGCTTTCTCAGGATCAAGGCCAACTTCCTTGAATGCATCCTTATTATAGAAAAGGATCTCTGTACTTCTCTGGAATGGGATGGAGTAGATCTTGCCGTCTACGTAGGAGTCCTCCATGAAGCCGCTTAAGAAATCGTCGATGTAAGCTTTTCCTTCGTCTCCGTCTGCTGCGATCAGGTCATCTAATGGCATTGCCATACCGGTGGAAGCCATTGTGAAACGCTGGGTAGCAAGGCTTACGAATACATCTGGTGGTGTGCCTCCCTGGATAGCAGTCTGGATCTTTGTAACGGTATCATCGTAGTTTCCGGTATAAACAGGATCTACAACGATGTCAGGATTTTCAGCATTGAAGTCTGCGCAGATCTTCTCAATCAGCTTTGCAGCATCGCCGCCTACGTTTACTGGGTAGTAGAATGACAGGTGCATTGCGTCAGATGAACCGCCTTCAGCTGCTGCCTCAGATTTTTCAGCTGCTGCCTCAGATTTTTCAGCTGCTGCCTCAGATTTTTCAGCTGCTGCGCTGGTTTCGGCTGGTTTGGAACCGCCGGAGCAGCCGCCTAATGCCATAGCAGAGGCTACTAAACAGGCAGATGATGCAAGTACGAGTTTCTTTTTCATGATACTCCTCCTTTTTGTTCGCATTGATAGACTTTTTAAGGTCTGTGATTTGCTCTTAAGTTCACTATAGCATCATTATTGAAACGTGTCAAATATTATTTTGTTTTTTTGCACAATAAATATTTTGAATTTACATGTTACTTTAACAATTTTACCTATGCTATACATTTTTTACATTTTCTTTACAGGGAATACGATTGAACAAGGTTCAATTTCTGGGGCAGAATTGTGATTTCTTAAGATATATGTTATAGTTAATACAAGTGAGAGCAGCAACGAAGGTCCGGTCATAGAGTGGACCTGACAGTAAAATGCAGACCACACCAGCACCGTATATCAGGAGGAACACATATGGCAACCATTAAAGATATTGCGAAGAAAGCCGGTGTGGCTCAGGGAACGGTTTCCAATGTATTAAATGGTAAAGGGAACGTAAGCAGTGACAAAATACGCCGGGTAATGGAAGCTGCAAGGCAATTGGGCTATGTTCCAAATGAAAGAGCAGCTTTGCTGCGCAAGGGAACCAATGACTGCCTGGCTCTGATCATGCCGGATTCCCGGGCAAGGCAGTATGAAGATTTTTATTTCAGTTTTAAAGACTATGCCCAGGAACATGGTTATCTTGTATCCCGCCATCTGACCAATGAAAATTCACCGGAAAGTGAAGCGACTGCATTTTCAGAGGCAAAAGTAAAGCAGGTAAAGGGGATCGCCTGCATTTCCGCAGTAGCGGGAACTGCCAGCGAGGCGGCGATCTATAAAAATAATGGGATCTTTGGGGAAATGGAACCGGCCCAGAATAATGGCTCGGATATTCCGGTACTTTTTGTAGACCGGAAAACAGGTTTCCCTTCTGATTTTATTGGGTTTGATTATGAAAAAGCGGGACAGGCTATGGCAGAGAAAGCACTGCAGGCGGGGTATCGCAGCATCTGCCTGCTTACAGGAAATCCGGATTATTCCAGTGAAAAGGATTTTTGCAGGGGCTTTCTGACCATGATGGAAGGTTCTACCTGCCAGGTGATCCAGATCTGGACAGACTCATTTAGAAAATACCAGAATATCATGCAGATATTTAACGGAACACTGCCCCAGGCATTCTTTATATCCAATTATGGATTTGCAGAAAGTGCCAAGGATATGTGTACCACTTTTTATGGAAAAGAAGAGGGCTCACCGGATATCTATACGGTGGCGCCGCTGTTTACCATTCCGGAAAATGACTTTATTAAATATGAAATGAATTACCGCCAGCTAGGAAAAAGGGCGGCAAAGATGCTGATCAGAAAGGCAGAGGAGTCCGGTGCGGAAGAAAGCACAGCACAGGAAAGTGCAACGGAAGAAAATACGGCATCAGAAAAAATACCGGATAATGTCGGGACAGAGGGACATGCCAATTGGATGATCCCGGGAGACGGATTTCAGAACTGGTTCGTGAATATCCGAAAGCCGGAAAGTACCCAGCCATTAAATATTGTAACTCTGGACAGCCCGGAAGCTTATATTATGAAAACGTTTTCCAGACTGTTTACCCAGAAAACGGGAATTGATGTAAATGTGTGCATTCTCTCTTATGATGAAATCTATGAGGCATTTAACTCGTTAGATGAAACCTCCCGTTTTGATATCCTGCGACTGGATGTGACCTGGCTTTCCTGGTTTGCCCAGAAGCTTCTCCGGCCATTGTCAGAGATCGATGAAAATATTGAAAACAGCCTGGGACAGTACGTGGAAGGAGTTCCGGAGCATTACTGCCGGGTACATGGTCAGATCTATGCGCTGCCGGTTACGCCCAGCGTGCAGATTCTTTATTATAGGAAGGACCTGTTTGAAAGCCCTATCTGCAAGCGGACCTATTTTGAGCAGTTCCATGAAGAACTGCAGCCGCCGAAGACATTTGAGGAATATAACAGGATCGCTGCATTTTTCACAAGAGATCTGACACCCTCATCACCGGTTCCTTATGGATCGACGATTACACTGGGCTCTACCGGTGTGGCTGGTTCTGAGTTTCTGGCAAGATTATTTGCCATTCAGGAAAACCTGTACGGTGCGGACGGACAGATCCATTTAGACTCCCTGCAGTGCCAGCAGGCTCTTGCGGAGTTAGTACAGCTGCGGCGTTGTACATCGCCGGAGTACTGTGGCTGGTGGACCCAGACTGCAAGGCGGTTTGCAGAAGGAAATTTTGCCATGTCCATTTTGTACAGCAACTATGCCAGTGACCTGTCGGCTCACAGTTCCCATGTAGTAGGAAATGTAGGGTACTCTATGATGCCGGGAAATAACCCGGTGCTTGGCGGCGGCAGTTTAGGTGTTTCTAAATATTGTAAGCGGCCGAAGGATGCCCTTTCTTTTATTAAATGGATGTGCAGTGAGCCCCTGTGTTCGGCATCAGCATTACTGGGAAGTACATCGCCATGCCGCAGAACCTATGACAATTATGAGGTTTTACATAACTATCCATGGCTGAAGCTTACCAGACACTGCTTCCCCATTGCAAAAGGGAACCGGCTTCCGGCGGAGCTTTCTGTACCCTTTGATGAGCGTAAGTTTTTGAGCATCCTGGGACTGGCAGTTAAGAATGCTTATACCGGAATTGTGACCCCAAAAGAGGCCCTTTCCGATGCCCAGATGCAGTTTTCAAATTATTTCCATACTTCTTTAGAAAAACGTTAGAAATAGTCAGATTTTAGTCAGAGTTCTTTAAGGGAGCCTCAAAGACTTGCTTATACTGATGTGCTATACTATAACCAGTGAAGAGAAAAACAAGCGGCTGCGAAGCAGACATTTGTTTTTCACGAGCGGTTAACGAAGACCCCGCCTGCGATAGCAGGCAGTAGAGCGCATAAGCGCGTGGGTCTGAGCATAGGAGAGAAACCCGCTTGCATAATTGCGTGGGCCTGAGTATATAGCACAGGAGAGAAGGTGAGCAGATGAGGACAAAAGACAATGGAAAATACAATATAGCAGGAAACACCGGGAAAAAGAAGTGTGCAGCGTTTAACTGGCTTAAAGGAGTAACAGCTGTGCTCTGTGCAGTGGCTATGTATTTTGCAGTGACTACCGGTATCCGCGGCTATGATATGTATAAGGATGCCATTGCCCAGGTCAGCCTGAAAGATAAGGTAAGCGAGATACGGTCCAAGGAAAGCTATACTGTATTTTCTGATCTTCCGGAAACGTATACGGATGCAGTCCTCTCTGTGGAAGATCACCGATTTTACGGACATATTGGTATTGATCCCATTGCCATTACAAGAGCCATGGTCAATGATGTAAAGGCCGGACGCTTTGTAGAAGGCGGCAGTACCATTACCCAGCAGCTGGCAAAAAATCTGTATTTCACCCAGGAAAAGAAGATGGAGCGTAAGGTAGCAGAGGTATTTATGGCTTTTGCACTGGAGCGGGATTACAGTAAAAATGAGATTTTAGAGCTTTATGTAAATACCATTTATTTCGGAAACGGATATTATTGTATCAAAGATGCCAGCGAAGGCTATTTCGGAAAAGAGCCGGAAGACCTGACAGATTACGAAAGCACACTTCTTGCAGGCGTCCCTAATGCACCGTCTAAATATTCCCCCACTGTCAATCTGGAGCTGGCGGAAAAACGCCAGGAGCAGGTGGTGGAACGGCTGGTAGCCTGCGGTCTGTTTACAAAAGAGCGGGAGCTGGAGACATTGGCGGGAAGTGAACGACTAATTAAAATGAGCGTTAGATACCCCCTATAGGGTGGAATCTAGCGCTTTCAGGCGTGTTTTGGAAAGGAAAATATTTTATGTATATCATAGCAGGATTGGGAAACCCTACAAGGGAGTATGAGAAGACAAGACATAATGTGGGATTTGATACCATTGATGTGCTGGCGGACAAGTTAAATACATCTGTGGATGAGAAGAAATTTAAGGGACTTTATGGAAGGGGCATCATTGCAGGGGAAAAGGTGATCCTTTTAAAGCCTCAGACTTTTATGAATTTAAGCGGTGAGAGCGTAAGAGAAGCGGCAGATTTCTATAAAGTGGACCCAGAGCATATCATTGTTATATATGATGATATCAGTCTGGATGTAGGTCAGCTGCGTATCCGCAAGAAAGGCAGTGCAGGCGGTCATAATGGTATCAAAAATATCATTGCCCATCTGGGAACCCAGGAGTTTCCGAGAATTAAGGTAGGCGTAGGTGACAAGCCCCCCAGAATGGATCTGGCAGATTATGTACTCAGCCGTTTCTCTAAGGAAGACCGTGAGAAAATGGAACAGGCATTTAAGGATGCGGCAGAGGCAGTGGAAGTCATGATCGCAGAGGGACCAGATGCGGCTATGAACCAGTTTAATGGACACAAATAGATATCTTGTGCATAATTGAACACAGAAACGTTGAAATAGATACAACACAGACTGAAATGATAATGGAACAGGATATAAGGGGAAAACATGGAAAATCCGTTATTGGAATTACAGGAATATGAAAATCTACAGGAAGCGTTAAAAAAGGCAAAAGGACCGGTCCAGGCAACGGGAACCCTTGATTCCCAGAAGGTACACCTGATGTACTGGCTGGGAAAAGACGGGGGTTTTCCCTGGAAACTGGTGGTGACTTATGATGACCAGAGAGCCAGGGAGATCTACGATGATTTTCGCAGCTTTACGGAAAACGTATGGCTTTACCCGGCAAAGGATCTGCTGTTTTACAGTGCGGATATCCACGGAAACCTGATGACCCGCCAGCGCATTGCAGTGTGGCGGCACCTGATGGAAGAGAAGGAAGGCGTAGTAGTCACTACGTTAGACGGCCTTATGGATCATCTGCTGCCGCTGGTATTTTTAAAGCAGCAGGCGGTGACTGTGGAAAACGGCCAGATCATGGATCTGGATGAATGGAAAGAACGCCTTACAGCACTGGGGTATGAGCGTACAGCCCAGGTAGACGGCATGGGCCAGTTTTCCATCCGTGGCGGTATCGTGGACATTTTCCCGCTGACAGAGGAAGTGCCGGTGCGTATTGAACTGTGGGATGATGAGGTGGACTCCATCCGCAGTTTCGACCCGGAAAGCCAGCGGTCTGTGGAACAGCTGGAAAAAATTACCATTTATCCTTCAGCCGAGACCATTTTAACAAAAAAGCAGTTAGAAGCAGGGATTGAACGTCTGGAAAAGGAAGAAAAAGAATATGAAGCAGCCTTAAGGGCCAAACATCAGATTGAAGAAGCATCCCGTATCCGGGGTATTATCAAAGAACTGACAGAAGGGATCCGGCAAGGCTGGAAACGGGATGGACTGGATGCCTATATCCGGTATTTCTGCCCGGAGACTGTGTCATTTCTGGACTATTTCCCGGCAGGAGATACTCTGATCTGTCTGGATGAACCGGCAAGATTAAAGGAA
>OJRW01003336.1_pt1 | contig 9858 bp, 9 predicted proteins | sample 1599231 | NCBI WGS metagenome assembly OJRW01 (sample SAMN04168656, study PRJEB22393) | human gut metagenome | biome: human gut microbiome; feature: stool | host: Homo sapiens | collected 2014-03-17
GCAACAGACAGCCCAACATGATGCAGCAGTTTCAGCAGTTCATGAATCAAATGAAAGGCAAGGACCCCAACGCCATGATACAAGAGATGGTATCCTCTGGACGCATTTCCCAAGATCAGCTTAACCAGGTCCAGAAACAAGCCCGGCAGATGCAGGGAATGTTTGAGGGGATGCGGGGGATGTTCGGCAAGTAACCTTCTAACTCTCTAATTACTCTCAACTACTTGAGAGTTCTTTACAGTATCAAATTTCCGGCCGGAATTTGAAATAAAACTACAAAGGAGATAACACAATGAGTCTTTCTTCTGACAATGTGGCTCTGACTATGCCCGTCCAGCCTGCTAACGGTAACGGCAGCAACGGCGGCTTTGGCTGGGGCGGCGATTGGTCCAGCTGGATCATTTTGTTCCTTATCTGGGGCATTTTTGGTTGGGGCAATGGCGGTTACGGCGGCTTCGGCGGAGGCGGCGGTGTCAACAATCCCGGCCTGCAGGGGCTTGCCACCAGGGCGGACATTAACGAGGGCTTTGCCCTGAACGGCCTCCAGAACGGCCAGACCTCCATCCGGGACGCCGTGACCAGCGGATTCCACGGTGTGGATACCGCGGTGTGTAACCTGGGCTATCAGACCCAGGCGGGCTTCAATGCCCTTGGCGCTCAGTTGGCCTCCTGCTGCTGCGACACCCGGGAGGCGATTCAGGGTGTGCGGTACGACCTCGCCACCACCGCCTGCGCTACGCAAAACACCATCCAGAATACCACTCGGGACATCATCGACAACGCCAACGCCAACAGCCGGGCGATTTTGGATTTCCTGACTCAGGACAAGATCGCCACGCTGACCGGCGGCCGCGCCGCGGAGGAGGTCGTGTTCCACTCCGTCACGACCGGCGCGTCGAACGATATCGAGCAGGCGACGAAGCTCGCCCGCGCGATGATCACGCGCTACGGCATGAGCGACGATTTCGACATGGTCGCGCTTGAAACGGTCAACAATCAGTATCTCGGCGGCGACGCATCGCTCGCTTGCTCTGCCGAGACGCAGACGAAGATCGACCAGCGCGTTGTGGAGCTGGTGAAAAAACAGCACGAAAAGGCCATCCATATCCTCACCGAGAACCGCGCGAAGCTCGATGAGCTGGCGCAGTACCTCTACGAGAAGGAGACCATCACGGGCGAAGAGTTCATGAACATCGTGAACGCGAAGTAAACTCCATAAGTAGAAAGAAGGCACAGCCGAGCGGCTGTGCCTTCTTTTTGCTATTTACAGGTTGCTTTCTTTTCTGCTCGTGCGGCTGCGCAGGTAGTCGCCGAGGGTCGTGATGCAAAGGAGCGTCACGACCAGAAATGCGCCGGGGATGAGCAGGATCCACCACGCGTCGGTCATCAGCGCCTTTTCCGCGAGCGAGAGCATGCTGCCCCAGGTCACGACCTCGATGGGCAGGCCGAGGCCCATGAAGCTGAGCGTCGATTCGGCGATGATGGCGCTGCGCACATTCATCACCACCATAAAGAGGATGGACGAGAAGAAATTCGGCGCAAGGTGACGCCGCAGAATGAGGAAAAAGCTGCCGCCCATGCACTTCGCCGCGATGACGTACTCGCTCGCGCGCAGCTGCCTGACCTCGGTACGCACGACCTTGGCGATACTCGTCCAGCTCGTGAGGCCGATGACGAGCGCGATGCTCCACGCGCTCGGCGTGCCGATGACTGCCTGCAGGAAGATGACAAGCAGCAGGTTCGGCACGCTGAGAAGAATTTCGGTCAGGCGCATCAGCAGCGCGTCGAGCCATTTGGGCGTAAGTCCGCTGACCGCGCCGAAGAGGATCGCGAGCAGCGTCGAAATGACGGTCGAGCCGACGCCGATGAACAGCGACAGCCGCCCGCCGTACCAGATCATCGAGAAGATGTCGCGCCCCATCGTGTCCGTGCCGAACAGGAATTCGCGGCACGGCGCAGTGGAGCAGTGAGCAAGGTCGAGATACGCCGGGGCCTTCGTCATGATAATACGCCAAAACTTTCGCAAACAGAAAAGGATGATATCACAATGAAAGAAAACCGTAAGCTTTTGAGAGAAGTCCTCAAGGATATCCGCCGCGATATGACGGACGAGGAAGTGCTGAACCTGCTGGCAGACAGCAAAATTTCCGAAAACCCCGCGGGTGAGAAGGAAAAATACACCCTCGGCCAGCGGGCGGCGGACACCATTGCCAAATTTGCGGGCAGCTGGGCGTTCATCTTTTCCTTCACCGGCGTGCTGATTTTGTGGATGCTTGTCAACACGCTGCTGGCGGCAAAGGCGCTCGACCCGTACCCCTTCATCCTGCTCAATCTGGTGCTCTCTTGCGTGGCGGCCATTCAGGCACCGCTCATCATGATGAGCCAGAACCGGCAGGAGGAAAAGGATCGCCGCCGTGCAGAGAACGATTATAAGGTCAACCTCAAGACAGAGATCATGATCGAGGATCTTTACGACAAGGTCAATGCCATCCTGGCCAGACAGACCGCACTGGAAAAACAGCTGACGGAGAAGGGCGAAAGCGCAGGGCAAAAATGAGGGAGGACAGAGCCGTCCTCCCTCATTTTTTGCTGTTTTTGCGCAACGCGGAATCCTCCTCCGCAAACCTGCGCGCTTTTGCTGAGATGCCTCTCCGGCGCGTAAAGCCCTTATACGTGCAAGACTCTATGTTGCTTTACAGCCGGAAGTGCTTCTTAAGTTTTTGGCTTTTTCCCAGCACCAGCAGCGTCATATCAGCGTCCAGCACAGTTTCCGGGGAGATGTTCACATCGGTCTTGCCGTTCCGCTTCACGCCGAGGATGTTGACGCCGTATTTTCTGCGGATGTCCAGCTCGCCGATGCTGCGGCCCTGCCAATCCTCCGGCACGGCAACCTCGATAATGGCGTGCTGCTCGTCCAGCTCAATATAGCTGAAAATATGGTTGGCGGTATAGCGGATGGCCGCCCACTTCGCCAGCTGCTTTTCCGGGTAGGCGACCGCGTCCGCGCCGTTGCGCAGCAGAAATTTCGCCTGCACATCCCGCTCAGCGCGGGATACCACATATTTTGCTCCCAGCTCCTTGAGCAGCGACGTCGTCTCCAGTGAATTCTGGAAATCCCCGCTGATGGTGACATAGCAGACATCGTAATTGCTCACGCCCAGCGAGCGCAGAAAGTCCACACGGGTGCTGTCGCCGATCTGCGCGTTGGTGACAAAGGACATGCACTCGTTGACGCGCTCCTCGTCTTTGTCCACTGCCATCACCTGATGGCCCAGCTCGTTGAGCTGCATGGCAAGATGCCGCCCGAAGCGGCCCAGTCCGATCAATAATACCGTTTTCATCGTGTGCTCCTTTCAGCCTACGGTAATTTTCTCCTGCGGATAGCGGGCATAGGTCAGGTCATGCCCGGAGAATGCGGCGTAGATCAAGGTCAATCCGCCGACGCGCCCGAAATACATCAGCAGGATGAGAATGCTCTGCGACAGGACTCCCAGCTGCGGCGTCAGCCCCAGCGTCAGGCCCACCGTACCGGCGGCGGACGCTGTTTCATAGAGACAGGCACCGAGGGGAAGCTCCTCCGCTGTGCTGATGACCGCCGCCCCCGCAAAGGTCAGCCCCAGATACAGCAGCAGAATGGCGGCGGCGTTGCGGACAGTGGATGGCTCCAATCTGCGGTGGAAGAGCTGCAGATCCTCTCGCCTGCGGAAGGCGGCAATGGCGTTGGCAATGAGAACTGCCAGCGTCGTGACCTTCATGCCGCCCGCCGTGGAGCCGGGTGCTCCGCCGGTGAGCATCAGCAGGATCGTGACCGCCTGCGAGGTATCGCTCATTTTCGTTAGATCAACCGTGTTGTAGCCGGCCGTCCGCGGCGTGACCGACTGAAAAAGGGAGGCCAATATCCGCTCTCCCACGGGGAGGTCCGCAAAGTCTGTCAGATAAAAGAGAAACGCCGGAATCGTGATCAAAAGCGCCGTCGCGCTCAGAATGACCTTGCTCTGCATCCGGTAACGCCGCAGGTGCAGACCGTGCGTACAGACATCGTCCCACGTTAGAAAGCCGATGCCGCCCACGATGATCAGCAGCATGATCACAATGTTGACCAGCGGGTCTGCGGCATAGGCCGTCAGCGAGGGGTAGAAGGAATCCGTCCGCCCCAGAATATCGAAGCCCGCATTGCAGAAGGCGGAAACGGAATGGAAAACGGACATCCATACGCCCCGCAGCCCATAGTCCCGGCAAAAGGCTGGCAGCAGCGCCAGCGCGCCCAGCAGCTCGACCAGAAAGGTCCCCTTGAGGATAAATCTCGTCAGGCGCACGATGCCGCCCACCGCAGGGGCGGAGATGGCGTCCTGCATGGCGCTGCGCTCCTTGAGCGTGATATTCCTGCCTGAGAGCATCAGAAAGGTCACCGCACCGGTGATCACGCCCAGCCCGCCGATCTGGATCAGCAGCAAAATGACCGTCTGACCAAAGGCAGACCAATAGCTGCCGGTATCCTGCACCACCAGCCCCGTCACGCAGACAGCGGAGGTGGAGGTGAACAGTGCCTCATGAAACGGCGTCCAGACCCGCTGTACTGTGGCGATAGGCAGCATCAGCACCAGCGCCCCCAACAGGATCACACCCGCAAAGCCGAGGATCATGATTTGAAAAGAAGTCAGATGCCGCTTTAAGCGAAACACGGTCTCCGTCACATCACACACCTCCTTGAAACAATGGTACTCTCAATTTTCCGTACAGTATAGCACGGCTTTTGCAATGTGTCTGTATGTATTTTGTAAAATTTTCAGGTGCAGAGTCCTTATTTGCAGCCCAGAGGCGGGCTGCAAAGCTGCGGTTGACAGACTTTGGTGCATAGAATTCTCCGCGAGACCTGTAAATCTTTCCTAATTTTTTACAGGAACCGTTGCCTTTTTCCAATATTTGTTTTAAGATAAGCTCTCTATCTGTCATATTCAGCTGAAATTCTACGAAGCTTTTTAAAAAAGCCCCAACGGGAGAACTAATATGCTCAAAGAAAAAACATCCGATGTATCCATGACAAATACAAATCAAGGCTCTGGCACTGCTGCTGAAGCGGCAGTGCCCATGAGCCATGACCTTTGGAATACGTGGCGCAAAAATCTCCTGCTGTTCTGCCTGACCGGCGTTTATGTGGAACTGTGCCTGCATCTGTGCGTATTCGGCTCGATGGACCGGTACGCGGGATATCCTGTCCTGTTTGGCCTGCTGGGTGGCGCACTCTGCACGCTGGTAGTCTCAAGCCTGCCAAAGGTTCTGCGCCAGATCACAGGGGTTTTCCTGGTCGCGGCACAGGTGCTGCTGGCCGAGGTGCAGCTGGTCTATCACTGCATCTTCGGAGATTTCATGCCCGTCAGCCAGATCGGCATGGGCGGAAATGTGGTCGTCAATTTCAACTCGCAGCTTCTCTATGGGATCCGCCAAAATCTGCTGAAGATCCTGCTCCTCCTGCTGCCGCTGATCGTCGTGATCCTCTGCCTTGCCCTGCGAAGGGTGCAGGCTCTGAAGCTGCGGCTGCGCTGGAAACAGACTATGGCCTCCTTTGCCGTGCTCCTCGCACTGCTGCTGACGGTCACGGGACTCATGTATGTTGGACGGGACAACGCCTTTTCCGTCTATCGTACCTTCACCAATGTGAACACCTCCACCGACAGCAGTTATAAAAAAATCGGTATGCTGGCCACCACGGCGCAGGAGCTTCGATACATGCTCTTCAGCGGCAGCGGCAGCATTATGATCACGCCGTCGTCCTTGAATATGAGCGATGTTCCGCGGACATACAGCAGCAACTCCTATAACGTGATCGAAAGCATCGATTTTACGGCTCTTGCAGACAGTACCGACAGCGATATTCTCAAGGCCACAGACGAGTATCTATCAAATGCAACACCCACCCGCAAAAACAACTACACAGGACTTCTTAAGGACTATAACCTCATCACCATCTGCGCTGAGAGCTTCTGCCCGTGGTTTATCAGCGAGGAGCTGACGCCGACGCTCTACAAGCTGAGCCATACGGGTATTCTCTTTGAAAATTACTACGGCACGTTCCAGTCCGTCACCACCAACGGCGAATACACCATGTGCATGGGGCTTTATCCGGATATGTCCCGCACGAAGACGGATTCCAGCTTCAATGTGGCGGGCACCAACTATCTGCCGTTCTGCCTGGGCAATGCGCTCAAGGGCATGGGCTATCAAGCCTGGGGCTATCACGACTACATCGGGGATTTCTACAACCGGAACATCACCCACGCCAACATGGGCTACACGTTCAAGGCGGCGGATTCTGGTCTGGCCATGAAGATCGACTGGCCCTCCTCCGATCTGGAGATGATGGAGGCCTCCGTGGACGACTACATCAACAGCGGAGAACCCTTCCACGCCTATTACATGACCTTCAGCGGTCACTACCAGTACAACTGGGACAACGCCATGAGCGCCAAAAACCGCGACGCGGTGAAAGATCTGCCCTATTCTGAGCCGGTGAAGGCGTACATTGCCTGCAATCTGGAGCTGGAATACGCACTGGAGTACCTGATGCAGCGGCTGGAGGAAGCTGGCGTTGCCGACAAGACCTGCATCGTCCTGACCAACGACCACTACCCCTACGGCCTGACCGAAGACGAGTACAACGAGCTGGCAGGGCAGACGCTGGACACCACCTTTGAGAAGTACCGCAACAGCTTCATCTGCTATGTTCCCGGCCTTTCAGAGAACATCGTGGTGGATGAATACTGCTCCACGGCGGACATCTTGCCGACACTGCTGAATCTCTTCGGCGTGGACTACGATTCCCGCCTGCTGGCGGGCACCGATGTACTCTCCAGCGGCCTCCATGTAGCGGTGTTGTCGGATAAGTCCTTTCTGACGAAGACCTTCCGCTATGACGCCGGTACGGAAACCGCGATCCCCGCCGATGAAAGCATCACTGTCTCCGACAAGCTGGTGAAAGCCTACCGGCTCTATGTGGACAGCAGGTTCCAGCTCTCCGGCAACATCCTCAACAGCGATTACTACGCCCACGTCTTTGCCAGGGAGTCCAGCGGCGGAAGCCTTGCGGACACGGTGGTATTCACGGACATCAAGAGCATTTTCAATCAGGCCAGCGTCCTCTATATGTACCGCAAGGGCTATGTGGAGCCGGAAGCGCCGGACACCTTCGGCGGCAAGGCCACGGCAAGACTGGGCGAGTTCATCGATGTGCTATACCGCATCGCGGGCCGGCCGGAAACGGACAACACCGCCCTTCCGGCTGACTACGAGAACGAGGAATTCAACGCGGCCCATCCCTATTATAATGCCGTGTGCTGGGCCTATCAGACAAGGCTGCTCCGGCAAAATGATCCCAATACCGAATACGATGACAAGGTGGACTATCAGACGGCGTGCGTACTGATCCGCCGCTACGCGATCATGGCAGGCGTCGATACCGGCGTGGATCAGACGCAGCTCAGGCAGCTTCTTCGGGATGCCCCCGATCTTGGCAGAGAGGCAGCCAAAGCGATGCTCTGGTGCGATGAAAAGGACATTACCACCCGGGACAGCAGCCTTGACGAGCTGCTGGCATCCGCTGGCACCCGCATCAGCCGCTACCAGATGACGTCGTTCCTGTTCTACCTCTGCACCTACGAGCTGGATATTGGCAGCTGAGCATGCGGCGCAGATCCTGCCGGAGAAGTGTTCCGCGACCGATTCGCAAAAAGAGTCGCCTTTCTCGGCTGTGTACCGGAAGATACCCATTCGATGCCGCACTACGCTTAATGTTGAAATAAGTAAACATACTCACAAGCATTACACTCAGTGTAGACCTAATGTAGATTCAGACCATTCTGTGTTTACGAAAGTTTACATTGAGTGTAATTTTTTCTGCCTTGAATGGGTGGTCAAACAGGGCCGGTTTTCTACATTTATTACGAAGGAATGAGACATCCACCCCCCTATTCTCACACGAAAGAAGAAGTTTGATTTGAGCAAACGAAAACACGGACCTACGATTGTACCGGCCTTATCCGCCAAGGTGGATAACAAAGAAAAACGATTCATTCAGGTTGGAAACTCACTGCTCCTCTCCAAGCAGTTCCACGCACTCAGCACCGGCAGCCGGTTTCTCTATTTCTGCATGGCCATGGAGAGCGGCGGAAGGAAGAATTTCATTCTTCCACAAAAGGACGCAAAAATGGCTCACGGGGTAAACCCGCGCAGCCGTCTGATCCGTTTCAGCAAGTACAGCAGCTTTCATTATTTCACCGTCGATGAGATGGGCCTGCGGCTGATGAAGCTGGCGCTGGATGAAATGGCGCTGTATCGGTTTCAGCGGTACTTGCAGCAAAACGGCATTTGCAAAGCATCTATGCTTCCGATGTATCTGTTCAGTCTGGAGCTGCTTTCGGAGGCGTATGCCTTGAAAAAGGGGAAGCAAATGCGGGCAGAGCTGGATAGAGGCGCATTGTTTTCGTGCCAGGCAGATGTTGTAAAACGGATCTGCAACACAGGACCCAATCTGATCACGATCCCAGACAAATGGCTGCTGGACTTGGATACGGAAAGAGATGATAGCTCAGACGAACTCTTACTTTCCCCAAATGCTACGTTTCTAAGTCAACAGTCCGGAATGTAACACACAGGTGGTAACAGTATGGTCGAGGAATTGCAAGTGCCGATCCATCTCAAAATGACGCTGACGATTAAGGAAGCCGCAGCATACAGCAACATTGGGATCAACAAGATCGAGAGTATGCTGCACAGTCCGAATTGCCCGTTTGTTCTCTATGTTGGGTCCAAAAAGCTGGTCAAACGCCGGGAGTTTGAACAGTACATCAGTGAAAAACTGGTGATATAAGTGGCTTCGGAAGATTTACAAATAAGTGGAGAGTTTTTTCACACGATGGCTTGAGAAGGAGAACGTTATATGCTATAATTTATATGTAGTAGTGCGTCCTTCAAGGCTGCGAAGATGAATGACCTGATTGCCAAGCACCCAATGGACGGTGTGCGGTTTACAAAGCCGGTTTGTGCGACAGACGATATTAAGTTCCTCACCCGTGACGAGCAGCGCGTGTTTCTTAAAACAGCGAAACGCTCCCGCAACTACAATCAGTACGCACTGATCCTTGAAACCGGCTTGCGTACCGGTGAGATGATCGGGTTGACGTGGGATGCGATTGACTTTGAAAAGCGCACGCTCACGGTCAATAAAACGTTGGAGTACCGCCACAAGCAGCACTTTTGGCGCGCAGGTCCTCCCAAAACGCAGCAGAGCTATCGCACCATCCCCCTGACAGATCGGGCCTATGAAATTCTGAAAGAAATCAAGGACAAGCGCCCTTGGCAAAAGGAATCTCCGCTGCTCTCGCAAACACTGGAATATATCGACCGGCGAACGGGGGCAATCTCCCGGCTGGTCATGCGCGATCTTGTCTTTGTCAACTGGCGTACCGGGGAACCGGCGAAGAACAGTTCCTATGATACCCACCTTTATAAGCTATGTGACAAAGCGGGAATTGAAAAATTCTGTATGCACGCTTTACGCCATACCTACGCAACAAGGGCGATTGAATGCGGCGTGCAGCCCAAGGTTCTTCAAAAGCTGCTTGGGCACGCAAGTATAAAAACAACGATGGACAGATACGTCCATGTCACATCCGAATCTTTGGATCAGGCTGTGCGGCAATTCGAATCAGGCAGGGTTTCCTAGCATATAAGTCCATGCGAAAATGGCGTAAAAATGGCGTAAGCCAAACGCGCCGGATTCCGGAAGCCCTTGAAAATCAAGACTTTTTAAGGAGATAGAGAAAACTATGAAATTAGGTATCGTCGGCCTGCCGAATGTCGGCA
>OJRW01003349.1_pt1 | contig 9824 bp, 10 predicted proteins | sample 1599231 | NCBI WGS metagenome assembly OJRW01 (sample SAMN04168656, study PRJEB22393) | human gut metagenome | biome: human gut microbiome; feature: stool | host: Homo sapiens | collected 2014-03-17
TTCTCTTTGTGCGCAAAAACGGCTCTGCGGTTTATATCGCGGATGAGCAGGTCGGGATTCTGGAAACCAGAAAGGTAACGGCGAAGGAGCTGACTGCCACACTGGAAAGTCAGCTGGAGGGTATTGTCGGCTCGAAGGTGCAGATTAACGAGAAAATCAAGGTAGAGGGCATCCATATCGGCTCCAAGGAGAAGAAGGATGTCTGCACGATGGAGCATTTGTTGCCGAAAATGCGCAGCAAGGTAACGTATAAGGTGGAAGCGGCGATTATTACAGTGGATAGTGAAAAGGTTGCCATCCTTGCAAATGAAAAAGCAGCGAATGCTGTGCTCAAGCAGGTGCAGACCGACCTTATGCCCAAGGAGGGCGTTGCGGAGGATGCGGAAATCAGCTGGCAGGAGGATGTTGAGGTTGTGAAGGAATTTGTGGATTCCACGCAGATTCTGGAGCAGGAGGATGCCGTGAAGGTATTGGAATCCACTACAGAGGCAACCCAGAGTTATACCGTTCAGTCCGGCGATGCGCCGTATCTGATTGCAAATGAATTTAAAACAACGGTGGAAAAGCTGAATCAGCTGAATGAAGGTGCAAATCTTACCGGCGGGATTCGCGTAGGGCAGGTTATCAATGTGCCGGTACAGAAGCCGAAGATTTCCGTAAAAACAGTGGAAACACAGGTGCTGACGGCAGTGGAGCCGAAGACCTACCAAACTCAGTATGATGATACCAAGCCTTCGAGCTATCAGAAGGTCATCCAGCAGGGCAAGGCAGGGCAGAAGAAAAGCACCATCCGCATTACGCGTATCAACGGTGAGGTGACGGAGGAAAAGGAAGTGGATAAGGAAATTATCCAGGAGGCTGTGCCCGAAATCATCGTCAAGGGAACACAATAAAAAAATAGCGAAAAAAAGAGGGTCGTTCCGCAGATTTCTGCTGCGGAACGGCTTTTTTGTGGTAATATATTGATATCGAAACAGTACATATGAAAAAAAGGAGGGGGATTTCCTATGGGTATTTCTTTTTCTCTGAAAGGAGATTTTATCAAAAAGGACGAGGTTTTTGCACTGCAAAAGGAGGTGGAGCGTTGTCATTATGCGCTTCATGAAAAAACAGGCAAGGGCAATGACTTTTTAGGCTGGGTGGATTTGCCCGTAAATTACGATAAGGAAGAATTTGCAAGAATCAAAGAATCGGCAGAATATATCAAAAACAACTGCGATGTTTTGATTGTCATCGGTATCGGCGGTTCATATTTGGGCGCAAGAGCCGTTATCGAGGCTTTAAAATCATCAAACTACAACCTTTTGAAAAAGGATACTCCGCAAATCTATTTTATCGGTAATTCTATCAGTCCTGCATCGCTCAACGAAATTGTTTCGCTTTGCGAGGGCAAGGATATTTGCGTTAATGTAATTTCAAAGAGCGGCACTACAACAGAGCCTGCAATCGCTTTCAGAGTGTTCAGAGAGCTTGTTAACAAAAAGTATTCCAAAGAAGAAGCTGCTAAAAGAATTTTCTGCACAACAGATAAGGCAAAGGGAACTCTTAAGAGTCTTGCAGACGAAGAGGGATATGCAACATTTGTCGTACCGGATGATGTCGGTGGCAGATATTCCGTTCTCACAGCAGTTGGCCTTTTGCCGATTGCCGTTGCCGGAATTGATATTGATAAGCTTATGCTCGGTGCAAGAAATGCACAAAACGAGCTTTGCAGTGAAAATCTTGAAGAAAACCCCTGTCTTAAATATGCGGCAGTAAGAAACTGTTTCTACAACAAGGGCAAAAAGTGCGAATGCTTTGTTTCGTACGAGCCGAGCATGGCTATGTTCAACGAATGGCTCAAACAGCTCTTCGGCGAGAGTGAAGGCAAAGACGGTAAGGGACTTTTCCCGGTATCCTGTGTATTTTCAACCGATCTTCATTCACTTGGTCAATATATTCAGGAATCGGGCGGCTCATTGATGTTTGAAACCGTTGTTAAATTTAATACAACAGATAATGATTTTGTTATTGACGAGCAGGAGGGCAATATTGACGGTCTTAACTTCCTCGCAGGCAAAAAGATGAGCTATGTAAACGATAAGGCAAGACAGGGTACACTTCTTGCTCACACAGCCGGCGGAGTTGGCAATCTTATTGTTGAATCCGATAAACTTTGTGAAGAAGAACTTGGTTATCTCATTTATTTCTTTGAAAAGGTTTGTGCTGTTTCAGGCTATATTCTCGGTGTAAATCCGTTCAATCAGCCGGGTGTTGAAAGCTACAAAAAGAATATGTTTGCACTTCTCGGTAAACCCGGTTATGAAAGTGAAAAAGAAAACCTTGAAAAACAATTGGGTTTATGATACTATATAGTTGAAAAAGATATTTTACCTATTCAGGAGGAATAAACATGATTAAACTTATTATCGGTAACAAAGGCGCCGGAAAGACCAAAAGACTTATCGACCTTGTTAATTCTTGTGTCGAAAATTCAGACGGCAACATTGTTTGTATCGAAAAAGAGCCGAAGCTTACATATGATGTTTCATCAAAAGCTCGTCTTTTAGAGACAGAAACATATGCCATCAACGGTCACAAGGCTTTCTACGGATTCCTTGCAGGAATTTGCGCAGGCAACTATGATGTTACAGACATTCTTGTTGACGCAACATTCAAAATCGTCGGCCGTGATTATGAAAAGCTTGTTCAGTTCTTCGATATGCTTTCTGCTTTGAGCGAAGCAAGCGATGTTGATTTTTACTTCACACTCAGCTGCGATAAGGAAGATTTACCGGTTGAAATCTTTGATTACTGTGAAGAGGCTTAATTAAAATATCATTTTTTGCACACCGGCGTTGTCGGTGTGCTTATTTTTTTAAATTTTTCTATTGACAAAACTCGTTCTTGTATATATAATACTAAAAGTGCAACTTGAGGTGAATTATATGCAAATAGACTTTACAAATTTGTTTAATTCTTGTGACGATGTCATCAATGTTGATACTCATTTCGATTTTGATGATTTCGAATACAGCACCTATAAACCACTCAAACATGGTGCAGATGTCAAGGGCAAAGCATACTGTAAAGCCGATGTTGCTTATTTGGACCTTAATGTTAAGTTCGATTTCTTCGGAATCTGCGATAGATGCGCCGAAGAATTTGAAAAAAACTTTTCCTTTGATATTCACAAAACAGTTGTCCCGAGAATGGAAAACGAAAATGATGATTATGATAATTATATCGTTCTCGAAAATGCTGTTCTTGATTTGGACGATTTGATTTATCAGGAAATACAATTATTTTTACCGCAAAAAATGTTATGTAAAGACGATTGCAAAGGTCTTTGTCCCAAATGCGGCAAAAACTTAAATTTCGGAAAATGCGATTGCAAAAAGGATGTCGATCCTCGTATGGCGGCGCTTTTGCAGTTGCTTGATGAAGAATAATTAAACTAACTTGTTTTCATAATAAGGAGGAAATTAAAATGGCAGTACCAGCAAGAAGAACTTCAAAAGCAAGAAAGAATAAGAGACGCTCAAGTGTTTGGAAGCTCAACGCTCCTACACTCGTTAAATGTCCTAACTGTTCTGAATACACTGTACCTCACAAGGTATGCCCAAGCTGCGGTTATTATAACGGCAAGCAAGTAATCAGCAAGGACTGATTTGTTTAACAAATAAACCGGCAAGGCGGCTCTAATCAGCCGCCTTTCTTGTTATGATTTATGATTGGAGGTTTTGCAATGTCTAAGCCTGTAGTTGCAATTGTCGGCAGACCGAATGTCGGCAAATCAACACTGTTTAACAAATTAATAGGTACAAGACTCTCAATTGTTGACGATACACCCGGTGTTACACGCGACAGAATTTACGGCGATTGCGAATGGCTCAACCATCATTTTTTGCTTGTTGATACAGGCGGTATTGAGCCTAACACCGATGATATTATTCTGTCTCAGATGAGAAGTCAGGCACAAATTGCTATTGACACGGCGGATGTTATTATACTTGTAGTTGATTTGAGATGCGGCATTGTTGCCTCAGACCAGGATGTAGCCTCAATGCTGTTAAAAAGCGGCAAGCCCGTTGTTTTGTGCGTTAATAAGTGCGACAGCATCGGTGCGCCGGATCCCGAATTTTATGAATTTTACAATTTAGGTATTGGTGACCCTATTGCAGTTTCGTCTACACACGGTCACGGTACAGGTGATTTGCTTGACGAAGTAGTAAAATTTTTCCCTGAAAATGCAGATGATGAGGAAGACGATGACGAAGTAATAAGCGTTGCTATCATCGGTAAGCCGAATGTCGGCAAATCCTCGCTTGTAAATAAAATCAGCGGCACAAACCGTGCCATTGTTTCCGATATTGCAGGCACAACAAGGGACACCACGGATACATTCATCGAAAACAGCTACGGCAAATTCAATTTTATCGACACAGCCGGATTGCGCAGAAAAAGTCGAGTAAACGACGATATTGAAAAATACAGCATAATTCGTGCGAGAATGGCTGTTGAGCGCGCAAATGTTTGTGTTATTATGATTGACGCAACCGAGGGCTTTACAGAACAGGATTCCAAAGTTGCAGGTATTGCAATTGAGCAGGGCAAGGCTTGTATTATCGCCGTAAATAAATGGGACGCTGTCGAAAAGGACGGCAATACCATGAAAGAGTTTAGGGATAAACTCGCTGTTGACTTTTCGTTTATGACATATGCGCCGATAATGTTTATTTCGGCTAAAACCGGTCAGCGTATTGATAAACTTTATGAAATGATTGTCTATGTCCACTCCCAAAACTCTATGCGTATTTCAACAGGCAAACTCAACGAAGTGCTTTCTGTTGCAACTGCAAGAGTTCAGCCGCCGACCGATAAGGGCAAGCGCCTTAAGATTTATTATATGACACAGGCGTCTACCCGTCCGCCCACATTCGTTTTCTTTGTTAATAATAAGGAACTTTTTCATTTCTCGTATCAGAGATATTTGGAAAATCAGATAAGAGATATTTTCGGTCTTGACGGAACTCCGATTAGATTTATCGTCAGAGAAAGAGGAGAGGGCAGCAAATGACATGTGCTTTAAAATTGATTTTGATTGCCGTTATTTCGTATTTACTCGGAAGCTTGAATTTCGGTGTTCTTTTATCGCGAAAGTTTGAAAATGAGGATGTCAGGTCCAAAGGAAGCGGCAATGCCGGCACAACAAATATGCTCAGAAATTACGGCAAAGGAATGGCTGTGCTAACTATTGTCGGCGATATGGCAAAGGTAATGGTTGCAATTTTGATTGCAAAACTTATTATTTCCGAGGGTGAGCTTTCTGCATATTCGATTTTTGCCGATAATACGAATATAATCATCAAATCATTCGCAGGTTTGTTTGCTGTTTTAGGTCACATATTCCCTTGCTACTTTAATTTTAAGGGCGGCAAAGGCGTTGCTACAAGCGGCGGCATGGTGTTTATGATTGATTGGCGAATTGCTTTGATTTTGCTTACAATGTTTATACTTGTTGTATTAATCACAAAGTATGTCAGCCTCGGCTCGCTTGTAATGGCGTTTTTTTATCCTGTATTTATTTTTATTTTTTACAAAAGTGCGTTGCTCACAGTGATAGCACTTGTATTTGCAATTATAGTATTCATTGCGCACAGAGAGAATATTAAAAAGCTTATAAATAAAACCGAAAGCAAAATTTCTTCAAAAAAGAAATAGAATTTGATTTTAAAGGCAGGTTAATCCTGCCTTTGTTTAATGTTAAGAGATAGTATAAAGAATTTAATGTTAACAGTTTGTTGTTGATTTTTTTACAATTTAGTGATACCATATTCAGTGCAAACCGATAAGGAGGTTATGTAATATGTTAAATAAGAAAAAACTTATTCCTGTTTCTCTTTTGACCGGCTATTTAGGTTCGGGTAAAACAACTCTTTTAAATCAGGTGTTGTCTAACCAAAAGGGCTACAAGGTTGCTGTTATAGTAAATGATATCGGAGAAGTTAATATTGATGCGTCGCTTATTCAAAAAGGCGGCAATGTTACTCAAAAGGACGAAAATCTTGTTCCGCTTTCAAACGGATGCATTTGCTGTACGCTGAAGGTTGATTTGATGAAACAAATCATCAGTCTTGCACAAAGCAAAAAGTTTGATTATATTTTGATTGAGTCATCGGGCATTTGCGAGCCGGGTCCAATCGCAGGCTCAATTTGTATGCTTGACGGTACAGATGAAACCGTTAATCTTCCTGCTGTTGCTTATCTCGACAACATTACTACTGTTGTCGATGCAAAGCGCATGGCTGACGAATTTGGTTGCGGTGATGCACTCTTGAACGAAAATATGGACGAAGAGGATATTGAAAATCTTCTTGTTCAGCAAATAGAATACTGCACAACAATTGTTTTGAATAAAACCGATCTCGTTACCGACGAAGAAAAGAAAAATGTTATTTCGGTTATCAAAGCGCTTCAGCCTAAAGCGAAAATTATCGAAACAACATACGGCAATGTTGATGTTGATGATATTCTTTCAACCGGCAGATTTGATTATGAAAAAATTCTTGAAAGTGCAGGCTGGATTCAGGCTATGCAGGGTGAGGGCGAAAATTCCGAGGATAATGATGAGCACGAGGAACATCATCACGAGCATGACGACCATGACCACGAGCACGAACACAATCATGATGAACACGAAGAGCATGAGCATCACGGACACCATCATCACCATCATCACCACGATGAGGGCGAAGCAGAGGAATACGGTATCGGAACTTTTGTTTATCAAAATGTAAAGCCGTTTTCAAAGCAAAAGTTTGAGGAATTTGTGTTTGCAAAATGGCCTAAAGAAGTTATCAGAGCAAAAGGCTTGTTCTGGATTGCAGACGATCCTCAAACCGCATATATCTTTGAACAGAGCGGTAAGCAAAAGACAGCTACTGATGACGGCAAATGGATTGCCGCATTCCCTGAATATGAAAGAAAACAAATTCTCCAAATGAACCCCGATATTGCGGAGGCTTGGCACCCGGTTTACGGCGACAGAGTCAACAAACTTGTATTTATCGGCAGAAATATGGATAAGGATGCAATTATCAAAGCACTTGACGATTGTATCTCCGATGAGGCAAAATAATTATAAAATGCTCCGCGCGACCGCTCGGAGCATTTTTTGTTGTTGAAAACATCGCCGTGATTTGGTATTATGTTATTAGTGAAAGAAAAGGTAGGTAAATTATGCCTGATTTTATAAAACAAAACGTTCAATGGTTTCCGGGCCATATGGCAAAAACAAGGAGACTTATTAAAGAGTCACTTAATCTTGTTGACGGCGTCGTTGAAATTGTTGATGCAAGGATACCTGTAAGCTCGCGTAATCCCGAGCTTGATTCGATTATTAAAAAAAAGCCGCGCATTATTTTGCTCAATAAATGCGATGTAGCCGATTCGAAGGCAACATCAATGTGGCTTAAATATTTCAGAGATAAAGGATTTTATGCCGCCGCAGTCGATTGCAGAACAGGTAAGGGTTTAAACAGTTTTGACAGCCTTGTTAAGCAAGCGCTTAAATCTGTTATCGAAAGAAACGATGCTAAAGGCATGAGCGGAAAGCCGCTTAGATTGATGGTTGTCGGAATACCGAACACAGGCAAATCATCATTTATTAACAGAATGGGTAAAAACGCTAAAGCAAAAGTTGCAGATAAGGCAGGTGTTACAAGACAAAATCAGTGGTTTGTTGTCGGAAACGGAATAGAACTTCTCGATACTCCCGGTGTTCTTTGGCCGAAATTCGATGATCCCGAGGTAGGGGACAAACTTGCGTTTATCGGCTCTGTTAAAGATGAGGTAACCGATAAAGAAACGCTTGCATGCCGACTGCTTGAATCGCTTGCCGCAACAAGACCGCAGGCAATTGAGGACAGATATAAAATCAGCGGTATTTCAGGACTTCAGGGATGGGAAATTCTTGAGATGATAGGCAAAAAACGCGGATTTTTGATAAAGGGCGGAGAAATTGATTATGAAAGAGCCGCCGTTATCGTAGCCGACGAATTCAGAGGAGGAAAATTGGGCAGAATTACCCTTGAATTACCAATTGATGAATAATGAAAATTTTAATTGGCTTGCATATGAAAATGAAGCCTTCGACAAAGGATATACCGCAATTTGCGGAGTTGACGAGGCGGGCAGGGGACCGCTTGCCGGACCTGTTTATGCCGCCGCCGTTGTTTTGCCTCGCGGATGTATTATTGACGGTGTCAACGATTCAAAAAAAATCAGTGAAAAAAAGCGTGAAATGCTTTTTGATGTCATAATAAATGAGGCTCGGGATTTTTGCATCGCGACAGCCTCCGAAAAGGAAATTGACGAGCTTAACATTCTTCAGGCAACATTTCTTGCAATGAAAAGAGCTGTTGACGGATTAAAGAATAAAGCGGACTTCGCAATCATAGACGGCAACAGAATGCCGCCGCTTAACATACCCGGTGAAACGCTTATCCATGGTGACGCGCTTTGCGAAAGCATTGCCGCTGCGTCAATTCTCGCAAAGGTTTCGCGTGACAGATATATGCTTGAACTTGCGGAAAAATATCCACAATATCATTTCGAAAAGCATAAAGGCTACGGTACAAAACTGCATTACGAAATGCTTGAAAAATACGGTCCCTGCGAAATACACAGACGGTCGTTTTTGAAAAAGTGGTATGAAAACAGATGAACTCACTCGGAAAATTAGGCGAACGATATGCCGCCAATTATTTGATTAAGCATAAATACAAACTCGTTGAAAGCAATTTTCAATCACGGTTCGGTGAAATTGACATAATTGTGAAAAACAAAAGTTATCTTGTTTTCGTCGAAGTAAAGCAGCGCGATGTTAACTCGATTGCCACACCTGCAGAGTTTGTTGATAAGGCTAAGCAGAATAAAATTATCGCAACAGCTAAATTATACTTGGCAAATAATCCCACGGATTTACAGCCACGATTTGATGTTATTGAAATTTATTCCTCAAATAATAAAATAAAATCACTCAAACACCTTGAAAATGCCTTCACTTTAGTATAAAATACTATGTAACAAATTTTAGGAGACAATATTATGCAATACACTTCTACAAGAGATAAATCTATCAGAGTATCAGCCGCAACGGCAATTGCACAGGGCATCAGCGAGGAGGGCGGACTTTTCGTTCCTTGCGAACTCCCGCATTTTTCACTTGATTCAATCGGTAAAATGGTTTCGATGCCATATACAGAGCGTGCAAAAACAGTTCTCAAAGAATTTTTGACAGACTTCACGGAAGAAGAGCTTGATTATTGCGTTGAGGGCGCATATGAAGCATCAAAGTTTTCTTCGGATAAAATCGCTCCGACCGTTCATATTAATAAAAATGAAAATATTCTCGAGCTTTGGCACGGTCCTACTTGTGCATTTAAGGATATGGCACTTCAGCTTTTGCCTTACCTTATGACCGTATCTGCTAAAAAGACTGCCGACGGCAAAACAATCGTTATTCTTGTAGCAACATCAGGCGATACCGGCAAGGCAGCGCTCGAAGGTTTTAAGAATGTTGACAATACAAAAATTCTTGTATTTTATCCTGTTGACGGTGTGTCACCGATGCAAAAGCTCCAAATGACAACACAAGAGGGCGACAATGTTTCCGTTTGTGCAATCAACGGCAATTTCGATGACGCACAAAGCGCAGTTAAGTCAATTTTTACAAACGACGATATTAAAGCAGAGCTTGCAAAGAAAAATATGATGTTCTCGTCCGCAAACTCGATTAACTGGGGCAGACTTGTTCCGCAAATCGTTTATTATTTCTCAAC
>OJRW01003352.1_pt1 | contig 9815 bp, 9 predicted proteins | sample 1599231 | NCBI WGS metagenome assembly OJRW01 (sample SAMN04168656, study PRJEB22393) | human gut metagenome | biome: human gut microbiome; feature: stool | host: Homo sapiens | collected 2014-03-17
CCGCAACGACGGCAAGATGTTCGGCGTGCGCACCGAGGCCGACGCCGCGGCGACCCGCGCCGCCACGCCCAAGGCACGCGAGCTGTTCCGCCGCGAGCTGCAGCGCGTGCCCGTACACTATGAATTGAGCGGCGGCGTGGAGGACGGCGGCGTCAAGCTGACCGCCCGCGACGACGACGGCCACAGGGTCAGCGTCTACAGCGCCGACGAGCCGCAGCCTGCCCAGAAAGATCCGCTGCCCGGTATTGAGCGCGCCCTCGGCAAGACCGGCGGCACGCCGTTTGTCATGGACGGCCTTGCCGCCGCGCCGGGGGAGGGGGGCTTCGGCTTCCTGCCCGGCGCCGCCTGGAACGAGCTGCGCCGCGAGGCGCTGGACAAGCTGCTGGAAAAGCGCAGCGAGGTCACGCCCCACGCCGTACAGGCGTTTGAAATGCCGACCTATCCCGCCCATACTGTGGGGCAGCTGCCCGCGCTGGCCGCCCGCTTTGCCAATGCGGCCCAGTGCCCGGCGGAGGCGGCGGAGAAGCTGCAATACCTGATTTTCCCGATTGCCGAAGCCGAGAGCATCCCCGAGGCATGGCGGGGGAAAACGCTGCTGGAGCTGCCGCGGGTCATGTTCGGCAGACTCGAGCAAAAGACCGCCGCGCGGCTGGACGCCCTGCAGGACGCGGGTTTTGCCGGGGCGGTGGTCAACAACCCCGCACAGCTGCGCTATACCGACGGCTGGACGCTGTACGGCGGTCTGGGCCTGAACGTCACGAACCCGATGAGCGCCGCGCGGTATGCGTCCCTGGGGGTGCAGGGCATGCTTTTGCAGCCCGAGACCGCGCTGACGGCCATGCAGGCCGTGGCCCCCGGCGTGCCCACGGCGGCGCTCTGCTACGGCCATTTGCCGCTGATGCTGACCCGCGCCTGCCCCCTGCGCAATGTGCGCGACTGCGGCAAATGCCCGGGCGGCGGCACGCTGCGGGACCGCAAGGGCCGCGACTTCACCGTGACCTGCTCGACCCCCGGCGGGGCGGGCGTGCGCACAGTGTTCAACCCGGTGCCGCTTTACATGGGCGAGCGCCTGCGTGAGCTGCCCGTGGACGTGGCGGTGGCGGCCTTCACGACAGAGACCCCCGCCCGCGTATCCCAGATTTTGGACCTGCTTTTCAACGCCCAACCGTTTGACAGCGAGTTTACGCGTGGGTTATACTATACAAATAACTAACACCGCAGGCTGACCCGAAGAAGGGCGGCTTGCAAATAAAAAAATAAGAAATAATAAATAATAAAGAATGTGGAGTTTGCGCCACGGCGCAAACAAATTTTTTGAGCGGAGCGCAGCGACGCGGTCCACCGCATTTATTATTTTTTATTTATTATTTGAAAATCGGAGACTTTGCCTTATGAATCCCATTGTAAAATACAAAAAATTGGATGCCCGCGCCGTTGTGCCGCAGTACGCTACGCCCGGCGCGGCGGCGGCGGACCTGTGCGCGGTGCTGGATACACCGCTGACGCTGGCCCCGATGCAGCGCGCCCTCGTGCCCACCGGCCTTGCCATCGAGCTGCCCGGCCCCGCGTGCGTCGCCCTTGTCTACGCCCGCAGCGGCCTGTCCATCAAGCACGGTCTCTGCATGGCGAACGGCGTCGGTGTCATTGACAGCGACTACCGCGGTGAGCTGCGCGTGCCGATGGTGAACCTGTCCAGCGAACCCTACACCATCCAGCCCGGTGAGCGCGTCGCCCAGCTCTGCATTGCCCCTGTCTGGCAGGCGGCGTTCACCCCCGCCGATGAGCTGACCGACACCGCACGCGGTGCAGGCGGGTTTGGGTCGACGGGGAAATGAAAAATAGAAAGGCTTCCCCCGCGGGGCTGCGCCCGCAGGCGCGTGTCGGAGTGCAACCGCCGTAGGCGGCACTTGGCACGGAGATTGAAGCTGTCAGCGGCCCCGTCCGCTGACTGATGAGGGCCAGCCTTGCGGCAATAACCCGCTTACGGGCTACCACCGTAAACCTGCCCCTCATCCGGCCTCGGTCGGGGCCTCAGCCACCTTCCCCCAAGGGAGAAGGCAATTAAATTTACGATTTTTCCTCGTTTCGCCACATTCCGCATACAAACGCTCCTTATAATAGACCAGAAAGGAAGCACACTATGGCTCTGATCCTTGCCTCCGGCAGTCCGCGCCGGCGTGAGCTGATGTCCCTTATCACCCCCGACTATACTGTCATCACCAGCGACGTGGACGAGACGAAGATCGCGGCAGATTCCCCGGCGCACCTTGCCAAGGCTCTGGCCACCGCCAAGGCCCGCGCCGTGGCCGAGGGAAACCCCGATGACGTCGTCTGCGGCTTTGATACGGTGGTCGAGTGCGAGGGCGAGGTGTTCGGCAAGCCGAAGGACGAGGCCGACGCCGTGCGGATGCTGCGCGCGCTCTCCGGGCGTGAGCACCGCGTCCACACCGGCGTCTGCATCTGCCGGGGCCGCCGTGCCGCCGCCACTGTCGAGACAACCGTTGTCCATTTCTCGCCCATCGCGGAGGACGACCTGTGCGCCTACGTGCGCACGCCGGAGCCCTACGACAAGGCGGGAGCCTATGCCATCCAAGGGCACGCGGCGCTGTGGTGTGCGGGCATCGAAGGGTGCTACTACAACATCATGGGGCTGCCGGTTCACCGCACGGCGCAACTGCTGCGCGAGCTTACCTGACCCGGACAGCCCCGGAAACGGGAGTCTGTATGGGAAAAATCTGCAACTTTTTTACATGCTTTTTCGGGAGAATACACGCTATGTTTACCAAAGACATCGGCATTGATCTGGGCACCGCCAACACCCTTGTGTACATGAAGGGCCGCGGCATCATCATGCGCGAGCCAAGCGTCGTCGCCGTGGACCCGCGCAGCGACGAGCTGCGGGTGCGCAGCGTTGGCCATGAGGCCAAGGCGGTCATTGGCCGCGCACCCGGCTCCATCGTGGCGGTGCGCCCCCTCAAGGACGGCGTTATTGCGGATTTTGACGTTACTGCGGCCATGCTGCAGAGTTTCATCCGTCAGGCCTGCGGCAACAGCATTCTGGCTCGCCCCCGGGTCGTCATCTGCGTGCCCTCCGGTGTGACCGAGGTCGAGCGCCGCGCCGTGCGCCAGGCTGCAGCCAAGGCGGGCGCACGCCAGGTCACGGTCATCGAGGAGCCGATGGCCGCCGCCATCGGCAGCGGTCTGCCCACCACCGACGCCGTCGGCAGCATGATCGTGGACATCGGCGGCGGCACGGCCGAGATCGCCGTCATCTCTCTGGGCGGCATCGTGGCTTCCCGCAGCGTCCGCATGGCCGGCGATATGTTCGACCAGGCCATCATCGCCTTCATCAAGCGCAAGTATAACCTTCTCATCGGTGAGCGCACTGCCGAGCAGATCAAGATCGAGATCGGCTCTGCCTACCCGATGGACCCCGAGATGACCCTCGAGATCAAGGGCCGCAACCTCGTGGACGGCCTGCCCAAGAACGTCGTCGTCCACTCCGAGGATGTCCGTGAGGCTCTGCTGGAGTGCCTGGTCAAGATCACTAGCGCCATCAAGGAGACTCTGGAGCGCACCCCGCCCGAGCTGAGCGCCGACATCATCGACCACGGCATCACCCTGACCGGCGGCGGCGCACTGCTGCGCGGCCTCGACAAGCTCATTGAGAGCGAGACCGGCATCGATGTCCATGTGGCCGAGGACCCGCTGGACTGCGTGGCCAAGGGTGCCGGTGCTGTGCTGGACCATGTGGATGTCCTGCACGACGTTCTGGATACCGACGGCGGTCATATGTAAGCCTCGGCTGTGCCATTTGCGGCGGTACGCTGAGGGAGGACCTTTGCGCTGCTGCGCCGCAGAAGATGAGTTTTGAGCGCGGATGGCACGGCTGTCCGCGCTTTTTTGCAGATTCGGGAGGAACCCGCCTTGAAGGATTTTTTTGACACATGGAAATTTAAGATACTCATTGCCATCGCGGTCTTCCTCGTGGGCATCATGGCCTATGCAGGCGCGAACGGACGCCTGACCGCCGCCCCGCAGGAGCTGCTGAGCGTGGCCGCAGCCCCGTTCCAGCGGGCAGCAGCGGCGGTGAGCAGCGGCGTGGCCTCCCTGTGGGAGAACTACGCCGACATCGACGCCATTCTGGAAGAAAACCAGCAGCTCAGCGAGGAAAACGCCTCTCTGCGCTCCCAGATGGTGGACTACGACAAGCTCAAGGCCGAGAACGAGGCCTACAAGGCGCTGGCCAACATTCAGGAGCAGCACCCGGAGATGAGCTACACGTCCTCCTTCGTCATTGGCCGCGACCCGCTGGACTCCTTCTGGGGCTTCACGCTGGACAGAGGCACACTGGACGGTGTGGCCGTCAATGACGCCGTCATCAGCGACGAGGGCTATCTGCTGGGCGTGGTGCGGGAAGCCGACCTCACCAGCTGCAAGATCATGACCATCCTGCACCCCAGTTTCAATGCGGCGGGCGTCGTGTCCCGCACCCGGGACAACGGCATCATCACCGGCAGCGCCGACTACGCCGCCGACGGCCTGTGCATCCTCTCGAACCTCGCCCGCAGCACCCTGAGCAGAGAGGGGGACCAGGTCATCACCACGGGTCTGGGCGGGGTGTTCCCGCCGGACGTGCTGGTGGGCGTCATCAAGGAGCTGACCCCCGAGGCCAGCGGCAAATCGACGCTGGCCGTCATCCGGCCGGGCGCAGACCCCCGCACGGTGCGCCATGTGTTCATCATCACCAACTACTGAGGAGGGCCGGAGATGGAATCTCGCCGTAAGCGCAGCCGCAGCCAGAGGCTGAAATGGGGCTGCTATATCCTTCTGCTGGTGGTGTGTACGGTGCTGCAGACCACGCCGGGGCTGTTCCAGTTCGGGGCCGCGAAGCCGCTCTGGCTGCTGCCGCTCTGTCTGGCGGTGTCTGCCGCAGAGGGCGAGTTCGCCGGGGCTATCTTTGGCGCGGTGTGCGGCCTGATGTGGGACTACACCGCCGGCCGCACCGTGGGGATGCTGGCGCTGGAGCTGATGATCCTCTGCTTCGGCGTGTCGGTGGTCGTGCAGCTTTATCTGAAGGACACCCCCTCCAACTTCGTGCTGCTGGCCGTGGTCTGCGCCCTGCTGGTGCTGTCGGCGGACTGGCTGTTTTTCTACTATATGCCGGGCTATGCGGGCGCAGGGGAGCGTTTTCTCTGGGTCGTGCTGCCGTCGGCCCTGATGACGGCCCCGGGGAGCTGGCTGCTCCACCGTGCAGTGCAGCGCATCAGCACGGAATTCAAGATAGACAACGGCGTGGTATGATGCCAGACCCTGCCGGGAGGAAAACGGATGAATCAAGACGAACACAAGATCGTGGTGCGCCGGATGGCTGGACTCATCGCTGCCGCCTCGGTGCTCATCGCCGTGTATGTGCTGCGGCTGATATTTTTGCAGCTCGTCAACAGCGACAGCTTCAAGGCGCAGGCGACCAACACCACCGATTATAACTTTACCGTCACCGCTGCCCGCGGCGACATCGTGGACAGCGCCGGACGCCGCATCGCGGCCAGCACCACCAGCTACAATGTGGTGCTCAGCAAGCTGCTGATGGGGGACGAAGATCTTGACGCCATGCTGCAGCGCATCGTGGAACTTCTGGAAGTCCATGGCGAGAAGTGGAACGACTCGCTGCTCATCGGCGAGCCGGACGCGGCGGGCCACTACAGCTTTACTGCGCAGGCCGACAGCACCAGCGACCAGAAGGCTCTCGCGGCCATGAAGGACTCGCTGGGCTTACAGCAGTACGCCACCGCCGATGACGTGATGGAAAAGCTGGTGGAGGACTACAAGCTGGAAAGCTATCCTTTCCACTGGCAGAGGGTGCTGGGCGGCATCCACTACGAGATGCAGCAGCAGGCGTTCTCCAACGTCAACAACTTCGTTATGGCCGAGAATGTCAGCGAAGTGACCGTGGCGACCATCAAGGAGAACAGCCTGACCATGCCCGGTGTGGAGATCGTGGAGACCAGCACCCGCAGCTACGATGAGGGCAGCATCATCCCCCATGTGCTGGGCCGTGTGGGCAAGATCACCGCCGAAAAGTGGAAGGTGACCGACGAGAACGGCCAGACCACCTACCCTCTGCGGGAAAAGGGCTATAACATGAACGACATGATCGGCGTGTCGGGCCTCGAAGCCGTCTACGAAGACGAGCTGCGGGGCAAGGACGGCGTTGAGACCATCACCCGCAGCTCGGACGGCGTCATCGTGGGGACTGCGATGACCACCGTGCCGGAGCCGGGCCATACCGTCCAGCTCACCATCGACAGCGCCTTCCAGCAGGCGGTGGACAAGGCGCTGGCCAAGAACATCGAGATGATAAACAGCACCTACAACAACAGCAGTTCCGCCAAGGCTGCCGCCGGTGCGGTGGTGGTCATCAGCACGAAGGACGGCAGTGTGCTGGCCGCCTCCAACTACCCCAGCTACGACCAGAACCTCTTCGCCACCCAGTACAGCCAGTACAGCTCGGACCCGGGCCTGCCCCTGCTCAACCGCGCGTTGCAGGGCCTGTACACCCCCGGCTCCACCTTCAAGCCTGCGGTGGCGGTGGCGGCGCTGGATTCCGGCGTCATCAACCGCTCTTCCACCGTCTACTGCAACGGTGTCTATACCTATTATGACGACTACCGCCCCAAGTGTACCCGCCACGGCCACAGCGGCAACATCGACGTCATCACGGCCATCAAGTGGAGCTGCAACATCTTCTTCTACGATGTGGGCCGCCGCACCACCAGTGATGTCTACGACGCCTACGCCTACAAGATGGGCCTTGGTACCCGCACCGGCGTGGAGGTCAATGAGGCCACCGGCCGCCTGACCACAAAGAATGACTCCAACTACATCGCCTCACTGGACGTCCAGGCCGCTATCGGTCAGGGCAACACCGTCGTCACCCCCGTCCAGCTGGCGACTTACGCCGGCACGCTGGCCAACCGGGGGGTGCGCTACCGCACCCACTTCGTCAAGGCCATCCTCGACACCAACACCGGCAAAGTCCTGCAGGAGACCCAGCCCGAGGTGATGGACGTCATCGAGGACCGGGGCGACACCTTCGACCTCGTGCGGCAGGGTATGATCGGCGTGTCGGAGACGATGTCGGGCCTGAAAAACTACCCCGTCACCATCGCCTGCAAGACCGGCACCCCTCAGCGCAGCGAGACGTACTACGTCGGCAGCACCCGCAAGCACTACACCAACACCATGATGATCGCCTACGGCCCGGCCGAGGACGCTGAGATCGCCCTCGGCATCGTCATCGAGTACGGCGGCGGCGGCGCCCGCGCCGGCAACCTCGTGGCCGACATCTTCGACGCCTACTACGCCATGAAGGACGGCAGCCTGACGCTGGACGAGACAGGAGCAGGCGAGACGGCTGACACGACAGCTGACGGGCAGGATGCTGCGCCGGAGACTGTGGAAAACAACGACGCCCTTGCAGACGACACCGCCCCCGCAGAGCAGCCCGCCGCCTGAGCGATGGTACGTGGATTTGGCAGAAATCTATGAAAAATTAGAACTTTTGCCCGAAAAACAGTTGTAAAAAGACGGAAACTGTGATACTATGATATGTGCAAGATGATTGCTCCAGACAGGGGCGCGGGAAAAAGGAGAGGTTGACCGATGACGATTGCACTGATTGCGCATGACTCCAAAAAAGAGCTGATGGTACAGTTCTGTACGGCGTACTGCCGGATTTTGAGCCAGCATAAATTGGTGGCAACCGGTACGACCGGCAAGATGATCGCCGAAGCCACCGGCCTGCAGGTGCAGCGCTTTCTGGCGGGCGTACAGGGCGGCGACCAGCAGATCGCGTCCCGCATCGCCTGCAATGAGGTGGATCTTCTGCTGTTCTTCCGCGACCCCATCAACGCAAAGCCCAGCGAGCCGAATGAGATGACTCTGCTGCGCCTGTGCGATGTCCACAACATCCCGATGGCCACCAACATCGCCACCGCTGAGGTCCTGATCCACGGCCTCGAGCGCGGCGACCTCGACTGGCGCGACATCGTGCATCCCCAGAACTGATCCATAAAACGAATCCCCCGTGCAGCTGAACTGCACGGGGGATTTTTTGCTTCAACGGGCTTGCCCTCTCCGTCACCTTCGGTGACACCTCTCCCAAAGGGAGAGGCTTTGACTTTCCCGCTAGGTTATGGGCTCTCCCTTTGGGAGAGCTGGCGCGTCAGCGCCTGAGAGGGCAAGGACGCTGACCGGGAACAGAAAAATTTCAGAGCTTAAAATCCTCCGCCATCTCTGCCACGTCCTCCGGGGCGAAGTCGCCCAGCGGCAGGATGAGGCGGCTCAGGACCTCGGGCGGGAGGGCGGCAAGCGTTCCGCTCTCGTCCGGTGCGCCGCTCTCGGGGGCGAACAGGTGGCTCATGCCCTGTGCGTCTGTCTCGATGCGGGCGTAGCGGCCGGAGGCAATATACTGGATGCCCAGTTTGTCGGCGGCAGTGAGCAGGGCCGCGAAGCGGGCGGCTTCGGCATCCTGTCCGGCCAGAGCCTCGGCGTTGAGGGTGACGCACTCCACGTCCAGCTTCTTTGCCAGAGCTTTGGCCGCGTCCACGGCGGCGTGTTCTTCGGGGGTGTCAGCCAGCCGGACGACCGCTGCCGCCACGGCAAAGTCCTGCTGCTGCAGGATGCGGACGGCCACGCCGCTGCGCACACTGCCGCTCAGGCCCATCAGGACCCGGTCCTGTTCTTCGTAGGTGTCAAACCCGTTCCCGGGCAGAAAAGCATCGTTCATCGTCCCTGTCTCCCGCCATGTGCCTGGCTCTGGGCGACCGCAAGCTGGTCGCAGCGTTCGTTCTCCGGGTGGCCTGCGTGGCCTTTGACCCAGACGTAGGTGAGCTTGTGGCGGGCTTCCTGCTCCAGCGCCTGCTCCCAGAGGTCGGGGTTCAGGGCAGGGGAGCCGTCGGACTTTTTCCAGCCCCGGCGCTTCCAGCCTCTGGCCCAGCCTTTTTCCAGCCCGTTGATGACGTACTGGCTGTCGGAGCACAGCCGCACCTCGCAGGGCTCCTTGAGCTGGCGCAGCGCCTCGATGAAGGCTGTCAGCTCCATCCGGTTGTTGGTGGTGGAGGCGTCGCCGCCGCTGAGCTCCTTTTCGTAGACCTTGCCGTTAAAGCGGTAGCGCAGCACCGCGCCCCAGCCGCCGGGACCGGGGTTGCCGCTGCACGCGCCGTCGGTGTAAACTTCGACCTGTTTCATGCGTCTCTCCTGCATCATGTTTGTAGTACCTATTATTTAGAGCCATTTTGGCCCGTCTGTCAAGGGGCAGGGCATAATTTACCACCGCCCGGCCCAAGCTTGGAATTGACAAAAGAGGCGAGAAATACTATACTTGTTGCAACGAAATGCGTATAGGGGCGCGCCGTGGGTGCGCTCACAGCGTTCCTGCCGAAGCGCCGCGGTCGCATCGAACAGATGGACTGGACGGGCAAAAGGCTTCCTGCGGAACCAACAGTGTGGCATAAAAACAACGCTGATAAAATGATTTCTATACGATGCATCCGACGGAAGCAGATGCGTTTTTATGCTTCCCTTAATGCAGGGCAGGCTGTCTTCCGGGGCAGACCTGTGCTTTGCTGATTGAATTTTTGGAGGTTTTCGATGGCACAGACAAAAGAACAGAATCACGCTCCCGCTGCGGCCAATGCGTCCGGCGAAAAGCGCCCCCGCACTTCCCGCCGCCCCCCCTACTGTATCTTATTCACATCCCCTAGCCCACGAGACTAAGGAGAATCTCGTATGCCGTCTTCTGCTTGAAAAAA
>OJRW01003360.1_pt1 | contig 9791 bp, 6 predicted proteins | sample 1599231 | NCBI WGS metagenome assembly OJRW01 (sample SAMN04168656, study PRJEB22393) | human gut metagenome | biome: human gut microbiome; feature: stool | host: Homo sapiens | collected 2014-03-17
TTATTTATTAATTGTATAACATTTAATTTACTTTTATGAGAAAATGGACGTATTTAGTCGCAACCTTGCTCATGGCAGGTACGACGGCGACATTCACGGGATGTATTGATACCGATGAACCGGAAGGCATTGCAGAACTTAGGGGAGCAAAGTCTGATTTTATCAAAGCTCAAGCTGCAGTTGAGCTTGTAGAGGCTGAATTGAGAAAAGCACAGGTTGCAGAGCAAGAGTTAGTTAATGCAGGTTTGGCACTTCAGAATAAATCTGCAGAAATTGATTTGCAGTTGCATGAACTGGATATTCAGTTGAAGCAACTCCTGATTGAAAAGGAAGAAGCTGCTACTGCACAAGCAAAAGCAGAAGCGGAAGCTGACATTGCAAAAGCGGAAGCTGACAAAACTAAGTGGGAAAATGAAAAGGCATTGATTGTTGAGCAGTATAAGGAAAAAATGCTTCTTGCCGAAACTGCCACTGCTAAAGCACAGGAAGCTTACAAGCAAGCTATGGAACAGATTGAAGCTTCCAAGTTGTTGCTGACAGATGAAGAACAAGCTCGTTTGAATGGTGTACAAGCGCAAGTCGCCTATGCAAAACAAGCAATGGACAAGGCAATGTATGGATATTCAACAACTGTTATCAAAAGAATTCTGTCATCGGAAGTTGCAAATTCCACTACTACTACAAATCCGGATGAAAGCACGGAGACTAATTCTTCTACGACTAAGTATTATGTTTATCTTATTACTGAAGATCCTACCCAGTCTGCGGATGGCTATAAAGCCGGTAGCTTAAAAAAACTTCAGGAGCAATTAGCTAACTATTCTGATATAGTAGCTGATAATAATTTAGAAGCGGTTTTGGATAATGCATTGAAAAATGCAGAATTTGCTTTAGAAATGACGCAGAAGTATGCTGATAACTTGAAAGCTATCTTGGATAATGAGTATACTACTGTTGCAGATTGGGAAGCAGAAGTCAAGAAGCTGGAAGAAGAAATTGCTGCTGCAAAAGTCAAGGAACAACAGTATAATATTGAAAAAGGCAAGTTGGAAGTTGCTAATCCTAAACTGATATCTGACTTGGATGCTACTAGCAATAAGTTGGAGACTGCTAAAAATAACCAGAACTCTAACAAGAACAAAGCTAAAACAGCTGCAGCTTATTCTAAGAAAGTAGAGGCTGAAAGTGTAAAGAAAGGATTGAATGATGTAATACCTAGTGGAACAACTGTTGCTGGTTATAATTCTTCTACTGGTACTTTTGCCTATGCTAAAAGTATACAAATTACTGAAGCACAAAGTCAGATTGATGGTTGGGTTAAGCTGATTGATAAGGCTACTAAAGGTGTTGATTTGGAAAATATAGAATGGGCCAAACCACAATTGGCTACAGCTCTTGCAGCACAAAAAGAAGCAGAAGAGAACTATGCTAAAGATTATAAAGCATGGGAAGATGCAATGGCAGCTTATGATGAAAGTCTGAAAATAGATTTGGAGAAATCAGAAGCAGCCGCTAATGCTGCAATAAAGAAATATAATGGACTTAAACCAGAAGATAGAAAAAAAGAAGCTAATATTGATGCTGTAGCTACGGCTTTAGTTGCATACTATAAGGATGCATTGGCTAAAGAAGCACAAGTTACTAAGGCAACTGCAACAAAAGGAAGTGATACGAAAAAAATCTCTGCTTGGTTGATAGCAGACGCTGATAACTTTAAAAAAGTTGTTGGAGTAGATTTAGGCTTTATCATTTGGGATGCTGGTGACATTGCTACTGCAAATGAAATTAGTAAAGAAAATATTGGAAAATTAATAGATGTAGAGCAAGACTCCAGTGTAAAGACTCCATTGGAAAAATGGAAATCAGCTTCTTCTACTGTATTTAGCGATAATTTCAATTCCGGTAATAATCCAAGAAGATTGCCAGTATCTAAGGACGAAGTAATAGCTGCGGCTGGTGGTAACCATGTAGACGCTTTGAAGAATGGTAATTATGGTTCTCTTGGTAAGATGATTTGGGCAACAGCAGAAACGGCTAGTCTACAAGCTATAATTGATCAGGTAGAAACTTACAAAGCTTTGAAAGAAGCATTTACTGCTCAAAAAGCTGTAGAACAGGCTGCTCAAGATAAAGCAAATGCTGCTTTGGCGGATGTTGTAGATAAAGCTAAGAAAGCTAACGACGAAGCCCAGGCTGCTTATGATAAAGTCTTTAAAGAAGTAAATGATAATATTGAAACAGTACAAAAAGAATACGGCAATAATGAAATTATCAAAGGTAAGATTGAAACGGAAATCACTGTTTATTTGAATAATAACTTTACTAATGGTGATTTAGGTTCCTTGGAAGCTATCAAAAACTTGGTTAAGGAAGAATACATGATTGCTCTGGCAAATGTCACTGCCGCTAAGGCCGATGTTGCTAAAGCTAAGAGAAATATAGAGAAATTAGCGGCAGGTACTTATACTGATACAGATTATATTACTGAATCATTGGTAAGTATCCAGGAAAAGATCAAAGTAAAACAGGCTGAATATGATGCTGCCAAGGCAGACTATGATGCTGCAAGCGCTCAATTGAAAGCACTTCTTGCTATCTTCTTGAAATAATTCCCTAACTACGTAAAAGTAACAAGATGATAAAAAAACTATGCACATTACTTTTGCTGACCTGTATGACAGCTGCGCCTTCAATGGCGCAGCGTTACAGCAGCGGTGATGATGCGTCGTTTGCCCCGAAAAAAGGACAGTGGCAGGTTTCAGTCCTGCTTGGTAGCGGAAAGTTCTTTAACGAGAACACTTCTTATCTGCTTCCCAAGTTCTCCAATGACGGAGGAGTAGTCGGACTTCCCAATGGAGGGAAGGATAACTCCGGCGATCTGAACCGCTATCTGAACATCGGGAGTCTGAATAATAATAGTCTGGTCAATATAGCCGGAATTGAAGGTAAGTATTTTGTGTCTGACAATTGGGATGTAAATTTCCAGTTCAGCATGAACGTTAGCCTCACTCCTAAGAAAGACTATGTAGAAGGAGACAACAGTGTACCCGACATGATTATCCCTGCGCAAAGTTATATCAATGCGCAGATGACCAACAACTGGTATGTATCTGTCGGTTCCAACTACTATTTCAAGACTCGCAACGAACGTATTCATCCGTATCTTGGAGGCGCACTCGGCTTCCAGATGGCACGCATTGAAACGACCGAACCATACACCGGAGACACCTACAAGGATAGTGACGACTCGGAAGAACTTCCGTCACAGGTCTATGTTTCCGGAAGTAAAGCCGGTCAGATGTACGGTTTCAAAGTAGCTGCCGTAGCAGGTATTGAGTATAGCATTGCCAAAGGTTTTGTTTTCGGTTTCGAAATGCACCCTCTGGCTTACCGCTATGACTTGATACAGATTTGCCCGAAAGGATTTGATAAATATAACGCCAGTCACCACAATATCAAAATATTTGAAATGCCTGTGGTGAAACTGGGATTCAGATTCTAAGGATGAATGATTATACAAATGTATGAATGAAAAGAGAAAGCCGTTCAGCTGATAGTGCGGACGGCTTTTCTTTTTTAAAGAAGAATGAAGAGCTTAATGAACAGATATGTGAAACTTTTATCTTTTCTTCCGGGAATATGTCTGATAGTGGCTTGCACCGGGCATCAGATAAAAGGTTACGAGATTAACGGCAGTGCACCTTTGCCCGAATTCGAAGGAAAAATGGTTTATATGAAAGATGTTTCGAGCGGGCAGCCGGTAGATAGTGCAGAAATAATCCACGGAAAGTTTGATTTTTCCGATACGGTGACTATTGTGTCGCCCGTAGTAAAAGTGCTTTCTATTCGTGCCAGCAAATCGGGACTGGAATACCGCCTCCCTGTTGTCATAGAAAATGGTAGTATCCAAGCCTATATTTCCGATGTGGTTTGTACAGGAGGAACAATGCTGAATGAACGAATGCAGGATTTTCTCATGGCTGTTGATGAATATTCTACAGCCTGCGAGAACAAGCAAACGGAACAGATAAAATCCGGATTTGCGGATTTATTGAAAAAATACATAGAAATCAATGATGACAATGCAGTAGGAGAATATATTCGGACTGCCTATCGTTCATCACTTTGATGCAATCAGATTGCTTTTAAGACTATAAACTAAATTTCCCACATAATAATATCCTCTCCAGATATTTCCTCCATATTTTTATAGAAGGGAATGTTGCATAAGAGAGACAGAAATGCGCCCTTGTGAAAGTCCATATTTCTGTATTGTTATGTTTTGAGGACGTTCCCGTATTTCCCATTCCCTTTTTCCCCCGGGGACGTCCTTTTTTCTTTAATCCTGTGAGTGATATTGTGTAGGCAACACCCCAAACATGTCCTTAAAACATTTACTGAAATAACTCGGTGTAGCGAATCCCACCTTTTCCGATATCTCAATAACGGTCAGTTCCGTATGAGTCAGTAATCCGGCAGCTTTCTTTAAACGGATGCTTCGGATAAATTCTGTGGGTTTCTGCCCCGTGATAATTTGCAGTTTGCGGTAGAGATTCATTCGACTCATACACATGTCGTCGCTGAAAGCTTCCACGCTATAATCACTGTTATCCAGATTCTTTTCGACCAGTTCGATTGCTTTTTGCAGGAATCGCTCGTCTACTTTGGAAGAAGTGAGGTCTTCTGCATTCACCTCAATACCTGACAAGAATATCTGTTTCCGTTTTTGCTGCAATGCCAGCAGATGCTGGATCCGGTTCTTTAAAATATCCATGTTGAAAGGCTTTGTCAGGTAGCAGTCTGCTCCCGACTGATATCCTGCCAGTTCGTTTTCGTCACCTGTGCGGGCAGTAAGCAGGATAATGAAGATGTGTGAAGTCTTCATATTCTCTTTCAGCCGGAGACATAATTCAAACCCGTCCATTCCCGGCATCATGACATCACTCACAATGATATCCACTTCTTTCTCATTGGCGATGGCTTCCGCTTCTTCTCCGTTGGAGGCTTCCCATACCTGATATTCTTGTGATAACTGCTGATACATGAATTGACGGAATTCTTCATTGTCTTCTGCAATCAAAATAGTCTTTCGGGCATCTGATGAGTTCGTTTCAGTTGCTCCGGATTCATCCGGTATATTCTCCTCTCTCGGTAACAAACGTTTATCAACCAGATTGGTCGGAAGATAGACACAGAATTCTGTTCCTTCTTCCTTATTACTTTCCACTTCTATAAAGCCTTGATGCATGGCGACATATTCTTTCACAATATGCAGTCCGATGCCGCTTCCTGCTGTTGCCTGTCTGTGAGTGTTTGCCCCGATCTGATAATAGCGGTCGAATATATGGGGAAGTTCATCTGCTGCTATTTCCTGCCCGGTGTTCTGCACGATGATGCAGACGTACTGTATCCCTCCTCTGTTCTCCATTTTGAAAAACACATCGATTCTTCCTTCAGGAGGTGTAAATTTGAACGCATTATTGAGTAAGTTGTAGAGAATCCTGTGTACTTTATCCCGGTCAAGATACATATAAAGCGTTTGTTTCAGTGGTATGACTGAAAAGCGAATCTGCTTGTTGTTCGCATACGACTCGAATGCTTCGCAAGTGGTTGTGACAAATTCACTAATATCTGCATTCGTCAGATTCAGTTTTTCTTCGCTCACTTCCAGTTTGCGGAAATCCAGTAATTGATTGACTAATTGCAGCAACTCTTCAGCATTGCGATAGATGGAAGCTAACTGTTGCTTTAACTTGCCGTCCTGAATCTCCGACAGCAGACTGCTTAGGGGAGTGATAATCAGTGTCAGGGGAGTGCGTAAGTCGTGGCTGACATTCGTAAAGAAGCGGAATTTCATCTGTGTCAGTTGTTCTTCCAACTGTTCCTGTTGCTTCCGGTGCAGACGGTTGAAGTAGATCTTTATGACTCCTGCCACTATCAGAATAAAAGAAAGTATATAGAGGGTGTAGGCCCACCATGTCTCATACCATGCCGGTAGACGATCGATTTGCAGGCAGGATATGGGCTGTGCCCAACAACCGTGAATGTCCGTCGCTTTAATTTCCAGTGTGTAGCTGCCTTTGGGAAGTTTGGTGAAATACGCAGTGTTTACTCCCGGAGGGAGTGATTTCCAGCTTGCATCCCATCCTTTCAGACGGTAAGCATAACTGATTTGTCCGGCGTACAAGTGTTCCAGCGTAGAAAAGGAGATTTCTACATTGATATTATCAGGATTCAATTCTATTTGCCGGGTATTTATACCTGTTATTTGTGTTTTTCCGTCTATTTTGATGGAGGATATAACGGGCTTTATATCATTGGGAGATTGATCCAGTTCTGCAGACGGAGTAATCAAGCAAAAAGCACCAATCCCTCCGAGGCAAATCGCCCCGTTTTCCATTTTGCGGATGGAAAGGAAATAATCCATTTGAATGAAGCGGTCGGAATTATACATTATTCTAAATGAATGATTCGTCGGATTGTATTCTTTTACGTATGGGTCTGCCAATATCCACAAATGTCCCAAGTCGTCTATCTCCATCCCTTTGATGGCGTCTCCATTAGTGTTGCAGGCATTTTCTTCCCGGGAGATAACTTTTGTTTGCGGATGATAGCTGTACACATTTCCTTCCAAAGTAGCTACCCACACTTTTCCATCAGGAGCGATGAGGACAGATGAATAGTTTTCTCCTTTCCGAATCGTATGTCTTTCTCCTTTCGGAGAAAAATATTGGAACTCCAATGCTTCTGTAATACAGAATATCGTTCCGTCCGCAGCAACTGCCAGGCCGTTTATCATATTCGTACCGCCCTGAAACTTTTTGAGTTCCCCTTTGGAAAGAGAATATTGATAGATGGCATTTTCTGTGCCTATCCATAAGTTTCCCCGATTGTCTTCGCTTAATACACGAATCTGTCGGGCATCCGGCAGTTGGATCTCTTTCGTCAGTTTCATCTTCATGTCTTCATGTTGCAGATGCAATAGACACGCATTATCGGATGCAGCCCAGATTCCGGGTTGAGTATGACATTTCTCGATACATTTTATGATATTATACTTTCCTGTTTCTTCGGAAAAATCCGATGCAAAAGAAATCTGTTCGGAGGCGGGATGATAGATGGATAATCCGGTTCTTCCCTGCCATATCCAATAATAGTCTTTTTCTTGAATCGTTCTGTCTGCCATCACCGGATAACCGGTGATAGCGGACATGGCAGAAGTGGGGTAACGTTTAATTTTGTTGGCGTCGAACGAGAGGATGAACGTATGGGGAGAATATCCAGGAACCCATACATTACCGGCACGGTCTTCAATGATTCTATCCAATATTTTTCTGCCTTTAGGTAGAAAATTTTCCGTATCGATAGGGTGAAGTGCGTCATCTATAATCCGGTAAGCATATAAATCGTCCATCGCCGAAACCCACAACACTCCCTGTCGGCTGTCTTTTAGTAATCCCAGTATTTGAGTCTTATGCGGTGTTTGTTCGTACCCTTCTAAGGTGGCGGGTTGTAACTTACAGATTACTTCTTTCGACTGTGGATTGGAAGAAAGGATTAATTGCACAACTCCTTTTCCCCAAGTGGCTACCCAATAACATTCATTTTGTATATCTTCAATCATTTGTACAGGCGGTGCGTCGCACGCCCATTGGTAGGGCAAAAAACTGTCTGTTGACGGATGATATTGTAAAAGACCTCCCGATCCTTGCAGTACCCAAAGTTGGTGTTTCCCATCTTCGTAAAAGTCAGTAACGTTTCGTCTCGTGCCCTTCCATTCTGAAGGATAACTCCCAAGACATTTGCCTTCACTGGAAAAGTGATAAATCATACCTTCGGCCGAAGTCCAGATGGTGCCGTCATGAATAGCCCGGATAGCATCGACTCTTTGCTTCTTGAGTTCCCCGTCTGTTATTTCATTGATTTGATAATTGGCTTTATCCAATCTGTATAAACCGCGTTTGGTACCGAACCAGAGATGATGTCCGTTGTCTTCTGCTAGACAAGTAATATCGTTGCTGGATAGTAGGTGAGGCGTATTTAAGTCCGAACGAAAGACATTAATCTGATAACCGTTGTCACGGCACAGGCCTCCGCCTTCTGTTGCATACCACATATAACCTTCGCTATCCTGAAGAATCCGGTGGATATGTGCTACCGGTAACAATCTTTGAGTAGGAAGCTCCGTGACGACGACTTGTTGGGACGAAACGGAAAGAGTAGCCAGTAGACTGAGAATGAGACTATAATAGTATTTTAAAGTCATGCTTTTTATTTTAATACGGACAGCTATGTTTTTTCCAGACAAAGATAGTCTTTTTTTACAAATACTTTATATCTTTGCAAAACAATGGCATATGCTGCGATTTAACCATACCACTGAAAATATGAAAACAAAAACTTTATTAGGCTTCTTTCTTCTTTCTGTTATGGCTTTTTGTGTATCAGCCTGTCAAGATGATGCAGAGATTATCTTATTTAGTGGTTCCGAACTGGTTGACGAAACAGGAACTTGTACAAACACTGTTTCTTCTACAGTTTTGTATCTTAACGGATGGGAAGCGGAGAATATCGGGATAGCCAATGGAAAAGGTGGCTACTCGGCGCAAAGCTCCGATGAAACGATTGTGACGGCGACAGTCAACGATAATAGGTTATGGCTTAGCTCACACGGTAAAAAAGGGAAAGTAACGGTTACTGTTAGTGATAAGGATGGTAATTATGTCACGCTGCCTGTTACGGTTTCTTATGGTGTACTGACATTTACATGTCTCGACCAGCCTGAATTCCAAGTGTCCAGACCTAGTGAAGATATGTTGTTATTGGACGCAGAAGAGGACTTGCAGAAAAAGGTGAATGCGGCAATGGCTTTTTATTCTTTTATTAATAAGGGAGATATCTGTGTGTTACGACCGGATGATGTGTATCGTTTATCTGAAGAAGGAGAAGGAGGGAAATTTACCTATAAGACACAGGATGAACAGATTCTTGCTGAAGGAACATATCGGATAGAATGGGCTTCACTGGCTGGAAAACAGAAAAAAGCTTTTGTCTTTACATATAAAGGTGAAAATGATGTAGAGAAACAACACACCTTCTTTAATTTTAGCCCGTATTTAGGAACTCAAAGTCTTACAAGAGAAAGAGGTCCGATTACTACGGCATGGTTGGAAGATGTATCTGATTCACCTTATCTCGAAGATGTTTTACCTGCAGATAGAACGGTTGTATATTGGGTGGATACAATGATCTTCAGTTTATCTGCGGAGGATTTGTAATCATTTGTACGGGCTTTATTGTAAAGCCCGTATACGTACTTCGGTTGTTTTCTCATTTTTCAATCCTTCTTTTACTTTATTGATATCCGTATCTCCGTAATGATAAGGATACAAAATGCGCGGCTTGATAATTTGAGTTGCACGTATCGCTTGTTCCGGTGTCATGGTGTAGGGTTGGTTGACTGGCAGGAAAGCGATATCAATATCTTTCACTTGGTTTAGTTCTGGAATATCTTCTGTATCTCCGGCGATATAGATGCGGGTCCCTCCCAGAGTAAGAATATAGCCGTTGTCACGTCCTTTGGGATGGAACTTATCTCTGCCGGGAGTCGTATTATAGGCCGGTACGGCTTCCAGTTTGATATCATCTGCCAGTTGAAGCACATCGCCGTTCTTCATTTCCTGTCCTCTGTTCAGCATTTTCCGGCAATTAGGATTAGCAATAATTCTGGTCCCGCTTGTTTCGATAGCTGCTATTGCTTTGGTATCGAAATGGTCGCCATGTTCATGCGT
>OJRW01003365.1_pt1 | contig 9777 bp, 14 predicted proteins | sample 1599231 | NCBI WGS metagenome assembly OJRW01 (sample SAMN04168656, study PRJEB22393) | human gut metagenome | biome: human gut microbiome; feature: stool | host: Homo sapiens | collected 2014-03-17
TTATTGAAACTTAAAATAATTTCTATTATATTGAACGACTTGGATATTTAATTTCCGTTGATGTAAATTCATCTTCTGCCGAAATATTGATATGTCCACTGCTGTCAATGGCATACTCTTTACCATAAACGGAAAACGTATCTCCTTCTTTATATCCGATTTCTATCCAGTTTATATCATTTAACTGTTTTATCTTTGCGTCAACATTTATGGTCTTTCCTGATTCCTGCAATAAATAAGTGTGTTTTCCTGCTCCCGCATCTATAGAAAAGAATCCCGGAGAAATCCCGACTTTCTCACAGACGGACAATACCTCCTCATTGCTGTAGAGATACCCCCACACACTCTTTCCCTGTGCCAGATCAGACAGGATATTGCCTGCCTTACACATTTCCCACTTATAATTTGTTCCTTTTTGATTTGTATTCTCTGCAAGCAACGATTCCGAGGCTGCCCAGCCTATCCTTCCATTATTGATCGTCCATGTATATTTACTGCCACTTGATGTTGTCCATGAATAATAATTTTTATTACTTAATACCAAAGAATTATTTGCAGCACAAATACCTGACATGGTGCTTGTATTCATTTTCGGTACTGCATAATTAGGTACTACCTGTCTGCTCCCATTAAGGTCAAAGGAAATAACCCCATACTCCTTAAAATCAGAATTATATCCACAGGAAACATTCTCCCCAAAATTGATTGCATCCAAAATAGCACTTGAATTATTATAGTTTGCAAAATAATAAGCCAATTCACTGTTAGAAATATTCGCATTTTTATCTATCAGTGCAGCTATGGATTGCTTTGAAAAGCCTCGTGCAGCATCAGAAATACTTAAACTGTCCTGTTTTTTATTATTTCCTGCTCCAAGCAACATCTGTATTGCTTTTTGGTGTATTCCTGCCTCTGCCTGCTTTGAATATGTCAACAGCTGGTTTACTGTGTTTACATCTGTTACTGTCTTCATAGCTAGTCTCCAAACCCTTTTTCAACATTAAACGCCAAACATATGCTGCAATTTGTCCAGCATATTATTTACTCTGCCTTCAACAGCTTCTGGCTGATTCCTTAATTCATACCTGCTTCCATAGTAATCATTTAAACGGTCTTTCATCTCATTACAAAATAATTTTTGATCTGTTTTACCATTTAAAAACTGATTGCAGATACCACTTATCTCTTTCTTCTCATTTGTATAAAAAGCTGTCTCATCTGAGATTATTTCTGACTTGTACTTATAAGATTCTGTTTTGCTTCCAATTCCAACAACCATGTAATCTGGTGTCATTTTCTCCATGATAGAATTACGTGCCGAATCATTAAAATGAACATATTCGTCAATCATGTCTGAAAAACCTGCTTGTAATTGCTCTGGAACATACATTTCATTTACTTTTCTTAGCCCCGCTTCACTTGCACTTAACAAAAATACAGATTCATAGGAAGTTCCTCTATATCCCTCCTGAGCATTCAAAAAATCTACATCTGCTGTCATCGCATTAATCTTCTCTTTTAAATCTTTCATTTCATCTTCTGTCAAATATTCAGAAGCATTTTCGTCCAGCCATTTTTCAAAACCTCTGACTGATTTTCCGAACAGCCTTCAAACGCACTTTGTTCTCCAGAAATGGAAGTTGCTTTCAAATCTAATTTGAATAAATTTTCACATTTATACTCTGCTGGTATCTCGCTTATTTCTCCATTAATAGATGAAAAATGCATTGTATGAAAATCCGATACCTTATTACGAGCAGTCTCAACTAACTTTCTTGCTGAATCACTGATTTTCACATCATCCTCCGAAATAATATTCTGAGGAACAGTTGTTTTCTTCTCAACCTTATTTTTTATCATCTCTGGATTATTAATATACCTATTTCCTTGAACTTTCATAGCAACCTCCTTAAGTTAGTCCACACTTTCTATACTTCTTTATCTATCTTGCTCGATGTCAAAGAACCTGCATCTATTTTCAGGTAATCTACATCACTGTCATTGCTCAATGAACCAATAAAACAATTGTTTTTATTGGTGCCAATGATCAATAACGATAAATCCACAACTCCCGAACCGTATCCTTTTACCACTGCACTTGTAGATGCCCCCGTAAATGCATTACGATAAAGATTATTGCCTCCATCATTTTTTCCGTCAGAACAAATTCATCATCTAAGTCCTTCATTTTTGATTGGCATACCGGAGCCGGCATATGATATGTATAATTACCACAAATATTCTTATACTGACTATGATTCTGAATGATTCCAATTCCCATACATGGTTCTCCTTTTTTCGTAATTCTTCAACCAATTTGCAAAAAATATTATATTTCTAAAGCACAGAATACCATTGTCTGTTCATACGATCAGCTTCATACTGATATGTAATCAGCTGGTTCATGTCCTTTAAACCGCTCTTTCCATATAAAATGCTTAAAGTCATATCTGGCACATTGTTCCATCCTCTGGTTGAAATAGTTGAAACCAAGTCATGTATCCAATTCTTCATTTGCTGCTTAAACTCTTTCGGAACTTTTCCGGAACTTTCAACTGCACTATCCACTAAGTCTAATATATTCTCTCCCGACTCCGTATAATATGTCCCATTTTTTTCCTCAAGTTTGTCTAATCCATATCCTGTATAACTATAAACCTGATGATATGCTTCGTATTTCATCTTTGATTCCTCTGTTACTTGAGAACTCTCACAGCCATCTTGTGTTGAGCAATAATAGATATGCTTATAGAGATTTTTCCCATTATTACCTACATTTAAAGCATTCTGCATCAACACCTTTGTTTCTTCATCCACGCCATCTACCGTTATCTCGTAACTGTATGGATCGACAGTAAAAGTACAATCTTTCGTAATAGAAGATGTATCTACACCAGCCTGCTTTAAAATATTTGAAATCTGCGAATTTACCAATGCTCTTTCAAATTGGATTTTATCCGAATCTACACTGTCGCCGTTCACTTCAATTCCACTGAACAAAGAATCTTGATAATTTACACCATTTATTTTTCCTGTCCGGCACATCTGCATCTCATAATTATATGCAATCCTACGTTCTGTATCAGTCAAGTTAGTCTCATAATACTCTGAACTCTTATCAAAATACTTGGAATGAATATAATTTTCAGGGTTAGAATGCGTTTTTGCTTCTGCGGCAAGCTTAGAATACTTTTCCGTTAATGCCGCCCTAAATGCTTTACCTGTACTCATATATTCACTTGTTTTCGCATTAATCTGTGTTCCTGCATTCTCAATAAGCTCTTGATTCGTTTTTTTGGCTGAAGCTATATAGGACTTTAAATCAATGCTACTGTCAATACTTGTATTATGTGTTCTTCCACTTGTACTTTTTGTCAGTTTTTCCTTTCCTGATGCACTTATCGTTAAAGTATCTCTTGTGCCTCTACAACCAGTGTTTTGACTGCTTGTCGCTCTTTGTTGTTGACCAAACAGAACATTAAGCAACGACTGATTAGCATTAATTCGGCTGTTAAAAAATATATTCATAATATCACCAACCTTCTTATTATATATCGGATTATCCTAATCTTTCATTATCTCAATAATCACCGAATCTGTCATTGATTCCTGTTTCATACGAATACCATCGTGTAAATACAAACATATTACTCAGGAAATTTTTGACTTTAGAATTGTCTTTAGTATCCGAATAGTAATCTTCCATTAAATCCCATACATTACGGATTTCGCCTTCCGGTCCGGTGTGTAATGTCTGAAATGGGACGTTTAAGTCGTAATTGTTCTTTCCGATTGTTATTTTCAGATTTCCATTAAATTTATTGTCCTCTGTAAAAGATGTTACCTGTTCCTTAAAAAACATCTTAAAATTCTCAGGCGGTATCGTCGATTCCTTTGCCAGACTGCTCCTTCCAGCCTGATTTCTAAAATCCGAATTCCATATGCTGTTAAAATCAAAACCACCATCTAACGTAAGGCTGGAATTTGCTTCGATTTCATCACAGTCAATCCCATCCAATTCCCATTTTTCCGTCATCTTTCGGGCAGATTCTCTCAATGCCGCATTGGTGTCATTGCATTGATAGTAATAATCTGAATTATAATAAGTCCAATCACTGTGACCATCAGAATAGTATTTTTCATTCAATGCTTTTCCTTCCTGATAGTTCGCCTGACCTACCGCTCTTGCGTTTTCTTTCGCAAAAACCTCATACATCTCACTTACGATCTGTGTATTATCTGCTTCATTGGTTCCGGATGTCTGATGCTGCCCAGTCCGGTAAGTACGCATGGAAGTACAACATTTCTCAAAATAAGAATCAAGATCCTCTCTGCTCACCTTTCCAGCATAAAAATCCTGCATATAATCCGAAATCTCTTTCTGCATTGCATAGCCAAAAGAATCTCCGAATGTGCTTTTCGGCATTCCTGTGACTACATTAAATTTTTGATAGCAGTCACATACATATACCAGCGGTTCTGTCATTTTCTCAAAGGTGTCTTTCCGGGTTTGAAGTTCTTTTTCCAAATCCTTTACTTTTTCTTTGTATTCATCATATTTACTTGTATCATTTACAATATTATTTACATTGTTTGAAGCAAGCGTTCCAATGTGAAGGGTACTATCACTCATATGTTATTTCCTAAATAATTTTATATACGTCTCATCGTTGTCATTTTCCGTTTCTGTTTCAGTCAATTATAACTTTTCCAATCTTTCCAGAAACGCAACATAAAATTCTCTTTCTTTCATACAAGCCCTCTGAACTTCTATGCTTTTCGGAACATATTCCAGTGGATGGTCTAAATTATATAAAGCCTGTTTCGTTGCCTGAATTGCAGATTCTGTTGTGTTGCCCAAAATGTCGATGTTATCCACATCGCCATCTCCCTTCATCTGCTTATTCAGCCTTTGTACCATCATCTGTGATATATGGCTCAACATTCCATTTTTCTTTATTCCCATACCATTCGCATTTACTTCCTTCGCAGCTTCCATCCATGCGTCCTTTACCTCCTGTGGAGCATTCGGACCAATCATATCAAATGCTTTTTCGTCAAAATCTACATCTGCCATATATGGATTTATACTCTCATTTTCCTGTTCAGCACGTTCTGTACTAAATTGAGGAATATCATTCTGTCTGCGCCTGTTTTCATATAACACACCATTCATAGAATAGTTAGAACTAATCTGCATATATCAATACTCCTCTTTACTTGAATTGCATTATTATCATTAGGCTTTCGCTTCAAAAACTGGTCTTTTCTCCAGATAATCAGGTAATTCTCTTAATTCAGAATTCATATCATTCTTTGTTGCATTATATTTCTTCCAGTAAATAGAATAAAATTCATCTTTTCTTGTAAGTTCTGCCGGAGTCATTTCATATCCCCAGCCGGCACCGGTATTTAACAATACATTCACACCCTGACTCTGAATTTGAACACCATAACCACCTGATGTTAAAATTGTGAAATTTAATGTTCCGCCTCCTGCCAGTGCAATCTGCTTGTCTGCAAGATTCTGATTTTTTCCCTCTGCCTGTTCCAAAAAATCCAGTAAGGTTAATTCTCCGATACCTTTACATTTTTGATTGGTATTTTGATTTTTCATTGCACTTTTTGCCTGCTGGTACAACTGCTTTCTATCCGGTGCAACCTCTGACAAATATTCTGCCCTTAACTGCAATACCTGCCTTGAAATAGAGTCTTGTTCTGTTTTATCAGTAGCATTGGCAGCCTTTTGTGCCAGTTTCTTAATCTCACTCACAAATTCAGTCTGCGTTTTCGTACTTTTTCCTTTCGACGGAATATAAGACCAGTTTGGTTCTCCATTACTACCAGAAGTAATTAACTGTTCCCTTCCAACTGTTCCTATATTTGAAAAAGAGATTCCCATAAATCCACCTCCAACAGCTTGAAGTTTTAATAAAAAATTTTATTCAACCACTTCTTAAAGCGGTTCATACTTTCTGTCATCCATTGGTCACACTCTGGCTTCAAACATACTTTGGCTAACACCTTTCATCCACGTATTCTGTGCTGCTCCATATCCTTTTTTCTGCCCTATATCATACAATCCACTGCTGTCAAAACCTATTTTCAATACCAAATCATTTTCTTTTTTCCAGCCATTCTTAGCATATTGCAACCATCTATTAGAATAAAGTTCATACCCTGTTGTCTCATACACTTCATGCCATAAAGAATATTGGTTCGCCTTTGTCCTATTTGCTTGCGAATTAACAATTTCATTGTCTGAATCATGCATACAAATCCACGCATGCGTCCAAATATTTTTTGCATTATCTCCTTCATTCAGCAATTTTTCTATCTGCGATAATGTATCTCTATCTGCATTTCCTGACACAGTTAATTGATATGTATATGGATCAATAGAAAATGTCAAATCTGCTTGTTTTGATAAGGCTATTCCATTCTTTTCTCATTGCGGTAAGCTATGGAACGCTGATCTTCTGTCATATATGAGCAAAAATTAGGTGAGGTCACATCACAATATTTTGATTCGATATATGCCATTGGATCAGAATGAGACAAATTTTCTTTGTACACTTTATCATAATGCTCCTGCAAAACTTTTTGTACGAAACGATCTTCCTCGGTAAGTCCATCATATTGATAACCTACAGTTGTACCAGTACTGGAAGTGTTTGGCAGATTATTTAAATCCCTGCCTACTGGTATGTTGTTGTAATAATTATTTACAGTAACCATATTATCTCCTACCTTATATAAGTCTCATAACAACTGCCAACATTCTCTTGCAACATTAAACAGCCTTTCATGTCTCTAGAAAATATTTTTTTAAGCATTGTGATATATTGTTTTAGCAAATAACCTCTGAGTCGTTTCCATAAAGTTCTTATCGCTACTCATAATATCCCAAATTACACTCTTTGCAATTCCTGCTGTGTATTTCGGTTCTTCACGCATTTCTAAAAATCTTTTTTGTGCTTTCTCCATCATGGATACCGCAGTATCTATATATTCTTTTTGTTCTGCTGTATTCTTCTTCACATTAGTTGTTTGAAAGAATTTAGAACCGTCATTTGTCTGCTGACATACAATATATCCCGCCAGATTTGCTAATCGCTTATTATATGCCCTGTCTAAACCTGCCAAATCTTCATCAAGTGTTAATGAATTTTCTCCTGTGAGGTCATAAGAAACCTGACGTTCTCCATTCTCATGTTCTTTCACAATATAATTGTAACGTGTTTCATAAGCATCCATCATAGACTTCATCACATCTTCTAGATTGTATTTTCCGTCTTTTAACGTCAGTCCACTATATTCTCTCATAGAAGTATAATGTTCCCATTCAACCTCATTTGTATCTTGTATTGTTAATTCATATCCTATCGGTTCCTCAACTTTTGGCTTTACTTCTCTTAATTTTTCCCGCAATGCCCGCCTTCCTTCATTCGATATTTCTACATTGTCTATCTGCTTATTTTTATAAGCAACATTGTCATCCATACCTCTGAAATCTTTACTCTTTCTTTCCATTTCGAATAAACAAAACCTATCGTAAGAAGGTGTTTGAAATATTTTCATATCAGTTCCTTTCACATTTCACCATCGCCTATTCACTCTCCATAACGGTCCAAGTGATCTATTACTTTTATGACCATCTATACCAAGTTCCGCCATTCAAAAGCTGTGACATACTTTCTTTGTATCTTTTCACTGCTTTCTGCTGAATGGAACTAGGCACCACATAATCGTTACCAACTTCACTTATTTTCCCATTTACCAGTTCGCAATGTGTCCCGTTTATCACAAATTCTCTGCTGGTATCCACTCCCTGGGACGCAAGAAAGTCTAAAATATAATCAGTGTATGGATCTGTCATACTGGAAAAATACTGCTGGTCCGCAAAATGTATCAGGGTATTTAATCCCCCGATTATCATATTACATCTTTCATCATCTGCTTTGCTTCCGTTTCCATAGCCCTCGCCCCAGACAAAATCTTCCTGTACCGTCATGCTGTATCCATTTCCAAGATTAAATCTGCTTCCAACCCCAATCGTGATACTGTTTGTACCGGGATCATATGGTTTGTACCCTCTGGTTTTAAATGGCTGCTGTATGGTTCCAAAGGTTTGAATCTCGGATGGGAGATATGACATACCCGTAATGGCTGTAAACGCTTTCTGCCCATTCACATAAAAGGAAGTATGGGTTGCACTGTCTATATCCGCTGTAATCTCGACTTCCTCATCATTGGCAAAAGGATTCTGTCCGGTCATCCCGGTTCCATATGCATACAGCATTCTTGTAAACTGATATCTTGTATGTTCATCAAAATGATTCAGTGTCTCTGTATCTTCTCCCTTTACATCTCCATTGCAAAAATCAACAAATTTATTTTTGTCTATTTTATGTTCTAGCATAAGTCATTATTTTAATTGCACACCTTACGGTTTCATATCAAAGTTCCTATGCCAAAGCATCAAATGCCGAAACTCCATTTTCTGTCACTCCTATAGAAGTTGAAGTACCTAGCAATTCCACCATTTTTCCTGTCAGGTCATCTACATCTTTTCCATCAATTTTCAGATTATATTGCCGTTCTTCCTGCTCCTGTTTTTCGACACGCTGTTTTTCCAGTCTTTCCTCTGTCTCTTTCTTTTCTGCTTTCCTTTTCTCGAGTCTTTCTTCAAGTTCTTTCCTTGCTTTTTCTGTTCCCGGATCAACTTCATCTTGAGTACACATTACAGAACTCATGCTATCATATCCATTTATAGTAATACTATAACTCAGTATCTTTGCTCCTCTTGCTGCCACATAAGCTCTTGACTGTTCTATTGTTTTTGGTATTAGCGATAAATTGTACTCCAACCATTGTTTTGTCTTTTCATCTCCCATAGCCTTTGACAAAAGAGAACTGTTTATATTTACAGAATAATCCCTGCTTCGTAAACAATCGTATTTTTGTGTTAAATAGTTCTTATATTCATGAGCATTCTTATATGTCCTGCCCGTTTTGTTTCCAGCATTTTGTGTATTGCCATAACTATTCGTATATGACGCATATGTTCCTATTCCTGTAACTGCCATATTAACATATCTCCTTTCATTATTCGGAGTCCTTCCAACTATGCCACCTGTTGGATTTCTCTCAGAATCAATATAATATTGATCACACGCTAGCTTCAAATATACTTTGACTAATACCTTTCATCCACATATTCTGCGTTGCTCCATATCCTCTTTCCTGCCCTATATCATACAATCCACTGCTGTCAAATCCTATTTTCAATACTAAATCATTTTCTTTTTTCCAGCCATTTTTAGCATATTCCAACCATCTATTAGAATAAAGTTCATACCCTGCGCCATTTTTATCCTTTTCCTTAAACAAGGCAAGTAAATCTGTGCCATCCTCTGCAATAAAAGTACCATTTCTATATGTCGCATTGCGTGCATCATACCCTGTTGTCTCATACACTTCATGCCATAAAGAATATTGGTTCGCCTTTGTCCTATTTGCTTGCGAATTAACAATTTCATTGTCTGAATCATGCATACAAATCCACGCATGCGTCCAAATATTTTTTGCATTATCTCCTTCATTCAGCAATTTTTCTATCTGCGATAATGTATCTCTATCTGCATTTCCTGACACAGTTAATTGATATGTATATGGATCAATAGAAAATGTCAAATCTGCTTGTTTTGATAAGGCTATTCCATTCTTTTCTCATTGCGGTAAGCTATGGAACGCTGATCTTCTGTCATATATGAG
>OJRW01003371.1_pt1 | contig 9765 bp, 5 predicted proteins | sample 1599231 | NCBI WGS metagenome assembly OJRW01 (sample SAMN04168656, study PRJEB22393) | human gut metagenome | biome: human gut microbiome; feature: stool | host: Homo sapiens | collected 2014-03-17
GTGGTAGCCTTCTCGGCCGCCTTTCTGGAAGCCGTCGCTTTTCTGGCCGTGGCCTTCTCCGCCGCCGTGGATGCTTCGGCGGCACCCTCTGCGGCGGTCGCTGCTTTTTTCGCAGCGGCCTTCGTCACGGTGGGAGTCTCCTCCGTGGCTAGGGCAGAGGAGGTCTTTTTGGCCGCCGTCTTGGCCGTGGATTTTTTGGCGGCGGTTTTGGTCGTGCCGGTTTTCTTAGCGGTGCTTTTCTTTGCCGCAGTTTTCTTAGCTGTGGTGGTTTTCTTGGCTGTGGGCTTGTCAGATGCCTCCGTTTGGACAGTTTCGGACGTCGGCTGACCGTCCGCTGCGGTACCATTTGTCCCGCTTTCCGTCCCATCGGACGCAGCAGTCCGCTTGGGATAGCCTCGCTGATCCTCCGGCAGGAAATTTTCGCACGCCGGGTTGATGCAGAAGGGACGCTTGAACCCCCGGCCGGATTTTTTGAACATAGTGTGGCCGCAGACAGGGCAGTCATCCTTCACAGGCACGTCGAAGGTGACGAAGGAGCAGGTGGGGAACTTTTCGCAGCAGTAATAGTTATACTGCTTGCCGGATTTCTTGCTGATGCCGGTGCGCTTCATGAGCCGGCCGCCGCACACGGGGCAGCGGCCCGGCATCTCCACCACCAGAGGCTTGGTGAACTTGCACTCCGGGTAGCCGGGGCAGGCCAGGAACCGCCCGAACCGTCCGGATTTGATGACCATGTTGCGGCCGCACAGGTCGCACTTCTCCTCGGTCACCTCATCAGGGACCTTCAGGTACACGCCCTCCATGTCCTTCTCGACCTTTTCCAGGTTCTCATGGAACGGCACGTAGAACTGGCGGATCAGGTCCTTCCACTTGACCTGGCCGGCCTCCACATCGTCCAGCTTCTGCTCCATACGGGCGGTGAACTTTACATCCACGATGTCCGGGAACCGCTGGCACATCAGGTCGTTGACCACGCCGCCCAACGGTGTCAGGCGCAGATACTTGCCCTCCTTGATGACGTACTCGCGGTCCAGAATAGTGGACACGGTGGGCGCATAGGTGGAGGGGCGGCCGATGCCGTTCTCCTCCAGCGCCTTGATGAGGGTGGCTTCGGTGTAGCGGGCGGGGGGCTGGGTGAACTTCTGCTCGCTCTTCAGCTCCCGCAGCTTGAGCACCTGCCCCTCCTCGAGGGGAGGAAGGCTGGTCTCCTTCTTTTCCTTCTCGTCGGTGGCCTCTTCGTACAGGGCGGTGAAACCGTCGAAGGTGACCGTGTAGCCGCTGGCCTTGAAACGGTAGCCGCCGGCATAGACGGTGACGGACACGGTGTCCTGCTGGCAGTCCGCCATCTGGCTGGCCATGAAGCGGCTCCAGATCATCCGGTAGAGCTTGGCGGTATCGCCGCTGATGCTCTTGTCCACCTCGTCAGGGGTCAGCCCCGGCACCGAGGGACGGATGGCTTCGTGGGCATCCTGCGCAGCGGTCGCGCTCTTGGTTTTCCAGGTGCGCTTGTAGTGGCAGATATACTGTTCGCCGTAAGCGTCCGCAATATACTCCTTTGCAGCGGCGACCGCCTCATCGGAGATGCGCAGGCTGTCGGTACGCATATAGGTGATCAGACCCATGGTGCCGTGGCCCGCGATGTCTACGCCTTCGTACAGGGTCTGGGCGGCACGCATGGTGCGGGTAGCCGTAAAGCCCAGACGGCGGGAGGCCTCCTGCTGCAGGGTACTGGTGATAAAGGCCGGGGTGGGCTGCTTGGCCCGCTTGCCTTTTTTCAGTTCGCCCACGGTGTACTCGGCACCCTCCAGACCCTTTTCAATAGCACGGGCCTCTGCCTCGTTTTTGGGCAGCAGCTTTTTGCCGGTGCTGTCCGAGGCCAGGCGGGCGGTAAAGCTCTTGTGGCCGGTGCCCAGCGTGGCATCCACGTTCCAGTATTCCTCGGGCTTGAAGTTCTCGATCTCCTTCTCGCGGTCATCGATCAGCCGCACCGCCACGCTCTGGACACGGCCCGCCGACAGGCCCCGGCGCACCTTCCGCCACAGAAAAGGGCTGAGCTTATAGCCCACCAGACGGTCGAGGATGCGGCGGGCCTGCTGGGCATTGAACAGATCCTCATCGATGGCACGGGGATTGGCCATGCCCTTCTGCACGCCCTTTTTGGTGATCTCGTCAAAGGTCACGCGGTTGGGCTCGTGGGGGTCCAGTCCCAGGATATTGGCCAGATGCCAGCTGATGGCTTCGCCCTCACGGTCCGGGTCGGTTGCCAGCAGAACGCCGTCGGCCTGCTTGGCTTTTGCCTTGAGCTCCTTGATGAGCTTGGATTTATCCTTGATATTGATGTACTGGGGGGCGTAGTCATGTTCCACGTCGATGCCCAGCTGGGACTTAGGCAGGTCCCGGATGTGGCCCATGCTGGCCGTGACCTCGTAATCCTTGCCCAGATATTTGCCAATGGTCTTCGCCTTTGCCGGCGACTCCACGATTACCAGTTTTGCCATGGTTCTCTTCTCCTACTATCTATATGAAACCCTCTCAGTCTCGCTTCGCTCGCCAGCACCGGGTTGCGGTTCCCAGCATCCGCTTCGTGCCTTGGGCGGCACTCGCGTCTTGCTGGCCGCTGCCCCAACAACTTCTCCCTGTTTCGGCCGCAGGCCGCGGTCGTCGTCGTTGCTCCCAGAGGGAGAGCCAACGCATATCCCAGGCTTAGCAACAGCTATCCGTGAGCCACAATTGCCTCTCCCTTCGGGAGAGGTGGCAACGTGCCAGCGTTGACGGAGAGGGTCATATCTTCAACTTAAATTGCGCAGTTCAGCGCAGAATATACCGCTTGCCGGGCAGGCAGGTCACACGGCCCGCCAACTCCAGCTTCATCAGGGTGCCCAGCAGCAGGCCGGTGGGCAGGCCGCTTGCCGCGCCCAGCTCCTCCACGCCCTTTGCCTTGGGGCCGATACAGGCCAGCACCCTGCGCTCGGTCTCGCTCATGGGGTCAGGCGCAGAGCGCACCGCCGCCGGAGCCGCCGCACCCCGCAGGCCCAGCACCCCGAACAGGTCGCCGGGTTTGCAGACGGCTTTGGCCCGGCCCTCCCGCAGCAGGGCGTTGGTGCCCGCCGAGTTGGGCGAGTAGATGCTGCCCGGCACCACGAACACCGGCTTGCCATACCGCTCGGCATGGTTGACTGTGGACATGGTGCCGCTCTTTTCCTGCGCTTCCACCACCACCAGCGCCGAGGACAGCGCCGCAATGAGCCGGTTGCGCTGCAAAAAGCCATTGGGGCCAACGGGGCCGCTCTCGGGCGGGTACTCACTGATCACACAGCCCTTTTGCTCGATCTTTTTCCGCAGCTCCCGGTTGGAGGCCGGGTAGGTGCGGTCAATGGGCACACCCAACACCCCAATGGTGGGGCAGTTTTCTTTCACCGCGGCCCGGTGCCCGGCGCTGTCCAGCCCGTCCGCAAGGCCGCTGACGATCAAAGCGCCGCTTTGGGCCAGTTCCCCGCCAATGTCCGCCGCTGCGTTCAGGCCGTATTCGGTAGGCTTGCGGCTGCCCACGATGCCCACCGCGCCCGGCTCGTTGAGCCAGAGCGGATCGCCGGTGCAGTAGAGCACCAGCGGCATATCCGGGATGCGGGAAAACGCCAGCGGATAGTCCGGATCGTCAAACGGCAGGATGCGCACACCCAGATCATCGCACCGCATCACCAGCGGGTGGTACTGTTCCGGGGCCAGCTGCTGCGCCCGCAGAGCTGCTGCCTCTCCCGCTGCAAGACGAAATTCTGCCGTATCGCGGGCTTCCCATGCTTCCTGTGCACCGCCAAAGGCATCCAGCACACGGCCCGCGTGAACGCTGGCCGGGCCAAGCACATGGGCCAGCCACAGCCAGCACAGGAGACGACTGGGCGCATGGGCGCGGCGCAGGGCCCTGCAGACCAGCCACGCCGCCAGCGCGGCCACACCGCCGCGGGCGCTCAACAGCAAAAAGGCAAGAACGGTACTGCGCATGGCTATTCCTCCTTATAGCGGGCGGCGTCGAGCAGTGCACGGATCTCGGCGGCCTCGGCGTCGCTGATGGGCTTTGAGTTCAAAAACGCGGCCACGAACCGCGGCAGACTGCCGTCAAAGGTCTTGTCCACCACTGCGGCGCTCTCGGCCTGCTGGACGTCCTCCTTTTTAATAAGGCTCGTCACGCGGCCATCGGCGTTTTGCAGCACGCCGCGCTCACAGAGCTTTTTTAAAACGGTGTAGGTCGTGCTTTTTTTCCAGCCCAGCCCCTCGGCGGCCAGCGCGACCAACTGCCCGCTGGGCAGCGGCTCGTTGTCCCACACAAGGCAGGCAAAGCGGTATTCGCCGTCAGCAAGGCGAAGCGGTTCATGGTTTAGCATAAGGAAAACTCCTTTTGGTTTATTGCAATAGACCTATCTCTGCCTATAGTCTACTACGATAGACCTAAAATGTCAATAAAAAATCCCCACCGGTGGTGCACAGTGGGGGCATCAAATCCGGAAATGGAATAAAAATTTATGCATTATTCGATGCTTTTGAAATTTTTATCCCTTATCCGTAATTTCTGAGTTCGCCCGCTGGGAAATTTCCATTATAATATAGGGAGTAAATTGAAAAGGAGTACCCAGCGATGCGAGCAATAAACCTGAAAACAAATCATCTTACCGCGCCCCTTGGCATGGATGCCGGGCCGCTGTTCTTGTCTTGGCAGTGCGTTGACGGCGTGCGCCAGACTGCCTATGAAATTGAACTGACCGCGAACGGCGAGACCGTTTGGCACAGCGGCAAGGTGCAGAGCGCCGCCGTGCACGCCGATGCCCCGACTGTGGGCGGCTCCCGCGTGCGTGGGTGCTGGCGCGTTCGCCTGTGGGACGAAAATGACACCCCCGGCGCGTGGAGTGAGGCGCACTTTGAAACGGGCTTAGCGCAAAGCGACTGGCAGAGTGAATGGGTAGACCCCGAAACGGAAGAAATCGACATCCCCGGGGATGATGCCATCAACGCCTTTGCCCGCCCCAACTGGGAGCGCAAGCAGGCGGAAAAAGAAGCCGCAGGCAAGGGCGCAGCCGAGCCGTACAAGCCCCACCGCCCGGCATCGTACCTGCGCAAAACCTTTACTGCAGCCAAGGGTGAAGCGCGGCTGTACATTACCGCCAGGGGGCTGTATGCGGTATGGCTGAACGGTGTGCGTGTCGGGGATATGGTTTTAGCCCCCGGCAGTTTTACCGGCAACAAGCACCTTGCGGCGCAAACATACGATGTAACGCGATATTTGCGTGACAGTGAAAACGAGCTGCTGGTTGCCCTTGGTGACGGCTGGCACCGCAGCACAGGCGGCGTGGACGGTGACCGCGACTTGTTCGGTGATACGCTGGGCGTGCTGTTTCAGCTGGAGGTGGACGGCCAAGCCGTCTGCGTTTCTGACGGCTCGATGCAGGCAACGCAGTGCGGGCCGATCCGCCAAAACGATATGCAGCAGGGCGAGGTCTACGATGCACGGCTCGAAGGCGAGCTGACCGGCTGGCACGGCGTGCGCGCCTACCGCGACGACCTGCCCATCACCGGCATGAATACTGTGCCGATTCTGGAACACGAAGCCTTCCCCGGCAAGCTGCTGCAAACGCCCAACGGCGAGACCGTGCTGGACTTTGGGCAGAATATCGCCGGCTATGTGGAGATGGCGCTGACCGCTCGCGCCGGGCAAAAGGTCAAGCTGACCTGCGGCGAAGCGCTGGACGAAAACGGCAACTTCACCCAGGAAAACTTCCAGGACCGTGCCCGCCACAAGGAGGGCGGCACCGCCCAGATGCTGGAGCTTGTCTGCAAAGAGGGGAAAAACCACTTCAAGCCCCACTTCACCATCATGGGCTTCCGCTACGCCAAGGTCGAAACCGACGCCGACTTGACCGATGCTGTGTTTACTGCCCACGCCGTCTACTCCGATATGGCGGTGACAGGCAAATTTACCTGCGGAAATGACGCGGTGAATCAGCTTGTCAAGAACAGCATCTGGAGCCAGAAGGGCAACTTCTGCGATATTCCCACCGACTGCCCGACCCGCGAACGCGCAGGCTGGACAGGGGATATGGGCGTGTTTATCGAAACCGGCCTGACCCTGATGGACTGCTACCCCGTGGCGGAAAAATGGCTGGCGGAGTGCCGCCTGAACCAGTACCCGGACGGGCGCATGGCGAACATTGCCCCGCCGAACGCCCGCCCCGGCTATATGACCCCGATGCTCTGCATGTCGGCAGGGTGGGGCGATGCGGCGATTCTGGTGCCGTATGCCCTGTACAAGCGCACGGGTGACCGCAAAATTCTGGCGGACAACTACGAGATGATGCAGCGCTGGTACGGCTTTTTGCTGGGGCGCGCGCAGCAGACAACCGACGAGCAGCAGGACGGCGATTACGCCAAGTTCACCGTTTTAAACGGCATGGACTACGGCGAATGGTGCGAGCCGGGCATCACCCCCATGCAGGCGATGATGAACCCGCGCAAGAGCGTTGGCACGGCGTATCTGGCCTACTCCGGGCGCTTGCTGGCGGAAGTAGCGGAAGCACTGGGCAAGGCGGACGATGCCGCCAACTACTGCGGCACCGCCGCCAACGCGGTAAAAGCCTACCGCGCGGCATTTACCGAGAACGGCGTTATCAAGTCTGACCGCCAGTGCGAGTATGTCCGCGCCATTGCCTTTGCCCTGTTGGGTGAGGACGAAAGCAAAGCCGCCGCCGCAACGCTGAACCAGATGGTCATCGAGAACGGCTGCCACCTGAACACGGGCTTTTTGTCCACGCCATTTTTGTGCGATGTGCTGGCAAAATACGGCTATGCGGACACTGCCTACAAGCTGCTTTTGCAGCCCGACGCCCCCGGCTGGCTGTATGAGGTCGGCAAGGGTGCGACTACCGTTTGGGAAACCTGGACGGGCATTGACGAAAACGGCAAGCCGCACGAATCCCTGAACCATTACAGCTACGGCGCCATCTGCGGCTGGTTGTTCGGCGGCGTGTGCGGCATCCATTACGCGGACGGCGTACTGACGATTGCCCCGACGCCCGACAAAACGCTGGGCTGGGCGAAAGCTGCCTACGATTCCCCGGCAGGCCGCATTGTAAGCGGCTGGCGGTATGACGGCGACGCGGTGACCTATGAGTTTGAGATCCCCGCCAATCTGACCGCCGATGTCACCCTGCCCGATGGGCGTAAGTTTACCCTTGTCCCCGGAAAGCACACAGTATAAGAAGAAAACGCCTGCCCTGCCGTAAAACTTACGGCAGGGCAGGCGCTATTTTTGATAAACTGGAATTTTATTCTAATGCTTTTTTTAAATCCAAAACAAATTGCTTTTGATGTTTCCTCAAATAGGATTTTACAAAAGGCTTCATAAACCACTTTTTAGGTATCACATTCTCCGTAAAATCAACTTGTGTTTTATTTCCCTTTGCCATAAAAACACCAATCCAATGTCCTGCCATATTGCTATTTTCCATGTCAAATTCCCAGCGTCTATATGGCTCAACAGCAGTGATAGAAAATGTAGTTGCATATCCGTCTTTCGTATATTCAATAAATTGTTTCTCATTAATGATTTCTGTTTTGCTTAAATCACTTCGCCATGAACTATATTTATCAACAGCAAAGACAATATCCCAAACTTTATGAATATCATTTTCAAATATTGCCTTTATGTTTGAAACTGCCATTTTTATGCCCTCCAAATTCCGATTTATTGCATTAAGTATACCACGCAGAAAATGTAAAAACAACGGATTATACAGCATACCCCCTGTCCCGGTATGGGCAGGGGGGCTTATTACATATGCTTTTTCAAATATTCGGCGCTGACCTGCAAACTTTTGACGGGGGAGTTATCCACCCAGTTGCGGTGGCTTTCCAAAATCACGGCATCTACGCCGACGGAAAGCGCCTGCGCCATCAGGCTGTCGAGGTCCATATTGCCGGTACCCAGCTCCATGCTGTCGGTTTTCAGAATCGGCGTTACGGCGCTGCCCGTAAGACGGGTGCCGCGGTCATTGATGTGCCACAGCTTCATGCGGGTTCCCAGACGCTGCATCCACGCAAGGGCGTTGGCGCCGCCCTCGGTAAACCAGTAGCTGTCAAACTCAAAGTTGACGAACTGCGGGTCGGTTTCCTCCAGAAAAATGTCGTAGGCACGCTTTTCGGCGTTCACATGGCGCAGCTCGCAGTTGTGGTTGTGGTAGAGCAGCTCCACGCCCTCGGCCTTCAGCGCCGCGCCCGCCTTGTTCAGCCGTGCGGCAAGGTCGTGCATCGTGGCTTCATCGCCGTAGTCAAAGCGATACATACCCGTGATGACAACATACTTCGTGCCAAAGCTCTTGGCTTCGTCGGCCACGGCCTTGGCATCGCGTTCCAGACTGCCCAAATCGGTGTGCAGGCTGACGACTTGCAGCCCCGCTTCTTTGACCAAAGCGTGCCAGTCAAGGTTGCCGCCCTTGCCCACGGGCATGCCCGCCGCCTTGGTCAGCAGCCGCACCATAAAGCCGATGGGGTGGATCATAAACCCGCACAGCTCAATGCCGTCATAGCCTGCGGCTTTCATGGCGGCCAGCGTCTGCCGTGCCTCGTTTTCGTTGCTTAAAACGGTTCCCAGCATAAATTGCTGGACAGCCTTTGTGGGCATGGTTCAGCCCTCCATCTTGATGATTTTTCCCGCTGTGATGCCGTTTTCGTTGAAGCTGTCCACGCAGACATAGTAATCCTGTCCTGCAATCAGTGTGGACAGCGTCACTTCATCAGCATTGTAGACAAGCCAGCTCTGGTACAGTTTATCCGGTGCAATGCCGTAGCGCACATTGCAGCCCTGGGCGTTTTCGATGGGCTGCCAGCTGATTTTTCCGTCCAGCGCATCCACGCGCACGGCTTTGGCGTTGGCCTGGGCGGGGCAAGCGCCCTCGCCGTTGCCGAACACACGCAGCCCGCTGATGCGCAAAGTCTGCCCGTAGGGCAACTCGCCGCCCGTCACGCGGATATACCGCGCACGGATGCCGTCCGCGTATTCATAATAGCCGTTGGAGCATTCGCGGGCGACATCCTCGCGCAGTGTCCACACCTTGCCGTCCAAGCTGGTTTCCACGGTATAATGCGAAATCTGCGGGCGGGTTTCGATGTGGCGGGTCTTGCGGTCATCGCCGTAGCTGTCGGCGGGGAAGTCCACCGCCAGCGCTTCGTCCGCCATATTGACCTGAACCGCCCGCACATCGCAGTCGCGGCCTAAATCCACGCAGAGCCATTCGCCGGGCTGGTCGCTGCCCGCGCTCCACCAGCGGCGGCAATCCTCGTTCACGGCATTCACTGGGTCGCTGCCCTCGGCGGTGGAGGATGCGGTCACGGTCTTGCGGTAGCTGAGCAGCATCCACTTGGGCTGCTGGCTGGCGGCGTCAAATTTGCCTGCCGGGATTTCATGCGGATAGTCGGCAAAATTCTGGTTGCAGTAGAGCACGCCGTCCTTGTCAAACCCGGCAGGGAACAGACCCACGCGGCGCTCAAAGTCGTGGTTGACCGAAATGCGCATCGTGGATGCGTGCCAGTAGTTGCCGTACTTGTCGGCAATGGTGCTGCCGTGTCCGGCACCCGTCATAAACCCGCCCGGCTTGGCGGAAAACGGGTTGGACGCCTGCAGCGTGAACGGTCCCAGCGGGGACTTGGATGTGTACACGCCGTCGGCGTAGGTGTTGTACTGGGTGCCGGGGCAGGCGTATTGCAGATAATACGTACCGTTGT
>OJRW01003403.1_pt1 | contig 9674 bp, 10 predicted proteins | sample 1599231 | NCBI WGS metagenome assembly OJRW01 (sample SAMN04168656, study PRJEB22393) | human gut metagenome | biome: human gut microbiome; feature: stool | host: Homo sapiens | collected 2014-03-17
AGAAGCTGCAAGTCAACATGAAGAACATCCGCAAGAAAATGGGCGTGACGCCCGGTGAAAAGCGCTACATCATCAATGAGCTTGGCGTCGGCTACCGGATGCTGGCGGAGGACGAGGCGTAACCTGCCAAAACCCTGCGCCGCTTGACAGGCGTGGTACAATACAAATGAGCTTTTTCCGTTTCTATCCCAAACGGAGAAGGCTCATTTTTTGTCTGGAGGATCAAAAATGAAGAGAACATTCAGCACGGAGCTTGCCTATGTATTCGGCATCGTATTTGTCGCGTGGGGCGTTGTCCTGATGGAAAAGGCTGACTTCGGCGTTTCCATGGTGGTCGCGCCTGCATACCTTCTTTACCGTTGGCTGTCTCCCGTGTGGAGCTTCGTCACCTTCGGCATGGCGGAATACTGCTTGCAGGCGGTGCTGCTGCTCGCCATGTGCCTGCTGCTGCGCTTCCGCGTGTCATATCTCTTCTCCTTTGTCACGGCGGTCGTCTACGGCTTTGTGCTGGACGCTTTCATGCTGCTTGGCGCCGCGCTTCCGGCGGGCAGCGTCTGGCTGCGCGTGATCTACTATGCGCTGGGGATGCTTTTTTGCGCGGCCGGTGTTTCCGCCATGTTCCACACCTATATTTCACCCGAGGTCTACGAGCTATTTGTGAAGGAGGTCTCCGCCCATTTTGGTGCAAACATCAACCGGTTCAAAACCGGGTATGACTGCGTGAGCTGTCTTGTCGGCGTGGCGGTGAGCTTTCTTGCCTTCGGACTTTGGCACTTCGAGGGCGTGAAGTGGGGGACGATCCTGTGCGCGCTGATCAACGGCTATGTCATCGGGCGATTCTCCGCGTTCTATGAGGCGCACTGGACATTTTACGACCGCTTTCCGTGGCGGAAATATTTCGCACCGGACGCTGCGACGCAGACGAACGCGGAGTAAAATAACTTTTATCTCTCCACGCCGGTGCGCGGATAAAAAGCTGCCCTGCTTGTGCGCAGGGCAGCTTCAATATTGCTGATAATGTTGCAGCAGGCGATTTTCGCAACTGCGTACCGCCGGTTCATCTACGCCATTTTTACGCCATTTCTGCGTGGGGATGCGTATCCTTGAGCGAGTAGCCGAGATACAGCATGATCGTCGCACAGGAGTGCCTCAAGTCGTGAAAGCGAATCGGGCGCAATCCATACTTATTGAGGATCTGTGCAAATTTGCTGGTCACATAGTCAGGCTGAATCAGCGTGCCCAACTGATCGACGCAGACAAAATCTAAGTAGCGCGTGTCATAGCAATTCCCGCAAAGAGTTCTTTGTTGCTGCTGCGCATTCCAGATCATCATCAGATAGTTTTGCGTGTAAGGGCACAGAGGGAGCGTTCGCATGCTGGTGTCGGTCTTTGTTGTATGCTCGCGTACAACGGCAACGATACCTTCTTCATGCTTTTCGCGGACTACCGTTGTCGTGATGCTCAGAGTCCCCTGCGAAAAATCAATAGAGCTCCAACGCAAGCCGAGAATTTCAGAGCGCCGCAGGCCATAAAAAGCAGCCAGAAAAATTGGAATAGCAATGGGCTCATCTGCGTACAGGAAAGAAGCGAGGCGATTTCCTGAATGGTGTACGGTTCTGCCCCCTGATAGCGCACGTGTGCAGGTTTATCCGCAAAATCTGCAACGTTTTCTTTGATGTACCTGTGCTTGACGCCCCATTGCAGCGCGGTACGCATCATGGCGTGGTGTTTGGTGACGCTGTTTGGACTGAGGCCACTGGCAACCTTGAAGGCGTAGTAGTCCTCTAGATCACCGGCGGTCAGTTTACTGACGGTGATACCCCTGAGATCAAAGTACGGGCGAATGTGCGTATTCAGAATATTGAGGTACTGATCATAGGTTGTTTGTGCAATATCACTTGACTTTATATCACTTTGGTGATACTATTTTTACAGTGATACTTAGGAGGATGCGGAGATGAATCAGAAAATTACCCTATATCATGGCTCCGAACAGATCATCGAATCTCCAACCTTTGGGTTGGGTAAGCAGAACAATGACTTCGGGCTGGGCTTCTACTGCACGGAAAGCGAGGAACTCGCCAAAGAATGGGCTGTATCCTCTCTGCGTAACGGCTTCGTCAATCGTTACAGTCTTGATACGGAATACCTGAAAATTCTGAATCTGAACAATCCAGACTATACGATTTTGAACTGGATTGCTGTTCTGGTAGCGCATCGTCTGTTTTCTATCAAAAGCCCAGCCGCACAGCGGGCAAAACGATATCTGATCGACAATTTCGGCGTCAACGTCAATGCCTACGACCTGATTATCGGATACCGTGCCGATGACTCCTATTTTGACTTTGCTGCGTCTTTCTTAAATAACGGAATTTCCGTGCAGCAACTCGCAAATGCTATGCGGCTTGGCAAGTTAGGCGAACAGATTGTCATCAAGTCTAAATACGCTTTTTCGCTGCTGCATTACGATGGATTTTCTATTGCGGAAAAGGAAAAATATTATGTTCGCCGCAAGGCTCGAAATGATGAAGCCGACCAACTTTATTCGGATATACTTGAAGAGGAAACAGATGGTCTGTATATTCTTGATATCATAAGAGGAGGCATCCAAAACGATGACCCACGCATACCAAGAAATCTATCTGAGTAACGCGCAGGCATTACTGGGCGATGCTTTTGATTATGCTATCAACGCGTGCGGAGTTGCCGGAGATAGCTTTATAAAGCTGTTTTCCGTCAGTTCCGTCAGTAATCGGATCGAGAATGGTGAACCTTCATATCTTTTGGGGAAAAGCGGGATTGAAACTGCTGTTGATGTTCTCGTTGAGACTACGGGCAAAGCACCGACCGCCAAGCCTCAAGCGAATTTCAGCCGTTCCAGAGAGTATTGGATCGGCTGGGCAGTGGCCTACTATCAATGGTTCTCCGGAAGAAGGTTCAGTGATATTTTTAAGGTTCTTTCGTTTGAAGATTTGCAGCAGATGTATTCTCCCCTTCATGAAGCGGATGTCACTAAATTCGCTGATATTGTCGATGCTAAAGTGCGCGAATACTTCGCTGATACCAACCTCAAACGTATCCGCACGCTTTATGGCTGCACGCAGGCAGAGCTTGCCAAGCGAAGCAATGTCAGTCTTCGCTCAATTCAAATGTACGAACAGCGCAACAAGGACATCAACAAAGCCAGTGCGGAGACTGTTCTTAGCCTTGCAAAAGTCCTCGGTTGTACGATGGAGGATCTTCTGGAAACGTAAGTCCGTAACAAAAAGGGTAGTCTTTCCCTTAAAATGCCATATGAATTACGGGAACGTAATAGCTGTTAAGGGAAAAACATGATTTCATCCAGAAGGGGCAACTGACATGGATAACGAGCGTATGGCAGAGTTGGAGAAAATCGAAGCCCACGGTGCCGAGAACGGCTGGGTTGCACCGATGGCAGAGAAAGACAAGGCGTACTTTGCATATTTTCGCTCGGTGTTTAAGCGTTACAATATTTCGCCCTCAAAGGCAACACGGCTGGAATATAATTTTGTGACACAAGTCGCAGAGAGTGAGTTTTATCTTCAGAAGGCAAATGCGTGAGGGTATTCTTTGCCTATAACGATTCAAATTCTGCGCCGCTTATCCGCATAAAAGGCTTGCTTAACCTCTCCAGCAGAGGTAAAATACAGCAAACTGAAGTGTCGATTCACTCGTCTGTAGCACTCCGGCAAACTATGAAAAACCGCTTTCTGTCCCCTGTCATGAGGGTGTTCAGAAAGCGTTTTTTGACCACATGTTTGACTACAGGCAGCCGTGGAGTGTGCGGAAACAGTGGAGTCAAGAGTTGCGAAGAGCGTCCATAATAAAGCAAAAAAGGCTATAAAGCACCGAAAAAAGTAGAAAAATTTTTATTCAAAAGTTTGGGAGCAAGATGCCGGGAGTTCGAGTCTCCCATCTCGGACCAAAATGTGTTGATGAAAGATGCAGCACAGAAAACACCGCACAAAAGCGCGGTGTTTTCACATATTTATCAGTTTTTTCGCTGCAAAAAGTTAGAAAATGAGATTTTTCAACGTCACGATCTCCGCGCGCGTGCAGTCCGCGTTGGGGCTGAACATTAGAGAGAAAAAGGAGAAGTAACATGGCAGTTCGTAGATTAAAAGGTTTATACTTAAAATCAGAAGGTAAATACTTAGAAGACTACCCTTCATGTTATGTTGAACAGACAGAGGCACTTTTTGAATGGCGGCAGAGCACACCGAAGCAGGATATCGAACTTCATAAGAGAGCTGAGAAGTTTTCCGGCCTGTTCATGGATATGCTTTTGGACAAGGATGCAATCGAGAATGTTAAGTTGTTTGAAGACGCTGCGTTCTTTTCTCCCGCAGCGTTTACATCGGCCCAGTAGGTTCTAAATTTGGTAGCACTTGTCCAAGGCGAGCTTCTTCCTCGCCCCCATGATGGTCCATCCACGAAAACCGTTTCATGATCCGTTTCTCCCTGCCGTTCCAAAAGAGCCACATACTGGTAAAACAGATCCTCCACTGCCTCTGTACACCGCCCTGTCCGAAACCGTGCCAGCGTTGTATGATCCGGCACAGGCTCTTCTTCCAAAAGCCACATGAAGTCCACACGGTACCGACAGGCCTCCTCCAGCTTTCGACTGGAATAGATTCCGCACTGGTATCCGTACGCCATTACCTTGAACAGCACTCGCGGGTCGACCTTCGATTTTCCGCCTTTGGCAGAATAGGCGCGATACAGTTTCCTGTAGTCCAGTTCCTCAAGCTGGGCGCTTGTCAGTCGGACGGGGGCGTTCTCTGGCAACAAAATTTCGTTGTTTAATGCAAAGACCAGTTGACCATTTCTCTCATTTACGGTACACTGATCTTGTTTTGGATTTTGTTTCACACCTCAATCATAAAGCAAAAAGATGAGCAGGCAACCCCTTTGGGGGAAACCTGCTCTTCTTTTTCAGCGCGCTATTTTGCAACGTCCCCTTTTAGGTAGGAGCAAAAATGAAGAGAAAGGATCTGATTTTAAAGGCCAAAGGCGACGTCATAGCCGAGGCGGACAGCTTCGGTCATGGTGGCGGGTTTGTTGCAGTCGCCGATCTTACGGAATTCAAGCGCGCAGTCGCGATAGGCCTCGACCTCGTCGAGATCAGCGCGCATGCCGATAGCGAGCAGGACGGTATCCGCAGGGCAGAGGGTCTGTTCACCAGTCTGGACATTCTCAATCAGTACACCTTCGGAGGAGATGCTGATGCACTTGCTGTTGACGAGCGCCTTGGGGGCGCCCTCTTTGAGATACTCCTTGTTGACGGCGGTGTAGTGCAGGTAGGGCGCGCCAAGGCAGATCTGGTCGCGCATTTCCACGATCGTGACGCTTTTGCCCTCCTGCTGGAGAACGAGACCCTCTTCGGCGCCCTGCGGGCCACCGCCGATGATGACGACATTTTTGCCGACTTCGATGGAGCGGACTTCGTCGATGGTGTGGATCATCGGCAGATCAGCACCGGGGAAGGGGGGCTTGATGGGATGTGCGCCGATGGCAAGAATGACGACGTCGGCACCAAAAGCCTTTGCATCTTCGGGAGACATGAAAGTGTTCATGCGAAGATCAATATTGCTCTCTTTGACCTTGCGGATCTTGAGGTTGAGATAGCGGCGGTATTCATCCTTGAACGGCGCTTCCACGACAACGTTGATCAGACCGCCGAGATGATCGGATTTTTCGCACAGCGTGACATCGTGTCCGCGCTCTGCGGCGGTGAGGGCGGCCTGCATGCCGCCGGGGCCGCCGCCGATGACGAGAACCTTCTTGCGTGGGCCGGGAGGCATAATGTTGACCTGCCACTCGCGGCCGAGCACGGGGTTGACGGCGCATTTGCGGATGTGCGCGTGGAAAGGAGTATAGTGCGCAGGACCGTATGCACAGGGGACGCAGGTGCCGCAGCGCAGGCAGGGGACGATCTCATCTTCGTGGCCATGGTAGGCCTTGTCGACCCAGCTCGGGTCGGCAAAGAATGCACGACCGGCGGCGACCATATCAACTTCGCCGCGGGCGATGGCCTCGTCAGCCTGCTTGAGGTCGCTGATACGACCAACAGTACAGACGGGCGTCTTGACAGCGGCCTTGATGGAGGCAGCAAGGGGGATATTGACGCCGCGCTCGGTAAACATGCTGGGGAAGAGCTTGCCGCAGGAGGGATCGAAGAACGAGGACGAGGTGATGTGGATCAGATCAACCTTGCCGTCGAGCATCTTGGCAAATTCAATGCCCTCTTCGGGGCCGAAGCCGCCTTCCATGAAGTCGTTTGCGGAGAAACGGTATTCGATGGGTAGCTTAGGGCAGCGCTTGCGGATGGCGTCCACGATCATCAACGGGAAGCGGGCGCGGTTTTCAAGGCTGCCGCCGTATTTGTCGGTGCGGTGGTTATAGAGCGGGGACATGAATTGGCTGAGCAGCCAACCGTGCGCGCCATGGATCTGGACCATGTCGTGCCCGCCGTACTGCGCCATCTCGGCGGCGCGGGCATAGGCTTCGATGAGCTCGAACATAATGTCTTCGGTCATTTCCGTGGTCATGATGCCATAGGGGTTTTTGAATGCGCTGGGCGCGTAGAGCTTGCCATCCGGTGCGACGGAGAGCGTGTTCCAGCCACCGTGATGCGTCAGCGAGACGGAAGAGATAGCGCCATACTTGGCGCGATTTATGGCGGCATCTGCACGCCCTCTGAGGCGGCGGCTGTGTCCGTGTTCTATGCGGCGTTTGTCGGCCTTTTCGTTTACAAGAAAATCAATTTCAAGGATTGTGTGCAGATTTTCGTCAAGACTTGCTGCACGGCTGGCGTGTGCGGCTTCATGGTGTTCTGCGTTTCCATGGTCAGCCGTATTTTCATGGTCGAGAACCTCAACGGTGCGGTCGAGGCCCTGCTCAACGCTATGGGCGGCAACCGCTACGTGATCCTTCTGTGCGTGAACATCCTGCTCATCCTCTTTGGTATGTTCCTGGATGACTCCAGCGCCATGTACATCTGCGCACCGATTCTGACGCCGGTGCTTGCCAACTTCGGTATTGACCCCGTTCACTTTGCGGCGATCATGATCGTGAACCTCGGCCTTGGCTGCATCACGCCGCCGTGCGCGTCAGTCCTCTTCATGGGAGCCCGCGTCGGTAAGTCTTCGCTGACGAAGATGCTGCCGTCCACATATTCGCTGATCCTGTTTGTCTGGCTACCGATGCTGGCGATTCTGACGCTCTTCCCCGATGTGGCGCTTTGGCTGCCGCGCGTGATGCTCGGCTACGGCGCATAAAACGCTTTTCAGAGCGATCTCTCCTGAATACTCCACACAATAGTAAGAGCCTCCTGCTTTGTCCAGGAGGCTCTTACTATCGATTGAGCGGCCGCTCGGCGCTCTCATAACCCGGAGACCGTAGGTTCGAGTCCTGCCTCCGCGGCCAAAAAAAGTCCTGAAATCATAAGATTTCAGGACTTTTTCTAACCTTTCGACAGTAATTATAAAGCACAAAATAACGCTTTCTAACACTTTTCTAACACATTCCGTCAGATAAAGAGGAGAAGTCGTTTAGTTTAATTGAAATTTGCGACAGTATATGATATTTTTTATATGATAAAAAGAAAGTGTCGCTATGTGCATTCCTGAAAATACATTAAATGTCATCATTACTTCTATTGTTTCCTCACTTTCTAACTGCCTTCTAATCGGCAATTCAGCAGAACAAAGTGTCTATCACATGTGCTTAACTGAATTTGGGGCGTTGCACATAGTGGTGCAATATGGATTGAGAGATAAGGACCATCGCATTTTGCGATGGCCCTATTATTATATGCGAGAGTTATATCTCGTTACGGTCAGCAGTCTTGTTCATGATAAATATTTCCAAAATGTTTTGTACTCGAAAGGTTGTATTTTTCTTTCGTTGGCCTTATCATAGCGCCATAGAGAACTTTCATAAAGTAAGCACAATATTGTGGCGTAGTTACCAAAAGGATACTATTGTATATTTTCAACACTTTTTTCACAGCTGATGGAGTGATACCATGATCGACAAAATGCTCATTCGTGGGGCAAAGGTCCACAATCTTAAAAATATCGACGTCGACATTCCGCTCGGTAAGATCGTCGGCATCGCGGGCGTGTCCGGCTCAGGAAAATCCTCGCTGGCGCTCGGCGTGCTGTATGCCGAGGGCTCGCGTCGCTACCTTGAAGCGCTGTCCACCTACACGCGCCGCCGCATGACGCAGGCGTCCAAGGCGAGCGTGGATGAGGTTCTGTATGTTCCCGCCGCGCTGGCGCTGCACCAGCGCCCCGGCGTGCCCGGCATCCGCAGCACATTCGGCACGGGCACAGAGCTTTTGAACAGCCTGCGTCTGATGTTCTCGCGTTTAGCCAGCCACCGCTGTCCGAACGGGCACTACGTCTCACCTTCCCTGCTCGTTGCGGCGGGCAAGGAGCTCGTCTGTCCCGAGTGCGGCGCGCATTTCTACGCGCCGTCCGCCGAGGAGCTGGCGTTCAACTCACAGGGTGCCTGCCCAAAGTGCAGCGGCACGGGCATCGTCCGCACCGTCGACTTAGACACACTCGTGCCCGACGATTCCCTGACCATCGACGGCGGCGCGGTCGCGCCGTGGAACAGCCTGATGTGGTCGCTGATGACCGACATCTGCCGCCAGATGGGCGTGCGCACGGACGTGCCGTTCCGCGATCTGACCGAAAAGGAAAAGGACATCGTCTTCCACGGCCCGGCTGAGAAAAAGCACATCTTCTACCACAACAAGAATTCCAACCAGGCGGGCGAGCTGGACTTCACCTACTTCAACGCCGTCTATACCGTCGAAAACGCACTCGCCAAGGTTAAGGACGAAAAGGGCATGAAGCGCGTCGAAAAATTCCTCAAGGAAGAGACCTGCCCCGAATGCCACGGCACGCGTCTCTCTTCTGCCGCCCGCGCGCCGAAGCTGCGCGGCATTTCGCTCGACGAGGCCTGCGCAATGACGCTCTCGGACCTTGTCGACTGGGTGCGCGGCGTACCGGAGAGTCTTCCTACGGAGATGCGCCCGATGGCCGAGAGCATCTGCGAGGCGTTTGAGAGCACGGCAAAGCGGCTCATCGACTTGGGCCTCGGCTACCTGACGCTCGGCGAACCGACCCCGGCGCTTTCGGGCGGCGAAGCCCAGCGGCTGAAACTCGCCAGCGAAATGGGCAAGGCCCAGTTGAACGCGGTATTCGTGTTCGACGAGCCGACGATCGGGCTACACCCGTTGGATGTGCTGGTATTACTACGCGTGTTCGACTCGTTGGTGGCTTCTGGGGCGACAGTTGTAGTAATCGAACATGATCTTGATGTAATCGCGAATGCGGATTATCTCATCGACATGGGTCCGGGCGGAGGCATGGCAGGCGGTCGCATCGTATGCGAGGGAACACCGGAAACGGTCCGTGCCTGTCCTGACAGCGTCACGGGCAGATATCTGCGTGGATGATCCGACGCGAACTCGCCCGTGACGGTTTCCCGTAGCTGCTTTCCTCGGGGTTGTCTGGGATACAGTCAGAAATCCCAGTCATCGTCGTCGGTCTCGACTGATTTGCCCATTACGTACGAGCTTCCCGAACCGGAGAAGAAGTCATGGTTCTCGTCGGCGTTCGGACTTAACGCAGCAAGGA